>Ga0210248_100355_pt1 | contig 40643 bp, 19 predicted proteins | sample ChrtobMetP3_32mM_FD_155493 | JGI IMG/M metagenome (GOLD analysis project Ga0210248, IMG submission 155493) | Chrysochromulina tobin associated microbial communities from unialgal haptophyte culture, Seattle, Washington, United States - P3_32mM | ecosystem: Host-associated > Algae > Haptophytes >...
GCCGTCCTTGCGAGTGATGCGCTTTTTTCAATCATGCCGATCAACTGCGGTCCGATCTTGATTTCTTCCGTTAGCCTGCCTGTCGCAGTTCTCGCGTCGGCGATGTGCGGTATCTTTGGTTTGCGCGGTCCCGTCCTGTGGCTCCTGGCTGGTCTCGTCGTATGTGGCGACCCTGTTCCTTCTGCGCGCTCCGGCCAGGACCGCTGCAACGGGCCCGCTTGCCCCACTCGTCGGCGCTGTTGCGCGCGCCGCACGTTCTGGCGCCGTGTTGGTTAACTACGTCCGTGAACAACGCCCCCTAACATCCCCAATAGTATGCGGGCCTCACCCTCATCCTCTGTCACCCAAAGTGCAAAGACGTTGCTATCACCCCATCGCCTGACCCATCGCCACCCGCAGCATCTCGCTCACGTCGACGAGCTTCTCGCGCACCTTGCCAACCTGCTTGCCACGCGCCACCTCGCTCGCGTCTATGCGCTTCCATGCCTCAAAGTCGAGCACCGGCTGCCGCTGTGCGGCGAGCCGCTTGCGCACCGCATCGGCACCCGCGCCTCCCACATCGAGCTTGCCAGTCAGCCGATCCGCGATCAGAGTGGCGGCCGTCTCGTTCGCGTCGTTCACGTTGGTCAGGATGACGCCGGTCGGCCCACGCTTAAGCCAGCCAGCCACGTACAGCCCGGGGGCGCCCGTGACGCGCCCGCCTCTGTTCGGCACCACGCCGCGCACTTCGTCAAATGGCGCGCCCTCGAGGGGAGACGAACGGTACCCTACCGACTTGAGCACCAGGCCGCACGGGAAGTCATACGCGCTGCCCTCCACGAGATGCGCGCGCTGCTGCGCGGAGGGCTCGCCCTCGAGTTTCGTCAAGCCCACACGCACAGCGCCGAGCCGCCCAGGGTCCTCGGCCGCGCCGACGAAGCCGAGCGGAGCGCGCTGGAACTGCACGCGCACAGCGCGCGGCGAGTCCGCGCCTGGCGGCGGCGGTGGGTTCGGCAGCTCGGCCTCATTGGGGATGGAGCTCATGAGCTCGATCAGGCGCTTGCGCGGCCGGTCGGTAGCGGCTTGCTTGAGGACGGCCTCGTTGAAGGCGTCGGCGGGCGCGAGCAAGCTGAACGTCGCGCCCGCTCGCTTTGAGAGCTCGCGAAGCTCCTTGATAGTGAAAGCCGCATGCAGCACACCGCGCCGGCCGAGCAGCACGACCTGCCGGATGGCGCTCTGGCTGAGCGCGGCGGCTGCATGCGCGGCGACGTCCGTGTCCCCCACGAGCTGCTCGGGCGTCGAGCTGAGCATGCGCGCGCAGTCGAGCGCCACGTTACCGTGCCCGATGATCACTGCCGTCTCGCACCTGCCCAATTCAAAGTCTCGATCCGCTGCGTGCGGGTGCCCGTTGTACCACTCTACAAAGGTGCGGGCGGAATGCACGCCTCGCAGGCCCTCGCCACTGAGGCCGAGCGAGCGGTCGGCGTCAGCGCCGTACGCGAGCACGACGGCGTGGTACTGCTCACGCAGAGCTTCGAAGGGCAGATGCGCGGCCACGTCGCCGGGCGGGCCGGCTGCACCAACCCGCACGTTTGCAAGCAGCGAGCAGCGCGGATCGGAGACGATCTGCTCGAAGCGGTCGGTGACGTTCTTGACCGCCTGATGGTCGGGCGCCACTCCATACCGCACCAATCCGTACGGCACCGGGAGCCGCTCGTAGATGTCCACGTGCACGCCCGGGTCGCTCTTGAGCAGCTGATCAGCCGTATAGAAGCCCGCAGGACCGCTGCCAACGATCGCGACGTGCCAGGGGCGCGCCGATGCGGTGGAGAAGCGTCGGAGTGCCGGCAACGCCGAGTGAGAACGCCGCACAGCTGCGTGCATGTGGAGACGAGGTTTCGTCACATTCGGCGTCAATGTTCACGGCGCGCACGTTCACACAAACCGCGTTCACAGTTCAGACCATAATGTTTCAGAGGAGATGCGGCTGTCCGTGTATGTCAAGGTCAATGACATACGTCGGCCCCGCATGGCCGCTGCCGTCGCGGTCCGTGTAGTTGGCGCACCGTCGGGCTGAGTCGTGATCCAGCGCATCGAACTCACGGATGGGCGCGAGCGAGGAGACGCGCGGCGACATGCTGTTGCGCAACGGCGAGCCCAGCAGAACCGGGACCGTGGCCGAGCCAGCCTTGGGCATTGTCACGCGGATGCCCTCCTCGTCATGCGCGAAGGATGGTGAGTACGACGGCGTGGGCGAGACGGCGGCCGTGGCCGGCGAGGCAGCGGCGGTGCCCCCCCTCGTCCAGACGGGCGCATTGCCCTCGTCCGCGTCCTCGTACGAGCCGTCGTAGCGCGTCTTTGTCCTAGACGGCGCGCCGTACGCCTTGTACGCCGGCGCCGCTGGCCGCTGGCCGATGGCGGCTGCGGCGGCGGCGTGCTGGGCGGCGGCAGCGGCGGCGGACTCGGCGGCGGCCACACGCCCAAGCAACGCGCCGCGCTCCCTCTCGAGCGCCGCGGCCTCAGAGGCCCAGTGCTCACCACGGCGCCTCGACTCGGCGGCCTCGGCTGCCTCGGCATCAACGGTCGCGCGCGCAGAGAGGATCTGATCCTCGAGCTCGGAGACCTCGGCGCTCGCCGCCTCGTGCATTGCCGCGTGCTCCTCGAGCAGCCGCGCGTGCTCGTCGCGCAGCTGGCTCAGTGCCGCCTGCGCGGTCACGAGTTCCGAATCGAGTTGACGATGGGCGGCCAGCAGCGCCTCATGATCACTGAGCACGCCCATGTGCTCCGTCGTGAGTGCAGCGAGCTCCGCGCGCACCTCGATGAGCGCTGCCTGCGCCTCGCGCACGCGCAGCACCTCGCGCGCTGACGGCGAGCCAGCCGGCGCGCCGCCGCCGCCGCCGCCGCCGCCGCCGCCGCCGCCGCCGCCGCCAACATCGAGAAAGCCGTCCTCGCCGTTGGCCTCCTCAGCGGCGGCGGCCTGCGCGAGCGCGGCGTGGTGGCCGTGCAGCGCGCCCTCGAGCATGCGGCGCACGAGCGCCTCCGCTGCACCGACCGCGTCCGCCTGTGAGGGCCCCCCGGGTGTCTCCAGGCTGCCCTGCCGCCCTGCGGTGGCAGCGCCCTCGAGGCCGGGGAGCGCGAGAAGCGAGTCGCCGAGCTCACGCACGGCCGCGCTGAGTGCGGCGGTGGCTAGCATGGCGACAAAGGGCTGCACGAGCGCCGACGGCAGCTCGCCGCCCCCAGCCGCGTTCGCCGACAACCCGAGCTCCTCCTGTGCGTGCGCCAGCTCATCAAGCATGACCTGCGAGAGCCGTGAGCCCATCAGCCGTTGCAGCCGCTCGGTGAGCCGGCGGGTGACGATCTCACCCGACGGGCCGCGCAGTGGCGCACGCTCGAGCGCCGGAAGCACCGTCATCAGCCACACGCGCGCCACCTCCTCGCGCGCGACCGTGCCGCGCACGTCAGGCTGCAGTTGCGAGAGTGCGGCGCTCTGCACCGACGCGGCCATTGCCGGGTCGAGCGGCCGGGTTGCGACACGGAGCGAGTCGACGACGGCCGAACGCTTGATGCGCTGGTTCGATGCGGCCGTCGCCACTGTCGCCACATCGCCCTCGCTCGGGTGAAAGGGCCCGTTGACTGGAAGGGCCGGCTCGCTGGCGCCGAGGCCCTGGCTGCATCGCCAGCCCGACTGGAGCGGCAGCGGCGGCACGGCCGAGCCAAACTGACCGCCGGCCGACGAGCTCTTGGTAAACAGGCTCGTGCAGCTCGGGCGGTCGTTGTTGAGGGCGTTCATTGTTGGCCTTAGGGGCGTTTTAGCGGACTCCATCGCGAATTTTGAGTTGTCAGCTGGGTACATTGTAGCTTTCCACTTCCAAATTTGTCCTTCGGATGCCAAGGCCCCTCAGAGACCTCAGACAAAATTAGACATGCGACTCAACCTCGGCTTCCTGCTCGGCGACCCTACTCCGACACCGCCCCCAACTAGCGGCGTGTCGGACGTCTACCTTCTCGCCACCATGCTGATGACGGCACTCGTAATCGTGCTCCACGTCATGTCCCACCTGCGCAACTGGAAGAGCGGCGGCAGCGCCCAAGCAGGTGGGGCCCTCAAGGCTGCGGTATCGATGGCGTCTCAGCACACGCAGGAGCTCCTCGACTACGTCGCGCTCCTCGAGAAGCGCGTCAAGGAGCTCGAGCTTGCCACGGGCGCGGTCCCACCCCCAAAGAAAAAGATTGAGCGCGCTGAGGATTCCCCTCTCCTCAAGTCAGCGCACAAGGCTGCGTCGGTTCCCAAGGTGCCGATCGAGAAGCAGATCGATTACAGCTCGGCGGATGCATCCAAGTGGAACTTCACGGAGCTGGTATCGTGGCGATCGCAAGGCTCAAACTCCGCGCCCCGACCCAATCCAAGCTTCCCATGTGACTTCGGGTCTCGCCGCTTCGCAGACCTACAAGGGCTCCGCTCGCTACATCGCCGTTGGGAAGGAGGAGAAGGTCCAGGGCCCCATCGCAGAAGGCCTCAAGAAGATTCGCGAGACGCCTGCCAAGTACTTCGCCATCAAATATCAGACGGTCAGCTCCATGTTCTGTCCTGTACTCTGGGAGCCCCTGAGAGTCCCTCAAGTCTGGATTGCCCTGGTCCACGTCGAGAGTCAGCGAGAGTCCGAAGGGGAGAGTCCAATCGGCCCCTGAGTGTCCCGTGCTCGATCCAGACTCTCCCCTTCGACCTTCTTTCAGGATGCTGTCGCGCGCCCTGTCCGTCTCGTTTGCAGCCTCACGCGCGGCCCTCGTCCGCTCTCTCGCACAGGACATGGCCGAATGGCCGGCTGGCGAGCAGGAGTACCGCCTCATCCATCGTGAGGGCACGAAGGGCTATTCGCCGCAAAATACGGGGCCGGACGGCTGGATGACCATCTTGATGGCCGAATATCAGAGGCTGCCCTCACTGCCTTCCCTTCCGGACGAGGTGAAGGACGGCTTCACGGAGGAGATGGCATTCCAAGGCTACTTGCTCCACCATGCGAAGAACCCACCCCTGTTCCCCGGCCGCGGACAGGGCATCGGCGATACTCCCAATCTGAAGATAATTGGCGACATCGACCCCTCGGACGTGTCCCAAGGCGACGTCGGCGATTGCTGGCTGCTCTCAGCCATCTCTTCGCTGGCCGAGTTCGACGGTGCGATTGCCAGGCTCTTTCGCAAGACGCCCAACCTCAAGAGCATGCCCAGGGAGGGCCCGAACAAGTACACGATCTCGCTGTGGGACCTCGCGACCTGGACGGAGGTCGACGTGGTGGTCGACGAGCGCCTTGCGGCCAAGGCGACGGGCGACGGGCTCCTTGGATGCTCGCCCAGCCACGATGGCGAACTGTGGGTGTGCTACCTCGAGAAGGCGGTCGCGATCCACTGTGGCGGCTGGGACGAGATCGATGGCGGCCAGTGCACGCACGCGTGGAGCATCCTCACGGGCTGCAAGGAGCAGTACACCATTCGCAAAGGCAAGACTGGCAAGTTTGGCTGCCTGAGCAAGTTCAACCCCAACGAGAGGAGGTGGGAGGCTCTCGAGAACTCGCCGCAAAAGGGCTTCCGCGGGCTCTGGCCGAGCGCGTGGCCCAAGGTCGGCGGCGGCGGCAGCTATACACTCCAGCTCGACGAGGAGGAGCTCTTCATGCGCATGTGCGCGTGGGACGACGCCAACTTCGTCATCGCCGCGGGCACGAAGGCGGGCTCGGACACGCAGTCCACCGACGGCATCGTCGATGGGCATGCGTATACGGTGCTCGAGTGCGTCAACGACGTGGCTGGCACGGACGTCGACCTCATCAAGATGCGCAATCCTTGGGGCAAGGGCGAGATCGAGAATGGTGAGTTTGATGACGACGGCCCCGGCTGGCAAAAGTACCCCCAGGTCAAGGCGTTCCTGAAGCCGGTCGTGGCCGACGATGGCATCTTCTGGCTGAGCAAGGACGAGTTCTTCAAGTACTTCCACACGTTGTATGTGTGCGCCAAGGACATGTCCGACTTCATCCCGGCCCACGAGCGCAAGAATTGAGCGGAAAGGGGGCAGGCAGGCGGGTGACCCAAGAAGATCATGCATGGTGAGCGAATGGCTCACGTGTATGGGGAGGTCTTAAGTTGACGAGCACCTTGGGGGTCCACAACATCACTGCGCAAATCTTGATGACGAATAGGCACATCTACGCTTTACATGAGTGGTCACTGTAGGGTCTCGGGGGTAGCTGGTGTGTTGGGAGTGGAGGGTCGCGCAGTTTTTGTGTTTTGCATTCACACCTCGGACAAAAAAGCAAGGCCTGTTTGTCCACAGCCTCTCGTCTTTAGTCTCCCCCTCTCGATGTTGGTCGTCTTCGCGGCGCTCACATACACGGCGGCCCCAGCACTCTCGCTGGGCGCCAACAACACTGTGCGCTACTTCTTCGGCTCCAAATGACCCGGGTGCATGTCGTTCGGTTCCGGCGACTTCGTCAAGCTCTTTGACGACGTGCGTGTTTCGCAGCAACCGGACTCGAACGGTGCCTCACCATCCACTCACCAATCTCAGGAGCGCACGTTCGACTCTCGCCCTGGCAGTTCGGCGAGACGGACAACTTCGAGCTCATCCCAGCCGTGCGCCATCCTACTGGTGGCAACTGCGTCGATGAGACTGGCTGCGACTTTGAGAAGATCACGGCATGCGCTTTCGATGGCGTCCCAGAGTCCAAGCAGGTGTCCTTCCTCGCGTGCATGGACGAGCAGCGCGTCGGCACTCCCCAGTCCTGTGCCCAGACGTGCGCCATCAAAGACGACCTGCACTATAATGCGATCGAGGATTGCTTCAACGGGCCGCGTGGCAACGAGCTGCTCGCGAATGCCTCCAAGGCCTTCAACGATGCGCTCCCGGGCTCAACAACGATCCCGCACACGTTTGTGAACACGGCCGACGTGCAGCCCTCCTACACCACGCTCAAGTTGGCGCTCTGCCAGGCGGGCTCGTCGGCAAAGGTGTGCAAGTCTCTCGTCGAGGACGCTGACGGTCTCAACTCCTATAGAAAATGCACCGTCTAAAGGGGCCACAGGCACGAGGTCGACCACGCGCGCCTGGCTGACAGCACTTTGGGTGCCTCTTTCCTGCTCACACATGACCGCGGCCGGAGCAAACCAAGCCTCCGTCCCCGCGCGAGACCAGATGAGAAGGAGACGCCCCCGAAAGCGCTTTGGTGCCGAGACGCGACGCGCGAAATCGGACGAGCAGGCTTAACCGCCTCCGAAACGAGTGAAGTATGAAAATCAGCCGTTGTTCTGTGTGTCTGCTCACTGGATCTGAACTGATTCCGCCACGACCTTGTTTTTGCATTGGCCATTGCACCTCGGTCCTCGCCGGCTCCTTGATGGGCGCTTTACCGCCTCGGGGCCCTTCTCGCCGCTGCCCCCCGCTCCGCGGCGGGCGGCGACGGTCGCCGCGCGCGCCGGCGAGGCGCGGCGCGGCGCGCACGGTCGGCGCGCACCGACGCGCAATTCCGCAATATCCGAAATGGAAAATCCTTAGATATCGAAGGACGAACAAGAGCACAATTCGAAACACGAAGCGCCCGAGGCGCACACACACATATCGCAACATGCAACAAAGCGGAACGTTGTGTCGCAAACTCCGCCGAACACAGATCAACGACGCGTCCCCCGACCGTGGTCCGACTATGTGACCACAGCACTAGAAATCATGACAAGGAAACGGCCAACAGTAGCCCTCTCTATGGGCGTATGGGGCTCAGCTGCGCGCGTGGGATGTCGCCGCCGCGCTCGCTCACACATGCGCCCCGAAGCCCCGCCCACCGTCCGCGACGCCCTACTGCAGCTTGCCGACGGCCTTTGTCACGGACGACGTGACCGACGAGGTGAGCGCAGCGACTTGCTTGCGGTCGGGGATGTTGGCGGCGATGCCGGTGGCCATTTCCCAAGTGGAGCCGCCGCCGCCGCCTGCTCCACCTGCTGGCGCCTCGCCCGAGAGCTTGGAGAGCTCTTCCATGAAGGTGTCGCCGTTGTGCATCGTGGTGCTGCTGAGCACAATTTTGACGCCAGGGTTGGCAGCGTTCATCTCACCGACGTAGCGTGCCTCTTCGTAAGTGGCACCACCGATCATGAAGACGAAGATCTCTGTAGGCGCGCGCTTCTTCTGTGCCGCGGGCAGCTCGGGACCGAGGTAGGGGTGCGATGCCTCCGAGAGCGTGCCCTTGGTCACCGCCTCGAGCGTCTGCGCAAGTAGGGGCGAGTGCTGCGTGTACACGTTCTGCACGCCCTGCATCTGGCGCTTCATCGTCTTCTTCAACAGGCCGAGGGTGGACTTGTCGCCGTAGAGGTCGCCCGCACGTTGCTGAGCGCCGTAGTGCTGTAGGATGATGTCGACGAGCTGCACCTGCTCGGGCGAGGCGCCCGACACCGCGAGAAGTTCTTTGAAGTTGGCGATGCGGTTCTCCCCGTTTCGCTCGTAGCGCAGCGCGTAGAGCAACACGAGGCGAAGCTTGTTCGGAATGGCGATCGATGGCTTCTGCAACAGGGCCTCAACCTCGGAGACGGCTGAGGTGTGGTCGAGGGTGCACGCGAGCTCCTGCTCCACCTGCGAGCACTCCATGAGCGACATCTTGTCGACGAGCCTGTTGATCTCGCCCATGAGCGTGACGTGCTTCGTCACGTCGCCCGACATCTTTTTGAACTCGGGGTAGTCCTCGACGAACTTTTGCATGTCGGCGATGGACGAGATGGTCTTGGAGGACTTGGTCTTCGCCTGGAAGTTGTCCATCATCGCCTTCACCTCCTCGGCGAGGTCGCCGTAGTTGTTGTACATATTGGTCGCAAAGAAAGGGTCCTGCTCCATCGAGAGTACTACCTGCTCGAGTTCCTTCGGGACGCCGGGCCGGTCGCGCAGGTCGACGCGGTTGTTGGAGATGCCAAGCAGCTCGTGCACCATGGCCTGGTACGTCCACTGGTTGAGCAGCGGCGTCACCGGGTCATCGCGCCGGTCGAGCAGCAGCAGCAGCGGCGGCACATCCGTCTTACGGAAGGCGAACAGGTCCGCCTCCTCATTGATGGTGGCGAGCACCGACTCCGCAACTCGCATAGCCATCTCCGACCTGCCCTGGTACCGGATGAGCGGGCGCTTCTTGAGCGCGAGCAGCAGCGCCACCACGCCACTTTGCATCCGGTCGAACGTCGGCTGTGCCATCATGCCCGACCCCATGTGCGCAATCGAATGCATGCCGAGCGAGACGCAGTCAGCGTTGATCGCGAGGAAGTCGGCGTAGAACTCCTGCACCGACTGGACGACCTCGTGCTCGTCGGCCTCGGCGAGCTTCGGGAGCATCGAATCGCGCATGATGTTCGAGAAGAAGATGTGGTACTCGCCGTACCTGGGGTCCTTGAACTCTTCCTGCAGGCGCTCTATGTTCTCGTGCGTCGGTCGCACAAAGTAGATGGCTTTCAGGTGCGCCATCTTGTCGCCGCGCGCCTTCTCGATCGCATCGATGAGGAACACCTCATGCTGCAGGATCTGCGTCTGCGTGTACACCATCGACACGAAGCCTGTCGTCTCCGCGTCCATCACGAGCACCTTCATGCCCGAGACGTCCTTGGCCATGCGCGTGACATAGTCGCGCACCGCGGCGATGCACGACATGCCCGGCACCGGCTTCGCGACGCTCCGCGCGGCGGATGACGATGCCATCAGTCCTCACGTGCACGTCCCCCGAGCTGGTCTGCACTGCCTTTGCGCACGGACATGTTCCCTTCAGCCCCGGGCAATTTTGTTCACACCTTGGGCCAGGCCGAAAGATTCTAAAAGGTCGATCGCGGCGGCCTCGACATCCCAACTTAGTTTTACTTAGAATTGGATAAAATTATGTAAGTTCAATGCAATGTCGTACATGTAAAGGTGTGCCTCGCCGTCCATCCAAGCGCAAGCGTCTGTGCTCTGCCCCGCGTGGTCCTTTCCGGAGGGGTGCGAGTGCTGTGCGGGTTCCCGGGGCGTGGGGCGTGAGGGTTTCTAAAGTCCTCATGAGTCCTCACACCTGCCTACCGTTAGGCTTGGTCTAGGGAACAACCACTCTGTAACCACCTTCAGGGCGGGCCGCTGTGGTCGTCGTTGCTCCAGGGACCTCTTATCCCTCGCGTCTCGGCGCCGCACCTCCGAGATGGGTGACGCGCCGACCGATAAGCGCATCGACTTCCTCCGTGACCGCATCGTCCAGCTGCTGAAGTGCAAGCCGGAACTTTTCGACGCACTTCTCAAAACTGAGGAGGGCGAGCTGATCAAAAGGTTCCTGAACGATGGCGGCTGCACGCGCATCTTCTTCAGCGCGGGCCCCAAGGATATGTTCGTGACGGAGAAGCTCCCCGACGACAAGCAGACGAAGAAGAAGGCCATCTTCGCCATGAAGCTGGCCGAAGACGTCAAGTTCGACGAGAAGAAGATGGACGAGATGTTTGACCTATGCATGGTCGGCGACCTTTCACCAGCGATGCTGAACAATCTGTACAACACGCTGCGGAGCGTGTATCTGCCCATCATCACCAACCCAGGCTTCATCAACGCAAAGCCCGGCGTGGTCATGAAACAGTTCATCGACAAGTACAATTGGATGCTCGCGGCAGTGCACACAGCTGTCGGCCAGACGCAGGGCAAGACTGCCCTCTGGCTGCCGCCCGTGGAGGCCCCGTCGGCTGGCAGCAGCAAGGACCGCTCGGACAAGGACCGCGTGCACGTTCTTGAGAGCGCTATAGTCATGTGGACCGAGCGCATCAACACTGTGCGCCGCTCCCCTTCTCCCCATTGGCTGCGGCTGCCGCTGCCGCCGCTCCCATCCCCCCCCCGGGCTCCGCCCCCTTGTTCGTGTCCTTCGGCTGACCCATCCGTTGCACACCCACGCAGTCCCTTAATCGCGATCCCGATTCGGTCTTCGGCGCCGTTGGCACCAAGGACGAGCTCTTCCCAGGGCCCATCGTGGGCATTGACTTCTGGCAGGGCAAGTGCATCGACTTGGGCGACATTCTCGAGCAGCTCAGCAGCCCGCACATCGTCAAGGTGATGAAGGTGCTCGAGATCATCCGCTCGCCGTACCATGCCTCCTTCAAGGCGCTGATGAATCAGCTGTCGATTCGGCACGCGGAGGCCAAGGACAACGTCAAGTTCCTCGATTCGCTCCGCCCCAAGTTCACGGCGCTCCTGCAGTCCGACTTCACGGAAATCGCCATGCACTTCAAGCCGACGATGCACACGCTGCTGATGATCTGGAAGCACTCCAAGTTCTACAACACGCCGCCCGCGCTGGCACTGATGGTGCGCATGCTCTGCAACGACGTGATCGAGAAGGCGCACGAATTTCTGGGCGGCACGGGCGAGCTCTTTGGCGCCGAGCCCAAGGAGTCGGTCGAGAAGATCAACAGGGTGCTCAACGTGTGCCGCGCCCTCAAGTCCGACTACTATATGTACTACGCGCTCTCGAAGACGCAGTGCGAGCACAACCCGTGGATGGCCGACCGCGGCAACATGTTCAAGCGGCTCGACCTCTTCATCACGCGCTGCGAGGACCTGCTGCACTTGTGCCGCACGGCGCAGCAGTTCGAGAAGCTGATCACCGTCGTCATCGGCGGCATCGCGGGCGCTGCCCTCACGCAGGACTCCGAGACCATCGCGAAGGAGTTCGACAAGGCACTCAACAAGATGAAGGAGCTCACGTACGACGTGCTCGACGTGCAGATCACGAAGTTCGAGGAGGACATCACGCGGTTCTCAGTCTCGGTTAAGGAGCTCGAGACTCGCGTTGCCAAGGTGCTCGGGCTCGGCTTCGAAGAGTGCGACACCATCTCCAAGGGGTTCAAGCTTGTCGACTCCTTTGGCGACCTGCTCGAGCGCGACTTCGTGCAAGCCGACCTCGAAGCGAAGCAGCTCGAGCTCATCCGCATCTATGCTGAGGAGCTCAAGCAGGTGCAGGAGCTCTTCACGCGCGACCGCACTGGCTCCGCCTCCAAAGCCAAGTTCTTCGAGCGCGACGGGCCGCCGCTGTACATCAACATGCCGCCCGTCTCGGGGGCGCTCGCGTGGGTTCAGGGCCTCAGGAGGCGGCTCGAGGAGCCGATGAGATCGCTCATGCCGGTGCTGCGCATCATGGAGGACACGGATGAGGTCAAGGACGTTAAGCGCATGTTCGACTCGATCATCAAGGTGCTCCGTGAGTATGAGGACATGATGTTCGATGCGTGGCAAGGGGGCGTCGACACCACGCTCGGCGAGAAGCTCACGCTGCCGCTCATCACGCGCGACCCCAAGTCGCAGGAGATCGAGGTCAACTTCGACCTGCAGCTCACGAAGCTGCTGTCGGAGTGCAAGTACTTCGTGATGCAGAAGAAGAAGATCCCCGACGTCGCGCAGCAGCTTTTCGATGGTGCCGAGACGTTCCGGGTGCATACGGCCAACCTGACGCTCGTCAAGAACAAGTACAATGAGATGCTGCGCATCATGCTCGACGTCGAGAAGCCGCTGCTCAAGGGCTCAATGAAGGCGATCGACAAGGTGCTCGACCGCGGCCTCAAGGTGCTCGTATGGAAGTCTCCCAACCCGGAAAAGGACGCCTTCATTACCGAGGCCTTGGGGCTTGTGGAGGAGGCGTACAAGATGCTGCACGAGATCAAGAAGAACATGAACAAAGTCAACGAAATCCTGGCTGGCTGGGTGTCGTTGCCCTTCATGACGCGCCTGTCGATTAACAAGACGTACAACCCCTCAGCCTACATGGAGGAGCACTCCCGCTTCCTCGAGACGCGCACGAAGGACATCACCGAAGGCATCAAGAAGATCCACGAGTATGTCAAGGAGTCCAACGAGTGCCTCAAGGTGTCGAAGGGCGCGCCCGCGTGGCGCGCGTACGTCGAGTTCATGAACAACATCCTGATCAACGGCGTTGCCGACACGGTCGTCGCCTCGCTCGGCTACCTGCTCGCGCAGCTCGACCCGAAGATCATCGCAAAGTTGGAGAAGGCGCCCTTTTTCGACATCAAGCTCGACCTGAACGTGGTGGCCAAGGGCGATGATGCCGTCTTCTTCGCGCCGCCGCTCGACGGAAAGGAGCCGTCGGTGACGAGCTACGTGACAGCGCTCATTGCCGACTTTTACAACATCGTCAAGGGCCTCAAGCGCCTCGACCGCACCGAGGGCGACTTTCTCAAGGAGATGGAGGAGAACGAGATGGTGCGCTTCAACGTGCACCGCATCGTCGATGAGCTCGAGGCCAACCAGACCGCGGCACGCGAGCTCCGCGCGCCATTCCTCAAGCACCGCGCCCTCTGGGCCAAGGACATTGCGCACACGCTCGAGGTCTTCCTCGACGAGGCCACCGTCGCCGCCGACGAGAACAACCCGCAGATTCGGATGCCGAACTTGGCCGTCTTCGAGGCGCGCATCACCGAGCTCAGGGAGGAGGAGGCAGAGATCAAGGCGCTCCAAAACGTAATCAACGAGGGCTGGCTGCGCATCGATGCCAAGCCGACCAAGATGACGCTCACGACGCTCGCCGCCAAGTGGATCGACGCGTACACCAGCTACCTCAAGAACCACGTGCTCTCGGAGCTTGACGGCCTGGGCCAGTTCATTGGACTCATCAAGGAGACGCTCACGTCAGAGGCGCTTCCGTCGGAGGGTGACCGCAAGGGCCTCTTCGACGCGATGGCGCGCGTGCGCGACGTGCGAAACCGGGAGGATCGCACCAACAACCTCTTCGTGCCTCTCAAGGACACGATCCAGCTCCTCAAGAAGTTTGGCGTGGCCATGCCCGAAGGGACGACCGATACGCTCGAGATGATCCCCTTCAGCTGGGAGGACACGAAGAAGATCACGCTCAACGCTCGCGAGAACCTCGGTCCGCTGCAGGCACAAGAGCAGGATAGGGTGCGTGAAGAGACCGAGGTCTTCCGTGGCGAGGTGAGCGCCTTCACCAAGCGCTTCCACGATGAGGCGCCCTTCGAGTTCAAGGTCGGCTGCGACGCTGCCTATGTGAGCATCAATAAATTCGCGAAGGAGTTGATGACCTTCGAGAAGCGCGCTGTCGACATCGCGCGCAACCAGGAGCTCTTCGAGCTCGCGGTCACTAATTGGCGCGATCTCAAGACGATCCGCACCGAGCTCACACTGCTCAAGCTCTCCTGGGATTTCGTGCAGTACGTTCAGGACATATTTGGCTCGTTCCGCGCAACGCTGTGGACAGCCGTCGACGTTGAAGCCATGTCGGATCAGACCAAGAAGCTGCAGAAGGAGGTCAAGACGCTCAACAAGGCCATCCACAAGTGGGACGTGCACATCGGGCTGATGGCGCTCGTCGCCTCGATGTCCATCTCGCTGGAGGTGGTAGCCGAACTGCGCGACGATGCGATGCGCGAGCGCCACTGGAAGCAGCTCATGGTGGTCTGCAAGCAGACCTTCATCATGGACGACAAGCTGCAGCTCGATGCGCTCCTCAAGCTCGAGCTTGACAAGTTCCGGGATCCCGTCGGCGAGATCGTCGAGCGCGCGCGCGCCGAGATCAAGATCGACTTGCAGCTGCAAAAGATCATCAAGACTTGGTCGGGCCTCTTCCTTTTCTACAAGCCCTACAAGACCTCGGGCGTTCAAGTCCTCGAGCAGCCGGGCGATGTCTTCGAGGCGCTCGACGACAACGAGGTGGTGCTGCAGAACATGATGGGCAACCGCTTCGTCGGCTTCTTCGAGACGACCGTCACCTCGTGGAAGGCCAAGCTAGCTGCCACGCGCTCGACGCTCGACGTGTGGCTCGAGGTATCGCGCTCGTGGATGCAGCTTGAGTCCATCTTCCTCGCCTCCGAGGACATTCGCGAGCAGCTGCCCGAGGACGCCAAGCGCTTCGACGCCATCGACGCGGCCTTCCGCGAGCAGATGGCCGACGCGTGCCAGAACAACAACCCGATCGAGGTGTGCATGGCGTCGGGGCGTGAGGAAGTCTTCAAGAAGAACTTTGAGATGCTCGAGCTGTGCCAGAAGTCGCTGGGCGACTACCTCGAGGTCAAGAAGAAGAAGTTTCCGCGCTTCTACTTCATCTCCGGTGCGGATCTGGTGGACATCCTCTCTAAGGGCCGCTATGCGCCCAATGTGCAGCCGCATTTCTCCAAGTTCACCGACGCGACCGGCTTCATCGACTGGGCGCCCGACGCCGACGGCAAGCTCACCGGCCTCGCGCGCGGCTGCATTGCCATCGACGGTGAGAAGTTCCCGTACCCGGAGCCCAAGATGTGCGAGGGTGCCGTTGAGGATTGGCTGCTTGAGCTGATGAAGCACCAGGCTGCCATGTTCCGGATTAAGGTGAAGGAGTCCCTGGATGCGTACCTCGACAACCCGCGCGAGAAGTGGATCGACATGTATGGCTCGCAGCACTGCATCCAAACGGGCCAGGTCTGGTGGACCGCGGAGGTGCACGCCGCGTACGACCGCCTCGAGCAGGGCAACGAGAATGCGATGAAGGAGTACCTTGAGCTGTGCCGAACCGGGCTTAAAAACTACGCGGCGATGGTGCTCGGCGAGATGACCGGCGAGCTCCGCACGAAGGTGAAGACGTTGATCACCATCGACACGCACGCGCGCGAGATCGTCGAGAAGCTTGTAATCATAAAGTCGGAGACGCCGACGGACTTCACATGGGCGTCACAGCTCAAGTTCCGCTGGCCCGATGCCGACGGGCCCCAGGACCTTTACATCAACATTTGCGACGCGGAGTTCGCCTCGCGCCACGAGTATGTGGGCAACCCGGGCCGTCTCGTCATCACCGCTCTCACCGATCGCTGCTACATCACACTCACGCAGGCGCTCCGCCTCATGATGGGTGGCGCGCCTCAGGGCCCCGCCGGTACCGGTAAGACTGAGACGACCAAGGATTTGGGCCGCGGCCTCTCGATTTGGGTCATCGTGTCCAACTGCTCGGACCAGATGAACAACAAGGTGACGGGCAGCTTCTTCTCAGGCCTCGCTCAGACGGGCGCGTGGGGCTGCTTCGACGAGTTCAACCGCATCACGGTCGAGGTGCTCTCGGTCGTCGCCACGCAGTACGGCTCCATCTTGCAGGGCATCCGCGCCAACAAGACGCGCTTCATGTTCGAGGAAGAGGAGATCAACCTCGTCAACTCGATCGGCGCTTGGATCACCATGAACCCCGGCTATGCCGGCCGTGCCGAGCTGCCCGAGAATCTCAAGGCGCTCTTCCGCCCATGTGCGATGGTCACGCCCAACTTCGAAAACATTGCTGAGATCAACCTCGCCGGCGAGGGCTTCGTTGAGTCCAAGGACCTCGCCAACAAGTTCGTGACCATGTACTACGTGTGCGGCCAGCTGCTCTCGAAGCAGATGCACTACGATTGGGGTCTGCGTGCCATGTCGGGCGTGCTGCGCATTGCGGGTGGCATGAAGCGCGCGGATCCCGACAAGTCGGAGAAGCAGATTTTGATGCGCGCGATGCGCGACACGAACCTGCCCAAGTTCGTGCAGGCCGACTTTGGCATCTTCCAGAAAGTGATCACCGACTTGTACCCCGGCATCGACTGCCCGGCCATCATCAACCCTGCGCTAAAACAGGCCATCCAAGATGTCATTAAAGACCCGGAAACGCACTGGTGGGGCACGCTCGGCCGGCCAGTCCTTCAGGCCGAGGAGAACTTCGTCATCAAGACGATTAACCTGTTCGAGGCCCTCTCGGTGCGCCACTGCGTCTTCGTGCTCGGCACCGCCGGTGCCGCCAAGTCCGAGTTGTGGAAGACGCTCGCCGCTGCGCAGTCGTTTATGAAGATTGGCGGCGGCAATACGTTGTACAACCCGCTCAACCCTAAGGCCGTCACCTCCAATGAGCTCTACGGGTACGTGCACCCGGTGACCAAGGAGAACTTCGATGGTGTGATCGCCAAGATCATGCGCGACTTCGCCTCGGTGCCGCCTGATCACAAGAATGTTAACGTGCCCAAGTGGATGGTTCTCGACGGCGACATCGACGCCGAGTGGATCGAGTCGATGAACACTGTGATGGACGACAACCGCATCCTGACCCTTACGACTAACGAGCGCATCCCGCTCACTAAATCGATGAAGCTGATCCTAGAGATCTCGCACCTTCGCAATGCGTCTCCCGCTACCGCCTCGCGCGCTGGCTGCGTCTTTCTCAACGAGACCGACGTCGGCTGGCGCCCATACGTGGCAATGTGGGTCGAGACCATGGGTGACGCTAAGACGCAGACTATCCTTGAGCAGCTCTTTGAGACGATGGTCGCGCCCACGCTCAGCATGATCCGAAAGGAGAAGTGGGAGCACGTGACGCCCGTCAAGGATCTTGCGATCGTCGAGGTCATCTGCCGCATCCTCGAGGCGGTGCTCACGCCCGAGACTTGCCCTGCTGGCTCCGAGAAGGAGGTGTACGAGTCCTTCTTCCAATTTGCGGCCGTGTGGGGTATCGGCGGCGCTTTCGGCTCCGACAAGGGCGCCGACTTCCGCAAGGCGCTGGACGGCTACTGGCGCACCGAGTTCGGGAAGCTCTCGATGCGCTTCCCCGACGAGGGCAGCATCTTTGACTATTTTATTGACCCGACCACGAAGAAGAACGAGCCCAAGCGTTGCACACATTGGCGCGAGATCGTGCCCGGGTACACGCACGATCGCGCCGAGTCGTACTCGCGCATCTTCGTGCCCACGCTTGACACGACGCGACTGCTCTGGTTCTCAAACAATATGCTCAAGCTGCGCAAGCCGATCATGTTCGTGGGCAACTCGGGCTCCGCCAAGACGGTCGTTGCAAACGTGCTGCTTCGCCAGCAAGACGAGGAGGTGTGGATGTACAACATCATCTCGTTCAACTCGTTCACCATCGCCGCGTCGCTGCAGGTGATGCTCGAAGCGCCGCTTGAGAAGAAGACGGGCACCATCTTCGGCCCGCCGGGCGTCAAGAAGCTCATCTATTTCATCGACGACTTCAACATGCCCTCGCCCGACAAGTACGGCAACCAGTCGTCCATCTCTCTTCTGAACCAGCTCAAAGACTACGGCGGCTTCTATGACCTCAAGGGCCTCCGCATGAAGCGTGTCGACAACACGCTTGTGGTCGCGGCCATGAATCCGTTCTCGGGCACTTTCTACGTCCAGGATCGCATGCAGCGCCACTTCTGCACGCTATCAACGCCTTTCCCGTCGCAGGAGGTGCTCACACACATCTACAAGAACATTATGGGCGGTCACTTCGAGATCTTCAACGATGGGATTCGCGACGCGCTGCCGATGCTGCTCAACTTCGCCGTGGCGCTCCACAACCAGGTGGCCGACAACTTTGTGCCCTCGGCCGTCAAGTTCCACTACCAGTGGAACCTGCGCGCGATGGCGTCCGTGTTCCAGGGCCTCTACATCACGTCGCCCGCCAATTACAAGGACCCGGTGAGGATGGCGCGCCTGCTGATTCACGAGGCCTATCGCGTCTACTCGGACCGCATGGTCATCGAGTCAGACTGCGAGAAGTTCCAGGAGCTGGTCACCAAGAACGTGAAGGCACACCTGGCCGCCCTCGACCAGGAGGCGCTGAACGAGTGGCCCATCCAACTCTTCTCTACGTTCGTCGAGGAGGCCGAGGGCGAGCAGAAGATGTATCTGCCCATCGAAGGCGGCTATGAACAGCTCTCCAAGCTGCTCACCAAGCAGCTTGCCATGTACAATGAGTCGTTTGCGATCATGAACCTCGTGCTCTTCAACCAGGCGATGGAGCACATCGCGCGCATCTCGCGCATCATCGACAACCCGCGCGGCAACGGTCTGCTTGTGGGCGTCGGTGGCTCGGGCAAGCAGTCGCTCACGCGTCTCGCGGCCTTCATCGGCGGCTGCGAGATCTTCTCGATTAAGCTCACGAGCTCGTACAACGTGGTTGACTTCAAGGAAGACCTGCGCAACATCTACTTGAAGACGGGCGTCAAGGCGATTCCGACTGTCTTCCTCTTCACGGACCAACAGATCTTCCACGAGAACGCGCTCATCTTCATCAACGACATCCTCTCGCTCGGCTACCCGGCCGGCCTCTTCGCCGAGGAGGATCGCGACACCATCTGCAACGGCGTGCGCAACGACGCGAAGCAGGCGGGCTACATGGACGCGAAGGAGCAGCTCTGGGAGTTTTTCATCAACCGCGTGCGCGCACTGCTGCACATTTGCTTGTGCATGTCGCCCGTCGGTGACAAGATGCGCAACCGGTGCCGCAAGTTCCCGGCGCTCACGTCCTGCACGACGTGCGACTGGTTCTTCAACTGGCCCCAGCAGGCGCTCATCTCCGTCGCCGAGCGCTTCCTGAGCGACATCCCGATGGAGAGCCCGGAGGTCAAGAAGGCCACCGGCGACCACATGGCCTTCGTGCACGAGTCGGTCGGCGTAGCCGCGGAGGAGTATCGCGGGCTCGAGCGGCGCGAGGTCTATACGACGCCCAAGTCGTACCTCGAGCTGATCGCGCTGTACAAGGACGAGCTGCTCAAGAACCGCGCCACGCTGCAGGTGCTCAAGGACCAGCTGGCCGAGGGTCTGATCAAGCTTGCCGACGCCGAGCAGCAGGTGGCCGACATGCAGATTACGCTCAAAGAGGAGTCGGCATTCGTGGCGGTTAAGTCCAAGGAGACGGACGAGCTCATTATTGTGGTGGGCAAGGAGTCGATCGTTGCGACGGAGGAGGGCGCAAAGGCCGCCATCGAGGAGGCCGAGGTCGCCGAGATTGCTAAGGGCGTCGCCGAGTTCCAGGTGCAGGCCAACAAGGACCTCGCCGCGGCCGAGCCTGCCATCCTTAAGGCCATGGCTGCGCTGGGCGGCCTCAACAAGAACGCTCTCGGCGAGCTCAAGGGTCTCGGCTCGCCGCCCGCCGCCGTGCTCAATGTGACCGCCGCGGTATCGTACATGCTCGCCCCCAAGGGCGCCAACCTCAAGAAGCTCGACATCACGTGGAACGGCGCCAAGAAGATGATGGGCGACCCGGGCAAGTTCCTCGAGACCCTGCAGAACTATGATAAGGACGGCTTCGATCTGGCGGCCAAGGCGGAGGTACGCAAGTACACTGGCTCCATCCCCGACCCCAAGGGGGAGAACCCGATGGGTCTGACCACGGGCCACCCGGCCGGCGGCGGCGAGCCCAACCCTGAGTTCAACTACCAGTACATGGCGGGCAAGTCGTCCGCGGCGGCTGGCTTGTGCGACTGGATCGTCAACATCTGCATCTACCACGACATCTACCTCGACGTCGCGCCCAAGCGTGCCAAGCTCAACCAGGCCGAGGCAGACCTCGCCGCGGCCAACAAGAAGCTCGCGGGCGTGCGGGCGCACGTCAAGGCGCTCGACGACCGGATGGCCTTCTTGACCAACCAGCTCGAGACAGCGACCAACGAGAAGAACGCGCTCGTCGCCAAGGCCGAGGCCACGCAGAAGCGTGCCAACCTGGCCAACCGCCTCGTCAACGGCCTCAGCTCCGAGGGCAAGCGCTGGAAAGAGGATGTGGGCAAGCTCGACGAGAAGATGCGCCTTCTCGTCGGCGACGTGTTGATGTCCTCCTCCTTTGTCGCGTACATTGCGCCCTTCTCGCGTCAGTTCCGCGACTCGCTCGTGGACGAGAAGTGGAAGCCCGACATGCTCGCGCGCGGCGTGCCGCTCACTGCGGGCTTTGATCCGATGAATTTGCTCACGGACTCGTCGAAAACGGCGAGCTGGCAGGCAGAGGGTCTACCTGCTGACCCGCTCTCCACGCAGAATGCGTCGATCATCTGCAAGTGCGCTCGCTTCCCGCTCATCATCGACCCGCAGATGCAGGCCGTCGCCTGGATCTATGGGCGTGAGAAACCTAACGGCCTCGTCTCCACAGTTCCGGGCGCCAAAGGCTGGCTCAACAAGGTGGCCAAGGCGCTCGAGGAGGGCGTGCCGCTGCTGCTCGAGAACATGAACAGCGTTGTCGAGGCCATCCTCGACAACCTCGTCGCGCGCGCGTACGTGCGCAAGGGCACGAAGGTTCAGGTGTACCTCGGCGACATGGGCGTCGACCTCTGCCTCAAGAAGGGTCCGGACGGCGTGGCGCTCGAGTCGGGCGAGCCGAACATCAAGGTGTACATGCAGTCTCGTCTGCCCAACCCGCACTACATCCCCGAGGTGCAGGCGCAGACGACGCTCGTCAACTTCACCGTGACCGAGAAGGGCCTCGAGGACCAGCTGCTAAGCACGGTCGTGGGACACGAGCGGCCCGACCTGCTCAAGGAGGCCAAGGAGCTTGTCGAGATGCAGAACGGCTTCACGATCAAGCTGAAGGAGCTTGGCGACAACCTGCTGTACCTCCTCGCGACCGCCGAGGGCGACATCCTCGCCAACGAGGCGCTCATCATCACGCTCGAGGAGACCAAGGTCACCGTCGGCGAGATCAACGCGAAGCAGGTCATTGCTGCCAAGAAGGAAGTCGAGATCGCCAAGACGTTTGAGCTCTACCGCCCAGACGCTGCACGCGGCTCGCTCATCTACTTTTTGATGAACAAGCTGAACGTGATGGGGCCCATGTACCAGTACTCGCTCGCCGCCTTCAACTTCATCTTCTACAAGGCGCTCGACAAGGCACAGCAGCCCGAGGACCCCGCCGACGTCTCGGCGCGCGTGGGCTTCCTTCTCGAGTCGGTGACGTACACGCTCTTCAAGTTCGTCTCGTCCGGCCTCTTCGAGCGCCACCGTCTCACCTTCTCGACGCAGCTCGCGATCAACATCTGCCGTGCCAAGGGCGAGTTCCGGATGATGGAGCTTGATCTGATGGTGCAGGCGCCCAAGGACAACTCCAAGGAGAACCCGGTGGCCGCGTGGCTGACCGACCAATGCTGGGGCGCGTGCTGCGCGCTCGCGCAGGGGCACGAGGAGTTTAGCAACCTGCCGGCCGACCTTGAGGCCTCGTGGAAGCGTTGGAAGGAGTGGTCGGAGCACCCGACGCCCGAGCTTGAGCCGCTGCCATCCGATTGGAAGCGTCTCGGCGGCTTCCAGCAGCTGCTCCTCATGCGTGCCATCCGGCCCGACCGCATCTGCCTCGCGCTGCGCACGTGGGTCATCTCGATCCTCGGCGCGCCGTACGGCGAGGCAATCAACTTCAACCTGCCCGTCTCCTTCGAGGACTCGGGCCCGGCGGTGCCCATCTTCTTCCTGCTCTCGCCCGGTGTGGACGCGACCCAGGAGGTGCGTGTGCTCGGCAATGCACAGCCGATCAAGATGAATGAGGACGCCGGCCGCCTCATCACCGTCTCGCTCGGCCAGGGCCAGGAGCCCGTCGCCGAGAAGGCGCTCGATCGCATGCACACCGAGGGCGGCTGGGCGATGCTCGAGAACATCGAGCTCGTCGCCGGCTGGCTGCCCAAGCTCGAGAAGAAGCTCGAGGCTCTCGAGACGGATGGCGATCCGCTCTTCCGCGTCTACCTCTCAGCGATGCCCCAGCCCGTCGTGCCCGTGCCGATCCTGCAAAAGTCGATCAAGCTCACCAACGAGCCGCCGACCGGCCTGAAGGCCAACCTGAAGCGCGCGTACCTCAACTTTGGCGAGAGCCTGTGGGAGGCTTCGTCGAAGCAGTCCGAGTTCAAGGCGATCGTCTTCTCGCTCTGCTTCTTCCACTCGGTCGCGTGCGAGCGGCGCAAATTCGGCCCGCTCGGCTGGAATCGTGCGTACCCCTTCGCCCCAGGCGACCTCAAGGACTCGATCGCCGTCGCCAACAACTACCTCGAGGCGGGCGGCGCGATCCCGTGGGCCGACTTGCGCTACCTCTTCGGCGAGGTCTTCTACGGCGGCCACATCACCGACAACTACGACCGCGCGCTCTGCGAGGCGTACCTGGCCGTGTACTTGCGCTTCGAGCTGCTCGAGGGCATCGCCATGTTCCCCGGCTTTGCGTCGCCGCCCACGCTCACGTACAAGGGTTACCTCGAGTACATCGACGAGGGCCTCGACCGCGAGACGCCCATCGCGTACGGCCTGCACCCGAACGCCGAGATCAACTTCATGACGATGCAGGCCAACCAGCTCTTCACGGACATCTCCAACCTGTCACCCAAGGGCGGCGGTGGCGGCGAGGGCGGCATGACCATGACCGAGAAGGTCAAGCTCACGCTCGACGACATCCTCGAGCGGCTGCCCGAACAGTTCGGAATGCTCGAGATTATGGAGCGCATCGAGGACGTGACGCCGTACACGGGCGTCTTCCTGCAGGAGCTCGACCGCATGAATGCTCTCACCTTCGAGGTCCGGCGCGCGCTTGTCGAGCTTGACAGCGGCCTTAAGGGCGACCTGTCGATCACCGAGCCGATGGAGCTCATCATGTACGCGCTCGCGGACGGCAAGGTGCCTATGAAGTGGGAGAAGCTCGCGTGGGCCTCGCGCGACCCGCTCGCTGCATGGCTCGCTAACCTTATCGCTCGCCACCTCCAGCTGCTGACGTGGACCGGCGACCTGGCGCAGCCCAAGGTCACATGGGTTCCCGGCCTCTTCAACGCGCAGGCGTTTGAGAACGCGGTCAAGCAGGTGACGAGCCGCAAGAAGGCAGCAGCAGGTGAGGACTGGCCGCTCAACAAGCTCGTGACGATCGTCGAGGTCACGAAGAAGATGTCGCCCGAGGAAGTGGAATCCCAGACGAAGGACGGCGCGTACGTGTACGGCTTGTACATGGAGGGCGCGCGCTGGGACTCGGCGGCAGGCTGCCTCGAGGACGCGTTCATGAAGGACCTGTACCCGAAAATGCCTGTCATCCTGATGAAGGCTATTCTCGGCGAGAAGGAGGACCGGCGCGGAGTATACCTGTGCCCCGTCTACAAGCAGACAGAGCGCGCTACCCCTGGCACGGCCACCCCCGGCACGGGCTTCGTCTTCATGATGCAGCTCAAGACCAAGCAGCCCGCGACCAAGTGGACCATGGCCGGCGTGGCCATGTTGCTCGCCATCGACTAGAGAGGGCGAGTAAGGGCAGCAATCAGAGCGAGAGCATGGCACACGGGGAATAACGGCTGGCGGCTCGGGACCTGGAACGGCTGGCGGCTCGTGGGTGCGGACGGTGTGTTCGTGTTAACAAAATCTCGCAAAATCTCAAATGGTTTCGTCTGCTCCGTGAACACCTCACATGAATGTGATCCGCGCGAGTCGAGTTGATGATTCTTTTCCTGCTGTTCGTCTCTTGCCTCACGCCGGTGGCGGCACGGACTGCGGCCGGCGGGTGCGCCGTCCACCACCGTATCACCCTGTCAGCATCTGCACCGCAGCAGCTGCTTTTGCTGCGAGGCGGCACCACCTCCAGCAACAGCGAAGAGGGCGCCAAAATTGCAGCAGATCCCAACGCCTCAGCCGCCGTTGCCAACGGCACCGTTTCCAGCGCCACAATCGCCATCGCTCCGAGCGCGACACCCATCTTGCGCAAGGCCCTACGTAAGGCCATCGGCGGCGGCGTAGGCGGCCTGCTTGCCGGCGTCGTGCAGGTGCTCACGCTCATGTGGCTGCGCACCGCAATGAACTACCAATACCGGCACGGCGGCACGACAGCGGAAGCGATGCGCGCACTGTACGCCCAGGGCGGGCTCGCGCGCTTCTATCAGGGCGTCGGCTGGGCGCTCGTGCAGACGCCGCTCACGCGTTTTGGTGACACGGCCGCAAACAGCGGCGTGCTCGAGCTGCTCTCAGGCACGGCGCTGCCGCTCGGCGTGCGCACTTTCTTAGCGGGCGTCGCGGCGGCGCTGTGGCGCATGGCGCTCACACCCGTGGACACGCTCAAGACGTGCCTGCAGGTTGAGGGCGCGGGGGCGTACGCGCTGCTCATGGACAAGGTGCGTGCTCACGGGCTGGGTACACTCTACGCGGGCTGTGCCGCGACGTGGCTCGCCTCCCTCGTAGGTGGATACCCTTGGTTTGCGACCTTCAACGCGCTCGATGCACGCGTGCCGCGGCCACCGCGAGACAAGGTGGCTCTCAAGCTCACGCGTTCCGCGCTCTTGGGCGTGTGCGCCACCGGCGTCTCCGACTGCGTCGCCAACTCGCTGCGCGTGATCAAGACGACTCGTCAGACCTCGGCCGTGTCTATCAGCTACCTCGAGGCTGTACGCCTTATCACGGCCAAAGATGGCTGGTACGGCCTCTTTGCGCGCGGCCTCGGCACGCGCCTGCTCACCAACGCGTTGCAGGCCTCGCTCTTCACCATCGTGTGGAAGTTCGTCGAAGAGGTGATCGTTGCGCGGCAGAAGCGGCAGGATGAGCGAGCGGCGAGGGCAGTGCAGCTGGCGGCGGAGACGACAAAGGCGACTCGATGAGAACCCACGGATGAGTCGCCGAGAAGATACAGCCCAATCGCGATGACCCATGTACTTCAGGGCTCGCGCCCGTGTCCGCGGCTTGTATTATGATTCGTATGCTAGTACGTCCGGTCCCGGAGGCAACCCGGAACACCCGCGCGCGGGGCGCGTCTTGGTCCGCGCGGCCCGAGCGGGCCGTAGAGCAGCAGTCGAGAGCAGCAGCCGCGCCAGACCATGCGGCGCGTGGAAAACGTTAGTACGACGGTACGACCTACCTCTAGCTCGCTACGTAAGCTCTACGAACCGGCCGTGCAACGTACCATCTCACCGAACCGCTCCGCGCTCGATGCCCGCATCGCACTCCGCGCTCACCTCATCCCCGATGGCTCACAAACGACATCATCCCAGCGGCCAAAGTTTACGCCGCGGTTCAGCTGCCCCTTATCCGTGCGCGCGAGCTCATCCGCGTAGGTGCGGACGGACACCGGCTTGCCCCGAATGTCCAGCCCAGGAATGGTCACGTCCGGCCCATCGCACCTGTAGCACGAGTAGCCCAGCCGGTTGAGGTATTCGATCATTTCGACGGCGGCGCCCGGCCCGCCGGGCATGTGAAGCGGCATGAGCTCAGCGACCAGACGCCGTATCCGCTTCGTCGCAAGCAGAGACTGTGCGCCGAGCAGCACCTGGTAGTCGTAGCCCTGCGCGTCCACCTTGAGCAGCAATACGTCCTGCGCGGGCGGCACGATAGCGTCGAGTGTGCGCACGGGCACATGCACGACCGCGGCCGTTTTATTGTCCACATTCCAGAGCGCCTTGCCCAGCCCATCCTGCGCGCTGCCGAGCTCGCCTCGGAACATCTTCTGCGCCGGCCGGCCGGCGCGATTGACAACAAAGGGCGCCGTGCCCGTGGTGTTAGACATGGCGTAGGGGAAGACGGTGACATTCTGCGCAAGACCGAGGCTTGCAATCCGCTCGCGGATCGGTTCCACCTTACCCGGGCTTGGCTCAATTGTCCACACTCGATGCCCCGCCTTCGCAAACGCGATCGCGTCGCGGCCGTCAAACGACCCCACGTCGATCACGAATCCAGAGGGTCTGCGTCGAAGCATTTTAGCGAGCGTTCGCCCGTGCGGGCACCAATTGGGCACGCTCGGAGGCAGCAACAACGGCCCCTCTGTAAGTGTGGACGCGACCAGCGAGGCGGCTATCATGTTCATGCCCGCAAACGCTTGGTGATCAGCACGGCGCGGTCGCTGTGCGATCTTACTAGGACTCAGCTCGTCCAAAAGCTGTTGTGCATGCTGGTCGTGCTGCGTTTTTCTTTGTGCACGACCGAAGAGTCGGGGCGCAATTCTTGGGGTCCGAGCAGGGGACAAAAGTATGTTACCCGCCGTGAGTAACTGAGTACATGTATTCACCAGGATGGACGAATACTTGTACACTCAGAGCAGTTACTGTTGTCTTTTGATGATACAGAGGAGAGCCCAAGCGCTATTAAGGCCCCCAACAGCCGTAGCACGTCGTATCCTATAATCCTATATTGAATATTCCTATTATGAATCCTATACCTATTGTGAATTGTGCTTTGACCTTTGTGCATTGACCATTGTGGTTACACTTTGATGCGTTTGTGGTTTGTCGTTTGACCTTCTATTGACCACTTTGACCTTTGTGGCACGCACACAGCTCACAGGGGCGGGCTCGCGCGCGCGTCGCGGTAATGTAGGAACTAGGAACAGTAGTTAAACAGTCCAACAGTGATAAAACAATGTACAGTGGAGAACAATGGAGCAGCATCTAGCAAGTACGCAAGGACCCGTTACTTCGTAACAGACGACCACACAGATTGGAGCACCCCAATGTGTTACACGTCAAGGCATGAGCCGCCACAAGCGCAATGAGCGTTGCCAGAGGCGCTAACGCAATTTTCTTCGGAAGATAGAGTCGCATCTTGTCCTGCTACGGACGGAAGTTGAAGGCATTGTCTTTGTGGCAGTAGGTGCGCGTCGTCAACTTTCCCTTCACCTTGCTCATCATTGCAAGGTCGTTTGGGTCAGCCGTCATTGAGGGCGTATACGTCGTCATGCCCGCAATTTGCGTCGTCCCGTTCTCCATGTAGTCGGCGTGCGTGTATTTGCCTCCCTGGCCCTCGAGCAGCGCCTGAAACTGCGCCACCTTTTTTTCCCGCACGTTCTCGTACTTCGGAACCCCAGCTGCGCATCGCGCCTCAAACCTGACTAGCGCCGCCAGCCGCTTGGGGTTGTCGTTGCCAAGGCCCTTCAGTGAGAGGGCCTCATACTCGGGCGGCTCGACGTCGCGAGACGGCTTTCTCCTCTCACTGCTGCTGCTCCCTGCAGACGAGAGGAAGCTGCGCTCGGCAAAGCTGCTGCTAGCCACGGGTGCGAGTGCTGGTGCTCCCCCGCCGCCACCTCGGAGTGCCTTCAGCACGTCCTCGAGGACGTGTGGCGGCGGCGGCGGCGACTGTCGCAGCAGCGTATCGATGCGTGCCACGAGCTGGGCGTGGTCCATTGTCGACCGTTGGAATCCATCTCGCGAGTTCCATTCACAAAAACTAAAGACGTTCACAGCAAAATGGTTATAATTCGACACAATCCCGTTCACGCGGCCAGCCTGCCACAGTGCCTCGGCTCGGCGGAAGCGGCCATCTTCATGCCACAGTGCATCGATCCACCTCCGCACGTTCCGCTCGATTGTGCAAGAAGTTAAAAGAAGATCATGCTTCATGGAGCACGTACCGGGTAGCATGACGCCCGACTACCAGGACGAAGTTCAGACGACTCTGTGCCCACGGGTGTATGCCATCCAAGGAGCACCGTGTGACATCCTCGTACACGGGCCTAGCCTCACGAGTCTGTTGCCGTGTTGCGTGTACTGAGCCCCGAGCTCCAAGAGTGTATGGATCGAAACGAAGGGGGCGCTGCCACGAGCACACGCGGGCGGGGTGAGACCGCAACCGCTCAACGGTGAAGCTCACACCGCCGGGGGCGAAGTAGGTGTGAACGCAAAAGGCGGGCACCAAGATCGCGCGACGGTGGTTTCAAGACACCGACGATCGTCGGTGTCTTGAAACCACCGTCGCGGGAATCTCATTTGCCGCCCTTAGACGTCACGCCGAAAAGCATGGCAAGCCGAATCCGGCGCGCAAGCCCCCGCTTACGCTCAAGCTCCAAAGAGTCAAACCCACCAACCAACCCCAGCAACCGCCTTGCTGACATCCAGACGGTACATCTGACCGTCACTCAGGACGTCGTAGTGGACAGTAGCCAGAACGAAGAGATATCGGAGATCCGATCTCGCGGATAATCTGAAGTGAGATATCGGAGATGAGATCAAGGAGATAATCTCGGGGAGTTCCGGTGAAGCGCCCGAAGCGCGAGATGCAACCCAGGATCGGTTGGCACCTAGTCCCAGGTACCGAGTATGTCCCTATAGCATAGTAAGATGCTACACAAAAGGTCAAAACGTGTATCCGTTCACAGGATGCCGTTCACAGAGCTTGAGCGCCCCAAACGAACAGACCATACGCACTAATCGCACGCTGATTGCGACGGCCAACGCCACAAAAGGTGACGTCGACTTTAACATGAACTGCAGACTTTAATTAACACGTTCACAAGTCAAGATGTCTTCACAGGCCTCTACCATATACTCTACATCCCTGGAGGTGACTGGACTTGACTTGACTTGACTTGAGAATGGTAACCTAGAAAGCGAGCGCCACGGAAGTTCGAGAATCCCAATTTAGAATGGGCCACGATAGGTCGGGAGGAACTCTCCATGCCGACGATGCCGACGCCGAACCCAGCTGGCCCTGGGGTCACGCAGCTTTTTGGATCTCCACGCAGCGCGCGCGCGTCATCGAGCAGCGTATCGAAGCCGTCAGGCGTCTTGCGGCCGGTCAAGGCGATGACGATAGATGTGCCAGCCTCAGAAGAAGCAGCGGCAAGCGGCAGCACGCCTCGCAAAGAGAAGCAGCCAAAGCCTCCGGCGATGGTGGTCCGATCGCCGAGCGGCATACGATTTCGGAGCTGGGTTCCGCGGTTTCGTAGCTCTCGCACTAGCACGGCAAGCAGCAGCGGCACGAAGCCACCACTGGCTGCACAAGCATCCACCGAGCTTGTGGTCAACACGATGACAAGCGAGATCGCGGATGCCGTGCACGCCGCAGCGCAGGCCGCTGCGGACCTCGCTCTTGAGCTCGGGATGCCGGACGACAAATGCGTCCAGTTCTACAATGCCGCAGTCCTGGCAGCGTCGCGGGTTCTCGACCCGGCGGGTGCGTTGTCGACTGAAGGTGATGAGGGCAAGTTGCTCCCCGACTCGGCGACTCGCGTCGAGGCCATTCTGGCGAGCGCCATCAAGAAGAGCGCCGTGCGGGTGATCGACCTCTTCCAGGAATGGGACCTCGACCGGGACGGCACCATCTCGAAAAAGGAGTTTAGGCGCGGGCTGCAGAGCACGTCAATCAGCGCGACTCCGGCCGACATCGATGCGCTCTTTGCCAAGTGGGACAGCGACGGCTCTGGCGCGCTGGACTACAACGAGCTCAATCGGGCTTTGAGGCATGGACTTTCCTCGCTCTCAAAAGAGGTCTCCTTGTTTGCGGATCGTGAGGCAGAGGGCATGTTGCTGCTCGGGCGTGGTCAAAAGGCGGCGGCGGTGAAGCAAGCGAAGGAGGCCAAGGAGGCCGCGAAGGAGGCACGGCTCGCCCTCTCACCACGCTCGCAGCAGCTCAAGGATGCGGCGCTCGCTTCCGAGGCGCAGCGGCTGGCCGACATGGCCAAAGCGTGGGTGGCCGACGAGGAGGCGGGCCGGCGCTGGACTGCGAGCAAGTGGCTTGCCTCGCGCAGTATTTCCAACGTGGTGGCGGATGCCCTCGAGCTTCCAAAGCTTTCGCAAGATGCGACCTCGCAGTTCAGATACGTCAAGCGACTCACGCGTGCGCAGATCGAGCAGCTGCTGGCGAGCGCCAGCCTAAGCGGGCTGACCGAGTTTGTGGTGGCGGCGGTCGAATCCCTGCAAGATCAGACCACCGGCTCGGGAGAGGTGCTCAACGAGAAGTTCGCGACGACGGCCAAGTTCCAGATGACGTACGGTTCGCTCTCGCTCTTCTACGGAGGGCTCGAGTCGCTGCTCGGCCCGCCGAAGATGTACAAGGGCCCCTCGCATGCTGAGCGCTCGCTTTTCAACATGATGGAGTTTGAGCACCTCGCCGACAAGGACAGCAAGATGGAGTTCACCGCGCCCAACGGGGTCACGACCAAGGCAGAGACCGAGTGGACGGTAGTCTGCTGCCCCGTCAAGGGTGCAGACTACCCCGAACGCACGGGCTACCGCGAGCATCACCCATCGTGGCGCCGCGTGCCCACGACACTCGATGTGATTGTGCACCAGATGGAGGAGCAGTGTAACAAGAGGCTGCGGGCGGCAGGGCACTCGGAGCTCATCCTCGAGGAATTGGTGGGAGGGCGACTTTATACCGGCCCAATGTACTTCAAGTACAACACGGTCCTTCGCTCCAAGACCAAGGACGCGACGATGGTCAAGTTTGCCAAGGACCTGACGAAAGGGAACCTCTACACGACCACGATCCACGCCATCAACAGCTGCGTGATCAAGCTCTCGAAGCTGACCAAGGCGGGCAAGGTGTGGCGCGGCATCAAGGACGCAGTGCTGCCCAAGGAGTTTTGGGTGCCCAACGATATGGGTGTGCGAGGCGGCATCGAGTACGGCTTCAGCTCGACGACGACCAATCGCGAGCAGGCCCTGCTCTTTGCCGGTGGGCAGCAGCTGGAGGACGCATCGACCATCTTCGAGATGCAGATGGGGATGGTCGACCGCGGCGCCGATCTGACGTGGCTCTCGCAGTACCCACACGAGGCCGAGGTTCTCCTCCCACCGCTCACCGGCATCGAGGCCCTGAGCGTCGAGGTGGAGGGTTCGATGCTCGTGCTGCACTCGCGCCTCTCACTCAACCTTGCCTCGCTCACGCTCGAGCAGGTGCTCAGCCGCCGGCGCAAGATGCTCATGGATATGGTGAGCGGCATCGAGCTCGAGCTGCGTGACCAGCTGGGCGAGCAGCTCTTCTTCTTTGGGCGCAGCCTCCTACAGCGCGCCCTCGCCTATGGGCCCCTCTCCAAGGACCCCGAATGGTTCAACGACGACGAGAACTTTTCGTACGTGATGCAGCAGGTGCTGCACCTGCAGCACGGGCTCGTCTCGCAGATCCACAGGCTCCACGTAGAGGAGCCCGAGCTGAGCCTGCGCGGCTGGTCGCTGGGCGGGAGTGCGCGCGTGCTGGTGCTGGCTGGCTGGTGCACTCATCGTGTCGCGTCCGCCTCGGGATCTGCAGTGTACGAGGCCTTCTCCATCGACCTGCGCGACGCGATGCTCACCACCTCGGAAGCGCTCGAGCTCGCCGAGCTCATGACGAAACAGCCACGCCTCACGGCCCTCGACGTGCGAGGCAACCACGGCATCGGTGTCCAGGGCGCTGAAGCGCTGGCGAGGATCATTGAGTCGACGCGCGGCACGGGAGTGGTTTCGCGCTCCGTGTGCGGCGTGTCGCCGAGCAGTTCCTCTCTCGAAGTAGGGCGCGTGCTCCATCCCGTCGAGTGCCGGCTGCTCTGCGCCGAGCTGCGCACCTTCGTGTGGGCCGACGGCGTCGCCGCGTCCATGGGGCTCGCCCCTCGCAAAGACCGCCCCGCAACGCTCAACCGGCGCGGGGCCTTCGCCGCTAATGAATGGCAGCCGCTGCTCTGGGCGGCCAAGGAGAATCACCTACAGATCGCCAAGAAACTCATCGAGCTCGGCGTCGACGTGAACGAGCAGCAGCCCGCCACGGGCCAGCTCTCGGCCAAGCTCTCGGCGCTCCACGTGGCTGCGCAGAAGGGGAACGTCGAGATGGTCGACCTGCTACTCGCGCACGGGGCGGACCGGACGCTCAGGGACAAGCACAATAACACGGCTCTCATGCTCGCAGAGAAGAAGAAGCACATGGAGATTATCATGCGGCTCAAGGGCGAAGGTGGCATAATGAGTGGTCGCCCAGGCGATCTCTCAGCATGAGGGTCTCGGTGAGTCGGGAGAGTATTACAATGTGTGAGTGGAGGTGGGTGTCCGGTCGTGTGTAACCGACACGCACTTTGCTGTACAACTGAACTACGTCTCACTGTGTGTTCCGTGTGTGGCCCGCCCCAGTACCGCAAGACTCCACACTGCGGAGTTGTACGGTCTCCTGGTAGGATGTGGAAGATTCATGATTAAATAAGCTCTGGCGCGGGTCCATCATCATGCACGAGTTGCCAGATGCCACAAATCATCAAGCGCTCCGCCACCGCCCACAAGGTACGCTCACTCGGTGAAGAACGAGGCCAAAAACGTGGTCGCCCTTCATACCTGCCATGTTGCCAAACTTTTGGTACTCGCCAACTTGGTACTCACCCGTCCATTCTTCACTCTTCAGGTTGGTATCGAGAATCTCAAGAGTCGTCAGCTTCACGCCGCCCTTGATGGTCACGCTCACCCCGTTTGCGTTCCCCGCTGTGATCGGCACGCCCAGTTGTTGTTGTGGCAGCTGCCGCAGTCCCATTCATCAGACTCGCCCGCACCGCCGCCATGCCCGCCGCCATGCCAGGGCCGTCACTGCCATATCCGCCTCGGCCCCGCCACCGCCCACAGCCCGCAATGTACGCTCACTCGGTGACGAGCGAGGCCAGCTCTGCTTCGAGAGCGCTCTTTTCCTGGATTTTTGCTCTCTGATTGGCCTGGAGCACAGCGCCCTCTACAGCCTCGAGCTGCTCGAGAACTGCGATCTCACGTAGCTTCTTGCGCACAATGCGCAGCCGTCGCGCTAGCGGATGGTCGGCAGCAACGGGTGGAGCTAGAGCTTGTGCCACCGGAGCTAGATTTGCGGGCTCGAGCTCGCTGCGCTTGGATACGATGATCTGCTGGGACGGGCTGACATCGCCCTCGGCGGCGTGCATCTCGAGCACGGAGACCGCCTCCATGATCTTGGCGTTGAGCGTTTCGGGCGACTCGAGCAGGCTGAGCAGCTCGCCGTTGTCCATTTCGAGGAGCATGCCCGTGATCTTGCCGGCAGAGGCCGGCTGTACCTGGGAGATGAGCGGGAAGAGGCGCTCGCCGAGGAGCTGCTTCTGCTGCTCGGGCGGCGCCGCCGCGAGCGAGGCTGCCGTCATGTCCTGCGGAATCATCACGCACGGCGGGCTCTTGTTGGCCAATGTGTACAGGCACACGCCGAGCGCGAACACGTCCGCTTTGCACCCGTCGTAGGACAGTGCGGTGTGCATCTCGGGCGCCATGTACGTCTCTGTGCCGCACGGCCCGCAGCGCAGCTGTCCAATGTTGGGGCCTGCTTCGGCAAAACCGGGCATCCCGGGGGTGGAGGCGAGGGCGGTGGCGAGGGCGGCGGTGGTGATGGCGGCGGGCTCGGCGGCGGCGGCTCCGGTGGCGGGCTCGGAGGGGGCGGGGACGGAGGCGGGGAAGGCGGAGGCGGCAAGGGCGGCGGCAAGGGCGGCGGCAAGGGTGCGCCCCTGCATGCCAGGCCCGCCCTTGCCGTCACGCATCTGGCCGCCGGGGCCGCCGCGCTGTCCCTGCTGCATACGGCCATTGATGCGGGTGCTGTCGATCGAGCCGAGGGCGCCGCCGATACCGCCGCCGCGCGCGCCGGTGCCCTCGGCTTCGTTCAGAATGCGGCGCCAAAGCCCCCGGGCCGCCACCGTCTCTTTGTGCCCGACGATGATGAGCCGATCCTTGGCGCGGGAGATGGCCACGATGGCGCGATTCTGGTTCGCGAGAAAGCCGACGTCGCAGCGCTCGTTGCACCGCACCATACTGAGGATCACGCAGTCGGCCTCAGACCCTTGCGCCGAGTCGACCGTCGCGACACGCACGTGTCCATCGTCCGGGTCGACGGGCAGCCCCGTCTTACCGTCCCTGGCAAGGACGCCCATGTCGGCGAGCTCTTTACGGAGGAGGTTCAGTTGCTCGCGGTAGAAGGTGATGATGAGCAGCCTCTTGTTCTGGGGCCGGAGCACGCTAACCTCGTGAATGGCCAAGTCGCAGACGATCTTGAGCTCTTGGTCGTTGAAGAACGAGCCGCCGGCAGACTTGGACTCGCCGGCGCCTTCCCGGGCGTAGCCTTTCCACGAAATGGCTCGTGCCCCAGACGCGGTCTCCCGCTTCCTTGCCACAGCCGGATCCGTGTGCAATTGCCCGCCGTATGCGATGGACGACACGAGCTTGCAGATTTTAGGATGCATGCGAAACTGCGTGTGCAGCATCGGAATGTCATCACGGAGCACGCGGGCAGCCCGGTGAAAGTAGCCTTGAGTGTCTCGGAGGCGCTTTTGGATGTTCATTTGGATGTCGGTGTACGGCTCGAGCTGCTGCTGGTCGCCAATGGAGACGATGCGCGTGATCTGGGGCAGCACGGCGATGATGACGCACAACTTGGCCTCGGTAATCGTTCCGGCCTCGTCCAGCACGGCGAGCGCCAGGCGGTCCGCGATGCAGCGAGTCTCCGCGTCGTCGACCAAGTCCCCGTCTTCGTCGAGCCTTGCGATCGCGGTGCCACAGGAATCGATGGTGGTCAAGACCGCGCGGCAGGCGCGCCGAATGGCGAGGGACGCGCGCCGCTTGTTCTTGCTGAGCTCTTCACAGGCGACCTTCAAGGTTTCGCCCACGAGGGCAAAGAGGACGGAGAACATTGGGCCAGCCGCGGCCCGGCGGCGAGTCTCGACCGCGCAAATCTGAAGTGCCTGCAGGGTGGAGTCTTCAAGCTTTTTGAGGAGGCTTGCTGCCGTCGCTTCCTGGCGCGAAGGCGAGTCGTCCTTGTTCAGCTCCAAGGTCTTATCGTGCTCCAAGAGCTCATCTTTTGCAGCTTGCCAATGCGCGACCTCGGGGTCGCGGTTGACCTGCGCCTCGAGCGTCCACTGCCGCGCCGTGGGCCCGACGCGCTCGTCCCGCCCGACGACGATGAATGGTAAACGACGCACAAACTTCTCCGCGATGGCGTCGATCGCCTTGTTTGAGACGCACGAGACCAGGGCGCACTCCGCGGGGCCCACGAACGTGTTGATGAGGTGAAAAATGGTGGTGCTCTTGCCTGGACAAACAGGCAGGTACGTGAGAGCTCAGAGCGTCACTCAGAGAGTGTGCTTCACGTGGCAGTGCTCTTTCTCACCAGTCCCTGGAGGGCCTTGGATGAACTCGATATCGTACCGCAAGCTGCTCAGGACTTCCCTCTGGCGAAGGTTGATGGGCACGAGCGAGCTCTCAAGTTTGACCTCTGGAAGTGGCTGGTGGGCTTTGAAAGTCGCAGGTTGTCGGCGCGTCGGGGATGCGACGGAGCGGAGCAGCAAAGGGGCATCGAGAGCCGACAGCAGAGTCTTGACTGCCGCCAGCTCGTTCATCCGGTCGCCAATGTAGCCGTAGAGAAAGATCACGTCGTTGTCACTCAGATCTGCGATGTCAGGCCACTTCTCATCGATGCTCATTCCCGGGTCGGACAAGTAGTACACTTGCGCGTCGATGTCAGGCGAGCACTGCTGCGCCGCTTTCAGGATGTGGAACGTGCCCTGCTTGACGACGAGACTCATGTGGTAGTTTGCAGAGTCCGTGGCAGTTGGGCAGCCGGGATGAACCACCTTGTAGATCATTTCATCAGGATCTACGGGAACAAGAAGAAGTTCCTTCAGCCGCTTCGACCTCCAGCCTGCGAAACTGTGCGAGTTGTTCTCAAGGTACGCAGAATACTCCGCTTTGACATTCTGCTCGACACTGAGGACGTAATCTTTCCAGGAGCCTTCGTCCTTCACGTCGGTCGGTTCGGTCGGCTCTGGGTTGAGGAAAAAGCTCTCCGCCGACGCGGCCGCCTCGGGCTTGATGTCCTTGGCGGATCCGTGGCCCGCGATTTTGACGGCCGCAAGGCGGTGAAAGAGCTCTTCCATAGAGGCTTCCCTCGAATCGATTTGCGAGCACTCGAACTTGTTTCCCCACAGTCTTGATCGAGGTCTTGATCGAAATCTGGGACGCTTACGTGCTCGCGTTCTGCACTTTCGATTCAAAACGCACTACCCCCCCCCCCCTCATCAGATCGTCACGCACACGCCCGCAGGAACTCGCACACGCACGCGCTCGCATGTGCATGTGTATTCATGTGAAAAGCGCAAGATGGCGAGTCGCGCAGTCGAGCTCGCTGAGGCCGGTCGCTTTGCCGAATCGCTCGTGATGTTTGACGCTTTGGTGCAAGTCATGCCGCACGACGCAACTGCCCATGAGCAGCGTGCGCAGCTCCTTCTCGAGCTCGATAGAGCGTCCGAGGCAGTGGCATCCGCTGAGCACGCAACTACCATCCAGCCAGAGTGGGCCATTGGATGGCTCACGTTGGGACGGGCGCGTCTGAATGCTGGCGCCTTCGGAGAATCCGCTGTGGCACTTCAGAGAGCGCTAGCTCTGGACTCTGCGCTACTTGACGAGGTGGCCGATGATCTCACCCGCGCGCAAGCACTTCACAGGCGGAGGGACGAGGCAGAGCTGCCACTACACACGGGCACGACGCTCCGCCTGCAGCAGTGGCGCGATACCGGCGATGCAGGCTCCCACCAGTTCCGAGAAAATTCCGAGCAGTCGCAGTGCCTTGCGTGCCCAAGCCGTAACAGCGATCAGCCGCGTCAGGGTACAGGGACGATGGTGTGGGAATGCGGGATCGTCCTTGCCAAGCTGCTCGATCACATGGCGGCCGGCGGCGTGATGTCAGACAGTCCTTTGCACGCCGTCTATCCAGCTCGCCCATCCCTCTCGATCGGCCAACAGTCGGCCGGCCAGCTTCTGAGCGGCATTAACGTCGTGGAGCTGGGGGCTGGAACCGGGATAGGCGGGCTAGCAGCAGCGGCCTTGGGAGCTCGAGTAGTGTTGACGGACGTTGCGTCGGTCGTGCCGCTCATCGCGGCGAACGTGGCGGCCAATCGCGACGCGATCGCACACGCGGGCGGCGAAGTGGTGGTCACGACGCTCGATTGGGAAGCGGAGTCGAATACCTCAGCGGACCTCGGATCAGACCTGGTGCTTGCCGCAGATGCGCTCTACCATCGCGACGATAGCGGTCGGCAGCTCGAAGCCTTCGCAAGGACAGTCGGCAGGCTGACGAAGGCCTGCGGCGGCCGGTTGCTGCTGGTGCATAAAGCACGGCACGCGATCCTCGATGAGGCCCTTGCGGGGTCATTGAAGACGCACGCGAGCATGGAGCTGCGTGAGGTACCGCTTGAGCACCATCATCCCGACTTCCGTTCTCCGTCGATCCACGTGTATATCGGGGAGCGTACAGTGGCCGATCCGGAGGCTTTTAATTGAAATACGCAAACGCCATCGCGGGCTTTCACAGACATGTTCACAGAGCTGAGGGGCACGAGCTCCTCCTTGGACTCCTTGGGCCCCACCCTCGTCACTTTCTGCTCCTTCGCCATGGGGAAAGCGGACAAGAAGCGGAAGCACTATGGGCGATTCGACCCGCTGGCGCGCCCGACGGATGGACCCGCGTCCATGGATGAAGACCAGCCACCGAAGGATGAGAAGCCGCTCTCAGCACACCAGCAGCGCCACCTCGAGCGCAAGCGGCTGCAGGCCGAGGTCATCAATCTGAAGAAGCAAAAGCTCAAGGTATCGAAGTCGGATAAGCTCGCGTGGAAAAAGGAAAAGAAGGGCCTCACGAAGAATCTGCGAGCTGTTCAGGCTGAGGCCGCGGCGCTGCGATCAGCTCCGTTGGCCTCAGCTGCTGATGCCACTCCATTGAGCAGCAGCCAGCATGCAGTGCCCGGGTTCAAGGGCTTTGACTTACCCATGCCCGTACACGCGAATGCTGCCAGCGGAACATCGTGGTTTCATAACAGCTGATCCACTGAAAGACCTGACCAGACCCCACATCGCCCATGCCACACGCACAGAGGGACAGAGGTTCGTAGTACTGCCGTAGGCGGGAGTCTCGATGGCGCGTGCCAGCGTCACGTCCCCCGGGCCGGTGTGCGTCCGCACTGTCTTGAAAGCGCGAGCTCTCACACCTAAAAACCAAACGAAAACCTCGCAATGAAACATGGATTACCGGCCGGGAGTCAGGTCAGACGCACTCACGCGGCTCGCGCCACGGCCGCTACTGCGGCGGCTGCCCCTGCGCGCCACCGCCACGGCAGCTTCAGAAATGGAAGTATTGCCGTCCATGACGTTGAGACGGACCTCGTCGTCGCGGCGCGAGCAGACGCTCCTCGTGCACCATGCCACAAAGATCTGGAACGCCGCGGCGAGCGCGATGAGGCCGCATAGGATGGGCAGCCAGAGCGTCCCAAAGTCTGAGCAGTCAAGACTATCTGGAAGGCTGTCTGATGCGGGCGGGACAACCTTCCCGTGCGGCGGCGGCGGCGGCGGCAGCAGCGGCGGCTCGGCGTGCGTTGCGACGTGATCGGTGCAGCTGACGATCGTTGTGGCCGCGCGTGTGCCGAGCCAGAGCACAACCAAGGTGGAGCCTAGAGCCGCGGCGACGCGAGCACACTCGCACCGGTATGCGATCAGCACGCCGAGGAGCGCTGCAAGCTGCACCGCCAAAAGGTCTACATGCTTGAGATCCCATCCGATCGTGGTGCTCGAATGCCCCCCCGAGGCCCCGAGGAGCTCGGGAGCCCAGATCACGACCGACGTGCCGAAGGCGCCCAGATGAATCAGGAGCGCCAGCGAGGTGCCTGTTGCGATTGGGTGCTCGATGCACATGAGGGAGCGCGCGCAGCGGTACGGGCGGCGGCGGCGCGAGGCGGATAGGTCTATGATCGGCAGCGGCTTCGCAAAGTCGTAGTGCTCGGGGAGCGGGAGCCCGCACGGCAGCGTGCCGTCCGTGGAGCCGCATAGCTCGACGAGCGCCGTACGCAGCTGCAGCCGCATGTCCTGCACAGCAGACTCATTCAGGCGCAGCTGCTGAGCGCGATGAAGTAACCACTCAGAGGAGGCGTCCGGTACGCGGATCGACTTGAGCAGGGTGAAGGCTGCGTGCGAGGCGGTCGTGGCGTCGTGGATGGACAGGATCTCGCTCAGCTGTGGCTGCAGCTGCTGCAGTAGCACGAGCGCGACCTGCAGGTTGAGCACAGACGGGCGCGTAGTCAAGGCGTTGCGCACCATGTGATCCCAGATCATGACGATCAGCTCGAGCGGCAGCGTGCCCACCCAAAACTCGAGCAGCCAGCTGGGCGCCACCTGCAGCAGCGCATTACGCAGCTGGACCAGGCCGAGCAGCCGGCCCGCCAGCTGCGAGAGCACCTCGACCTCGGTCCAGAACCCGAGCAGCTGAAGTGGCGCGCGGCTGTAAAACTGCGGTGGCAGCTGCCGCAACAGCGTCACGAGCGTCCAGAAAGAGGCCTCCTCGTCGCCGTCGAGCAGCAAGAGCAGCGTCGATGCCACGAGGTTCATCGCCTGAACGTAGCCTATCTCCTGATCGTACTGCGTCCACGCGGCGAGCACGCGCTCAAGCCGTTCACCGTGCGCAATCAAGTCCAAGTCGCCCGGCGCGAGCGTGCTGAAGAACGGGGGCTGCGAGCGCTTGATGTCCTTGCGGATCTGGCTGCGCTCCTCGGGGCTTAGCTCGGAGACGGAGGCGCGCACGAGCCGGTCATACGAGGTGAGCGGCGCATGTTGCCGGTGCCAGCTCATCGCGATCTCACGCCATGAGGCCGTCATTGACCGCAGGCGCGCAATGGTCTTGTGCCTCCGTTTCGACGGTGACGGAGGCAGGAGAGAGGTGGAGCCCGACGTCGCTTCCATGTGCTCACAACAGGTGGTGCTATCGCCTGCGCCAGCTGGATGGGGCGTGCGGGGGAGAAGGAAAAGGTCTGCCCTCTGCCGCGGTCTGAAGTGTGAAGATGTTCCGCGTGAACTGTTGCGAGCGGTAGGGGGGTCATTCCCCCGGTGGGGGTCCGTTAACCTGCTTACGGAACATTCCTAGAGACCGGTAAGTGAGCTCCGTCGAGATACCGGCGGATCCCTGGGAGATCCGAGAGATACCGGCGGGAGATCCGACGAGGTATCGTGGGGGTGACGGGGGGTTTCCTATACAAATTGGGGGGGTTTTCCTATACAATACGTATCCTGATGTATCCTGCATGTACCCTGCATGTATCTTGCATGTATTCTGATGTGTCCCGTTCAAATACATCAAGATACATCAAGATACATCGAGATACAACAAGATACATTTGTATCTGTCACTTTGGCCATCAAAGAAAATGTATCTTACCTAGGGATATGTATCCTTCTTTACGATACATTCAGGATACATT
>Ga0210248_100359_pt1 | contig 40258 bp, 29 predicted proteins | sample ChrtobMetP3_32mM_FD_155493 | JGI IMG/M metagenome (GOLD analysis project Ga0210248, IMG submission 155493) | Chrysochromulina tobin associated microbial communities from unialgal haptophyte culture, Seattle, Washington, United States - P3_32mM | ecosystem: Host-associated > Algae > Haptophytes >...
CGGCACGAGCACGCCCTGACGAGGACTCCCTCCTGGGCGACCCGTCGCAGCGGCGCCATGAGCTCTTGGCACACGACGCAGCTGTCGCACCGCCGCTCGGCAAGCGCTCGCCCACGCGCGATCCGACAGCGCTTCTTCGCCATGCGTGGTGCGCCAAAGGGATTTTCGAAACAAACAAACCGTATAATCGCTGTGAAATTGCGCATTCACAGTTTGGGCACAGCTTGGGCACGGGGCCTGGCATTTTTTACGCGCGAAATTCAGGTTCCAACAAAGAGCTCGGGACATTCAGCACCAAATGTATTAGCGCCTTATTTCAAATCGGGTTCGTTTGGAAGACTTAATTTTCGCTTAAACCACCGCCGAGCTCGATTTTCTGGGTTGTTTCGGGTCCTCTGTCGGCACTCTGCCATCAGGTCGAAATTGCTCAAATAAATTGTTCCTCAAAAGCTCAAATGGCTCGAACCCTACCTATTTGCGCAAGCAGATATTAATTTACTAATATACGTAAGCTCGTACCCCTTATGCCCAATATCCCAAACGGCCGGTAGACTCGGCTGCAACCCCTTGGAAGGGTTCTGATGGCTCTTCACACGGTGGTTCACGGCCGCTTGGCCGAAGCGACCGTCGGTTCTCTCTCATCCGCTTCACCAAGCGCGCGCGGCCTGACACGACGGCATCACGCTGAGCGAACTACCGTGCCCGTCGCACTGCCACGCACACGGCCAGTGCATCAACGGCACGTGTTCCTGCGATGTGGGATACGCCAGACTCACCTGCAAGCCACAGTGTGATCGTGGATGCTCTGGCCACGTCACGGTGCGCAGCGCCCGGCGTGTGTGCATGCTCGGGTGGCTGGGTGTGCGCGCACAACTGCTCCGGACGTGGCGACTGCCACAATTGGCGAGTGCTTGTGCCCTGCCGGCTGGAGCGGCACCGATTGCTCGGTGGGGGTGGGCTGCCTTCACAACTGCTCGGGCCATGGCGTGTGCGATGGCGATCGGCGTACATGCACGTGCGCCGCGGGGTACTCGGGTGGTGCGTGCGAGGTTCCCCACTGCATCGACTGCGGGGGGCACGGCCGGTGCCTCGTTCCCGACGTGTGCAGCTGCGACGAGGGCTACGGCGGCTCTACGTGTCGCGAGCCACGCTGCCTGCACAACTGCTCCGGTGCGAGCGGCCATGGCACGTGTGCGGGCCCCAACCGGTGCAGATGCGCTGCGGGCTGGTCGGGCGCCGATTGCTCCGAGGCCATCTGCGACGAGCCTTGTGGCGCTCACGGCAAGTGCATCGGCGCCAACCGATGCGCGTGCGATGCGGGCTGGAAGGGTGCGCGTTGTGACGTGCCTGAGTGCTCAAGCGTAATGTACTTTCGTGCGCGCGCCCGGGACGGCGCCTCGCGTGGTCTCCGAGGGCGCCGCCGCAGCGGCGGCCGCCGCCATCGGCATCGCGCCGGCCCTCGGGCAGGGCTACTTCGCCGCCGATGCGTCTGACGAGCACCACGTGGCGGGCGCACTTGTTTTTGAAGGGAGCGCGCACTCGGCGGGGGTGGTGCAGTGGGGAGCCTTGCATGCAAACCCGGCGAGCACGCGCGCGCTCGTCGCGGCGATTGCGCAAACCCGTGCTGCGCGGGGAGGGCAGTGGCTGCTCAGCCCGAGCCGCAAGGCCGTGCTCGCCAAGCTGCCCATCTTTGAGACGTGTGCGCCGGAGATGGTCATGCGTGGCACCCTCGCGCCTCGGCCCGCCCGGTGCCACGCGAGGGTGTTTCGGCCGCGCAGGCGGTCCACTTTCTCGCCCACGACGCGCCCGCACCAGTGCTCGCCCTGCTCGATGACATGGGCGTGCGTCGGCTCGAGGACCACGACGTGTGCGAGCTCTTCGTGCTGCCGACCTTCTCCTCCCTGGCGTCGTCCAAGCAGCGCGCGGTGCGCGAGCACCTGCTGCGCCACTGGCACGCCTTCCGGCAGCACGACCGGCTGCGCGAGGCGCTCAGGACGACGCCATTCGTTCCGGTAGGCGAGCGCCTCCTTCGGCCTTCCGAGGTGCTCGACCCCCGCGTCGATGTGCTCTCGTACATCTTTGGAGGCGAGTCCGTCTTTCCCGAGGCCGAGTGCTGCACCGACGAGTGGCTCGCAATGCTCGCCGCCCTCGGCATGCGAACCTCGATCGACCGCAACACCTTCCTCGAGTGCGCGCGCAAGGTACGCTGCAGCTGCGCCCCCAGTCACAGCATGCAAGTGCCCAGCACGGCGTCGCTGCAGCTCGGCCCCCCGTTACAGCATGCAAGTGCTCAGCACGGCGTCCTCCCCTCCCCCTCCCCCCTTTCCCCCCTTTCACAGGTGCAGCAGCTCGGCGGCGCGCAGCCATTTGGCACGCCACGCGCCGAATGGCTGCGCCAACGCCCGACGTGCTCTCGCGCGCCGCTTTGCTTACCTCTCATTTGATCGCTCACTTCGGCGCGCTCACCTCCACCGCCGAGGACGACGACGACGGCAACGACGGCGGCGACGACGACGCCGCGCGCGCGACGGGCGCCGCCGACCGCTCACCCTCAGCCTCGATCTCGATCTCGATCTCGATCTCGAGCTTCTGCGCCTCGCTGAGCCGCGTGCGCTTCATCCCGAGCCATGCGCCCTCGGCGGGCGTCGCAGCGCATGCAGGCGAGCCGACGCTCGAGACGACGCTCGCGTGCACCGACGGCCGTCCGTCGTCGTAACGAAAGAACGCCGTGTGCGCTGTGTTCTTGCTTGCAACTTACCCTCCCCGCCGCGTTCACGGTTCACTCCGTTCATGCTCAGAATTAACACTTCACACAGGGCACAGCGCACAGGGAAGCCCAACCTCAACGAACCCCTACCACCTTGTCTACACACCTGGAGGCCCACGCCCGGCGAAGGGTCTTTTGCGCATCGTCGATGACGGTGTGTGAAGTACACCGTCATCGACGCGATTTGTCGATGACGGTGTTCTTCACACACCGTCATCGACACGATTTCTCGATGACGGTCTTCACTGAAGACCGTCATCGACGTTAACGTCGATGACGGTGTGGCTCAAAAACCGTCAACGACGTTTCGTCGATGACGGTTTTCAGAAGAGACCGTCATCGACTTTTTCGTCGATGACGGTCTCCAACTGACACCGTCATCGACTTTTTCGTCGATGACGGTATTTGAGCCACACCGTCATCGACGTTTTGTCGATGACGGTGTCAGTTGGAGACAGTCATTGACAAAAAGTCGATGACGGTATTTGAGCCACACCGTCATCGACGTTAAAGTCGATGACGGTGTCGGTTGAAAACCGTCAACGACGAAAATCTCGATGACGGTTTCTGAGCCACACCGTCATCGACGAATTTCGTCGATGACGGTTTTGATCAGGACCTGTCATCGACACAGTTTGTCGATGACGGGGGCTGACTCACACTGTCATCGACGTTTTTGTCGATGACGGTTTAAGTCAAAGACCGTCATCGAGAAAGTTTGTCGATGACGGGGTGGTCTTTCACCCGTCATCGACACAGGATGTCGATGACGGGAAATGACGGGTTTCGTCGGCATGTTCTCGGAGACCGTCATCGATCGCAAAAGTTTTCATGTCGCAACGACCCCAACACATTGACAGGGTTGACGTTGTTCAAGCACTCTCTGATGAGGCCACGCAGCTGTTCGGGGGCGGGCCGCCGGCCTTCAGGCGGCGGCGGGAGGGCAAGCACGCCCTCGGGCACATGCGTGCCCCAACAAGCGATGGCCACCTTACCCGCGGCGACTTGCTCGAGCGTGGCAGTGAGCGTCACGCGGAAGCCGCAGCTGCTGTACCTGTGAGCGCGACCACCGCAGGCCTCCAGGCAGGTGCCATAGCCTCCACAACAAGTCCGGTGGCAATTGGGTGCGGTTGTCGTGTAATACGATTTGCCGGTGCACGCAAACTCCCACTCGTAGACGACCGCGTGTGGATCACGTTTCGATAGCTCAACGCCGGCAGGCGTGAGCGTCAGTATGTCCTGCATGTCGGACTTGCGACTTGGCAGGTGCGAGTTGATCGCGAGGTACTTGAGATCCACCTTGCGACCTCGAGGCTGCTTGAAGTTGTAGTGAGTCACGAAGGCGGGTCCGTTCGCAAAGACAAACGCCGGCACCTGCTCACCTGCGGCGATGAGCCACTTGTTTGGACGAGGGCGCCGAGCTTCGTCATGCTTTGCGGTGCACCTTCTTTCGAAGCGGACATCGTCCCAAAGCGCGAGCGAGCGTGCGAGTGCGTTCGCGGCGAGTCATGAAAGCTCAATTCGACGCGAAGAAACCGCCTGGAACACAAAAGTAACGTCAAGCAGGGCCATTCAGTTTCTCGGCACGTGCGCCGAGGTTACAAGCCGTCGTGACTTTGTCTCCGACGAAACCGTCATCGACATACTTGTACCGGTCGTCTGTCGATGACGGTTGCAAGACCACCCCGTCATCGACAAACTTTCTCGATGACGGTCTTTGACTCAAACCGTCATCGACAAAAACGTCGATGACAGTGTGAGTCAGCCCCCGTCATCGACGTATTTGTCGATGACAGGTGCTGATTGAAACCGTCATCGACGAAACTCGTCGATGACGGTGTCGCTCAGAAACCGTCATCGACTTTTTCGTCGATGACGGTCTCCGACTGACACCGTCATCGACGTTAACGTCGATGACGGTGTGGCTCAAAAACCGTCAACGACGTTTTGTCGATGACTGTCTCCAACTGACACCGTCATCGACGTTTTGTCGATGACAGTGTGGCTCAAATACCGTCATCGACGAAAAAGTCGATGACGGTGGCAGTTGGAGACCGTCATCGACGAAAAAGTCGATGACGGTCTCTTCTGAAAACCGTCATCGACGTAACGTCGATGACGGTTTTTGAGCCACACCGTCATCGACGTTAACGTCGATGACGGTCTTCAGTGAAGACCGTCATCGAGAAATCGTGTCGATGACGGTGTGTGAAGAACACCGTCATCGACAAATCGCGTCGATGACGGTGTACTTCACACACCGTCATCGACGATGCGCAAAAGACCCTTCGCCCCCACGCCCCTTCTCAACAGCTAACCCTGCGTGCCCCACGTGAATTCCGAGTAGGCGGAAGTTTAATCAGACCGCTTGTTTCGTAAATTTCCATATGCGGGAATGCGACGGACGCACAGATCTGCGACGAGCGATGCGCGGGACGCGGCAGAAGATGCTTCTGACCCACGCAAGTCTCGTAGGCGCAGCAGCACCCTCCTCTTGCTCATGCTCCTTCTGCTCGCGCTCGCTGCCATCATTGGCCTCAGTGGCCACCTCGTGCTCGTAGCACGCGTAACCACCCGACTTGATCCGATCACTGCGAGAGGCCAGGATGCTGCAGCCGCCTCAGCGCTGGCGCCATCGCTTGCATCGACGACGCCTCCATCGTCGCCACCAGCCGCCGCCACGTCCGACGAGCCGCGCGACGATCGCCTCGCCGCCTGCACGCACGCCGCCCTAATCGGCAAGGGCGCGTGCTCGCCTCGGCGCATCGTCTTCGTAGGCGGCCTGCAGCGCTCGGGCACGTCGACGCTGGCCGAGCTGCTCGGCGTGCTGCCGGGTGTGTCGCCACTCCACTTCGATGCGCGGTCGGCGCGGCACATGGAGGCTGCTCCGTGGAAGAGCCTCGTGGACGTGCACACCGGCCGGCGAATGAAGTGGGCTTACTTCCGCGAAGTCGTGTCGACGGGTGGCGCGGAGGGAAAGCTGCTGCAGTCGGTGTTCCCGTACCGCTACGCTGTGTGGGACGCCAAGTTTGGGCGGCTGCCCGCGCTGCTCGCCCATCCAAGTCGCCTCTCCCCACTGCTGACCAACGCAACGCGCGAGCAGTTGTGGGACGAGTGGCGCCAGTTCTGGTCGACACGGCCGGCGCGCGTGCTGCTGGACAAGAGCCCCGAGAATGTGCTGATGGCGCCCTTTCTCGAGGCGCTGCTCGGGCGGCGGCGCGTGGGGTTCGTCTTCGTGATGCGCCATCCGCTCAGCTGGGCGCTCGTCGCGGCCAAGTGGGGTTGCGTGTGGCAGTCGATGGTGGCCGCGGACCCTAGCCATGATGGAGGCGAGGGCGGCGACGGCGGCGACGGCGGCGACGGCGGCGGCGGCGACGGCAGTGTCGACGGTGGAGGAGACGGCGACGGTTACGGCGACGGCGCCGACGGGTCCTCTCCTCGCCCCAAGTCGGCGCCTCTTGGCTGCTTGGAGCATCTGATCGATGTGTGGCTGGCGGTGCACGAGCAGGCAGTGGCACAGCTGCCCTTCCTCACTGCGGCGGCACTGGTGCCCGCCGAGTCGGACGCATGGCTTGCGTCTCCATCGTGGCTGGGCCGCGTGGGCGGCGGCGAGCTGCCGTATGCACTTCCCGCCGCGGACCGCACACGCTGGGGTCGTATGCAAGCAGCTTTTCGGGAGGGTAGCCATGCCTACGTGCACTGCTTCCTTCGCGGCTACGCGCCCAGGCGGGCACGCGTGCGCAACGGGCGTGACTGCGCCGAGGGCGGCGGCGTGCGGGAGACGTCGAGCGCAAGTCGGCTCGCTTGGCTCCGTCGCCTCAAGGTGTCTGTTGGCGCGCGCGTGCGAGCGCTCGGTTATAGCATGCATCTGGGGCCGACGGTCGGGCGGCACTGCTGCAACTCGTCGTGGGACTTGTGGCGTGCCCCGGCCGAGGAGGAGATGTTCACAAGCTTTGCCGAGGCGAGGCCGCCGGTGGAGACCGCTTTGCACGAGGCGCTGGTCTCAACCGACGGCGGTGGCGAGGGCGGCGGCGGCGGCGGCGGCGGCGATGGCGGCGGCGGCGGCGGCGACGACGACGACGGTGGCGACGGTGGCGACGACGGCGAGGATGAGGCGTGGTTGCTGCCGCGGGCACCATCATACGAGGCGCATGCAGACGGCGGCGAGGGCCTCGGGCTGCATGCAGGCGCTTCGGCGCTCGTGGTGAGCTCAAACTTCCTCTCGGGCTTCAATGGCATGCAGCAGCGGGCAGCACAGTTGAGCGCTGCACTGGGCAAGCTGGGCTATGCCATCCACTACGTGGCCGCCGGTCCGCTCAACTCGACGGCGGCGTGCGCGAGCGCGACGCCCGCCGTTATCTGCCACGGCGAGGGCGACACGGACGCCCAGTACGGCGCGTACGCGGCCTGGGCCAAGGCGACACGTGCGACGCCTACGCTGGCAGCGGTCGCGTTCACCTCTCTCACCCTCGAGGTGTCGCGCGCGCTGCTGCGGCTGCCGCGCGCCGCCTTTGGTAAGTCGACTGCATGCCCAACTGATTGCATGCCCAACTGATTGCATGCGCGCCGCCTTTGATAAGTCGACTGCATGCCCAACTGATTGCATGCCCAACTGATTGCATGCCCAACTGATTGCATGCCCAACTGATTGCATGCCCAACTGATTGCATGCCCAACTGATTGCATGCCCAACTGATTGCATGCCCAACTGATTGCATGCGCGCCGCCTTTGGTAAGTCGACTGCCTAACGTGGGGTGCGACCCGCTGGATTGCATGCTGATAACCTCTGATGGCGCCCCTCATCAGGTAAGTGGACGGTCCAGGGAGGGTACGACCCTTCCCACCTGCCCAAGGCACATCGATGCCTCCGACTGCTCGGCACGATCGCGGCAGATTTCCCCACAGCGCACCTCGTCCTCTTCACCGACGACATCCACTTTGAGCGCACGCGGTACATCCTGCGCCTCGCGGGCAAGGAGGCGCTGTTGCGGGCGCCCGATACGACGCGCGTCCTCGCGGGCGCCAAGCGCCTCGAGCTCGCGACGTACGCACGCGCTCGACTCGTTCTCCTCATCTCGGAGCAGGTGGGATTGCCGCTGATGGCGTCTCGGATGGCCGTGTGAGCACCGCTGATGGCGTCTCGGATGGCGTCTCGGATGGCCTTTCTGAGTGCGTCTCCTTCTCCTCTCGGCACAGGATGCGAGCACGCTGCGCCAGGCGATGGGCGCCCGATACGGCGCTCCGGACGCGCCGACGGACGACGCGCCGGCCGACGCAGAGGCGGCAGATGCGCCGCCGGTCGCGAGCACGACAGAGGCGGCGAGGTCGACGGCGGCGGCTGAAGCGACGCCGCACCTTGGTCTGATGCCCTTCGGCGCCTCGCCACTCCCGCCTTCGGAGGTGGCGGCCCTCAGTGCGCGCGTGGCCGGCACGATGCTGTACGTGGGCACGTGCCACCCGGTGGCCAAGGCGAGTGTGACGTGGCTGGTGCGGGAGGTGCTGCCGCGGCTCGAGCGCCGCCTGAAGCGCGCGTCGGCGCTCAGGACGACGCCGCAGCTGCGCCTCGCGGGCACTGGCTGGCTGTCCCTCGCGTCGGAGGCACCCTTTGCGCAGTTGGTCGAGTCCGGCACGCTGGTGGTGCTCGGCAAGCTCTCTGTGGCGGCGCTGGCGCAAGAGTATCAGCGCGCCACGCTCTTCATCTCGCCCCTCCTCAACGCCACCGGGATTGCGACCAAGAACTTTCATGCGATGGCGGCTGGACTGCCGGTGCTCACCACGCCGATGGGAACGGCGGGGCTGCTGCTGCCGGCCGCGCCGCTCATTGCCTGTTGCACGGGCGAGGACGGCGAGGACGGCGAGGATGGAGAGGATGGCGAGGACGGCGAGGATGAAGAGGATGACCATGACGGCGAGGACGGCGAGGACGGCGGGGACGGCGAGGAGGATGTCGCGGTGACGGCGGCGAAGGCGCACGAGCACGGTGAGGCGGAGGAGATCGGTGGTCGAGCCTCAGCTGCTGCGGCAGGGCCGGCTGCTGCCCCCCTTCAGTGCACGGGCGGCACTTCCATCTTTGGGCCACCTGCCGAGCCGTTTGCGCCCCCGCCGTCGCTTGCAGAGAGCTGCGCGCTGCAGCCGATGAGGATGGAATGTGCCGCGTGGGAGGCTGCCAAGGCGGCCAGCGGCCTGCCGACGCGCCTGGCCGGAAGCGCGGTCGAGGCCATGGGAGACGCCAGAGGAGGCGGCGGTGGCGGCATTGTTGGCGGTGGCGGCAGGAGAGGCGGCGGCAGGGGCGGCGGCAGGGACGGCAAGCGCGGCGGCAAAAGCCAAGGCGGCGGCGGCGGCAGCGGCGGGAACAAGAGCGCGAAGCCTTCCAAAAGAGGCAACCGCGGCGGCGGGTCAAAGCACGGCGGTGGTTCGTCAGGTTCGTCAGGTTCGTCAAAGCACGGCGGCGGCAGCGCCACGAGGCAGTTGCTCTTCTCCGTGTCGCGGAGAGGTACGGTGCCTTCGCCCCACCACCCGTCGTCCCTCCACCCGTCGCTGCATTCGTCGGGGGTGCTGTGGGTGGCCGAGGGCCCCGATGCCTTTGCCGACGCTGCGATCGACGCACTGAGCAGCCCCGCCCTCTGGCAGCGCGTCTCGCGCCGCGCGCTGCGCCATCAGCGTATGCTGAGCGCGAGTCGCCAGAGTGCGGCGTTTGGAAGGCTTCTCGCGTCCGGTGCAGTCGGCGCGAGGCTACCGGCCGAGCGTGCGTGCGTGCTCGTCTGCGACTCGTGCGAAGGCGGCCGCCGCCGGCGGCGGCTGCGCGCCGTCTTGGGCGCGCTGCTGCGGCTGCGGATCGCGGTGCATATGATCGTGCTTCCCCGCGGCTCGGTGCCACACTCCGAAGCTCGTATGATCGGATGGCTGCAGGCTCAAGGGGTCTTCTTCTACGATGGCTCTCCCCAGGATCAGGTGAGCCTCGTTAATGGCCTCTTGATGGCCTTGGTTGCGTCCTGAGTGCATCCTGATTGCATCGTCACTCACTTATAGGGCCCTCCCCGTGAGCAGTGGAGCGCGCTGATCGCCGCGCAGCCGTACCCGCAGCCCTCTTTCGCCTTGGCGATGCCGCACTCGCTGCGCGACGTCGTGCGCCAGCTTGGTGCACCCTCGTGCGCTCCAGCGCGCGCCACGACAGCGCGCTGCTTTTGGATCGGCGGAGCCGGCGCCGGCGAGCGCGAGCGCGAGGCGGGGCGGCGCTCGGGGCGGCATCCGGGGCGGCGCTCACTCGCTGTTGAGGATGCAGACGTGGCGGCGGCGAGGCGCTTGGTTCCCTCTTTGCTCCGCAATCAAGGCAATCAACGCGATCAAGGCGATCAACGCGATCAAGGCAATCAAGGCAATCAACGCGATCAAGGCGATCAAGGCGATCAACGCAATCAACGCAATCAAGGCGATCAAGGCGATCAAGGCGATCAAGGCGTGGATCCCTCTCTGCTCCGCACCGGTGACGGCGGTGGTGTTAGAATGGAGCCCCATGCCACCGACGCACCCGCCAGTGCTGTGCTCGGATCACCGCCCGCGAGTGGCGTGCACCTTCTGCAGCTGCTCAGATGCATGCGCTACGACGCGTCGCTCCCCCTCGCCCTCGTGCCCGAGCCACTGCACGCCCAATACGGCGCGCTCGACGCCGGCGGTTCCACAGGAGGCGAGCCCGGGCCAGCGGCGCGCGACGCGCTGCGTCGGCTGGTGGCGCGATACGAAGGGCAGATACTCGCGCTCGCGACGGCGCTCCTGGTTAGCGGCGGGAAGGCGCATGCGGCGGCGCTGCGCGAGGCGCCCGTGACGGGGCCGGACGGAGAAGGGCGCGCAAGGGCGCCGCCGCGCGCAGAGCCGCCGCTGGTGCTCGAGCTGCCATTAACGAAACTGCCAGCCACGAAACGGCCATTAACGCCGCTGGTGCTCGAGCTGCCTTCGGAGCGCCTTAGCCCGCGCGCCACGGACGCGGCGTGGACGGCGGTGCTCGTGGAGGTCCTCGGGCTGCACGACACGACGTGATTCGAGACCTCGGCCACAGGCAGTTACAGGCAGTTACAGGCAGTCAGGCAGTTAGACTCGGGCGCCTCGGCCACAGGCAGTTACAGGTCGAGTTACAGGAAGGTACCTGTAGTTACAGGCAGTTAGATTCGGGACATCGGCCACATGCAGAAAGCTAATAAGGGCATATGCAGCAAAATTAAACTTGAAGGAAGACTGCCCAGGAGCCCGAAACCAACTCGCCCATCGTGCATCGGATGGAAAACGTACCCACGACAAATCGTTCGGGCGGCCCGAAACGCTCCACCGGAACGACGTCGCGTTCGTTTCGGAAAATGGACAGATTCCTTTAACGTTTAAGTGGAGGCTTTCACCCAATGAAATTCAACCCAAGGACACGAACCCAAGAAGGACACGAATCGAACCCAAGGAATCGCGAACCCAAGGACACGAACCGGCCGGCCACAAGCGGCCCGGCCGACAGCGACTTCGACAGCAACACACATCTCTGTATGATCTCTCTGACATGATGCGAGATCTCGAACGCACGTCACGACTCAACACACAAGTACGTAGGCGGAAGGGGAACCCTATGCACAAGCACCCGACCGACGCGAAACATCGGACCGTCCCCACAGCACCTCCATATTGTACCGCAGCTGCGTCCACAGCTAGACACGACCGTGCTGTTAATCCCACGCCATTACCCACCCTCCGCCGTCATTCTTCCAGTAGGCCACGCCAGTCTCGTCGCAATCACTCAAGGCAAGACCATGCTCAGGCATCAGCCAGCTCACCATGCGCATGTAGGCCATGTAGTTCTCTCTAGGTGGCAGCGTCGGCAGGTCCGATCTCCAGTTGACGGCCACCAAGCGGCCAAGATGATCGACTGCGGCGCCGCCGCTGCCTCCGTTGTGCAGCACGACCGATGCATGCAACAGCCCGTGGCTCTTGGCCGCCAAGGTGAGCGCTTGGGGCGCGAAGAGCGTGACTTCCCCCGCGGGTGAGAACCATCCGAAGACGGTGATCAGGTCTGCATTGACCTGGAGCGCGTCGGGATCTCCGAGCTTGAGCCCGGCAGGGAGCGGCGAGCTCGCCCCAGCGAGGCTGGCCATCGCTGGATGTTTCGCGACGACCAAGTAGTTCATCCTGAAGCCTTGGAAGACGTCAGGCGTGAGCTCGAGGCGGCCGCAGATGCGAAGCACGGCCAGATCGAGCATGTGCGTCATGCTGTGGGGGGCATGGGGACTCTCGCACTTTTCCTGCAGCGTGGCGAGGGGGGTGACGAGCTCGGCCCACCACATCCATCGTGAGGGCTGATCATCCGCCTCCCACATCCCAATCGCCAGGATCAGCGGCGCCGCGTCGGACGTCCAGTCAATGGCTGCGGGATACCCGTACTCGTCCTTGGTCCAGATCGGTTTGAGGTAGTGCGGGTTACCCTGTGTAAAGTCGTGTGTCAAGTCCTGAGAATAGGCGAGTGGATCGACGAAGAGGTGGGCCACGGTGAGCACCTGGTTCCGAGGCGCACCCGCACCGGCATCGATGATGGTGCCGGATCCGAGCTCGAGGAGGCGGCACCTGGCGATGTCGAGGAGGCCAATGCGCACGCTCGCCCGCTTCACCCCCTCGACGAGATCGCGATGCACCCCTAGCCTCCTCTGCACTGCCTGGGCGACCGCGGCCGCGTCGTCTGCGGTGCACGATGCGCGACCGGCAGTGGCGCTTGCCGATGCGATGGCAGAGGCGGTCGTGGCATTCAGTTCCCGCTGGATCCAGAGCTGCTGCTCGACGAGATTGAGCCTCTGGAGGATCGCATCAGATCCCTGGAGCACGCTCGAGTCGGTATGAGGATACGGCGGGGTGAGAGGCCGCATGCTCTGGGCTCCGCGGAAGATCTTGAAGGGTGCCTTGAAGAGGATGGGGCGCTGTGAAGACGATGGAATCGGCCGGATGATGACCGTGCCATCGAGCTGATTGTCGGTCAGCTGTTGCGGGATGAAGACTTCGTGGTGAACAGACTTGATCTTCCGATTCCAGTGCATGCACTGTGTCGCGGGCTCGACGATGCAACCTGTCACGAGCACGGTCACCTCGAAGTCCGTCACGGCCCGATCGAGCTCATCCAAAGTATGCGCGTAGCGCTTCTCCGTCGTATCAAGCGCGTCCTTGAACAAGGCCATTTTGGCAGCGATCATCGCCCAGACTTGCACCACGAAGCTCCTCGCAACATCTTCCACGACCGCAGGTCCCGTGACGGCATAATGCACACTGTCAGGCTCGGGAGCTTGGTGCGCCGCCTCGGCCGCTGCGGCTGCCTCCGCTCCACGCCGCTCCGCCTCCGCTCTCTCTGCCCTGAGTCGCTCCACCTCCACTGCTGCCGCCGCCGCCTCTGACGCCACACGCTCCGCCTTCGCCTTTGCCTCCGCCTCCGCCGCTGCCGCCGCCTCCGCATTTGCTGGCACGCCTCCGCCCTCGCCGCCTCCTCCGCCCTCGCGGGCCAGCGAGGTTGCGCCTGCGTCCGAAGCCACCTCCGAGCCCGCCCTCGAGCTCCCACGACCCCTTCCACCCCTTGAGCTCCCAGCATCGCTTCCAGCACCACCGCCATCGCTGCCGCGTCGGCCGCGGGCCAGCGAGGTCGCGCCTGTATCCGAGGCCACCTCCGAGCCCGCCCTCGAACTCCCACGACCCCTTCCACCCCTTGAGCTCCCAGCATCGCTTCCAGCATAACCGCAATCGCTGCCGCGTCGGCTGCCGCTGCCAATAGAGGAGGGTGGGCCGGGTGGGATCGAGTTGGGCGCAGACTCGGACGGTGGGGACATGTTCCAGGGCGACTCGTCCGATTGCGGACGAGCCTGCTGTTTGAAGCGGTGTTCGAGCAGCTGCAGGTCGAGCTCACGGCGGTCGAGCGAGACCCGAAAGTTGTTGGCTAGACGGCGATAGTGGCGGCGATAGACGCACGCCAATAGCAGAGCCAGAAGTGCAAGACTGGTTGCGAGGGACACCACAAATGCAGTCTGCTCGCTAAGAGCCATCACGCCACGCGGATCTGGCGTCAGAGATGCTTCCGGAGGGTAGCCTGGTGGTGATGGGTGGAATGGCGCTGGCGGCGGGCGCGGAGGCAGCGGTGGTCGATCTGGAGGCGGCATGAGCGAAGCAACAAAGCAGGTTGGAGCCTCCTTCCCAAGGCTTGTGAGTGTCGTCGAGCCGAACGATGCGTTGCCGCTGAAGTAGCCCGTCACGAGAGTACTGCCCTCGCCGTCGTGCGCAATAGCGCGGGGATGGGCGGAGCTGCCGACGGCCCAGTCGATGGCGCCCGACGCCGTCACGTGCATCACGAAAGCGTTGCTACGGCGACCGCCTTGGACGATGAGCGAGGTCGAACCGAACGATGCGTTGCCGTCAAAGTCCCCGGCCACGAGAGCACCCCCCACGCCATCGTGTGCGATGCTGAAGCCGCCGGTTTTGGTATCCGCGCCGCCCGCCTGGACGGCCCAGTCGATGGCGCCCGACGCCGTCACGTGCATCACGAAAGCGTCAGCAATGCCTTGGCGGATGAGCGACGTCGAGCCGAACGATACCTTGCCATTAAAGTCTCCGGTCACGAGAGCACCCCCTGCACCATCGTGTGCGATGCTGTAGCCTCCGGTATTGGCATCCGCGCCGCCCGCCTGGACGGCCCAGTCGATGGTGCCCGACGCCGTCACGTGCATCACGAAAGCGTCAGCACTGCCTTGGCGGATGAGCGACGTCGAGCCGAATGATGCCACCGGGGATGCTTTCGAGATTGCCGTTGACCCGAAGTAGCCCGTCACGAGAGCACCCCCTGCACCATCGTGCGCGATGCCCCAGCCTTGGTCCAAGGACTCGCCGCCCGCCTGGACGGCCCAGTCGATGACGCCCGACGCCGTCACGTGCATCACGAAAGCGTCGGCGAGGCCTCGGCTCTCGAGTAACGTCGAGCCGAACGATGCGCGGTCGCTGAAGTCGCCCGTCACGAGAGCACCGCCCGCGCCATCGTGCGCGATTCCGCGGCCGGACGTGAAAGTTCCGCCGCCCGCCTGGACGACCCAGTCGATGGCGCCCGACGCTGTCACGTGCATCACGAAAGCGTCGGCGAGGCCTCGGCTCTCGAGTAACGTCGAGCCGAACGATGCGCTATCCATGAAATAGCCCGTTAAGAAAGCACCGCCCTCGCCATCGTGCGCGATGCCGTAGCCTGGGTCATGGAACGTGCCGCTATCAATATGGTCGGCGAGCATGCCGTGGTCACCTGCCTGGACGGCCCAGTCGATGGCGCCCGACGCCGTCACGTGCATCACGAAAGCGTCTTCAGTGCCGCGGCTGGCGAGGGACGTCGAGCCGAACGATGCGTTGCCGCTGAAGTAGCCCGACACGAGAGCACCGCCCGCGCCATCGTGCGCGATGCCGAAGCCATGGACCGGGCCAGTACCCCCCGACTGGACGGCCCATTCAGGGGACTCGATCGTGCTCATGTTGTTCTTCGCACCAACAGGTGGCGGCGGCGAGAACGGCGGCAGCGGCGAAGCCGGCGGTGACGCCGGGGACGGCGGCAAAGCTGGCGGCGGCGGCAAAGCTGGCGGCTGCGAGGGCGGCGGCCAACAATAAACAATGTTCACGTCCGGGTGCGAGCAGTTCGCTGCGAGATGGCGGAGCTCCAAGCAAAGTCCTTCGAACATATTGCCTCCATAGCAGCAAGCCTCAGGAGATTGGCCTTTTCCACACGCACCATCGTTCCCGCAGCGGGCGCACGACGCCGAAGATGACTGTGGGCTTCGTGGTGGGGAAAGCGGAGCATGTTTTCTTTCAGGCGGCGGAGGAGAGAGAGGAGACGAAGATGGTGGCAGCGACGGCGGTGGCGGCGCCTGGCATTCAACGCTTGCCATCATGTTGAAGCTGAGGAAAAATGCCAACCAAACTCTCCAAGGAGCACCTCCTAGCTCTGAGAGTCCTCTCATACTCCCACTCGCACCTTGCGTCCCGCCTGAAGACGTGCCGCCGACGCGCATCCCTCGTACGGCACGCGACGGCGCGCAAAGTGTCAAACCCTTCGCAACACCCGTGGGCGCCGCTGGTGCGTAGCTGGTGCGCGCTGCTGCTGCAGTTCTGCGCGGCGTTCCTTTTTGTGGTGTTCCCCAGATTTCGCGCAACAGGCTGCTGCTGCTCAACACAACGCGCACACGCTCCGGACCCCCAAGCACGAGGGCCTCTATCGCTATGGACGGAGGTGTGGCCGACACAACCCGTGCTAACACAACCGTATTAACACAGGCCGTTAATCGGCAAAGCTGGGGGGAACAGGTGTCACAGGTGCGGCGTCTCTTCGCCGCCCTTCATTCATTAGGAATTCACACCGCCCTTCATTCACAACACACCAACACGCACAAACGAAACTCAAATGCGTGAAGGGCAACACCTCGCACACGCCACAGCCGCTTCATTCTCATGCTCGCGACATGCAACGCGCCCTTCACGCGAACGACCTTTTCAACTGTGAGTACAGTACACATGTAGTTGCCTTCTCGGGTACCGTCTTCAGTACTTCAGGCGGGTTTGGCGGGATTGTTTGCTCCGCAAGTCCGCAGTTGCGTTGGTGTTTTATTTGACTGATAGCTTGCATACTATAGACACGCTGAGTGAGACACAGTGAGCATCACCGTCAGCGCAGTCAGAGTCAGTCAGTTTGAGTTTCGTCGCGGTCCCCCCGCGCTCACCACACCACCGTCTCAAAGCGTCAAAGGACGGCTCCGCTCCCCTCGGTCAACACAAGCACTGAGTAGTCGCTCGCTCGGGCTACTCAATTTCGCTAGTGAGGTCGGTCTCTCCCACAGCACACAGTGTGATCTCTGGTGCTCGCTGTAATCGCTGCCCTATACTACACCGGGCGGGATTGTGATAGGCAATCAGGTGGGGGGTGGGGGGAGGGGGTGGGGTTGGTCGAGGGGTTGGGGTTTTGTGAGCATTCACACCACAGTCTGAAGGGTGAAGCAGCCCGCGAACGGGGGTCGGGGCCGCGCGCCGCGCGCGATACCGGACTGAGGTCGAGGCGCATCGCGACGGACCCGCCGAGACCGCAGGCTCGAGGGCCAGGTGGCAGGTGGGGATACGCGAGAAGTGCGCACATGACCACTTCCGTTCCGACGAAGCGACGACAAGGTCGACAACCCAATGGAACGCAAAATTCACACGCTCTGTGACTTGACCACGCGACGACTACTATCGGTACCGAACCTCCCCGCTCGAACGACATCCCCGACACCCCAAATGCACCGCCAAATCAACAATCAACACCTAAGTCCCTGCGTGCTCTGCCAGATTCCGAGGCGGCGGCCAAGTATTAACAGCCCCCAGTTCACACTGAAGGAGCTTATACAGTTCCCCCCTGAGTCGCAGTGCGCGACGCGTCTTTCTCCTCTGTCAGAGTCTTCCTCATATCCACAACAAGATGACCTTCGAGCAGGACATACTGCTGCCCTGCCATCAATGGCAACGGGATGGCGTTTACTTGGCGAGGACGGCCTTCTGGCACAGGCGCACGCGCCCAAGAGCCGCAACACTTCTTCTCCTCGTCATTCAGGTCGAGCGTGAGCGAGCCGGAATTGTGCGAGTCACGGGCGAGAAAGCTCACACTCGGCTGTCGAGGTGACCGAAACGACGCTGAGCGAGCCGGACTTGGGTGAGGAGTCGGAGTCATGCTTCTTGTGGGCCTCATCCCGAAGCACATTCTCAAACCCTGGCCGTGGGATGCGATCGCCGGTGGAAGGATCCTCGAAGGTGGGCTCGGCATCGCACCTCTTGGTGAGCGGCGACGCCCTGTGGATGAGCATGCCTACGACCCAGCCCGCCCAGCACACCCCGAACGCGAAGAGGTTAATGCCCAGGAAACTGTCGTACGGTCCTTTTCGAGAGCCCACTTGGATAGACCACTGCTCGAGCTGCAAATTGAGCTCGGGGTTGCGGTAAATGGTGGTCGTGTTGCGCCATGGGACGGGCTTCAGGTGCTTGAAGCCGGCTATGAGATAGACGGAGCCAAACACGCAGCCGGGCACGAACGAGAAGAGGAACGCAAGGGGCGCCTGGCGCCAACCATCATTGGCACCAGGCTTCGAGTTGTACCGCCAGACGAGCATTGCAAGTATGGGAGGGCCGAGTCCCGTGACCATCGTGCCCGAGACTGCGCCCACTCGCGTAGCAATCAGTGGCACTCAGTGGCAATCAGTGGCAATCAGTAGCAATCCGTGGCAATCATTGGCAATCAGTGGCGCCCGTGGAGTCTCGGCAAGAGCCGCAGCACGGGAAGTGAGCAGAAGGGAGCTTGAGCAAGGTAGGGCTGCAGTACACCATGAGCATGTGAGGGCCCGCAATAAGTGGCAATCAGTGGCAATCAGTGGCAATTAGTGGCAATCATGAGCAAGTGAGGGCCCGCAACGCCTCGCACGCGCCGTGGTAAGCGCGCGCCGACGCACCGGTCGTGGCCTGGATCACTTCAGCGTTATCCATGTGGAGATATGCGACGCCAGCGATGCCGAGGAGGATGATGGAGATGCGGCCGATGAGGATGTTATGCTGGCCGACGGCGGCATCGCGCGGGCTGAGGGGGCGGCACTTGGTGGCGAAGCCGAACAACTCGAGAGAAACGACCTTAGTAATTGACATATAGGTCGAGTCGATCGTCGAGAGCGAGGTCGTCATCATCTACTCCGAGAGAACAGGGGGAGGGCGAAGGGGAGTGGAAGAGGGGGGATGGCTTCAGGTGGATGATGAGTGCCCATAGGCGGGCGGCAGTCAGTGCTATTTGCGATCACGAGCGGGCTGGAGCTCGCGTACGATCATATTCATCAGTCCGAAAGTGACGCCACACAGTTTTCGTGCGACGCCGGCCGGGTCGCCTTTGTTGACGATGCCGTTAGGTGGGGCGGCCAAAAAGTCGCCCAGGATGCCTATGGAGGAGAAGAGAATGATGAAAACGCCCTGTGCGTATGACGTGGCACCGAGCGTAATGAGCTCAGTGCAACTGAGGACAGCTCAGAGCAGCTCAACCATGGCGCCGTCTTGGGCGCCGGGTCAACGATGGCGCCGTCTCGGGCGCATGGTGCCGCGGTTCGAGTCGCCGCGAGCGTGCCGACACGACGCCGCCCACGAAGAATGAGAGGAGCATCTCCCTCGGCTTGGAAAGGAAGGTACGGTCGGTGAGCACCTGCCAAAAAGAGGTGATCTCGTGTGATCTCGTGTGATCTCGTGTGATCTCGTGTGATCTCAGGGGGGCCAAAAGAGGGATCATACGCGATCTCGGGACGATCTCGGGGTGATCTCGGGATGATCTCGGGTGGAGATCCTGCGGTCGGTGCACACACCGGGTCGTGGAAGGGATACGAGAAGAACCCCTGGAGCAACGCCGTCGCGAGCGCCGACTCGGCCGACTGGTAGCCCCCTTTAGGAGCCCACGTGAACAGGTTTTGAGCGGTGCCACTCGATTGCGCGCTAATGAACGAGAGCACGCCCGTACCCACGCCGAGCAGGTAGACGAGCATGACCACTGCCATGACGGCTTGCATCACATCGGTAACGAGGGAGGCACGCATGCCCCCCATGCACGTGTACACCGCCGGCACGGCCGCTGAGAAGATGGCGGCCCACCAGTAGTCGCGGCTGCGCGGCTCCATTGTGTAGAACGCGGCCACACAGTCCACATTCGACCAGATCTGCGCGTGCCCATTCGAGATTCGAGATTCGAGCGAGATTCGAGATTCGAGCGAGATTCGAGATTCGACCGAGATTCGAGCGTCCAGTTGAGCGTCCAGGTTAGAAGGGTCGCGTACCGGTACCGGGTGGCGTGGTGTGCGCAGCTGGTGGCTGTCGCAGCAGCCCAGGCCACCTCGGATTGATTGAGTGAGTGGGACAAGGTCATGGATTGGTAAGTGGGGCCCCAGCCCAGCCCCGGGGCTCGCACCTCATTCCACAGACGAAAGAGGAGTGCGAGGTTGAGGCATAAGAGACCGGTAGGACCGTAGCACCGTTCGACGGCGGCGGGGAGGGATGCGAAGCCCGAGCGCGTACGTAGGTAGTAGCCGACCAGGCCGGCGGTCCAGAACGACACATACCTATATGGGGAGGAGAGGGCGCCGTGGTGAGCACATGCATGCAGGCCGGCGGTCCAGAACGACACATACCAGCCGGCATACGCGACGCCGCCCATGATCCCGAATCGGCCGCCCCAGACGGCGGCGTTCTGAATGCTCTTGGCGAAGATCCACGAGATCATGGCGGAGGGCATCAAGGTCCAGAAGCCGACCTCCTGTCGGGCGCGCAACTCGGACTCCTTGGGCAGGAGGCCAAAGAAGAAGTACTGCACGTCATCTTGAAGCGACATGCCCACGCCCTCGTAGAACTCGCGCACAGTCCAGCTCATCTGCGCTGTGGCGATGAGGATTGCTGAGTACCAGTACATCTGGCTCCACTCGCCAGTGGGAGGGCACGAGCAGTTGGTCACGTTTCCGATCGTCTTGCACGAGCTGTTGTAGTTGCCTAGGTAAAGCTCGATGAAAATGCCCCCTGTGCGCAATACAGAGGTAACACATGGAAAAAGGTTATCAGCAGCAAGATGTGTCAGTGCAGAATCATTGGCTCTTGTGAAAGTGCTGCCTGCGGCATCCTACCAATGATAGACGCAATGATGAGCGTCAAGCGCCAGGGCAATTCACGACTCGATCTGACTCGCCCGATGAACGTTGTTTGACCCGCTCCAGCCCGCACCATGGGCCGAGGTTGAAGATCGACTACGACGCCGGCCGGTGCGACCCCTCTCAGGAGCGACGCAGGCATCGTGCACGGAGTGGCCGGCCACTCCGTGTTCAATCAAGCCTCTGTGAACGTTAACACGACACCTCTGTGAAGTAAGGGGTCCTTCCCACACACAGCGCGCTGGCTGTGGCGCTCGAGCGCTTCTCACATCACTTGTGAATGAGAGGAGGCTTTTACGACAGCCAATTCGACCATCGACGCCTCTGTGTGTGATCCCTCTATATAGTCTATTTCTAATTCGAATCGGTGGGCGGTCGTGATACGGACATACGGTCGTGAAACCTGAAACGGTCGTGAAACGGATCCATGGGAGCGTACATGTTCCGACGAGGCAGGACATGTGAACGTGTCTTTCGTCAATGCTCAATCGACAATCCCACAATACGTCAATCGGCAGTTGTAGATCGCTTCCACTCTATCCGCTTTTGCCTTTTGCGGGCGGGATGTGATTTCGTCTCACACATTGACATGCCTACACACGAGACGCGGCATGATCGATTGGGTGAAATTGGGTGGTCACTTTCATAGCAGGGCCCTCTCGCAACGGATACACGCCGCAAGCCCTTCGCAAGCCCCGAGAAAGCCCCGAGGACAGGCCGGGCACCCTCAGGGTCGACCCTCGCCCGTTTTCAGGCGGGTGGGGGTGGCGCGCACCACCTGGCAAGACCGTCCAAGCATGCCCCTACGCTTCAGCGGCTCACACACAGGTCCGAGGGTGGACTGCCTACGCCTCATAGCTATCGTCACGATCATGATTGCCCGGCATGCCCGGGGAAATGTGAGCTCTTTCAATCCCAAGGTATTTATCGACCAGATCCACGATCGTGTTCATGGAATCGGGCACTGTGAGCACTGTGCCAGGGTGCGGGATGGAGTTCACCTTGCTGAGGTGCTCCTGCACACGATATATCATGAGCTCCGAGTCCTCGTCCGTAAACCTCGCCCACTGATCTTTGTGGCCGGGTACCTTATCCTCAAATCGGATGGGTAGTACTGGGATACCCTTCTTGATGGCCGCGTTAATCTCTTTCAAACACGGCTTGGACTCGAAGAGTGCCGCGGTCAACACGACGATCAGTACCTTGGCTTGCGCACGTCTCGAGTTGAGACGCAGCATGAAGACTTCCCAATCGGTACCCGGTGGGACGTGCAGCCCGCTGAAGCATCGCACGCCGCGCTCATGGAGGATCTTGAGGATCCCCGCCGCATAATACATGCCCGGTCCAGCGCCGTCGCAGTCCCGCCCAGAACGGCGACCCGACGCGTACGAGATCACCACCTCGGGATAGAAGTCCTGAAACTGCACGCCCTTTGGCAATAGCGCGAGCACTCGGCTCTTAACGACCTGCGTCATCTGCTCGGAGATCACATCTGGCACTGCAAAGCATTCCTCGGTATTCCAACTCTCCGACGGTTGCGAGCGTACTGCGCCCCGCTCTGGCTGCGCCGACCCCGCGGCTGGCAGCGCCCACCCCCACTGCTTAAAGAGGAGGGAAAAGGCTGTCGGCAGACGTTGCAGCTGGGCAACCGGCTCGAAGGCCAACTCGGCAGCGGGCCCCGGCTTGGCGCTCTCCGCCCTCTCAGCTGCAACCCTCTCAGCTGCGGCCTTCTCGGCCGCCGCCTTTGCATCGGCCGCCGCCTTCTCGGCTGCCGCCTTGGCCTCGACTGCCGCCTTCCCGGCCGCCGCCTTGGCCTCAGTCGCCGCCATCTCGGCGGCGGCACGAACGGCCTCCAACTCACGACGAAGCGCCGCCGCCTCCGCCGCCGCCGCCGCTGCGGCTCTCTCGGCCGCTGCCTTCTCAGCTGCGGCTCTCTCGGCCGCTGCCTTCTCGGCTGCTGCCTTCTCGTCGGCTGCTTTCTTTTCCGCGGCCGCCTTCTCGGCAGCCGCCCTCAAGGCTGCGTCCATATCCCCGATCAAGCTCCCAAGCTGGACGGTTGAGTGGCGTGCAAAGTTGCGTGCACTGTCGACGAGCTGAGAAATCGGATTGGCAGCGGGCGTCGTAGCGGTGCACCGTGTTAGAGCTCCGCAGGGAATAAGCCATAGCGTTGAGCCTTGGTCATCCAAAAGAACCATGCAATTTCCAGAGTCGTTTACGGTCTTGACGGTGCCCACACTTCCGCCATGAAAGGATAACGATCCCATCCCTGCTGCTTTGTACGCAGCTTCCCACCGAGTCTTGTCCAATGTACGGACACGGAGGCCAGCGTGACACTCTGCCTTTGTTAGCGCAGTGCCATCGGGCGCCATCACATTCTCCGCCCAGCTGAATATTTGGTACTTAGTGCCGTTGAACCCGCCCAATGCAATGCACCACTCCTTGACGTCATCGATCGTCTGTTTCTCCTCAATGCTCACTGAGCTCCATGACTCATCCGTGAAGACTCGTACGCGCAAGAGGCGCGCTTGACTGTCAACGTGCAGCTCTGTGGGCTTGTTGAAGCACTCAAAGCGTCGCAGCACGCCGCCGCCCGTGCCTGTCGAGTTAATGCCGTACTTCCCTCTCTGATAGAGGTAATCTGGCTCCGCTTTCTGTCTGGGCACGAGCCCAAAGTCGAACGAACTGTTGCCCGTCACACGGAATCGGATGGTGACTACTTTGTCCGCCAGCGCAGAGGGCGATGCGACCCATATTGGCCCACTAGGAAAGCAAAGGTGCCCAGAGCTGCTGAAGCTGAAGCCACTCGCTGGAATCGCAAGGCGCGCGCGGACGTCCGACTCACTGAGCATCCCCATAATCCCCACCACAGCCGAGACCCCACCAGCAGGACCCGCCGGAACAACATCAACCAGATGCAACCAGAAGGTGTTCGAGTCCGAAAATTCGACCTTGTATGGCATATCGTCATCGCCATCGTCCTCGATGAGGGTGCCCGTTTCGCCCGTTCGATAAGCACCGCCCACGACACGCACGCTCTGCCCGACCTGTAGACGAGAGCCGGTGGCGACTGCCACGGGAAGCGCGACGGCGGATGGCTGTGGGAAGAATCTGGACGCGCACGCGTGGCAGGCGTCAAAGTCGCAGTCGCTGCAGTAGTAGCTGTGTTCCCCCCCGCCGAAGGAGCTCCTGCACACGTCGCAGATGTAACCCCGATCACGGCGGTGAAACTTGAGGATGTGCTGATGCTGTGTCACTTTGACGGTGTCCGGGGGCGCCTCGAGGGTGAGACTCGAATAGTCGCGAGTCGTTTCACTCATTTGGCGCTTGTTAGCGTCCCAGCTGCCCAGAGGCGCCGCCGTGCACACGCCGCACTGTGAAAAATTCCAGCCATTTTCTGCTGAGCCAATGCCTGCCTGGCAAATCTTCCAGTACGTGCCGTCATAGTAAATGGCTCCGGTGCCGCCCTCGCGCGTGTAGCATGGCCCTCCATTTCGCAGCTGGCCTGGGATGAGATTGTACGTGCCCGAACAGTTGGCCCCTCTGTCGCCCGACTGAACACGGATGCGCACCTGGGTCGCCGTGGACACCGTCGTGCTGGCGGTGACCACCTCCATCTCGGAGCTTTTGCCCGTCCAACCGGAGTGGTCGGGAAAATCAACCTTCAGGTCGCCGTCCGGATCGACGCGTTTGACGATCCCTACCTTGCCATGGGTGACGCTGCCCCAGCCGTAGGTTGGATTCGACACGCTCCGCTTGACGCGCACGCGCGCGCCCACGCACAGCGTGCTGACGCCGGTGAGCTCCGGGGACAACGTCGAGGGCGCCTTGGTGCATTGTGCGCGCCCGGGCTTGGCACAGCACACGCCGCACAGCCCACAGTGTGCACAGCCCCCCGGACCCGTCTGCGGCGACGGGCCGTACATCTCACATCCGGGGCATTCCACCGAGCCACTCCAAGGCGTTTGCCTATGCGCCGATTGCTGCAGCGAGCCAACCTTTTGGAGCTCACCCTCCTTGAACCACCACTTATTGCCGTCATCGAACTCCACCTTGAACGGGCGACCCGACTTGTCGTCTTCGAGTAGTCTGCCTGTCTGGCCCACGTACGAGCGCGTCGACGAGTCAGATGCGCTGAGCACAAGCACTGTGGCACCCACCTGCGGGCGCCCGCCCGCGCTGTCGTCGCCCACTCTGGCCACGGTGGGGCATGGCAACACGTCGCTGCTAGAGTACCCGTCCTTGGTCCACTGGCCGCATGGCACCGAACCGCTTGAGCCCTCTTTCGAGTAGTACCAGCCACTCGTACTTTCAGTATCGTTCATGCGCCACCCATACTGCCCCCCACCATAGTAGAGGATCGCTCTCCCGCCCTCTTTTGTGTACAGCGGCGCGCCGTTGTGCTGCCGCGTGTAGCTGTAGGTGCCGTTGATGGTGCTCGCGCAAATGCCGCCCGCGCCGCTCACGACGTACTCTCCCACGGTCGCCTTGACGAGGTCGGTGCCACCCGCATTCTCCGTGCGATACTTGTTGCTGCCGCCCTTATCCCACTTGACGCGAACCCACCCGTCGGAGTCAACATCTGTGATGGTGCCCGCATTCCCCGCCCCGCCATCCTGGTCGCCCCACTCCCAGTCGGGGCCACGCCTGACGCGGTCGCCCACGTTGAGCGAACTGGCGCGTGGGGAGTTGAGACTTAGAGAAGCAAGCAGTCCGCGGAAGGTCAAGTCTGACTCGTTGTCATCGTCGCAGAACGTCCCGTTGTCATCGTCGCTGTCGTCGTCTAAGAAAAAATGCGGCATGCGGCCTAGGCACTATCCTGCCTGGCTCTTGGCAGCCTCCGCGATTGGTGCGGCAAGCGTGCCTGCCCCACGCTCCTTCGCTACCGCGAGGGGTGCGCACAGGAGCGCGTCCTTTTCGTCGGATTTAGAACTTGAGGGCAACAATGGCACAGTCAAGGGGTGAGTGAGTGAGTGAGTGAGTGAGTGAGTGAGTGAGTGTCCCCGTATTGTTCCACGGTGTGTCTGTGTCTCAATAACTCACTCACTCACTCAAGGGGCACAGTGTGAGGCGAAGCCGTCACATTGTGAGGGCTTTGACTTTGTCTGTACCTTCGGTCCGCCTTCCCCTACGGAGTTATATCCTACGGAGGTTTACGACCGGTATACTGACTGACGAAACCCATATCTGAAACAGATTGCGTCCGTCGCTTTCACGCCATCATTTCCTATCTGAGCTTGGGTGCTGCTGGCGCTCTCCAAGCTAGACGTCGACCGCGGCGACTCATCAATCGGTCTGGCCGGACTTGATGAATGACGCGCTACGACTTGCCGCGCTCCAGCTGGAGCGCGGCGCACAAGCCGGGGTGCAGCAGCATAGCTCCGTCGTGCTTGGCCGCTACCAACTCGAAGTCCCCGAGATGGCTCCTAGGGCGGCCGTGTCGAGGGTGTCGGCGCCGAGGGCAGCGGTGACACGGCCGGCGGCGCCGAGGGTGTCAGCGCCGAGGGTGTCGACCCCAAGGATGGCGGCACCGGGTGTGGCCAAGGCAGTGGCCCAGGCAAACCGCCAGCATCTACCGCATGCGTTGACGGCTGGCCTTGGAGCGACGCTCGCGCATGCCCCGCGGCTGCTCAAGCACAGAGGCGTGCTGCTCGCGCGCGTCCGCGGGGTGGCCCAGGCGGTGGCAGGGTCGACGAGCCAGCATCTGCCGCGCGTGCTGTCGGCTGGCGTCCGAGCGGCTCTTGCGCAGAGCCTGCGCCTGCTGAAGCTCAAAGACACGCTGGCCACGCGCTTCCTCGGCAACACGTTGCCCGGTCCAGGAGCTGCAGTTGCCGCCGCCAGCGCCGCGTCCTCGGCTGCCCGCGGACTGACTCCTCTCCTGCCGAGCCATCTGGGTGGACTGCTGTCCAAGGCAGCGATCGTCGCGAGCAGCCTCCTCGTTGATCATCTCATTCGACACCACGTGGCCCCACGCATCGCCAAGTTGCAGCTGGACGGCCAGCTTGGGCGCGCCCGTCACGGCGCCGGCGCGTGGCTCGCCCACCACCGTGCCGCCTCCGCCCCGAACCTGGACTTGACGAACCCGGACTTGACGGATGCATCCGCCTTCCAAACTTGGGAGCAAACTTGGGAGCTGGCGCTGCTGGTGCTCGGCTTTCTGCTGCTCGCCTACGCCGCATGGCTCACGTTCCTCGCGTACACCCCCAAAGTGGCCCACCTACGCGACGCGGCCACGTGGCGGCTGGTCTTCGGTGGGCCCCTCGTGCCACAGGTACGCTGATGACCGCTGATGACCGCTGATGACCGCTGATGACCGCTGATGACCGCTGATGACCTCTGATGACCTCTGATGACCTCTGATGACCTCTGATGACCTCTGATGACCTCTGCTGCCCCTCGAGCCACAGGCCAAGGCGCTCTTGCCCAACTCCCAAGCGCCAGCTGCCGTCCACCATGTCGTCACGTACTCATCCCCTACGCGGCCCAAGTTAGGCAACTCTGAGAGGCGCTCCAGTCTCGAGATCGTCTCGAGATCGTCTCGAGATCGTCCCGGGATCGTCCGAGATAGCCCCGAGATCATCTCGGTGGCCCCGGAGCTGGTCACAGTCGACGTGCCTGCATCACACGGAGGCACCGTCCTCGCCACCCTCGATGGCAAGGTCGTCAGCCCGCCTCCCGCCGCGAGCGAAGATGCGCACGAGGCAGCGATGGTGGCGGCGCACCTGGCACTCCAAAAGGCGAGCGCATGGGAAGCGGCGGCGGCGACACTTGTCATCCAACGAAAGCACGTTCGGGAGATGGAGGAGGCGAGGGCGGCGCAGGCAGAGGCGGCGGCGCGGGTGGCTCCGCCCTCACCACCGCCCGCAACTCCGAAGATCACGACGCTGCCCTCGAGCGCGATGACGAGCGCCTTGACGAATCCCAAGGATAAGGAGGTTACGCCCGGCGAGATCGACGAGGTCAACTTCGAGATCACGGTGCCCGTGCACGTGCAGCCTGGCGACCTGCTGCATGCAACCACGCCCAGCGGCGTCAAGGTGCAGCTCGCGGTGCCCGAAGGCGCCGTACCAGGCACCGCGCTCACCTTCTCGCTGCCTGCGTCCTTTGACAGCAAGGGCCAGCGGCCCACGGCAGCGGTGCTGCTGCAGGCGCGCGTGCGCGGCAGCCGCGCGAGCTCGTCCATCGGCGCTCGGGACAGCGCGAGCTCGTCCATCGGCGCTCGGGACAGCGCGAGCTCGTCCATCGGCGCTCGGGACAGCGCGAGCTCGTCCATCGGCGCTCGGGATAGCGCGAGCTCGTCCATCGGTGCTCGGGACAGCGCTCGGGAGGAAGTCGTCGACGGGCGGCTCGGGCGTTCAACGGCCGAGTCTGTGAACGTCCGTGCGGGTGGTGTGGACGCCACTGACGATCGTCTCGAGGGGAGCGTGCCCGCTGGCTCGCCTTTAAATCCGATCATCCTCAAGCTGCAGCAGAGCTCTCGCGCCTCGCTCGACCTCGCCTCTGCGCCCGCGACGGCGCCCACGACGACGCCCACGATGACGCCCGTGAAGATGCCCGAGAAGATGGGGCCGGCGCCCGTGATGACGCCCGACAATTCGTCCGCCAAGCTCGAGCGTGTGCGCACCGCCAAGCTCGCCGCGCAGCAGCAGCAGCAGCAGCAGCAGCAGCAGCACCACCACCACCACCACCACCACAACCAGCCGCAGCACCAGCAGCAGCACCAGCACCAGCACCAGCTCGGCGCCACCGACGCGTCCCCCAACAATACGGTCCTCCACTACCGGTCGTACTACACCACCCGAGAGTCCACGAGCAGCAGCAGCAGCAGCAACTCGGGCGCTGTGGCGGGCACTCTGGCGGCTCCGCCTATCGCCGCCAGGGACAGCAGTGCAGTCCTCGTCGTCTTGGGCCCCCTGGCCACCACGGCGCGCGCGCAGGGCAGCAGCCCAGGCCAGGAGCACGACGTGACGGACGCCGACATTCTGGTATGTCAGACACGTGCACATCGAGGTGTGAATTCACAGACACCTGCACATCGCACCCCTTCGGCCTGCGCCAAGCCCTCGGCAGCTCGCGAGGTTCACTTCGGTCGACAGCCAGAGACGCCCACGATGACGTCCGCATCCCTCGATGCATCCCGCGGGTGGTCCCCACTCGCTTCCCGCGGGCCGTCGCGCGGATCGGAGACGGTGCAGCTGCAGCCGCGGATGCGTCGAGTGCTCTCGAATGACGACAGCGAGGAGGACACTGCAGCTGCCTCTCCCGCGTCCGATTCCCCCTTGGCGTCTTGGCAATCCTCGTGTTCACCCCTCACCTCATCATCCCGCAACTCACCGTTCTTGACCGTGTAGCAGTGGCGCACACGCGCACTGGCCGGTTGCGCACACACGCCTGGCGTGGAGCTAGTGCGCGGAATACGAAGCACCCGGTTGGTGCGCGACAGACTACGTACATCATGAGCCATGGCATCAGCATGATCCCGTCAGCGTGAACCATTGACCTCATTTGAAGGCAGCTTGCGTGCATAAGCGTGTGCGTATACTTAAGCACGGCGGGAAGTGTACTACGCTAATACCATCCATACGTACAGACTGACGGACGGGAGTCCCAACGGGGTCCGGCCTACGAGGGCTTCGAGGGTCCCGACCGCGACTCGAGTCTCGACTCCCGGTCCGGTCCGAAGCATCTCCGCGCCGCGATGGCGATGCCGGCCGCGCGATCGATATCGCTACGCGCGACGGCCGGTGTGCAGCGTGGGGTATCTAACCAGATCGCTGATCGGAACCTCGTACGTTGCGCCCTCGCCCCCGGAAAGCAGAATGCATAAATAGTATTTTACTTTAAAAATAGCATAATCTCAAACGAAATACGATAATATACGTGATTACTTTCCGTTTCACCTGCCCCAACCGCGGAAATCGCGAGCGCCGAAGCTGCGCTCGTCCTGTGCTTACGTGCATGCGATGCGCCCCCAGGCGTATAACCGTGTGGAATCCCCAGAAATCGGCAGCCATTCACGCCCGAGCCCGCCTCTCGCGCGGTGGGTGGATCGAATCCCATCTTCTCACGCCGCCTTCACGCCGCCTTCACGTCGCCTCAAGCCTCGTCGTCCTCGCCGGCGCCCTCGTCGAAGACCTCATCGTCCTCCTCATAGCCCTCGCCCGCCGCCTCGGCAATCTCATCGTCATCGCCCTCGGCCGCCGCCGCTGCCTCGGCCGCCTCCGCCGCCTCGATCTCCTCGGCCGCGGCCGCCGCCTCGGCGGCGGCGGCGGCGTCCTCGGCCTGCTGCGCCGCCCGGCGCGCCCGCGCCGTCTCGGCAGCGCTCGCGGCCGCGCTCGCTTGCTTCTCGGCGAACGCCGCCGCGTCCGCCTTGCGCACAATGAGCGCATCTCCCGTGTGGGAGATTGCGCGCTGGAACCCATGATGTGGCTTGTCGCCGCCTGTGAAGGATGTGGAGCCGTAGAAGGGTTCGAGGTCGAAGACCTGCAAGGCATGCGCGGTGTGCACAAAGTCTGCCTCGGACACCGAGACGATGTCATCGGCCGCTCGCCCCTCCTCGTCGTCGTCCGCATCGGCGCGCGCCGCGGGCCGGCGCAGCGAGTGCAGCTGATGGCTCTGGCGGAAGTGGCAGTGAAGATGGAACAGGAGGAGCTCGAACACGTCCGACTTGTGCGCGAGATACTTGCTGAACTTGCGCCGCATCTCACGCGAGACCGCATACTTTTGGGACTTGATCACGGATTCGAGCAGCACCGAGATCGCGAGGTCCACATCGTCCCCACGCACCTGCGTCCTCAGATGCATGCGCGCCGACGCCTCCGCCATTCGAATGATGGACTCAATGTGGCGTACCGCAATGTGCACGCCGCCGCTCGCGCTCTCTCGACGAAGCTCTGCGTAGACCCCCTTGATCTTCTCCTCGTCAATATTCTGCAACTGCGGGCGCACATTCTGACGCGCGTACATGATGTACTTGCGAAGCAGCGTCTGCTCTATCGGGCCGGCGGTTGGGTTCGCGCTCGCGTCGGCAGCGTCCTCCTCGAGCTGTGCCTCGGGATGCGCACGCATGTGCGACTCGACCACAAACTCGGCCAGTCGCACGTCCTCATCGGGATCGACCTGGGGAGCACGCGCGGGAGCGATGGCGGTGGGGGAAGGGTGGTGGGGGAGGGGGGAGGGTTGGGGTCAGGGTTGGCTGAGGGTTGGGTCGAGGGTTGAGGTGAGACTCAGGGCTGGGGCTCCTCGGCATCCCGGTCCAAGTTCGACCAAGTCTGGTTCGGCCCAATCAGGACGTGGTCGACCAAACTGGGTTCGGGGCTCGGGTTTGGCTCGATTTGGGACGGGCTCGGGGCTCGGGTTTGGCTCCATTTGGGAATTGTCTCACCTTGTCGCGCACGACGCAGATGCAGTCAAACCGAGAGAGGATTGGGTCAGTCAGGTCGACGTTCTCGGCGAAGGTCTTGGACGCATCGTACCGGCCGCCCAGCGGGTTGGCCGCCGCGACGACCGCGCAGCGCGCCTGGAGCGACGTGATGATGCCCGCCTTGGAGATCGAGATCGACTGCTGCTCCATCGCCTCATGGATCGAGGTGCGGTCCGAGTCGTTCATCTTGTCGAACTCGTCAATGAGGCACACGCCCTGGTCGGCGAGCACCAGCGCGCCGCCCTCGAGCGTCCACTCGCGCGACACTGGGTCCTTGCGCACCGCCGCCGTCAGGCCGACGGCCGAGGCGCCCTGCCCGGTCGTGTACACGGCGCGCGGCGCCGTCTTCTCAATGTACTTGAGGAATTGCGACTTGGCAGTGCCGGGGTCGCCGAGCAGCAGCACGTTGATGTCGCCGCGGATGCGGTGCTTGCCGTTGACGTCCTTGCCCACGCCGCCGAACATCGAGAGAGCGAGTGCCGTCTTGATGTCGTCGTGGCCGTAGATGGAGGGAGCAATGGAGCGAATGATCTTCTGAGTGATCTGAGGGTCCTTCGAGAGCGCAAAGATCGCCTTCTTATCCTCCTCCGTTAGGCGGCGCGCTCCGAAGAGCTCCTCCCTTTTTTGGATGTGGTTCGCCTCGATGAGCGTCGCGAACACGGGGAAGCCTGCCTTGGAGTTGAGGGTCGTGTCGTACACGGTCGAGTAGATGCCCGTGACGACGATCTCCTCGCCCGGGCGGGCGACGTCAATCAGATCGTATTGGAGGATGACCTCCTTGTGACGTGGCAACCGGCCGGGCGGCACCGAGCCCGGCGACTCCTGCAGCGTGAGCTTCTGGTAGTTGTTGTACACCGTCTCCTCCGTGTTGAGCACGTACGGCCCCTTGGACTGGCACGAGGGGCAGGGCACGCCCTTCATCTTATGCTCCTGCTCGCCCACAGTGAAAGGACCGAGCACGTACGAGCAGTGGGTGCACGTGTACTTGCACGCCTGGAGCTGCGGGAAGACCTGCGAGCGGCGCGTGATCACGCCGCTCACCTTGACCAGACAGCCAACATGCGCCTGGCGCAGATCGCGGATTGGGTCCTCGATGGGAAGGTCGGTAATGCGCACGTGCACGTGCTTCGACACGTTCCCGTACTCCGGGAACATGATGCGCACCGTGTCCATCGCCGCCTCATCGAGCAGCTTGAGCATCGCCGCCGGCGCATCCGCCACCCAGATGGCCAGGATCGGCACCGCGTGCGACAGATCGTGATAATTGACCTCGAGCGACTCGCGGTTACGCGAGCACATGGCACGCACCTTATCTGCGTACGTGCGCCCGCCGTCGGCGCCCACGCTGCGCAGGAAGCGGGCAAAGCGCTTGCGCACCTCCTCGCTCACGGCGGGCGACGCAATCCACTCGGCCAACGGCCCCTGGTAGTCCTCCAGGTTGATTCCCGGCTCGTCGTCGTTGAGGTAGTCGTCGAGATTCTTTGCGTTTGCCTCGTCCGGGTCGGCCTCCGGGTCGACGTCGGCGGCGCGGTCGGCCTTCCGACGCCGGCGCGTCTCCCTGACTTCGCCATCGTCCTCCGACGAGAGCAGCGCCTTGGGCATACGCGTGAAGCGCTCGCGCTCATCGCGCTGCGCGAGTGCTGCCTCCGCAGCCGCCCGGGCATTGAAGTCCATCGGCCCGTATTCGTGGTCGTCGAGGCCATCGACCTCGTACTCGTCGAGTGCGCCCATCGGTCGGTAATCATCCTCCATGCCCTCGCCGATGAGCTCCTCGCCATCGTCCTCTTCCTCCGGAGTGCCGCCCCCGGCACCAAAGGCCGCCCTCGCAGCCTCCGGCGGCTCGTAGTCGCCGTCGACGCTCGGCGTGTTGGCGCCCCCAGCACCAGGCGCGCTGGGCGGCGCGTCATCGTCGTCGTCGTCGTCCGGCGGCGGGCTCGACGAGCCCGGAGAGTCGCCGCCGCCCCCGCCTGTCCTGCCGCGCTTCATGGCGGCGCGCGATTGCGGGGCAAACGAGGTTCGTTTGGCGCCTAGGCGCCGGCGCGCGAAACGCGAGTCACAAAATTTCCCACGTTTCAAAGCTGTTTAAAACACAGGGACACACCCTGTGTGAATGTGAATGCTGTGTGACACACGGACAACGGATACACAGATCCATTGTTACGAAATCGATTGTTCCCTTTTACTAATGAAGCTGTGACCCAACGACAGGAACGACCACAACAAAAGCGAGTTGGCGCCTTCCTGTGGGGACGCTATGCGTGGTTGGCTCGTGCCAATCTTTCCCCACAATAAAATTTTGGTTCACAGTTTCAGACGCTGGCTGGTGGTGTTCCGCATGTCAGGAGTCTTCTCGGCGGGCGTTTGGGACAAGCCCGGGCGTGCCGAGGGCGTGCATGTCTTCGGGCGCAAGCTGCTCTACGGCAACGAGCACGATAGTGCCGAGCACCTGCCCGAAGGCACCAACGCCTCGTCGTACGGCCAGGTCGAGCTGCATAAGCTTCACGCGTTCTATCGCAAGAATGCGCTCAAGATGATGAGCGAGCTCGTGCGTCGGGCGCCGAAGGGCAGCGAGGTCAAGATGTACAAGGAAGACCGTGGTAAGGCTCTCGCGTGGCCAGGCGACCTCGGCAAGCACCACGCGCTCATCGAGGAGATGATCAAGCTCGGCGTCGTGTCACTTCACCAGGATGAGACGACGCGCTCGTACGCGCAGATCCATCCGGCGGCGCTGAAGCGCGCAGTCGACAAATACTGCACGCTCGACACCACGCTCGCGGGTGGGACGGCCGGAGCAGCGCCGGTATCCGCGCCGACAGCACCGGTATCAGGTGCCGTCACTGGCAGCAGCAGCAGCGGCAACGCAAAGTCGGCGGCCTTGCAGGCGGCAGCGGCGGCGGCGCAGCAGGCGCCCTTCCTCGCCGCAGATGCGTTTGCTGGTCCGCGTGCAGGCTACGTGTTCAAGCGTGGCGAGCACGGCGTGGGCTACTATGCAGATGGCGTCCTCGCCGCGACTGCAGCGGCGCTGGCGGAGGCGGCGGAGGTGCTGCCGGTGGGATGGGTCAAGGGGGTCTCACCCGAGGGCTACCCGTACTACTGGCACCACGAGACCTCCACCTCGAGCTGGGAGCGCCCGACGGCCCCCCCAATTATCGAGCGTTCCGTGCCGCTGAGCGCCACGACGGCAGCCGCGCTTATGCAGCCGAGCAACGCACGCGGAGCCGGCATCTCCCCTCTCGCCCAGATTGAGGAGCAGTCGGGCGCGACGATTGGGCTTGCGCGGGGTACCTCAGGCGGAGAGCGCGCGTACGCCAGCGTGCGCGGCCACAGCCACCAAGTGGATCGCGCCGTGCAGCTTCTGGAGAGGAAGGCCTCCGCCATCGCCTTTGCGGCTCGGGCATTGCCTTTCTCGGCGGCTGCCACCGGTGCTGCGGCCGCGCCGCCGCGGGCGCCGCCACCATCCGCGGTGGCCGGGGCGGACTACAGCTTTGCGAGCGTGGCTGGGTATGTGGCCGCGGCAGAGGTGAGCCGCGCGGCCCTCAAGCAGCACCGCCAAGCCCAAGATAGCGTCGTCGTCGTCGGCGGCGGCGAGGCGGCGGCGACCGCAGGCGAACCCGCAGCAAAGAGGGCTCATCACGAGGCAACCATCAGGCCATCAACAGGCGATCAGCACGAGGGTGAGCCCGCAACCACGAGGGCTCATCATGAGGCAGGCCATGTGAGTGCGCTGGCCGCGCTCGCTGCTTATGGCGACGACGAAGACGAAGAGGAGGATGGCGCTGCGGTGTGAAGACGAGGAGCGAGCTCGAAGGATGGCGCTGCGGTGTGACGAGCGGTGTGAGCGGTATGTGTACAATCCCTAACTTTATGTACCATCTCTAACTTTCGTTTGTAGCGACAAACTACCCGGGCATGGACGTACATGTATACGCTGCTTGTACATCCGGACGAGCCGACGACGATCTCGACGCGTGTGTCGAATTCGTACCGCACCGCGTCCGTTACGAAGCGCGCAGCCGTCTCTCGTGTGCATGCCGTCGTGGTATACCGCGTGCAAAAACGAGTGAATACCAATGTGGCCGCCCCGATGGACTGACTTCGTCCCTAAGCCACGTGGCCGCCCCGATGGTGTTCGTCACTCGTCCACATGGACCCCGATGGGGCTCGTCACTCGTGCACATGGCCGCCGTCCAGGTCCACGGGCGTTGCATCCACGAGGCCACCACCCACCTGCCGCTTGACGAGCGTTTGATACGTCTCGCAGCGCGCGAGCAGCTCCGCATGCGTCCCGCAGTCCTCGACGACGCCCTCGGAGAGAACAGCAATCTGGCCGCCATCAGACGCAATCAGACGTGAGGAGCCATCCAATTGAGGAGAGAACAGCAATCTGGCCGCCATCAGACGCAATCAGACGTGAGGAGCCATCCAATTGAGGAGAGAACAGCAATCTGGCCGCCATCCCTCAATCGAAAGCACGACGTTGAGGAGCCACAAGGCAATTACAAGGCAATTACAAAGCAATTACAAGGCAATACAAGGCAATCAGAGGTCATCAGAGGCCATCAGAGCGCCGAGGCGAGCACACCTGGTCGGCGTCCCTCACAGTCGACAGACGATGCGCAACCACGAGGACAGTCCGGCCACTCGAGGCGGCGTCAATCGCATCCTGCACCAGCCTCTCTGATTCCGCATCCAGTGCGGAGGTCGCCTCGTCGAGCAGAAGGATTCGTGGCTCGGAGAGCAGCGCGCGTGCGATGGCTACTCGCTGCTTCTGCCCGCCGCTCAGCTTAACACCGCGCTCGCCTACCAGCGTCGCGTACCTGATGAGAGGAACCATCAGAGGCAATCAGAGTGCACTCAGCATGCACTCAGCATGCACTCAGCATGCACTCAGCATGCACTCAGCATGCACTCAGCATGCACTCAGCATGCACTCAGCATGCACTCAGCATGCACTCAGCATGCAAAGAGACGCAATTAGACGCAATCAGCATGCACAGAGCAGCATCGTACCCGTCGGTGAGCCCCTCGATGAAGGAGTGCGCGTTTGCCTTGCGGCATGCGGCCTCGACGCGCGACTGCATGCAAGCACGCGTCCGCTCAGATGGCAATCAATGGAGCAATCAAGGGAGCAATCAAGGGGACAATTACGTAGCAATCAAGGGGAAAATCAAGTGGCAATCAAGGGAGCAATCAAGGGGGCCATCAAGTAGCAATCAAGTGGGCGATTAACGCGCCTGGACTGTCTCGAGGCTCTCAGCTGCCTTACACGGGTCCGCAGTGCCGGGGGAGCGCGCGGCGGCAGCAGAGAGGTAGTAGGCCACATTCTCGCGCACGGAGACACCAAAGAGGATTGGCTCCTGCTGTACGAAAGCCATATGGGCACGCAGCCAGACTGGGTCCAGCACGCTCACGCTCGTTCCATCGATGGTGATGCGGCCCTGCGGTTCCAGGGCGTCGTCACGGGCGTCGTATCGGGGGTATCCATGATACCCAAGCAGCGGTTTCAGGGCGTCGTCACGGGCGTCGTATCGGGGGCATCCATGATACCCAAGCAGCGGTTTCAGGGCGTCGTCACGGGCGTCGTATCGGGGGCATCCATGATACCCAAGCACACCCAGACGCACTCAGACGCGCTCAGAGGCAGGACTCAGAGGCGGTCACCTGCTGAGGCTCGTAGAAGCGAAGGAGGAGCGAGAGCACGGTGCTTTTCCCACAGCCAGACGAACCAACGAGGGCAACGGTCGTGTCGGCCGCAACTCGAAGGGTGAGGCCACGCAGGACCTGGATGCAAATCCGAGACCATCAGAGGGCCATCAGAGGCCATCCGAGGCCATCATCAGAAGGTCATCAGAGGTCATCAGAGGGTCGTCAGAGGGTCATCAGAAGGTCACCACAGGTCATTAGAGGGCCCTCTGAGAGGATATCACATGCAGCTGATCATATGCGATCCGAGGCCGCCGCACCGGCCGATCGAAAGCCGTTGGGGTCATCAGAGGTCACCAGAAGGTCATCAGATGTCATCAGGCCGCCGCACCGGCCGATCGACAGCCGTTGGGGTCATCAGAGGTCATCAGAAGGTCATCAGAGGTCATCAGGCCGCCGCACCGGCCGATCGACAGCCGTTGGGAAGGCAAACTTGAGGTCTTCAAAGAAGAGTGCCCCCCTCATCGTCGACTCGGGCACCTCACCGCCCCTTGTTGGTATCTCGGGTGTCCGGTCAAGGAGCTCAAAGATCTTGGACGCACCACCCATAGCGGAGGCGAGCTGCATCGCCGCGCCCGCCACCTGTGGGGAAGTAGGGCGCCGTGGTGAGCCCATGCTGGTGACCAACCGTGAGAGGCGAGCTGCATCGCCGCGCCCGCCACCTGCCCAATGCCCATCACTATCTGCATCTGGTAGCCTTGGAACGCGGTCAGATGCCCAAACTTGAGCTCGCCCGCCGTGATGAGCACGAAGCCCATCCACAGGCTCACGTGCAGCGCGCCAAAGATGATGGCGAAGCCCGAATTCGCAAGGCTGGTGCCCACGATCACCTGATGGCCATCGCACTCGCATGCAATCACTTGATGGCCATCGCACTCGCATGCAATCATTCAATCACATGATGGCGGCGCCCCATCAGATTCGATTGGACGACAATGGGTGCCCACACTCACCTTCCACACGCCGTGCTGGTACGTTGTGTCGCCTGGCTGCGGCCACCAGCGCCCCTTGGAAGGGGCTCCGACGCACTCCTGGTACCTGAGTGCGAGGGCCATCGGAGGGCACTCGGAGGGCAAACATAGTACACTCAGAGGACCATCAGAGGACAATCAGCGAACATACTTGGAGAGCTCATGTAGCTCGGAGGCAAACGAGCGGACGGTACGCATCATCCCAAGCGCCTCCGTGCTCGCAATTGCCGCGCGCGCGAGGGCTGCCTGGTACGCCTTCGTGAGCCGCTTGACCACTCCCATGAGCGGCGTACACACGAAGAGGAGCCAGAGCACAATAGTGCCGAAGACGATCAGGGTGAGTTGCCAGCACACGAGGAACATGAGCGTCACGCTCGAGACCACCTTCAGGATCCCAATCAGGAAGTCGTTGATCGACTGCGTGGTCGCCGTCTGCACGAGCTGCGTGTCCGTGCCCAGTCGCGAGACGAGGTCGCCGCTCTTGTGCGCGTCGAAGAAGCCAATCTCCTGCTCGAGGCAGGTGCATCGGTCATCGGCGGTGATCAGACGCATGTGAGGATCACGTGGCAATCAGAGGTCATCCGTGGTCATCAGAGGTCATCAGTGGTCATCAGTGGTCATCAGTGGTCATCAGTGGTCATCAGTGGTCATCAGTGGTCATCAGACGCATGTGAGGATCACGTGGCAGTCAGAGGTCATCAGCGCACCTGCTCGAGCAGCCGATGAACGCAGGCAATCAGAGGACATCAGAGGCATCAGAGGTCAATAGTGAGCGCACCTGCTCAAGCAAATGCTGGTACAGCTTACGGCGGAGGCGCGAGACCACACGCTCACCCGCCATGCCCGCGCTGATGCTCGAGAGGAATTGAGCTAGCTGACCGCCCACGTGCAGCGAGAGCACCAAGATGAATGAGTGGGTGATCGTCCGGCGCGTCTCGTGCTCCTTTTCGGGCTTCTGGTAGTTCTCGACCACCGCATCGTACGCCTTCGCCAGGACGAGCGGGATGATCATGTTAGCGCCCTCCGAGACGAAGCGCAGCAGCACCGCCAGGACGAGGACGGGTCGCTCCTCGGACGAGAGCGCAAATACCTTGCGAAACGAGAGGCCCCGCTTGCTCACGGGCTTCACCACTTTGATCGCCACTTCGTCCGCGGCACACGGGAGCGGGTCGATGATGGTGCTGCTCGTCGTGCGCTTGGGCCGCCTGCGCCAGCACCAGCGGCCGCTTGGCTCCGAGTCCTCCATCAACGTCGCTTGCACGCGACCGTCACGGTTGTATTCCATGTCTCGGGGCTTTATGTTGCGTCGAGGACCGCGCGAGCGAGAGGCGCGTCGGACGTCTTCGCGGGGCGAAATGTCGCAGTCCCGTCCGAGCGGTGTGAACACACAGGGACTTCGTTGTACCACTTCCAAACGACACTTAACACCAGCGTTCTGCAAATGTTTTGGAATTGAACTCCACCTGCGAAAATCTCTCTTCGTTCTACAGTAACGCGTAAAGTCGGAAACATTGCCGAAACAGGAATCTTGAGTTCGGCTGCAGAGTTCGGCGCGGGTTTAGTCACGTGTGCGCATTACCGCATTTTGCCAAGCACGATGATGGCTTCTCTGATCCGGGCGGTCGTTATCTCGTGCGTCGCATCTATCGCGCCGGCGCAATTCGTACACAGTGCCGGCGCGCTCAGAGTCATGGGCCCTCACACCAGTCGTGCGGCTCTTCCGGTCATGTCGCAATTGAACTTCGAGACCCTCATGAACTCATTCATGGGCATGATTAGAGACGGGAAGAGTCTTCCCGTCTCGTATAGTGTTGCCGAGGTCAACGAGTACTGCCGCGATGACGATTCATCGGGCTGCGACATCGACATGCTCGACGCGCTCAAGGCACGGGGCGCCGGGAAGTCCGGCACCAAGGCTCCCAAGTACCGTTGGTCCCCCGAAATCGATGCCGCGGTTTTCAAGGCCGATTAGATGCAAGCTGCCTAACAAACAGTCCTCGAGATGCGTTCAGAGTTTGTGCTGAGCATGTGAGAGATCATAGTAAGAGAGTAGACAATGAAGGTGAATACATTAACAGATGAGACGCACGAGACTTTTCGTCACACGGACATGGTGGATACCGGAGGTGGACGTGTTGCATGCCAGGGTGAAACCAAGCGCGTCGCTTTCCGACAAATGAATGAATGCGGGTCGTTAGTAAAGCCTACACACGTTACTGATGCGTGTACCTCCGGCCCAAGCATGTACGAGGTCGGTACAATACTCGTTTGACCGGTCCCAAACGCCCACAGCGGACCCTCACGGCGGGCGCGCGGCCCTCTCTCAAGGGCCGGCTAGCGAGCGTCGCCGTCCACACGCCGCCAGCGCTCGCGCACGCATCGCCGTGCCCGCGCTTGCTGCTGGGCTCCTCCTTGTCCCCCACGAGGATGCCTACCAATGCGTCAGAACCTGTCCGGGAGCACGGGGATGGGGTGAGGCGTGGGTGGCGGGTGCGGAGCCATCAGAAATGGCTCCGCAAGTGGTGGTGGTGTGCAGCACGTGCCAGCCACGGCCAGCGGCCGGCGACGGCTGGACTATGTCAATCAGTGGGGACAAGGAGCTGCCGCACCTTGTCCGAACGTGTTGAGTGAGTTTGACCGCCGATAGGAGCCTCGTTTCGAAGCGCACGCGACAGCGTGTGT
>Ga0210248_100363_pt1 | contig 39989 bp, 36 predicted proteins | sample ChrtobMetP3_32mM_FD_155493 | JGI IMG/M metagenome (GOLD analysis project Ga0210248, IMG submission 155493) | Chrysochromulina tobin associated microbial communities from unialgal haptophyte culture, Seattle, Washington, United States - P3_32mM | ecosystem: Host-associated > Algae > Haptophytes >...
AATGCACTCGTCCTCCTGATGAGAGAGGCAATCGGAGGTCATCAGAGGTCATCAGAGCTTGCCTGTGGAATGCACTCGTCCTCCTCTTCGCGCTGTCGTGAGCGCATCGCTGAGGCGCTGCGCACACACGCGCACTGTACGCCTGCGTGCGAGCGTCGAGAATGTCACGCGCCGTGGCCGTGCGCATCGCCTCTGCGCTCCTCGAGCGTTGCATCCATACTCTCATCTCACCATATCAGAGCGGGCGCATTTTGTGCTGTAGCAGGGACTTTATTCTGCAAACATTTTTAGACGGGCAAAAACAAAAATGCCGCGTGTAAATCTCGGAGCATATCTCGTGGAGGTTGTGAGGTTTGTCTGTGTAAACCGTGAGTGTCCCGGCTCCCCCCGGTGTCTTTTTACAGGTGCAGTAGGACGCCAAGAACGGGGTCTCGGAAAAGTTGAACTTGTCTTGATTTCTTTGGTGATTGTGCCTGAGTGCTTGAACACGACAGTCGCGACAACCCAGGCCTTTGCATTTCCCCACAGGGGGGCCAGCCGCGCTGCGGCAGGCCTTGGCAAAATGGCCAGGTAACCCTCGTGCATACCTCTTCGGCGCGCGCGCGGCCTCCGCGGTGCGCACGCTTTTGGGCCCAGCCCTTGGCGACGCCGCATCCTGTCCGCCATGCCTCGGTTGCCCTAGGGTGAGCTCGCGGTCGCCCCTCCACGCGCGCGGGGCGCTCCAGGGACGCCCTCGCGGTCGAGCGCTCGCAAGCACATGCATGAGCTGGCAGCTGGATGCGGCCGACGCGGGCAGTGCGCGCCCAACCGCTCACCCAGCCGAGCGAGTGTGACGCCATGCGCCGTGGGCGCTCCCTCACTCGGGCTCCGTGCGCGCTTGCCCTCACCAGACCACCTCACCCCGTGCTCACGCACGAGGCGCAGGACAGCAGATGGCTCCAGAACAGCGCAGATTGCGTCGCATGGGCGGCTCACGGCATGCCGGAGTCGCCTCACGGGGTACCCCGACCGAGCCTATGATCGGAGAGCATCACCCTTCTTCCGTAGGGGAGCGCTGTGCATGCTCGCGTGTGTCGTACAGGGTTCTTGTGTGCATAGTGTAGGTTTCCGTACTGCAGTGTGCGTCATACGTCGACCACTCTTCAACTTAGGGTCGCACACCACTCTATAAGACACACACTACCGAGAGCAGGCGAGAGAATGTGTTTTGGAGCTCGAATTGTGGAGCAGTGTGGCCAAACGGTTCCCGGGTCGATATTCGAGCTAAAGCCAGATTTTGATGCACCTCTCCAAGGATTTGGGGACAGCATATAGCTGGAGGTCCTTGGATCGAGTCTAGGGACCAGATGGAGTCATACTACGCAGAGAATCACGCCATCCCAAGTCGCTGTCGCCACTCAGATGTCACATTGTGACCCCAAATGCGGCCAGTGAGGGCGCGTTTTGGTCGCATTTCGGTACTAGGGCCATGCAGAGCGACTTGAAATGACGTGGTTCTCGGTATAGTATGAGTCCATATAGTCCCTGGACTCGATCCGTGGCCCACCAGCTATGTGCTGTCTCTCGATCCTTGGAGATGTGCATCGAAATTGGCCTTAGAGAATAAGAAGGTCGATATTCGAGCCGAGGCCGGATTTCGATGCACATCTCCAAAGATCGCGAGACAGCACATAGCTGGAGGTCCTTGGATCGAGTCTAGGGACCAGATTGAGTCATACTACGCAGAGAATCACACCATCCCAACTCACTGTCGCCACTCAGATGTCACATTGTGACCCCGAGTACGGCCTGTGAGGTCGAGCTTTGGTCGCATTCTGGTACTAGGGCCATGCAGAGCGACCTTGAATGGCGTGATTCTCGGTGCTGTACGAGTCCATACGGTCCCTAGACTCGATCCAAGGACCTCCAGCTATGTGCTGTCTCGCGATCTTTGGAGATGTGCATCGAAATCCGGCCTCGGCTCGAATATCGACCTTCTTATTCTCTAAGGCCAATTTCGATGCACATCTCCAAGGATCGAGAGACAGCACATAGCTGGTGGGCCACGGATCGAGTCCAGGGACTATATGGACTCATACTATACCGAGAACCACGTCATTTCAAGTCGCTCTGCATGGCCCTAGTACCGAAATGCGACCAAAACGCGCCCTCACTGGCCGCATTTGGGGTCACAATGTGACATCTGAGTGGCGACAGCGACTTGGGATGGCGTGATTCTCTGCGTAGTATGACTCCATCTGGTCCCTAGACTCGATCCAAGGACCTCCAGCTATATGCTGTCCCCAAATCCTTGGAGAGGTGCATCAAAATCTGGCTTTAGCTCGAATATCGACCCGGGAACCGTTTGGCCACACTGCTCCACAATTCGAGCTCCAAAACACATTCTCTCGCCTGCTCTCGGTAGTGTGTGTCTTATAGAGTGGTGTGCGACCCTAAGTTGAAGAGTGGTCGACGTATGACGCACACTGCAGTACGGAAACCTACACTATGCACACAAGAACCCTGTACGACACACGCGAGCATGCACAGCGCTCCCCTACGGAAGAAGGGTGATGCTCTCCGATCATAGGCTCGGTCGGGGTACCCCGTGAGGCGACTCCGGCATGCCGTGAGCCGCCCATGCGACGCAATCTGCGCTGTTCTGGAGCCATCTGCTGTCCTGCGCCTCGTGCGTGAGCACGGGGTGAGGTGGTCTGGTGAGGGCAAGCGCGCACGGAGCCCGAGTGAGGGAGCGCCCACGGCGCATGGCGTCACACTCGCTCGGCTGGGTGAGCGGTTGGGCGCGCACTGCCCGCGTCGGCCGCATCCAGCTGCCAGCTCATGCATGTGCTTGCGAGCGCTCGACCGCGAGGGCGTCCCTGGAGCGCCCCGCGCGCGTGGAGGGGCGACCGCGAGCTCACCCTAGGGCAACCGAGGCATGGCGGACAGGATGCGGCGTCGCCAAGGGCTGGGCCCAAAAGCGTGCGCACCGCGGAGGCCGCGCGCGCGCCGAAGAGGTATGCACGAGGGTTACCTGGCCATTTTGCCGGCGCCTCCCAGGCGCGCCTGGGAGGCGCCCCTTGATGAGGGATGTAATTGCGCCTGGCGTCAACCGGTGCTTCGGCTGTGTGTGTTCGAAGTCAATGGACCATCCCGAGAGCCCGGCGACCACCCAGCCGCTACTCAGCCAGCGGCCATCCATCGAGGGCGGCCAACCCATCCTGGAATCGGGCACATGGATTCGGCTTGCTCCGCCCGAGGCGCAGCGCGACGACTGGTTGGCTCGGCGCTTTGGTTGGAGCCGGCAGATGCGCCTGTGGGTGAATCTGATCTTCCTGTCGTTGGTGTTATCTGCGGTGTACGTGGGCGTGCTCGTCGGCGTCGAGAAGTGGACCTTCGTGCAGAGCGTCTTCTACGCCGCCTCGATTGGTTACTCCGTGGGCATGGTGCCCGAGAACGCGGCAGGGGAGGATCTCAATCTCGAGGATGACGTGGCCATCCTATGCACGTGCGTCTACGCGTTCGCAAGCATGGGATGCCTCGCGTGCGTCGGCGCGCTCCTCGTGCAGCACGTCCTTACGCGCGATGAGAAGTTCGTGCGGCGCGAGATAGAGAGGATCACCAAGGAGAGTCTTGATTGCATCTGATTGCGTCTGATTGCGTCTGATTGATTGAGAGGATCACCAAGGAGAGTACTGATTGCGTCTGATTGCGTCTGATTGCGTCTGATGGCGGCCTCTGATGGGATTCCAGGAGAGTCCCGTGCCCACCGTGTCCACGTTTGATTGCGTCTGATATCGCTCGGTGGCATTTCGTGTCCAGGTGAGTCTCGTGCCCACCTCGCAGAACGACGTGGGCGGCGCGCGCGGCACGGGGGGCGGCATGATCGGCGAGAGCACGACCAACGGCGGCGACGGCGGCGGGCAGCTGCGGCGCTCACTGCGGCGCCTGCTGACCCGGCTACACTGCATCCAAAACGGCGGAGATACAATCTCGGGCGACTGGCATCTGGCCGTCCTGATCGCATGGCTGTCGACCCTCCTCTGTGGCTGGCTCTACGGCTACTATGGCCAACTGCCAGGCCGAGATGAGCAGGACGCGACGCCCGCCGTCTATGCCCTCTGGTGGGCTGTCTCTGCGATGACGGGGGTCGGTGCCGTCTCGCCTCTCGATTCGGAAGCTGGCTTGGCGCTCGCGACAGTGTACATGGTCGTGGGCGTGCCGATCAACTCTGCTCTGCTCGCGATGTTGATTGATCGGTACCTCTCTCGTGTGCAGGAGCTTGAGGCGCGGCGCAAGGTGCTCGCTGCCCCGTCGCTGAGGGTTGATGATCTCTGATTGCCTCTCTCCTTCTGTGCGTTGCCCCGTCGCTGAGGATTGACGACATGAGTGTCTCTTCCCACCGATGATGGCCTCCGATTGCATCCCTCATCAGGTACTCGCCGCCCCGGGGCGATCGACCTTTGATGCGCTCGCGCACACGCGCGCCTCCCTGCACCGCTTGACGCACGAAGGACAACGGATGACGCACGAGGGAGCGCACGATCGATCTCGGGTCGAATCTCGGGTCGGATCTCGGGTCGAATCTCGGGAGGTCATCACGTGGGCCGCCTATCTCGAGCACAAGCTGCGTGAGCTCGCGCAATCTCCGGGGACGCCCCTCACCATCGGCCTCATCGACTCGGTCCGCGCCTCCTCATTACTCTGATTGCATGCTGATTGCCTCTCTCATCAGGTCCGCGCCTCCTCATTACTCTGATTGCATGCTGATTGCCTCTCTCATCAGGTCCGCGCCTCCTCATTACTCTGATTGCATGCTGATTGTCTCTCTCATCAGGTCCGCGCCTCCTCATTACTCTGATTGCATGCTGATTGCCTCTCTCATCAGGTCCGCGCCTCCTTAAGAAGTCTGAGTGCATGCTGAGTGCATGCTGATTGCATGCTGATTACACGCTGAGTGCATGCTGAGTGCATGCTGAGTGCATCATGCTTGCATCCTGATGACCTCCTTCATTAGGTCCGCGCCTCCTTCCTCGCCCTCGGAGGACACAAGGGTTACATCGACATGGACGACCTCGGGCTCAGCGGCGGCGCTGCGGGCGGCGGCTCGTGCAGCGTACGAAGTACTGTGGGGTTTCTCTTGTCATTAGGTGCCCCGCCCGCCAACAGTGGCGGGTTCTCCTTTTGCGATGGCGCGCCGTTCACCCCGATCTCACGTCAACCCTCCTGGTCATCGAGGTACCCTCCTGGGATGACCGGCGCTCAGCTCGGCGCTCAGCCCGGTCCGATGGCCACGCCTCCCAGCGCCGTGTCGGGCGCTGATATCGACGGTTCATTACTCTCGCTGCTCTCGCGCGTCGAGTCGGCGCGCGCCTCCGCCACGGGCGCAATGTCGGGCGTCGCCTGCGGGCAGCTGCCGCGCGGCGCGGAGTCGACGAGCGGGCGCTCCACCGAGATGCGACGCACCACCTTGGGCACGGACGAGCGTGAGGGCACGGGGCACGGGAACGAGTTTTAGAAATCGCCGTCCTCAGAATATACTCAATACTAGAAGCGAGCCGTCTGAATAAGTCATGGAATAAGTACTAAACACTCGCACACGCACCGCCGCACGTGGCCACCGTTGTATTGCATGCTGGCAGCGGGCACGCAAACTTGTTGCCACTCAGATCGCAAGCCGGCTGCCCTTTGCCACCACCGGACACGATGCGCTGCAGCGGTGCACATGCCTCGTCGGGAATCCGACCGCTGAATTGGTTGCCCCCTAGCCCTAGCTGCACAAGCGAACTAAGTTGGCCGAGCTCACTTGGCACACTGCCAACCAGGTGGTTATGCTCGAGGTCGAGGTCTTCTAATTTGGAGAGGAGGCCGACCGAGGAGGGCAATGTGCCTGTCAGGTTGTTGAAGTCGAGCGCGAGGATTTTTACCCGACCATCAATATCACATCCGACCAGCTCCCATTCGCAGATGTGGTGCTCGGCAGACAGCCAGTTTCGATGGCGCACCCAGTACTTGCTCGAGCATGCCGTGCCCAGCTCGATTAGAGCATCGCGATCGAGAGAAGCGCAGCTCGCCAGAGACAAGAATAAGAACAGCATGCCAGAGGGAGGAGTGTGAAGAGAGTGACGTTTCGGCCGCCTAAAGGAGCAAGTTCCGGCCTCAAAACAAACCGCTACCGGTTCAAAGACACCGGGGGGAGCCGGGACACACACAGCGGTACACTCCAGCGTGCTTTCCTTGAAGTCCGATATAAGCCGATCAGGTGTGAAGACCGCATGGCGATGCGGGCGACGTGCGCGTGCTCGCGCTCGCGACATTCGTGCGCTTCCCGCGCGCTCGGCCCTTTCTCTGCACGCGCACGCCTGTTGCGAACCTCACGGCCCGCAGAGATTGGCCCGCTGATCGCTGGCATCGGTATTGCTGCCGTCCTGTACGGCACAAAGATGCTGCTGGATGTGGCAAACAATCCAGAGGTGCAAGACACGGTGCGAAGAGCGGCAGCAAGCGCAAGCGACGCAGCAGGACAAGCAGCGGCGCGCGCCAAGGATGCAGCGGCACAGATGCAGCGGGGAGCACGAAGCGGGACAGACGCAGCGTCCGCCTCGACGGCCACGTCGCCGGACACGCGCACCGCAGAGTCCTACTTCACGACCGATGTGATGGGTGTCGACCTCGGCCACGGTGCCAAGGAGTGGTCGGGCGCGTGCGTCGCGGTCGTGGCGGGTGGCGTGCTCCGTGTCGTCGAGAACGAGCAAGGCAGTCGTACCACGCCCGGTGCGGTCGCCTTCTCCGACTCGGGCGACGTGCTCGTCGGCCAGCCCGCGAAGAACCTCCTCTACTCAAGGAACGCGAGGAGCGTGGTCGGGCATCAGCTGCTGCTCGGCATGCAGTACGACTCGCCCGAGGCGACGGCGCTCCGCACGCCCGACACGGCGCTCCGCACGCCGGGCGCCGGACCGGGCGCGTCGGGCGCCGTGTCGGGCGGGCTCGCCCTTGAGCTTGCAAAGGACTCATCCACGGGCATGGCTCTGATCCAGGTCCATGGGGTGGGGCACAAGCCCGAGGAGCTGAGCGGACGCGTGCTCACAGGTGACCACTGAGTGCGCTTGAGTGCGCCTGAGTGCGCCTGAGTGCGCTTGAGTGCGCCTTAGACTGAGTGCTCACTGATGACTCACTGATGGCTTCCTGATGGCTTAATGATGGCTCACTGATGGTCTCCGATGACCATTTGTGGCAGTGCTCCGCAGCTCAGCAGAGGCGGCGCTCGGCGGCGGACGCAGCGTGCTCTCCGCCGTCATCGGCACACCGGTGGGAGCAAGTGAGGCGACGCGTTCGGCACTCGTGGCCGCAGGCAAGCGCGCCGGGCTCCATCGCGTCGAGCTGATCGATGAGGCGATTGCAGGTGATGGCCACTCATGATCCCTCATCATGTGACATGGCTCGTGATGAGTGGCCACGTGTCATGTGACACGCCTCCCTAATTTGGCACGCCTCCCTCATTTGGCACGCCTCCCTCATTTGGCACGCCTCCCTCATTTGGCAGGTGCATGCGCGGCGGAGCACGAGCTCAAAGAGAGCCTCACCCCCGTGCGTCGGCTTGGCGTGTACGCCCTCGGCGGCAAGGCCTTCTCCTTCTCAGTGCTCGAGCGCGCCGTGGTGGGCGCCCATAACGGCGCCACTCTGCACGGGTGGAGCGTGCTCGCGGCACAGCGCTCGCTGCTCATCGGGGCCGAGCGCTTCGATGAGGCGATTGTGGACTTTCTCGTGCGTGAGAGCCTTCTGAGTGCCCCTGATGAGCTCTGAGTAGCTCTGAGTAGCTCTGAGTAGCTCTGATGAGTGCTGATGAGCGCTGATGAGCTCCGATGAGCTCCGATGAGCTCTGAGTAGATCTGAGTAGCTCCGATGAGCGCTGATGAGCTATGCACTCAGGTCGCGGGTTTCAAGGAGGAGCACGGCATTGACCTCACGCGTGACCACCTCGCACTGCAACGGCTACATGAAGCGGCCGAGACTGCGAAGGTGACGCTCACCACGACGCTCACCACGACCGCCACGTCCACCATCTCCTTTCTGATCCCTGATGAGCTCTGATGAGCGCTGATGACCTCTGCTATCAGGTCGCGCTGACCGCTGCCGTCACATCCACTATCTCGCTGCCCTTCATCACGGCCGATGCCAAGGGGCCCAAGCACATGGAGGTGTCGCTCTCCCGCGCAAAGTTTGACAGCTTGGTGGAGCCTACGTTGCACGCTTCGATGCAGGTCTCTACTGCAGTCCTCGCTGCGGCATCGGTGAGGCCCTGATTACCTCTGATTACCTCTGATTGCCTTTAATGGTCACTGATGACCTCTAATCTCCACTGTCTGCCGATGGCTGCCACTGGCTGCCACTGGCTGCCACTGGCTGCAACTGGCTGCCACTGAGCGCCTCTGATTGCCTCCCTCATCACGTGAGACCTGGAGGCCTCGAGATGACTGATTGCCACTTCTTGCCACAGATGACCTCTGATTGCCTCCCTCATCAGGTGAGACCCTCGGACCTCGACGCTATACTCCTCCTCGGCGGCAGCGCGCGCACAGCGGCCGTCGCGGCGCTTGCCACGCGCCATTTCGGGCGCTCGCCGCTCCGAATGGCGCGTCCGGAGGAAGCTATCGCCCTCGGCGCTGCGGCCCTGGCGCAGCGAATGCAGGCGCAACAGTTTGCGAGCAGCTGAGTGCAGAGGGGGGATGATCACGAGGGGTGATCTCGAGCAGCTGACAGGGCTTAGACAGGGGTGATCTCGACGGGTGACTACAGCGACTCCTACTCGGTACTCGCCGGGTGAGTCTGTCATCGAGTCTGTTCGACGCGAGTCGGACGGTCGGATCGGTCTCGGGCTAGTAAGATCCGGGTCGCCCACGGTCGATCTCCGTCTCGGAGACCATGACGGGACGCCAACTCCGAACTCGACGCGAGACTTTGACTGTGGTTTGCTCTGTTCAGTGATAAAGACTGGTCTTTCATGATTGTGGTGGACGTTGACCGAAATATTATATTTACACCCACTATATACACCCTCGAATGGCAATCCAACCTACGGGATCCGTCAGATCCCGGCCCCAGCGCGCCAAGGCCGTATACCCCCTATCGTATACCCGAGACGACAGACGGGCGAGAGACACGACACACGCGACACTGGGGGGTGGGGTGGGGGGCGCGTGCCGCCCCCCCCCCCGTCGTGTGCAGCCCTCCACAGATACATAATACAAGAGGCCGGTCTCAGTGTCATGACAGAGCCATGTGGCGATTGGCGTGCGACGCAGGCCACACCTCCCATCCCGCATAGTCTCGGCGACGTGTGGGCCCCACTTAGAGCTCCGCACGCGCCGTCAGCATAAATCAGCAGTAATCGGCAGGTCAGCACCCCATTGCTACCCCATTGCTCGCATTCCCCATCTACCCAAGGGGGCAGGCACGTCTCCACCCAGGCGCTCGCTCGGTTGTTCAGACACCGTGGGCGGCCTCGCGAGCGAGGGCTTTGTAATCTTGAGCTCGGACACGAGATCGAGACGAGATCGAGAGGTCCGATTGAGAGCTTAATCATTCCGCATCTCGTACGGCATGCCGATCTCCCACTTCGTGGGCTGGTTCGGGTCGGTCATCATCGCGTGCTTGATCGCGTCGACCAGGTTCATCTCCTCGCCGTGGCGCTTGGTGACCTCCATAATCTTGAGCGCGCGCTCGTGCAGGCCCGGGGCTTCTTCGGGCGCCGTACCGGGCGCCTGGAGCGCACGGCGGCCCGATACGGGAGTGCGGAGGAGGATCCACTGGTTGACGGAGAGAGCGGTTGCGGTGACCTTCGCGGTCTTGTCGGTGCACACGAGGGTGAGGCGGCGAGCTAGCTCGAGATACACGGCCTCCGCACGGAAGAGATGAATGCGGAAGAAGTCGTTGACCGTGACGTTGGGCATGATGGTCGAATACCCGTAGTTGGTGGGGACCTCGCCACGCCATCCCCACGAGTAGTCGAAGACGTCGTAGTTGACGACGGATTTGAAAAAGTCATTCGAGGTCGCACCGATGTTGATCGAGTAGCCCTGGAGTGACGGGTGCATGTAGCCGAAGACGTACGCGCCAAAGTACTTTTGCTGCTCGGGGGTGCGCATCAGGATGCGGTTGGTGTTGCACACGGTGATGGCCGCATCGAGCGCGTCCCACTTGGCGTACTGGGTGCGCGACAAGGCGTTCAACCACGAGCTTGGGCTGGACAGAGGAATCTCCATCATCTTCTTCATGAGCTGGATCTGGCCGTGGAGCTGCATGTACGAAGCGGCCGCGTTGCCGAGCGCGCGCATGCTGCCCATGATCTGACTCGACGCCGCCGTGGCCGCCGCGTAGTCCATGACGAACATGAAGCCCGCGCGCACCTGGGCCGAGTAGAACTTGGTGACCGAGTGGGCAAACGAGTAGCATTGGAAGTTGCGGAGGGCGGTGCCCGGGGCGACGAAGTTGGGCAAGTAGTAGACGCCGTCGCACAGGCAGCGGTTGCGCGGGGTGCGGCACTCCTGGAAGCGTCCGATCGGGTTGCCCGGGATCACGTTGGTCTGGAACCACGGCGAGTTGGCCGAGGTCGAGTTGGGCGTGTGCATGACGCCGAAGGCGTCGGCGCGCATCGGGGCGATGCCCGCGGCGAACTGCGTGGGCGACCAGCCGACCTGGGTGAGGGAGAGCTGGCCGGCGCGCTGGCAGCCGCCGGTCTCGTTACGGCACGGGCACTCGACGCCGTTGTAGAAACTCGAGCGGCGGTTGTCGGCCCACATCACCGATGCGCCCCAGTCGTAGCCGTAGGCGGGGGCCTCGAGGAGGACGGGGAGCGCGCGGTTGCACGTGGTGCGGGCAATCTCGAGGAGCTTGATGGCGACGGTGGCGACCATGCCGTTCTCCGTGCCGTACGTCAGATAGAAGTTCATGTTGGTGAAGTCCATCTGGGAGCCGTAGTAGGTCATGAACGCCTTGGTAGTGAGCTCGAGCTCCTTGGACTCCGCGTTGTTCGGGTCGGAGCCAGCGGAGGGGTACGCCATCGGGATCGCGGGGAAGGTGATCGTGGGGAGCGTCTCCGTGTTGGTAAGGCGGAGCATGTCGGCCGTCATCGTGGGCGAGCCACCACGGACTGCGTGGAGGGCGGTCTGCATCGTGCCGATCGTGGTGCACGTGCGGGTCGCGGCGGTGTAGGTGTAGTAGTCGGTCCAGCCGCACGGCCGCGCGCCGGCCTCGGACACACAGCCAACATAGCCGGGCGCCGTTGGGTTGCTTGCGGAGTACGTCATGTAGTACTCCTCGATCGGGCACGGAGTCCACTGCGGAGGGGGACATGCGGAAAGGATCAGCAGAGGCGATGTGGCAGCGGAACTACCGCGTGGGGGCAGGGAGGCGTGGACGGCGGCGCAGGCGCGGGCGCGGGACGACCGCCGTAAGCGGGGCGCGACGTACGTTGCCCATCTGCTTGGGGAACGTGACCAGCTCATCGAGCGTGGGGCACGACGACGGGACCGGGATCGAGTTCCCCAGGGTGGCCGTGCAGCACGAGTTGTCACGGAACGTAGAGCGCACGGCGCCGCACGTGGTCATCATCGGGTTGGCCGATTGGGCCAGCATCATGGGCGAGATCGACGACAGCATGACAGTAGGAGGGGTACTGAAGAAGAGTGTGCGAAAAGTGGCGATCGGTCCATTTTACCGCCGTTTCCAAAGTTGCGGTGAATTTCAAAGTGTAAAGCGAATCGACCCCCCGCGGCTCTTGAAGACGCCCGACCACATCAGCGGTGAGAAAAAATGAAGTGCCTGCGTCGGCAAAAGGCGGTTCCGAATTTCGTCAGGCGCCACCTCGCTTCATTTTGGGTTCTTGACTTTTAACGAGCGAGGTTCCCGTCGCGCACACGAAGGAGGGGTACTAAGCGAAAGAGATGGCGGCGACGCGCACGGCGAACGAGATGGTCTCGCTAGACATTGAAGGCAAGGTTGACAAGGCGGCGGGGGTGGCGGCCAAGGCGACGGGGGCAGCGGCCAACGGGGGCGTCATGGCGGGCATGAGCACGGCGGCCATCGCCGGCGTGGCAGTAGCATCCTCGGCCATCGTGGGCTTGGTCATCGCCGTGGCAGTCGTTGCGAGCACGGCGAGCACGGCGGTGGGGGGGGCATGCGCGGCGCCGTTCGATTCGACGGTGGATGGGTGCGAAATCGCCATCGTCGGCGCTGGCGCCGGTGGCTTTTACACGGCGTTTAGAATGACCGTCGACGCGGGCGTGAGGGGAAGCTCCATTTGCATTTTCGAGGCCGACTCGCGCCACAGCGGCCGTATCCTGTCCCTGCGCGGCCAGGGCGACCCTACCGACCCGACGAAACGCGACCTCGTCGTCGATGCGGGCGGGTATCGCACCTTTGACACCATCTCGCCGCGCATGCAGTACCTGATCGTCAACCGTACCGGCCTGACGCTCGGCTGCTACGACCCCATCTCGTGCTTAGGCAAGGTGATCGTCAACTCGCAGGGCCACCGGATTGGGTACGGCACCTTCGTCGAGCGCCTGTACGACATCGTCACGGCCCGTGGCGTGCGTGTGATGCTCGAGCGTCCGCTGATCAAGCTCGAGAAGCTCGGCACGAGTGCTGCCCCGCGCACGCGGCTCACGTTCACGAAACCCGAGGGAGGCCTTGTGACGACGATTTCGAGCCGTGTGGTCATCACGATCCCGCAGTACCCGCTGCTCGAGGTCTTGCGCAACTCGCCCGGCCTCGGGGTGACCGACCCCCTCGAGCGCGCGATTCACGCCGTGCAGCCCGTGTACGCCGTCAAGCTCTACCTGTACTACCCGGATGCCTGGTGGGTCACGAGGTTTGGACTCCGTGAGGGCTCCTTCGTGTCGGATGGCAACGCCGTGACGCCGCCGCTCCAGGGCCGCTACCACGATGGCGAGATTCGTTGCACGCGCCAGGCGAACGCGCCCGCCAACCTGTCGCCGGGCATCGGCTCGTCGTGCTACGGCTTCCTGCAGACGCAGTACTTTTGGGACTTTTCGGGCAAGTCGCAGAACTACTTTGGCCGCTTCCAGAACAACCGGAGCAGCGTGGTCACCCACCTCAGCACGACGGCCGATGGCATGAACGCCATCATGGACGTCCACAACGAGGTGATGCGGTACCACAACCTAACTGCGGCGCATAACATCCCCCTGCCCAGGGAGGGCGTCCTTGTCACGTACAACCTTGCGACGCCGTGGGCCAACTCGGCGTGGCACTACTGGACGGATGCGTCCAAGGCCTCGGACCTCCAAGCGTTCCTCGAGACCGACAATATCCACCTGGTCAACGAGGCGTACTCGCCCGCGCCGTCGTGGGCGGAGGGCGCGATCGTGCTCGCCGACCAGCTCATGAACGACCTGTACGGCCTCAACCCGCCCCACTCGCCCGTGACGTACCGCGCGCGCAACTATATCTCCGAGCTCTGGAACGATGCGCCCGCGACCGACCCCAACGGCACGGTGGCTCCGATTTGCTTGAACACGTGCATGCGGAACGGCGCCTCTTTAGCCACCATTTTTGCACGCGACGGCAGCTGCCATGACGGCGCGTCGGCATCGACCTGCGCGGGAACGGGCTGCCGGGACTCGACCCTCGCCGTAGCCTGCGACTACGGCACGGACTGCCAAGATTGCGGGCCCCGCCCGGGGTCGGGCAGCGTCGCCGAAGGTGCCGCCGAGGACCCAGCGTGCTTCATCGCCGACGCGAAGCTGCTCTTGGCCGACGGCAGCCGCATCCCTCTCGCCAAGGCGCAGGTCGGCATGCGCGTCGCCTCAGCCCTCGGCCAGGGCACGATCACCGCGGTGCTCCGCCACCCAGTCAATGCGACCGTCAAGCGCTTCCGCTTGCCGACCGCGCACGGCGACCTCGTCGGTACTCTCTCGCATCCCGTCTTCGTCAACGCCAGCTGGCTCGAGGCCGAGGAGGCCGCGGCTCTGGGCCTGCTGCCGGGCCTGACGACCGAGCTCGCACACGTCGACGAGTACTACAACCTCGAGATCGATGGAGATCAGCCCGAGATCGGCGCCCATGCCTACGAGCTCAACGGCCACGTCGTCTCCGGCCTCGGCGATAATGAGGTGCTCAATCAGCGCTTCGCGCGCCAAAAGGTCTTCCGCAACCTCAAGCACGCCACCGCCGCCGCCTAAGACGAGGATGGATGCATGCATGCATGCGTGCGTGCGGCCGACGAGGATGGATGCACCCTGCCGCCGCCGCCTAAGACGAGGATGGCGTGCAGAGTGTGGAGTGCGCAGTGGAGTGCGGAGTGAAGTGCACGACGTGTGTGAAGGGGAGCGCGGGGAGCTGAGCGTGGCGCTAGGGCGGTCTGGACGCTTGCCAAGTCAAGGGGACGACAAGATGAGGGGCTTCGAACGAGAATGAGCCCATCGTGACGTCACAAGGGCGTGCGTGCTCCTGCGTGGGCTCGACCCGCATGCACATGCATGCACCTGCAAATGCACACATGTATGCATCGGCCCTCAATCTGAGGGATGGGGGTGGGCATGGGCAGAGGGAACGTTCTTTGGTCGGCGTAGAATGTTCTGTGGTGGTCGAGGACGGCGAACGAGGCCGTGGCGCTGGGAAATCAAGGGCCATGGGGGCGGCGACGGCGGGAAGTTGCGCGGGATTGGCCATGGCGCGCCCTCGGTTGTGGACCGTTGAGCGGGGGAGGTGATCACTCTTTGGGGCGTAGGTGGGGCTTGGGTTCGCTCTGTGGCGCTCGCACTGCTCGCCGATGCAAGATCAATGTTCTCTGGGACAGGGTAGGGACAGCTCGCTCGTAGGGACAGGGATCTTTTGTCCGCTCGCACAGTCTCGATCTGTATGGTGTGCTCGGTTCTGTACGTACGCCGTGTGTTGTACGCAGAGTGTCTGGCACCCGCAGACTTTTAAGTAATTTAGAAAGTTAGTATCGTGCGACGGCGCGTGTACTACGGCTATCTAGCTTGTGGTCGACAGCATTGTGATGAGGCCCACGATGGCGCGCTTTTTGACGTCAATCCGCCACTTTCGCAAACGATCTGGTCTGGTGTCATCGGCTATTTCCGACACAAGTTTCGGTTCCTGTCCTTTGCTCGTTATCCGTCCGCAGACAAATTCGCCGACATGTTTCGCCTTTTTCGAGTAAAACGAGCGACCTCTCACTCGCCAACACACGTTGACCAAGATGATGTACTCGCTGGACATTGAAGGCAACGCGCTCGGCGCTTGGCGGACGAGCTCGCTTCGCGTGAACACGGACCTCGTGCATTCCGGCCCGAACGTGGGCGCTGTTTCAATCCCTCAGTCCCTGCACTCTCTCCTCGATGGCCAGGACTACGAGCTCATGGGGGGGTACAAGTTTGGCCGCAGCCTGCAGGTATCGATGTCGTCCACCACGACGTGCGACGACGCCGCCCTGTGCGGAGATGCCGCGGATGTGTGCGACGAAGCGCTCTGCGGCGACGGCTCTGATGGCGCCTGCGAGGCCGCCCTCTGCGGTGCAGACAATTGCGACGCTGCCCTGTGCGGGGCGGAGTTTCCAGAGGACGAGTGCGACGAGGGCCTCTGCGAGATCAGCTTCCCCTCCTGCGTCAACCGCGCACAGTGCCCGGATGAGCCGACCACGTGCGCGGCGGCGCAGCTCTTCTTCGCAACGGGCGGCTGCGCTGCCTCGTGCACCAACGCGGACTTCGTGTCTGTCGTCGGCACTCTCGTGCCTCTCTACCCGGCTCTGGCGGGCTGCACTCGCCAGGCGCCCACGATCGTGACGACCGCGTTCACGGCGTCGGGCGACGTGTCCGACTTCACGCCGTCCAAAAAGGATGGCATCAAGACCGTCTTCGCCACCGCGGCGGGCGTGGACCCCTCGGTGGTCACGGTCACCGTCACGTCCGCGTCAGTGCTCATCACCGTCGCGATCGCGTTCTCGTCCCCAGCCGCGGCTACCACGGCCGTCTCCACGCTGTCAACGGGCATTCTCGCCAACCAAGGCTCGCTCGCGGCCGCGCTTCAAGCGGCGGTGCCCAGCATCGTCGTTCAGGCCGTCGTCACTGCACCGGTGATCACCAGCGGACCTGGGACCAGCACCAGCGGACCTGGGACGGCGATCGCCCCCTTGACGTCGCCGTCGGCCGGCTTATCGGGTGGAGGCATCGCCGGAATCGTCATCGCCATCGCCGTGGTCGTCCTCGGCCTCATCACGTATCTCTTCTGCAAGCGCTCGTATGGCGGAGTCGCTTCCGGCAGCCTTGGTCCCAAGTTCCACCCTGGGGGACGTACCTCCTCCGACGGGTCCCCTGGCAAGACGGTCATCAGCACCTCGAATGGCTCAGCCTACACCACCAATTCGCCAGGGGGCTCCGTCCATGCTGGCCAAAGTGGCCTGCCGCCCGCACCTATCTTCCAGGCGCCCCCTGCACCAGCGGATCCGGTCGAAGTGGTCGTTGAGGCTCTGCCGGAGGCAACCGTCGAGGAGACCAAAGTGGCGCCAGTGCCCGAGCCCGTGCCCGAGCCCGTGCCGGCCCCGGCCCCTGCAACCACCTCTCAGCGTGGCTCGGGCTTCTTCTCGTTCTGAGCGTCCAGACAGCTGACCATCTCTTCCCCAAGGATCGCGTCCGGCGCCGCTCAAGCTGGGCCTGTGAATGTGAATGACTCGAGCTGGGCCTGTGCCGCCGCCGATGCGCGAGCAGTCAATGCTCGATGGCAGCCGGTGCGCGCGAGTGGAGAGATATGCTCGTGGGTGACGAGGGAGACACGTCGTGAAGACCGCTGCCCCGCTGCCTCGCGCGATGCATTTTCGCTCAATGTGGTGCAAGTAGTCTTTCAATGACGTCTGTGCGCTATCAGCGGAAGAGCTCGGAGCTAAAGCGTGGGAACAGCAGGCTGTAAGGCACCGCTGTCGGGGGAGTGTGCGTCCGCTGGGAGCATGCGGCCCCTGACGAATCCAGAAGAAGGATTTTTGACGGTTTACATTGGGTATCCGTAACCGTAATCCGTATCGGTTATCGTCAATCGTACGCGTTGATGTTGTCGGGAGGCTTTCCGTTCGCCGTTCGACATTTACGGGTAAAACACGCTTTAAATTTAAAGATGTTCAGCACCGCTCGCTCGCGTCTCTTCAGACTTCAGTATCCCCCTGTGGGGCTGTGGCGTCAAGCTGTGGCCCCTTCACACCGGCCAGAGTGTATACACTCTATTTGTAATCAGGACACTCACTCGAGGGGTGAACGTCTGCTTCCGTCGGGCTGTGGGAAGACCAGCACACTCGAGCTGTGGGAAGAACAGCACAGGTCTCTGCAACAGGTCCCCACAGGTCTCACTGCAAGGTCTCCCCTCCCTCTCTGGGTGCCCTGCCTGCTTCAACTTCGTCCACGGCGCGTAGCCGATGTCAATTGTCGGCGCGCAGCCGCTCAGCGCATGGAAGATGGGTTCGCTTCGTGTGAACACGGACCTCGTTAGTCTGGACATTGAAGGCAAGGCGAAGGGGGCTCAGTCCATTCGCTCTCTCCTCGATGACCAGGACTACGAGCTCATGGGGGGGTACACGTTTGGCCGCAGCCTGCAGGTATCGATGTCGTCCACCACGACGTGCGACGACGCCGCCCTGTGCGGAGATGCCGCGGATGTGTGCGACGAAGCGCTCTGCGGCGACGGCTCTGATGGCGCCTGCGAGGCCGCCCTCTGCGGTGCAGACAATTGCGACGCTGCCCTGTGCGGGGCGGAGTTTCCAGAGGACGAGTGCGACGAGGGCCTCTGCGAGATCAGCTTCCCCTCCTGCGTCAACCGCGCACAGTGCCCGGATGAGCCGACCACGTGCGCGGCGGCGCAGCTCTTCTTCGCAACGGGCGGCTGCGCTGCCTCGTGCACCAACGCGGACTTCGTGTCTGTCGTCGGCACTCTCGTGCCTCTCTACCCGGCTCTGGCGGGCTGCACTCGCCAGGCGCCCACGATCGTGACGACCGCGTTCACGGCGTCGGGCGACGTGTCCGACTTCACGCCGTCCAAAAAGGATAGCATCAAGACCGTCTTCGCCACCGCGGCGGGCGTCGACCCCTCGGTCGTCACGGTCACCGTCACGTCCGCGTCCGTGCTCATCACCGTCGCGATCGCGTTCTCGTCCCCAGCCGCGGCTACCACGGCCGTCTCCACGCTGTCGACGGGCATTCTCGCCAACCAAGGCTCGCTCGCGGCCGCGCTTCAAGCGGCGGTGCCCAGCATCGTCGTTCAGGCCATCGTCACTGCACCAACCATCGCCGCAGGTTCCGCTGTACAAATCCAACTCCCCACTACGAGTCGGACTGCGGGGATGGGTACGGGTGGCTATGTGGGGATTGCCCTGGCCGTCTTCTTCGCCCTCGGCTGTATCTTCGGCGGGATCGTCTTCGCCCTGCGTAAGAATCCGCCGGCGGGGGCCAAAGCGGGCACTGCTATTGCGGTCACAAGCTCTGCAAGGACCTCTGCAGTGTCCGTCACCACGGATGACAAAGCAGACGACGTAGTGTCCGGCGGTCGCACGTTCAATGACAAGATCTGATGAGAGGGCTGACGAAGATATCTGGTGACTCTTCGGGCCGGTCGGGGGGAAATGCGCCGAATGGCTATACGTAAGATTGCGGGCACACCGCATCTTGACCCTTGACGGGTCTGGCTCTGTGGTTAGACGGAGACATTTCGTGTGGTATACGCCGCGAGCCCGCTACGGAGGGTGCACCATATGCTGTACCTGCTTCGCGGCGACGAGCTCTACCGTGGATCGTCCGGCGGGCTCGGTGCCGTCGCGCGCTGAGTTACCGAGCGATTAAGGATTATCGGTTGAGCTCTTACTACCGAGGATCGTCCGGCGGGCTTGTTGCCGTCGGAGCACTGTTGAGTTATAGCGTGTCGCGGGTACACGTGGTTCCTTGTGTGTGAATTTGACGTCGGCGACGCGCGGCGCATGTCGTTTGACTTTTCGTTTCGCCGAGACAGACGCGTCAACATATTCATATACAACTTACGAGTCGAACTACACACTCGCGCGCGGCGACGTGGTCGTACTAAGGTCGTACCCCGCGGCGCAGCTCCGACGAGTACGCGCCCTCGCGCCGGTACCCCGGTCGGCCGGGTAATTCGTAATTGCTGCCTATTGCTATAGGCTATTGTACGCCGCCCGCGTCGCGAGGTCCGCGCGCCTCCCGCGCGACGGCCGGGCCGACGGTGCGCGAATGCCATATGCGCCACCATGCCATCATATGCGTAGCCATACACTGTAGGGAGCCATGTTGAGTATGCGATGCCATTCTGTATCTGAGAGATGGGGGTCCTGCCCACCTGCCGATCCCAGCGGTGTCTCCCCGGCTCCAGAATGCGGTAGATGATGCGGTGTTGTTCACCCCCCTCCTCTCACCCCCCTTTCTCCCTGGGCGTGGTGCTGGCCCACACCTTCCCATACGGTGTGAGCTGCTGCACTTGCTCGGCGGTGAGGTAGCGCCCGTCGACGAGGGCCTTCGCCGGGTCACTCGCCACTAGATGTACCTTACCCATGGACTGACGGTCAATCAGTTTCGTCAGTACGTGATCGACGACCCAAGCTCCAATCGCGGGCGCTCCCATCACAAGGCACGCGCCGAGCAGCTGCGGATAGTGCGCCTTGCTCACTCTGGCCACCTCCGTCCAAAACGGGATCGCGCTGAAAAAGCGTAACGGCTCAAACTCGCGCACTTCGTAAACCGCCAAGTGGCCGCGCGACGGGCAAGCTGAGCTGTCGACCTCCTGAACCACGACCTCCATCCATCGCAGGTAGCGCCTCACGATGTCGCGCTGCGAGACGCCTGTGGGGAAGGATGGGCGCCGTGGTGAGCACTTGCATGCAGGGCAGGATCCATCTTAGGTTCGATGTCGCGCTGCGACACGCCCTTGGCCAGCAGCTTGGGCACATCCAGCGCGCGAAGGTCGTAGAAGATCACCGGGCGGCCCTCGAGGTCGTGACAAAGGACTTGCATCGCATGTGGACCCATCGCGTGCTCCAGCGCCGCCTCGGCCGTTGGATCTGCCAGCTTGAGCGCGCCCGGGCGGAGGAGCTCATGGATCCCCTCTTCTTCGCGCCAGCGCGACGATGCCGCAAAGGCTACCGCGGCCTTGGCCACGTCGCCCTGGTGCTCTTTCAGATAGCGCGCGCCGCTGTGGGCGGAGGGCGGCTGGGCGCCGAGCTGGGCGCATGCCCCGCAGAGCTTTTCGAGGCTCTGCTCCTCTGGGGTCCTCGGGCTATCCTCGGGCGCCGTGTCCGGCGTCGTCACGAACCAGCTCGCATTCCTCCAGAGCCCGCCCGACTCCCCGCTGACCCCCTTGAAGCGCAAAGCATTGCGCGCGGCGGGCGCGAGCTCGTTCTCAACGTACCACCGGATGCTGGGCCGCGCGAGCCCGATCCCGCCCGCGTCGACCTCCGTGTACACGCCGCCCTCCACCCTGTAGAGCACCCAGTTGCACAGGACGAGGCTCGCCACATACTCGCGCGCCTTGCCCTCGTCCGTGTGCGTCGACGGCTCGAAGTTGTGGATGCCGTTCTCGGTGACGACGACGTAGCTCTCGGGCACAGGTGGGCTCAGGATTCGGAAGAGCTGGTCGAGCACGCCACGAAGCAGCGCCAGCTGGGTACGGCCCTCTGTCGCCTCCTTTGTGGCGAGCTCGTTCTCAACATACCACCGGATGCTGGGCCGTGCGAGCCCGATCCCGCCCGCGTCGATCTCCGTGTACACGCCGCCCTCCACCCTGTAGAGCACCCAGTTGCAGCGGAGCCTGGCCACAAAGCCGCGCGCCTCGCCCTCGTCCGAGAGCTCCGACAGACCGGTCCCACGAGCGACATGCTCATGGGTCACAAAATTGTGGATGCCTTTCTCGGTGATGATGACGTAGCGCTGGTGCGGGCCGCCTCCGCCAAAGAGGCTCTTGAATAGATCCGGCACTAGCGAGACCGCTGGAACCGTGAAAGAGGCGTTCGGGATGGATGGCATCTGGTCGAGAACCGTCATTTTCAAGCGCCCTTGAACTTGGGCATTTTGCCGAAGCAGAACCCAAAACAGCAAACATTCCTAATTCACAACACACCGACCTCAAAGGGTGAAGGGCGGCAACACCTCGCACTCACAGTCGCTTCATTCTCATTCCTTCACAGACAAGGGTTCACACTATTAATTATCTCGATCCTTTTCGCCGCGAATCACAGATCGACAGACACGGCACGCACGCGCTACGTAGCCGACACTACTCTGACATGCACTTGCTGAGCGGACTGAAAGGACACGGAAGGTCACGCGATATTTCGTTGCGTTGCGTACGTGCGCGCTGATTCCTGATTCGCACGTCATGATGCCAGCACGCAACGCGTCTCGATCGTGATTCGTGTGCCTTGATATCGGCTACTTATCATCATCATCTCTCCCTGCCTGAGGCCTCGTCTACACGCTGCTCATGCTGCTCGACGAGAACATGCCAAACCGGAAAGAGGCGCGCACCTCGAGCCAATCTCGTGCCGCGCACCGATCGTCGGCAACCATGCGCGTGATGCGGTCCTGCTTCGCATGCTCACGTGCCGCGTAGTCACCCACGCGTCTCCACCGACGGAGCGGATCTGCCTTGAGCGCCTGCTGCACCTGATGAGGGAGGCAATCAGCATGCAATCAGTCTCCACCGACGGAGCGGATCTGCCTTGAGCGCCTGCTGCACCTGATGAGGAAGGCAATCAGCATGCAATCAGTCTCCACCGACGGAGCGGATCTGCCTTGAGCGCCTGCTGCACCTGATGAGGGAGGCACTCAGCGGCGCTTGAGAGACATGCTGAGGGCAGGTCCGAGGACGATTGAAACTCAGAGAGTAACAGTAGCCCATCGGGGGGGTAGCCCATCGGGGGGGAGGGGGTCGGCAGCTCGGGCAGCGCTGTACCTGATGCTGCCAGACGGACACATAGTCACCAGTGGCCGCTGAGAGCTCTGAAGGCTTTGGAGCGGCCGGCGCCAAGGGCGGCGTGGGCAGCAGGGGCGTCTCGCATCGCGGCATGCCAAAGGGCGTCGTGCCAAGCTCCAGTCGGGTGAGCGTCCGTGACTTGATACTGCTCCCCCTCTTGTGTGCATCTGCCGCGGCCGAATGCGGCCGGCTGCGATCGTGGCTGTTGAGCATGTCGGGCAGGCTGGTAGTGCTCGCGCTCGAGGTGAGAACTCGGCCGACCCGGCTCACAGTACGCGTCTGTGTCGTTGGCGTGAGCAGCTCCGCCAGCGCCTTGCGGGTCTTGTCACTCGCCTTGTCGGGCGTCGTCGGTGGCGCGGCTCCCTGGTGGTTCTCCTTATTCTCCTTGTTGACCTTGCTCCGAGCCCGAATGATGGAGTCACTGCCCATCTCTACCGTCGTTGGCGTCACCCACGCATTGGGCAGAACTGGCGCGGACGCGGTGTGCGGCATCTGCGGTGTTGAAGCGAACTGGACGATCTTGGCCACGGAGGAGCTCGCGCCTGTCGGCGTGCTCGCAATGCATCGAACGCGCGCGATCGGCGTTGGCGCGCTGGCTAGGTTGCGGCTCGTTGGGATCCGCGCGACGACTGGGGCGACTGGCAGTGAGTTCGGAGCCTCGCGCTCAGGCAGCACGAAGAATGGCGACTTCATGAGAAGAGGGACGAGGAAAGATCTTCTTTTGAATTCGGCTTTCGCGACTGCGAGTTTGAGAGCGTCCCGTGTTCCAGTTCACAGCCAATGGTCACACTGTCGCACGAGTGTAACGAGATTGTTGAGAGATGGGGGAGGGTGGCAGGTTAGCGACGGAATCAAAAATAGACACCGTTCACAGCCGATGGTTTGGACGAAAGGGCTGGGAGGCCGCCTCCCTCTTGACTGTCCCTACAGCCGGCATCACGACCGACTCCGAGTCGACGATGCTGCTGCGCGCGACCAGCACCCGCTCGGAGGATGTAACCCGGCCGCCGCTGGCGCAGCGCTATCGATCTTCACCTCTCGCCTCGCCAGAGATGCCCACGGGCATCACCAACATCATCTCCAACGAGGCTGCCGAGCGCTTCTCCTTTTACGGCATGAAGTGCATCCTCGTCGTGTTCATGACCTCGCATCTTCGCGACGCGCAGAGGCAGCCGGCCTATCTGAGCGAGAAGGTCGCACTCGTCTACTACCACTCATTCACCAGTGCCGTGTACCTGACCCCGCTCGGCGGAGCGCTGCTAGCCGAGGCGGTGCTCGGCAAGTACCGCACGGTCGTGTACCTGTCGCTCGTGTACTGCGGAGGGCACCTCGCTCTCGCAATCGACGAGACGCGCACCGGTGATGGCCGCTGGGCGCACACGTAGTTGATTGCGTCCGATGGCCACGGATGGCCGCTGATTGCGTCGCGATTGGCGCTGAGAGCCGCTGATTGCGTCTGATTGCCGCTGAGGGCGCCCTCGCTCGAGCAGGCCTCTTCGTCGGCCTCGCCCTCGTCGCCCTCGGCTCCGGCGGCATCAAGCCGTGCGTCAGCGCCGTGTTGGGCGACCAGTTCGGCGAACTCAACCAGCACTTGGTGAGCGTCGCCTTGATTGCACTTGATTGTGTACTGGTTTGCTCTGGATTACAGTGGATTGGTGAGCTCGGCCTTGGTTGAACATGGTTGCTCTCGATTGCACTTGATTGCCTCAGGTGAGCACGGCCTTTGGGTACTTCTATCTGGCCATCAATCTGGGCGCCTTCACCTCGACGTTACTCACACCCTACCTTCTCGAGCACGCGGGCTCGCATGCGGCCTTTGGCGTGCCAGGTGGTTGCACTTGATTGCACTCGTTTGCACTTGAGTGTACTTGACGTGGTAGTGCTCACCACGGCGCCCTCGCCCACACACAGGCATCGCCATGGCTCTCGCAACGCTCGCCTTCTGGAGCGGCCGTCACAAGTACAGACCTCTGATGACCTCTGATGACCTCTGATGGCATGCTGATTGCCATACCGCCGCCGTAGGTACACGCACGTGCCCCCGAATGCGAGCCGCTTCCTGATGACCTCTGATGACCTCCCTCATCAGGTACACGCACGTGCCCCCGAATGCGAGCCGCTTCCTGCGCAGCACTTGTAGCCCCGAGGGTGCCCGCGCGCTGTGCAAGCTGATCGGCTTGTTTGGCTTCTTCGCGGTGTATTGGAGCTTGTATGACCAAAGTGGCTCGGCGTGGGTGCTGCAGGTGAGCGTCTCGGATGGCCCCTGATGGCCTCTGATGGCCTCCCTCATCGCATGCATGTGAGCGGCTCGGAGTGCTTCTGATGGCCTCTGATGGCCTCTGATGGCCTCTGATGGCCTCCGATGGCCTCTGATGGCTTCTGATGGCCTCTGATGGCCTCTGATGATCACTGATGGCCTCTACTGGCAGGCAGAGAAGTTGGACAGAAGGTTCCTGGGTGTGGAATGGCTCCCCTCCCAAATCGGGGCGATCAATCCTCTCTTGATCCTCACACTCGTACCGCTCCTGCACGGCGCCGACTTTGGCACCCCTCTCGGCGCCGTGTCGGGCGTGGGGCGCTCGGCGTTCTTCGCACGGCTCGGGCTCGTACCACGACGGCGCGTGCGGCTGGTAGGGCTCTACGAGCTCGTCGCCCGACACGGCGTTCGCGTTACGCCGCTGCGTAAGATCGGCTGCGGGCTCGTGCTCTGCGCGTGCTCGTTCCTGATCCCGCTGCAGGTGGAGGTTTGGATGGAGGCGAGCGGGTACAATCATAGCGCTGCAGCTCTGGCCGAGTGCAACGGCGCTGTTGGCGACGGCGGCGGCGGCGGTGCGCGTGGCTGTGGGCTCAGGCCCAGCATCGCATGGCAGGTGGTTGCCTTTGATCACGTGCCCACTGATTGCCCTTGATGAATACTGCTCAGTGAGGCCGAGCATCGCGCGGCAGCTCCTCGCTGATCTCGTGCCCCCTGATTGCCCTTGATGAATACTGCTCAGTGAGGCCGAGCATCGCGCGGCAGCTCCTCGCTGATCTCGTGCTCACGCTCGTTGATCTCGTCTCGATCTCGTCTGATCTCGTCTCGATCTCGTCTCGGTTTCGTCTGATCTCGTCTCGATCTCGTCTTGGTTTCGTCTGATCTCGTCTCGATCTCGTCTCGGTTTCGTCAGCTCGTCGCCTATTTCGTGCTCACTCTTTCGGAGGTGCTCGTCTCCGTCACTGGCCTCGAGTTCAGCTACACGCAGGCGCCACCGGCCATGAAGAGCATGGTGATGGCATTCTACCTCAGCGCGGTCGCCGCAGGCAATCTGGTCACCGTGGCCATCAATGCGAGCATCCTCAACGCTGACGGCTCGAGCAGGTGAGTGCCGCTGCTTGCCGCTGATGGACTACGATGGCTTCTGATTGCTTCTGATAGCATCTCGAGTTCATCCCTGACTGCATCTCTGATTGCCTCTGATGTGGCAGTTGGAGTGAGGTCGAGTACTATCGGTTCTTCACACTGATTGCTTCTGATTGCTTCTGATTGCTTCTGATTGCCTCCGATGTGGCAGTTGGAGTGAGGTCGAGTACTATCGGTTCTTTACACTGATTGCTTCTGATTGCCTCTGATGTGGCAGTTGGAGTGAGGTCGAGTACTATCGGTTCTTTACACTGATTGCTTCTGATTGCTTCTGATTGCTTCTGATTGCCTCTGATGTGGCAGTTGGAGTGAGGTCGAGTACTATCGGTTCTTTACACTGATTGCTTCTGATTTACTTCTGATTGCTTCTGATTGCCTCTGATGTGGCAGTTGGAGTGAGGTCGAGTACTATCGGTTCTTTACACTGATTTCTTCTGATTGCTTCTGATTGCCTCTGATGTGGCAGTTGGAGTGAGGTCGAGTACTATCGGTTCTTCACACTGATTGCTTCTGATTGCTTCTGATTTACTTCTGATTGCCTCTGATGTGGCAGTTGGAGTGAGGTCGAGTACTATCGGTTCTTCACACTGATTGCTTCTGATTGCTTCTGATTGCTTCTGATTGCCTCTGATGTGGCAGTTGGAGTGAGGTCGAGTACTATCGGTTCTTCACACTGATTGCTTCTGATTGCTTATGATTGCTTCTGATTGCTTCTGATTGCCTCTGATGTGGCAGTTGGAGTGAGGTCGAGTACTATCGGTTCTTCACGCTGCTCATGTTCGTCACCGCCGCCGCCTTCGTGCCGTACGCCGCGTGCTACAAGGAGAAGAGATACTTTCAAGGCCATGGGATGGACGAGATAGAGACGAGATCGGACGAGATGGAGACGAGAACAGACGAGATAGAGACGAGATTTCAAGGCCATGGGACGGACGCGGACGCGGACGGTCCCGAGGCGGGGGCGGGGCCGCAGCCGACGTGGCGATCGTCGCAGCCGCTGCTGCCCGATGAGGTCAAGCTCGCGACGACTCGACCACGAGACGCTATAGTCGCTCGACACGAGACGCTTTAGAGGGCTTTAAAGGCCGACTCGGTCTCGCGCGGGGTCGGATCCGTTACGATTAGTACGACGTTAAAGCTACGACGTATGACGCGGGCGATACGCGGGCGAGGACGCGAGGTCAAGGCCGTATATTACATACTCTACCGCACGGGTCTAGGCCGTCCGGTCTAGCCGACCGCGACGCGCGACCTGACCACGCGACGTCATACACGACGCGCGCGAGACGGGCCGAAGCGCGCGGCGACCGGCGTGGAGAGTTTCAGAGTAGCCCGAGCTGGAGTACCTGGTTAATATCATATTATGCGCGCCCCGGCGGCGGTCTTCTAGAGAGACGCGCCGGGCGGACCGGCACTTATAAATCGAATTCATCCCGACACCGTTAGGTCCCTTCTCTAGAAGAAAGCGCATTCAGCATTGTATGTGCATTGAACGCCATGGAGATTCATGTGTTTATGACACTTCGATCTCCCATCTGTGCGAGCCTTCGGACTTCGCTCACATGATCCTGATCGCCGGCGCGCTCGCCGTGGTTCGCGCGGCACGCCGCCAGACCCGAGACCGCAGAGGATCCGTATAGCCCGAAGTCCCGGACGAGATTCTACGAGATGCTCCCGAGATTCTTCGAATTTCGTCAGTCAGGTCGCCGAATGCGGCGACACGCTGCCAGCATTGTCTCGCGCCGAGATCACGACCTCGCGGAGGGGGATCACGGCCTCCCCACTGGTGCTTCTCCCCCGAGCGTCGCTGGACCTGCCCGGAGAGAGCGTCGTCCCGGGCGTTGGAGAGGGCCCCCCTCTTGAACGAGGCGAGAGGAGCGCGGCTCCGAGCCCAGTGCCGGAGCGTGTCATCTCGCGCTCGAGTGCCCACGACGGCGGCAGTGAGGCGGAGAGGCTAGGCGACGAGGTGACCTGATGAGGGAGCTCATCATGTACCATCAGAGGCGATCAGAGGCAATCAGATGCGATCAGAGGCCATCAGAGGCGTACTGAGGAGCGTTGGGAGGTGGCCAATTAGGGAGGCAATTAGGGAGGCGATCAGGGAGGCGTACTGAGGAGCGTTGGGAGGTGGCCAGCGTGGCCAGCGTGGCTACATGCATCTGGGACGAGATCAACGAGGGCGAGGTGCATCCGGGTCGAGATTGCATCTGGGACGAGATCGACGATGGCGAGGTGAAGGATTCGGGTCCTCTGTTGAAGGCGAACTCGGAGCCAAGCTCCATCTCCGTCTCCAGCCGCGCGCGCTCGACGATTGCAGCTGATGAGAGAGGCAGTTGGGGAAGCAATTAGGGAGGCCATCAGGGAGGCAATTAGGGAGGCAATTAGGGAGGCAATCATCTCCGTCTCCAGCCGCGCGATATCGACGATTGCAGCAGCAGCGAGATGCGAGCACATCCCGACAGAGGCCATCCGAGGCCATCCGCGGCCATCCGAGGCCATCCGAGGCCATCCGAGGCCATCCGCGGCCATCCGAGGCCATCCGAGGCACTCACCAGCGCGGATCTCATTATTAGGGAGGCAATTAGGGAGGCAACTAGGGAGGCACTCACCAGCGCGGATCTCCCGCTCGCGCGCCACTCGATGGCACAGCCCCGCATTCTCGGCCTGCAGCCGCGAGAGCTCGTGCTGCAGAGTTTCGTTACCCTTGCGCTGCTCTTCACACTCTCTCCGATAACGCTCCTGCTGCTCGCCCAGCCGATCGATCTCGCGCGTGAGGTGCGAGACGAGGAGATGCGTTCGCGCCGCCTCCTCGTCCGCCGCCGCGACGGTGCGCCCACGACGGCGCTCCTCGTCCGCGGCTGCCGAGGCCGTCGCCGCCGACGGCGACGCGCCGGCTGGCGGCGCCGTGTACTCGCACACGTGGGGTGGTGGCGGCAGGTCCTCCGCGGGGGCCATCCCCGCCGCCGCCGTCACCGCCGCCCCCATCCCCGCCGCTCCGCCGCCGCCGCCGAGGCGGCTGTCTGCGGCGGCGGCATCGGCGGCGTGGCCAGTCCAGCGCTGCAGGTGCCCCTGGATGCTCTGCAGGATCGACGACGTGTTCTCGCGCAATCTCGTCTCAAGGGCGCGCTTCTCATCGAGGACGGCGCCGAGCTGCTTCTGCAGCTTGTTCACGATGTACTCCTGCTCCTGCTCGAGCTGGATCTCAAGGTGGACCTTCTCTTCCTTGACCTTCTGGAGCTTCTTGGTCAGCGCATTCGTGATCATCTCCTCCTCCACCTCCACCTGCCGCGCGAGCTCCTCCTTCTCCTGCTGGAGCGCCTCGAGCCTCTTCATGAGTTTGTTGGTGATGTACTCCTCCTCCTGCTCGGCCTGGACCTGCAACTGCCCCTGCAGCTGCGTCTGACGGTCGAGCTGCACCTGCAGCCGCGCTCGAGCTGATTTCTCGCGCTCGAGCTGAAGGAGCGCGCTCTGCAGCGCCTGCTGAAGCTCAGGCACAGACGCGAGCGCCAAAGGCACCGAAGCGAGGCTATCGGTCTCGGAGGCGGAGTCGGGCGCCTCTGACGGCACGGCAGACGACTCCGACGTGACCCGTTGCACAAGGTCAGGACGAGACTCAGGCGTCGACATCGTTCCAAGCAGCGTGCGTGCGTGGGTGTCGCGGCAAGACGCGCAGAAGTAACTCGACTTTTTGCCCGAGGTGCTCGCCTTTACTGTAGAACATGCGAAATGTTATTTTTTCCGTGGGCGCGGACCACCAACTCAAGGCGGTAGCGCGGTGTTTGTTCACAGACGCGCACTGCACCATGCGGACGCATATGCTTCTAGCTCTGCTCACATTGCGTGCCGCCTCGGGCTTCTACCTGCCTGGCGTGGCGCCTCGCGAGTACCTGGATGGAGAGAAGGTCGAGGTTAAGGTCAACAAGCTCACATCTACCGTCACGCAGGTGCGCTCTGCCCACGGCCAGCGCCTTCGCCATGGCCGGCGCTCTGGCCTGCTATCGACGCGTACGCCTGCACCCGCCCTGAACAGCTGCCGTACGACTACTATAAGCTTGCCTTTTGCAAGCCCAAGGAGCTCATCAACGCGGTCGAGAACCTCGGCGAGGTCCTTCACGGCTCGGTGATCCAGAACTCGCCGTATCAGCTCTTTGCGCAGAAGCAAGACTTCAAGGTGCTCTGCAAACAGGATCTGGACGCGAAGCAGGTGGCCGAGTTTGGGAAGCGGATTGGCGAGGAGTACCGCGTGCAGCTCATCATGGACAACCTGCCCGCGGCCACGCGCATGATCTCCGAGCTGCCCAATGGAAAGACGGTCTACATGTACGACCGTGGCTACAGGTTGGGCTTCATGGGAGCCAAGGAGTTTCCTGGCACGATCCCAAAGACGCCGTACCTGAACAACCACCTGCGCTTCATCATCAAGTACCACAAGGACGCCAAGTTCGAAGGCGCGCGCCTCGTCGGCTTCGAGGTCGAGGCCTTCTCCGTGAAGCACACCTACAAAGGCAAGTGGGGCGTGGACGCGAGCCTCACCTCGGTGCCTCTGTCGCCGGACCTGCCACCCCAGCCGATCGTGGAGGCGGGCGAGTACATCTTCACGTACGACGTGCAGTGGGAGGAGTCACCTATCCGGTGCGACTCGCGATGATCGCGCCTAGACCTCCCCACATGGGTGATTGCCTCTCTCATTCTCTCATTGCATGCTGATTGCGTGGGGTAGGAGTCACTCGTCCGGTGCGCCTGATTGCCTCTTCTCATTGCATGCTGATTGCGTCGGATTGCGCTGCATGCAGGTGGGCTTCGCGCTGGGACCTCTACCTCTACATGGGTGACGACCAGATCCACTGGTTTTCGATCCTCAACTCGCTCGCCATCGTGCTGCTGCTCACGGGTACGCGCTTCGGCTCGGATGGCCTCTGATGGCCTCAGATAGGTTCTGAGTGGCTCTGAGTGGCTCTGAGTGGCTCTGAGTGGCTCTGAGTGGCTCTGAGTGGCTCTGAGTGGCTCTGAGTGCGTTTCCATTTTCCGCCCTCATCAGGCATCGTGGCGATGATCATGATGCGCACGCTGCGGCGCGACCTCAACCGTTACAACTCGGTCGAGGAGAAGGAGGAGTTGGCAGACGAGAGTGGCTGGAAGCTCGTACATGGCGATGTGCTGCGCCCGCCGCCGCTGCCCCTGCTTCTCTCGTCGTCGGTGGGGACTGGCATGCAATTGCTCTTTATGGCCATCATCTCGATCTTCTGCGCGATGCTCGGTTTCCTCTCTCCCGCCAACCGCGGCGGCCTTCTCACTGCGACGCTGCTGCTCTTCGTGTTGATGGGCGTGCCTGCGGGCTACTACGGCTCGCTCCTCTACAAGTCCATCAAGGGCTCGCAGTGGAAGTCGTTGACCGCTTCGACCGCCCTCCTGTACCCAGGCGTCATCTTCCTCCTCTTCTTCTGCCTCAACCTCTTCATATGGGGCTGCGGCTCGTCTGCCGCTGTGCCCTTCACCACCATGCTTGCCCTGATCTGCATGTGGTTCTGCATCTCCGTCCCCCTCGTCTTTCTCGGCGCGTTCTTCGGCTTCCAGACGACCCTGCCCGAGCCGCCGGTGCGCACACGATCGAGATCGCACGCCAAGGACTGCCGCATGCAAGTGCTCACCACGGCGCCATCTCTTCCCCACAGGTGCGCACGAACGAGATCGCACGCCATGTACCGCTGCAGGCGTGGTACATGGGGTTGCCGTGCACGATGGCGGTGGGCGGCATCTTGCCGTTCGGCGCCGTGTTCATTGAGCTCTTCTTCATCATGAGCTCTGTCTGGCTGCAGCGCTTCTACTACGTCTTCGGCTTCCTCGCGCTTGTGATCTTCATCCTGCTGCTCACGTGCGCCGAGATCTCGATAGTCCTCTGCTACTTCCAGCTCTGCAACGAGGATTATCACTGGTGGTGGCGCTCCTTCCTAAACTCGGGCGCGGCAGGCGGCTACTTGCTTGGCTACTCCGCCATCTACTTCCATACACAGCTTGACATGGTCGGTTTCACACCGACGCTCCTCTACTTTGGGTGTGAACGCCCCCCGTGTGCTGTGGAAGATTGCCTTTGGGTCTCCCCCGCGTGCCTCTCTGATAGCCCCGATCACCTCCCTCCTCAGGCACACGTTGATTGCCACTGATTACCACTGATTGCCACTGATTGCCACTGAGTGCCACTGATTGCACCCCTCCTCAGGCACATGTTGATTGCCACTGATTCCACTGATTGCCACTGATTGCCACGGATTGCACCCCTCCTCAGGTACATGTTGATCGCCGCCATCATCTTCGCGCTGATGACGGGTACAGTTGGTTTCATGGCCGCGTGGTGGTTCGTGTGGAAGATCTTCTCGGCCGTTAAGGTCGACTAGGACCGACACGAGCCCAAGCAGAGGCAGCTCTCTCGATTAGGAAACCGGAGGCCCTCTCCCGCTCGCAATAGCCTCGCCTAGCGCCGTGAGGCCTTGCGTGGAGCGTGCATGCAAGTGCTCACCCCGGCGCCTCTCCTAGCGCCGTGAGGCCTTGCGTGGAGCGTCCCGCGGGGCGCTGTCTGTGTTGCGGTGTCGCGGCTTGCATCTCGGAGATCGCACCTCGGAGATCGCATCTCGTGTGCCCCAATCGTCGGAGATCGCATCTCGTGCGCCCCAGTCGAGCCGCCGTCGTGTATCACACCGCGGCGCCTGCAACGTACTCACTGTGCTCTCACACAGCGACGCTCACCCCCACGCCCCACAGTGCCTCGCCGTCGACCGGGCGCGCGACGCACTGACCACGCTGTGTCCTACTAATGCTGACACTGCGCACCACTCGGCGGGCGTGTCGGCTGTCGCGACGGTGTCGCGCCGGTGTTCGGTGGAATACGATCCGATCGCAACGTCCCCGGGCGCTCGCGGAGACGCGTGGGGCACGGGCGGGAGCCGGTCCGCGACTACTTAGTTCGTCATCATAGTATTAGACTCTTGACGATGTGACCACATAACCTCGAGGGCGCGGGCGAGGTGCTGGGGACAGACAGACGAGAGTGAGTGTCCGGTCTTAGATGAAACAGAGACGGCGGAAACGGAGCGTCGGAGCCCCAGCCCGGGCCGAGCCCGAGGCACAGACCGCCTCCGGATGGCGCTCGGCGGGCCGGACCCGCGGCGCTCGCCGGATAGCCGTTATGATTACTAAGCGACACCGTCTCCGCAGCGGTCTGACACTGTGCGCTCCTATGACACGCCGCACGAGGTCGAGGACCGGACAACGTTTCAAACAAGCATGTTTCAAGCATGTGGGTGACTGAGTGCGCGTGCCCGCGCAACCGGAACCGCTCTCCTGCTTCCATTATGGCTGTTCCTGCTACGCCACTTCAAGCACGATTGTACCATTGTACGATTGTAGTTTGTACGAACGGGCGCAGAGCGTACTCCGAAGTTCCACGTTCCACCGTCGGTGCGGAGTATATGGACTTTGGATGGACCGTGTGGCAGTTGCGCGCCGTCGTGGACAGCCGGACACGGCGATCCGCCGGCGCGCCGACCCGAGCGCGCGCCGTCGTGGACAGCCGGACACGGCGATCCGCCGGCGCGCCTCGACCCGAGCGCGGTCTACCCTCGGCCCTCTAGAGATGAGGTGTCGCACTTCAGTGCCTCTGTGCTCCGCAGAGTGATGCATGGCGTGCCATAGGATTGTCGACGTGCCCGCGCTCTAGTCCCGTCCATCCGTGCCAAAGTAGCGGTCGCCAAAATCGCCCAACCCCGGCACGATGTAACTTTTGCTGTTGAGAATTGGGTCGATGGCCCCAGTGACGATCTTGACCTGCGGGTACTTGTTGTGTATGGCGGCAATGCCCTCGCGCACGCACACGATGTTCACAAAGATGATATTTTCTGGGCGCACCCCTTTTTCAACCAAGCACTCGATAGCCTTGACCGCTGAGCCTCCCGTCGCGAGCATCGGGTCGAGGAGCAGCACCTGGCGCATGGCGACATCCGGCGGCAGCTTGGAGTACATGAGCGTCGGCAGCGCAGTCTCCTCGTCGCGCTGGATGAGGATCTTGCCCACGGCCACAGATGGCATCATCACTCGCACCTCGCCCAGCATGCAGTCGGCCGCACGTAGGATGGAGACCGCACACAGGGACGACTCGGCGGGCAGGCGCATGCCCTCGTACGGGCCGCATGGCGTTTCGACGAGGACGGCCTTCGACGGTAGCAACGCCATCGCCTCTTCGATGAGCAGGTGCGTGAGCCTATTCGAGGCAATCACAAACTGTGAGCGCGGCGCCGTCTTGTCACGCATGAGCGTCTGCAGCGAGCGCGTGAGCGGTGTGTCCTTGAGCACCGTGACGTGGTGAAGGTTTTCGCACATGGAGCTGGCCGACGCGAAGGCGCCCGCGGCCGTCGCCGCGGCACCGCCCGCTGCAAGCATCAGCCGACGCTTCATGGCCGTCGGGCCCCGAACTTCGCGAGTTTGGTCATTGGTTGGTCTTGAGTGGAGAGTGGAAGCCCACCCCGTCCCGTCCCTAGGTCTCCATGTTCTGTACATGAGCTACGAAATTGGACAACTGTTCCCCGCCGTATCGGGCGGCGCATGGCCACGCTGAGCGCGGCCGACCTTGGGCGCCGCGTCCAGGTCACTACCTCGGATGGCGAGGCGAGCGAGGGCACCGTCTTCGCTGTCGAGGATGGCGTCGTCGTGCTCGAGTCGTTCTGCTGGCCCAGCAATCCAGAGATCACCCGTGCAAACTACAGCGTGCTGACGGCGGCCTCGATCACAAAGGTTGCTGAGGTGGCAGCGGTGCCGTCGGGCGCCGCCGCCCAGGAGCGTTCGTTGCCGGCCGTGGATTCAGCGTATCTGCAGGCACGCGAGGCACGGGCCGTCACGCGCGCCGAAGAGGAGGCCACCAAAATCAACCCGAAGGCGACGGCGCGTTTCCAGGCTGTCTTCGACATGCTGTCGAAGACCATGCCTTGCACGTGGGGCACCAACCCGCAAGATGGCGGCCCTGCCATCATGATCCTCGAGGCGGTGAGCAGCCCTCGAGATGTGTGCAGCGCTCCCCCTTGTCGAAGCATGGCCTGACTGGGTGGTGTTGTGTGCGCCGTCGCAGGTCATCATCACCGCCGCTCTCAACCCCGACAAGCTAGTCGCGAAAGCGGGGGAGGAGCGCCTGAAGGAGCGCGTCCGCAAGGTGCTCTCCGGCGTCATCGCCAAGCTCGAGAGCGATCCTCGGATGAAGTCATCCATTGGCTAAGGAGACACCTGTGAGTGGATGCGAAAGCGATATAGCGGATGGGGCGTCGCGGGTTCGTTCGCTCGTCTCGTCTGCAGCCCGCTAACAACGGCTGATACGTGAGTATTTTTAACGATGAACGAACTTCATGACGCAGCCCCACACGTCTCGCTTACACATGCGTTCGCACCTAAGCGTGTCCCCGAGGTCTTTCATTCACCGCGCTTGCCCTTGATGAAGTCGCTGCGACGCTGGCGAGACTTGTTGATGAGATTGACCGACGAGGGCAGCTGGGCTTCGTCGCCGATAACGTCGCCGAGGGAAGCGTTGAGCAGCAGCGTGAGCACCAAGAGCGCGAGGGCGATGCCCACCACGATCCGGTCGTCTGGAAGCGCGTTTGCGGCAGCCGCGGCGGACGCGTCGGCTGCGAAGGCGGCGGGCTGCAGCGCAAAGGCTGCCGTACCCGAGGCTGCGGCGAAGCGGGCCACACTCGCCGGTGACAGCAGCGAGGGCCGCAGAAGCTGTGGGATGCCGAGCATCGGAGAAAAAAAAGATCGGGACCGCTGGGGTGTGAACCAAATCGCACATTTTTGCACAAGACGCAGCGACCGAGGCCGTCGCAAGCGGATGCCGCCTTGCTTTTTCGCCAAATGTTCTTCTGTGAACTCTTGATCGCGGCTGTGCCGAAGCTTTGCTGTGCTTTGCAAGTGTTCTGCCCTCGCCGCCTGACCGCGCGCGATGTCGGGCTCGCATCTCAGCCGCGACTTCTTCGAGCTTATGTGCGCGCACACCCCAGCTCCGGCCAGTGCACGGCCAGGCACTCAACGCGAGGCGATGAAGTAACGGGACGCACAGACAGCGGGTGCGCTCACGCGCACCAATGGGAGTGTCCTCACGCGCGCGCCATCGCCTGCTGCTATGTGCGCAGCAAGAGCATCGGCGAGTGCAAGTCGAAGCAGGAAGAGGATAAGATCTTGGCCTCGGAGGTGTCCACGCTCAAGCAAATCTTCACCACGCAGCTCACTGATAAGAAGTTGAAGGAGGCGCTCATGCGGGTCATGTATGCAGAGATGCTCGGCCACCACGCCGATTTCGGCCACATCCACGCGGTGAACATGACGCAAAAGACGAATCTCGTCTCCAAGCGCGTTGGCTACATGGCGAGTGCTGCCTGCCTCCACCCGGGCCATGAGCTGGTCACGCTCGCCGTCAACACCATGCGACGCGACGTCGCGTCGTCGAACCACGTCGAGGTGTGCGCGGCGCTGATCGCGATCCCGAAGCTGGTGAGCAAGGAGTTCCTCCCCGCGCTGCTCCAGCCGGTCCTCGCCCTCCTCGACCATGCCATGGAGGCCATTCGTAAGAAGGCCGTGATGGTGCTGCACAAGTTCTACACCATTGAGCCCGAGAGTATGGCGAGTCACACGGATAAGCTGCGGCGCGCGCTGTGCGACAAGGACCCGGCGGTGATGGGCGCGGCGCTGTACATCTTGCATGCGATGGCCGAGCAGACTCCCGCGCATCACAAGGACCTTGTGCCCTCGTACGTTTCGATCCTCAAGCAGATCACCGAGCATCGGCTGCCCTCCACGTTTGATTACCATCGCGTGCCAGCTCCATGGATCCAGATCAAGCTGCTCAAGCTGCTGGCCCTGTTGGGCACGAACGACCAACGCGCGAGCGAGGGCATGTACGAGGTGCTCAATGACGTGATGCGCCGCGCCGACACGGGCATCAACATCGGATACGCGGTCATCTACGACTGCGTGCGCACGGTCACAACGATCTATCCGAATATCCCACTGCTCGAGGCGGCGGCGGGCCACATCGCCCGCTTCGTCCAATCGGAGAACCACAATCTCAAGTATCTCGGGATCAAGGCGCTCGCCCAGATTGTGCAGGTACGGACGAACCCACGCCCTAATCCAAATTAGGCAGGCCATGCGCCCGAGCTGCCCGGCCTGCAGCACGTGCTCAACACGGCGCGCACCATCGCCTCTCTCGCCTCTCTCTCTCCTCTCCCCACAGGTCAACCAAAAGTACGCGCTCGACCACCAGATGGTCGTCGTCGAGTGCCTCGAGGACCCTGACGAAACTCTCAAGCGGAAGACCCTCGACCTGCTCTTCGCGATGACGAACGCGTCCAACATCATCTTCGTGGCCGACACACTCCTCGGCCACCTGCGCTCGACAACGGACCAAACCTTCCGAGGCGGCCTCGTCGACCGCATCACGCAACTCGCCGAGCGGTCAGCGCAACTCCCTACAGCGCACTGCCGAGCAACTCCCCACAGCGCACTCCCGAGCGGCGCCCACCATGCGAGCGCTCACCACGGCGCCCGGCTCTCCGCGCCTCGGCCCGCTCTCAAGCGTGCGAGCGCTCATCACGGCGCGCATTCCTCCCCTGCCCCCCTCCCCTGCCCCCCAGGTACGCGCCCGACAACACGTGGTACATTCGGACCATGAACGCGGTCTTCGAGCTCGGCGGCGAGTTAGTCCGGCCCGACATCGCCCACAACTTGATGCGCCTGATCGCCGAGGGCTCCGGCGAGGATGAGGCCGCTGACATGGCCATGCGCAAGTACGCGGCGTCGCAGTACTATGAGCTGCTCGAGAAGCCAGTGCTGCCCGACAACCTCGTGCAGGTGCTCTGCTGGGTGCTGGGTGAATATGGTTACCTGGTCGACGGCACCCAGGTCCTCGACATAGCGACGCGCTTGTGCGGCGTCATCAAGCGCCAGTTGACGCACGTCTCGACCCGCAATTGGGTCTTGGGCGCGCTCGTGAAGCTCGTCGCCCAGCTTGGCCAGGCCCCTTCCCAGGTGACCGAGCTCGCCCAAAAGTACTCTCGGTCCGCGGACGTGACTCTCGCAAAGTACGCGAACGAGCTGCTCGTATTCAGGGAGCACATGGACGTGATGAAGGCGGTGCTGCCCGTGGACGCGTCGTGTGAGGACCTCGAGACCGATCGCTCGCTTTCCTTCCTCAACGGCTATGTGCAGGTGACGAAGCCCTGATGGCCTCTCTTGATTGCCTCTGATTGCAGGTGACGAGACCCTGCTGGCCTCTCTTGATTGCCTCTGATAGATTGCAGGTGACGAGACCCTGCTGGCCTCTCTTGATTGCCTGCTTCCCCCTTCTTCTCAGTCTCTCCCCTTGTTTGGCTCACGATCACTGATGACCACTGATGACCACTGATGACCACTGATGATCACTGATTGCTTCCCTCATCAGTCTCTCCCCCTTGTTTGGCTCACAGGCTGCCGTCGCCAACGGCGCCCAGCCCTACCTCAAGCGCGGTCAGCGCCCGGCAGACCTCGAGGCTGCGGCAAAGCGGGCCGCGGAGATCGCCGCCAAGCAGCCGGCCCAGCCGACGATGCGCTTCGAGGAGTATGAGCGAGCACAGCTGCCCGTGATGTCGGCGCCACCAGCGGCGCCGGAGCCATCGGCGCCTGCCGTCGAAGAGACGCCACCACCCCTCTCGAGCGGCCTCAACACCTCAGGCGTCAAGCAAATGTGGGGCGCCGAGGGCTTCATGGGCGACAAGCCCGCGCCCGCGCCCACCCCCGCACAGGTCTTCACACCGGCTGGGGCCCCTCCGGCGGGGGGGTACCCCGGGAGCGCGCCGCAGGCCCCCCCTCGCCCCGCCGCGCCACCGGAGAAGAGTGCCGAACAGATCGCAAAGGAGAAGAAGATGGCGGCACTCTTCGGTGGCATCCAGGCCGCCGCGCCCGCGCCCGCGCCGGCGCCCGCGCCCGCGCCCGCGCCGGCGCCGGCGCCGGCGCCGGCGCCCGCACCGGCGGCGCCTCCGGCCGCTGGGGCCGTTGGCGACGCGGCCGCTCCCGTCAAGGAGAAGAAGAAGAAGAAGAAGGATGGGGCGGCCGGTGGGGAGCCCGACTTGCTTGGCGGCCTCTTCGACGCTCCGCCCGCGACGGCGCCCATGGCGGCGATGGCGACGCCGGCGCCGGCGCCCCCGCCCGGCATGATGATGGGAGATTTGATGGGGCTCAATCTCATGGGTGGAGGTCCCCCCGCCGCTGCGACGGCGCCGCCCCCCATGATGAATACCGCCATGGGCGCGTCCTTTGGCGTGGTGGCCGCCTCGCCGCCGCCCCCCGCCACGGCTGTCCTAATTGGGGGCGATCCGTTCCTCAAGGTCCTCATGGATCTCGCGCAACCTCTCGCGCCAGATTCGGCCGAGATCAAGCTCTACTTCCAGCCGACGACTGGAGCGCTGCGAAACCTCTCGCTGCAGCTCGAGCCTCCCCCCGGGCTGCGCGCCGTCCTGAGCGCGCAGCCGCCCGCGGCCGTCGCCGGCCCTCGCGTCACGATCCCGATGCTCTCCCCCGGAGGCGCCGCGCCCGTCTCCGTGCACGTCGCTTGCACCGCCACCCCGGGCGGCGCCGAAATGGTCCTCTTGGCCCAAGTGAGCTACTCCGACGTGGCCTCCGTCGTCGCGCCCCCCTCCGTCGTCGCGTTCCGCTGCCCAGTGGCGCTCGCCGCGCTCTTGCGCCCTCGCGCCATCACCACACCCGAGTTTGGGCAGAATTGGCCGTTGCATGCGGCCGAGTCCAAAAACTCCGCCGTGTGCGCCGCCGCCGCCGACCCGAACCAGTTTATGGCGTTGCTGCAGAAGGGGCTTCACATCGCCCCCGTCCAGATCATCGGCTTCGAGTGCATTGCTTGCGGCATGGTCCTCGGCTCGAACGACACCATTCTTGTGCATGCGAAGCTCTCGCGCTCCGCTGCTGGCCCCATGGTCGAGCTCACCGTGCGCTCGAAGAACCCGGGCCTCACCCAAGCCCTTCAGCGCGCGGCGCTCACCATGCTCAACACTCCCATGTGAGAACAAGCCTGGCTTCCTAATCGGGGTACGAATCTCGGTACGAATCTCGGCACTGCTGCGTCGGCCTCGGGAGCTCACCCAGACCCAATCTGGCACTACTGCGTCGGCTTGGACCTCGAGAGCACACCCTGTGGGGAAGGAGCTCGAGAGCGTACCCTGTGGGGAAGGTGAAGCTCTTTAGCGCGGCGGTGCGGGTCAAGGGCGACACGTGCGTCCCTCGAACACTCGCGTGGACGAGGATGCGACGCCCTGGCGAGCGTGGCGGCGTTTCTTACTAGGGCGCTTCTCGCGCTGCGCCAGCGTCGGGGACTTGGGATAGAGTTATACGCGTTGGGCCGGATCGTTAATGCAGTTAATCCTGTCCGGATTGGTTCATCGTCGGTAAAGAACGTATGCTCACCATGTTCCGCGTGTTCACAGCCAATGCCGTGTGACGCCCAAAGTTACACGGCTGTGAACCCAACGTGAAAGGGCCAGATTACAGGACGGTATCCATCATGGAACCAGACAGGGGGGATGCGGGAGAACCCATTGGGGGGTCTCTCCGCCGT
>Ga0210248_100364_pt1 | contig 39974 bp, 39 predicted proteins | sample ChrtobMetP3_32mM_FD_155493 | JGI IMG/M metagenome (GOLD analysis project Ga0210248, IMG submission 155493) | Chrysochromulina tobin associated microbial communities from unialgal haptophyte culture, Seattle, Washington, United States - P3_32mM | ecosystem: Host-associated > Algae > Haptophytes >...
TGGCGGCGGCGACGGCGGCGGCGATGGCGGCGGTGGTGATGGCGGCGGCGACGGCGGCGGCGACGGCGGCGGTGGTGATGGCGCCCGCACGAGTGCCTGGACGACGGATTGGACACTGACGCCCGTAACGCCGATGCCAAGTGCGAGAGTCAAGTCGGGTGGCGTCGCATTGACGAGTTGAGTGCGCCCTGCGCTCGCCTGCGCAAGAGTGGCGTAGGTCATGCGAAGGTCAGCGCGCACGCTGGCCGACAGCACGCGCATCAGTGCCACACGATCGACGGCGAGGCCAGCGTAGCTAGCAAGGCTGGTGCGCAGCGCGAGCCGCGCCGCCGCATCAAACTCGTCGAGGGAGAGGGCGAGCAGAAATGAGACGTCGAGCAGCGCCGCCACCGTGCCGCCGGGGCTCGCGGGAGGCAGTGCCGGTGGCGGTGGCAGTGGCGGCGGTGGCTTTGGAGGCCATCTGGGTGGAGGAGGGGACGGTTCAGCAGGCTGTGACGGAGGTGATGGCAGTTGCGGCGGTGGCTTTGGAGGCCATGCGGGTGGAGGCGGAGGCAGCCGAGGCGATAGCGGCCGCGGCGGCGATGGCGGCGGCGATGGCGGCGGCGAAGGCGGAGGAGGCGAAGGCGGAGGAGGCGATGGCGACGGCGGAGGAGGTGAAGGCGAAGGTCGAGGAGGCGACGGTGGTGGCGAAGGCGGAGGAGGCGAAGGCGGAGGCGAGGGCGGCGGCGGTGGGCATGGTGGGAGACGCGGCGGCGCCGGTGGCGACTCTGGTGGCGACGGAGGCGATGGTGGCGGAACGAACGGGCTTGGTGGTGGAGGAGGGGACGGTTCAGGCGATGACGGTGGGTACGGCGGCATGGCTATCTAGCTTTTTTTTCAAGCGAGCATGTAATAGCGCAAAGGGCACCAGAGCAGTCGTCCAACACGCGCGACCCGCAACAAAATCACGTCAAAACTTCGCGACGGTTTCAGAATTCCGCAGAGGCATGGTCATCGAACTGTTATGAAATTTCGTCTGTTGCTGGGCGCACCTTCGAAGGGAGCGAGTTACGGCAACCGACGAATTCTTGCAAGTTTTAATCGCGGCACGTGGCGACCTTTGTTCGCGTCGGAGCACTTACCCGCGATCTGCGATGGGTGTTGAAGACGTCAAAGCGGCCTTCGAAGGCCTATCGATCCCGTGGGAGTGCGTCGAGCACAACCCCATCGAAAAGGTGGAGGAGGGCCTCGAGCTCGACTCGATCAAGTCGCTCGGCTGCAGCTTCGCCAAGAATTTGTTCATCAAGGACAAGAAGGCTGGCTTCTTCCTGCTCGTGGTGACCGCGGACCGCAAGCTCGACATGAAGAAGCTGCCCGGCCTCCTCGGCAAGGGCACGAAGGAGTTCCGCTTCGCGGACGAGGCAGCGCTGAAGGAAAAGCTCGGCTGCGGCAAGGGCGCCGCCTCGCCGCTGGGCGTCATGACCGACGCCGCTGGCGAGGTGACAGTGGTGCTCGACGAGGAGCTGATGGGCGCCGCCAAGATTGGGTGCCACCCGTGCCAGAACGACCACACGCTCGCGCTCACTCCCGATCAGCTCAAGGCCTTCCTCGCCAAGTACTCGCACGAGCCGATGCTCGTCAACTTTGCGGCGGCGGCTCCTGGCGAGGCGCCGGCCGGCGGCGCCGCGGCGCCGCCGCCGAAGAAGGCGCCGGCGAAGATAGAGGAGGAGGCGAAGGTGGTGGGCAAGAAGGAGGGCGCCGATTCCAAGGGCCTCGAGTACACCAAGGCGGGCAACTTCCCCAACTGGTACCAGCAGGTGATCCGCAAGAGTGAGATGATTGCCTCCCTCATCAGGTGATCCGCAAGAGTGAGATGATTGCCTCCCTCATCAGGTGATCCACAAGAGTGAGATGATCGAGTTTTACGACATCTCGGGCTGCTACATCCTGCGCCCGTGGTCGTTCAGCCTGTGGGAGGCGATCACCGAGTTCTTCGACGGGCGCATCAAGAAGATGGGCGTCAAGAACTGTTACTTCCCCATGTTCGTCTCCGAGGCGAAGCTGAACGCCGAGAAGGATCACGTCGAGGGCTTCGCCCCCGAGGTCGCGTGGGTGACCCGGTCGGGCGACGGCGAGCTCGAGCAGCCCATTGCGATTCGGCCCACGTCGGAGACGATCATGTACCCGGCGTACGCATGCTGGATCCGCTCGCATCGCGACCTGCCCCTGCTCCTCAACCAGTGGTGTAGCGTCGTGCGCTGGGAGTTTAAGCACCCGACGCCCTTCCTGCGCACGCGCGAGTTCCTCTGGCAGGAGGGGCACACCGCGCACGGCTCGTACGAGGAGGCGGACAAGATGGTGATGGACATCCTGGGGCACTACAAGGCCATCTACGAAGAGCTCCTCGCCGTGCCCGTCATCAAGGGCTACAAGACCGAGAAGGAGAAGTTTGCGGGTGGATTTCGGACGACGACGGTGGAGGCCTACGTGCCAGCGACGGGCCGCGCCATCCAGGGCGCCACCTCGCACAACCTGGGCAAGAACTTTGGCAAGATGTTCAAGATCGAGTACGAGGACAAGCAGGGACAGAAGCAGATCCCCTGGCAGACGTCGTGGGGCTTCACCACGCGCTCGATCGGCGTGATGGTCATGGTCCACTCGGACGATACCGGTCTGGTCCTGCCGCCGCGTGTCGCGCCCATCCAGGTGGTCATTGTGCCGATCGTCATGAGCGGGATGAACCTGGACACGCTGAGCGGCGCGGCGAGCGATCTCGCGTCCCAGCTGCGCGCGAGCGGCGTGCGCGTCGAGCTTGACGATCGCGACAACTACAACCCCGGCTGGAAGTACAATTATTGGGAGCTCAAGGGAGTGCCGCTGCGCCTCGAGCTAGGTCCCAAGGACCTTGAGAAGCGGCAGGTGCGCTCTCCCTGGATTGCCCTTGATTACTATTGATTGCAGCTCCGCGATGTCCTCGAGAAGCGGCAGGTGCGCGTGCTGTCCAAGGTGCTCATGGGCCCTCGGCATGCAAGTGCTCATCACGGCGCCCTCGCCTCTCCCCACAGGTGCGCGTGGTGCGCCGCGATACGAATGCGAAGCTCGACGTGCCGTGGAGCGTGCTGCCACAGCAGATTGCGCTGCTGCTCGTGCAGATGCAGCACGAGATGCTCGAGCGCGCGACCGCGCTGCGCGACGCGGCGCTCAAAACGGTGGTCGAGTGGAAGGACTTCGTGCCTACGCTCCAGCTGGGGCACATGGCGCTCACGCCCTTCTGCAACGACGAGGAGGCGACGCACTTTGAGGAGCTCGTCAAAGAGAAGTCGAAGGCCGAGGCGCTCGCCGCGTCGGGCGCAGAGGCGGAGGACGCGAGGACGTCAACATCGGTCGCCGCCAAGACTCTCTGCATTCCCTTCGAGCAGCCGCCACTGCCCGAGGGCACTAAGTGCTTCATCTCGGGCAAGCTCGCCACCTGCTGGGTGCTTTGGGGACGCTCCTACTGAGCGCTGCCCTGCGCCCTCCCTCGCCTCCGTCGCCGGTGTGCGACGAGGCGTCGCGTGCGCAGGAGGCTTGCCGCTGTCCGTCGGCGCAGACGCACAGAGACGCGCCTGGACGCGCCCGAGGGCGGCGGCTGCATGTGGCAATTGTGGAGGTGGGCCAGCCGAGAATAGAGGCCAGCGGGATTTCAGGGCTGGGGAGGAGCGTGTGGCAGAGGGCGCTTCGTGCCCTCCAGGTGGTGTCTTTGCGGTCTGAGGCGTTGAGCGGCTCTCACCGCCCGATCAGTTGCGCGTCCGAGATCGCACGCGACGTCGGAGGGCCCGGGAATGACACAGGTCACAGCACACAGCGTGTTGAGGGGGGGTGAAGACCCATGGTAGGTTGCATTCAAATTTCCCGAACAGGTGTAGGGTTGGGCCCTCCGACGCGTACATCCTATAGAACGTGCAACGTGGAAAAAACGGACGCGATGTCGGCGATTAGATCCGGCCCGGCCGTTGCTTCGCGGCCTTCCAAAGCACGGCATGTCCGGGCGCTTCGCGCGTCTTGCTCTCCGCACAGCGTCACCTCCGTCGCGCCTCTCGAAGCGGCGCGCGCGCGCGCGCAGCGCACTGCCTCGCGAGACGGCGAGAGATACTCTTCGTCGCAGGGTCGTCTGCCTCTCTGGTTGCGCTCTCTCTCTTCGCTTCATAAGCTACAGCTTGAGTGCGGTACTCATCAGCTTGAGTGCGGTACTGGTACGGCACCGCTCGACATTCCCGAAGCGCTCCCCCCCGTGATTATAGGCAACGCCCCCCGGCGGGCGCTTCCACCGACCAGCCCAGCTACGAACTAGGGAGTGTGGTTGCGTCGCCACACGTCGTCGTTAGAGCCCAAACAATCGGCTCAATCGGCCACGCGCTGCGGCCTTGCGCTCGGCCAGGGCCTTGACCAGCCGCAAGACGTCCTTCTCGTCGAATTGGAGGACCGTGGCGATGACCTCGAAGAGTTGCTCGCTTTCGTCAGATCCCTCGAGCTCGATGAACTTGACGATGACGTGGCGCAGGTAGTCCAAGTTTTGGCTGTCGGCTTGGAGCACCGCCTGATGCCGCAGCTGCTGCAGGTCCGCTTGCGCCGCGTTCAGCTCGCCCTCGAGGGTCTGACTCCGTATGCGCTCAACCGAAAGCTCCGCGTGCAGGCGTGCCTGTGACAAGGCGAGCCGCTGGAGAGCACTGCCCTCGTCGCTGCCCTCGCCCACGCCGTCGCTGCCCTCGCCCAGGACGGCGCTGCCCTCGACCATGACGGCGCGGCCATTGCCCACGACGGCGCCGTCCTTGCCCACGATGGCGCTGCTCGCGCCGCCAACGCCAGCCCCGTCGGCGACAGCGCTCGTCGCAGCGCCGGCGCCGTCGTGGGCATGCCCACGGCAGCGCTCGTCCTTGCCCACGTCGGCGCCGCGCCGCACGCCGCCCGGGACGACGCGAGCCTGCCCCTCGGGTGGGCGAGTATGCTGTGCGGCGGCCAGCGCGGTCTGTGCGGGCGCCATGGTGGGCGCCATGGTGGGCGCCATGGTGGGCGCCATGGCGGGCGTCTCAGCAGCAGCTCTCATCGTCCATTCCAGCCCCGTCATGTCGGGCGCCATGTCGGGCGCGGGCGGCTCGGCGGCAGGGGTGGACGCGGCCGCGGGTAGCGTCCGCCGCCGCATCTCTTCCTCCTGTTGCCCAAGGAGAGCGCGCGCTTTCTGCTTCACCTGCTTCGTCATCGGAGGGAGCAATCAAGAGCAATCAAGAGCGATCAAGAGCAATCAAGAGCAATCAATCAAGGAGAGCGTGTGCTTTCTGCTTCACCTGCTTCGTCATCGGAGGGAGCAATCAAAAGCGATCAAGAGCGATCAAGAGCAATCAAGAGCAATCAATCAAGGAGAGCGTGTGCTTTCTGCTTCACCTGCTTCGCCTCCGCCTTGGCCTCTCGCGCCTCAGCGGCCGCCTCCTCGCGCGCGGCCTCCGCCGTCGCGAGCGCCTGCCGTGCCTCGACCAAGGCGGCCTCCGCCTCCTCCGCACGCCGCAATTCTTTCGCCGCCGCCGCCGCCGCCGCCTTCCACGACGCCGCCAGCTGAGCCCTCGCCGCCTCAGCCGCCTCGACGCGCGCCTCGAGTCCGCGAGCCCCATGGCCTGTGGAAGGCGTCTGGGGCACCTGCATGCAATGAGGGATGCAATCAGCGGCAATCAGCGGCAATCAGCGGCAATCAGCCTGTGGACGGCGCCTGGGGCACCTGGGAGTGAGCCGGCGTCTGGGGCGCCCGACGCAGCGAGCGAGCCTCCGCGGCCTCGCGCTCGGCCGCCGCACGCGCCGTCGCGAGCGCCTCGCGGAGCTCGGCGGCGACCTCTTCGGCCGCGGCGCTCGCTTTCTCGGCCGCCGTTCGCAAGGATCGCTCGCGATGCAACTCGGCGGCTTGCTCCGTCACTTTCACCATCAGCATCTTCACACGTGCGCCCGAGGCATCGGACGCCGCGCCGCCAGCGCCGTTGGCGGCGACGGTGCCAGCCGCCGCCGCCGCCGCGCCCTCCTCAACCAATGGTGCGACCGCCACGGGCTCCTGTGCCTTGGCATCTCCCGACGTGCGCAGACGAGCGATCTCAAGCTGCATCGCCGACTCCTTGGCGTGTGCCGTCTTCAGCGCCGCTTCGAGGCTCGCGATCTGCTCGTCCTTCTCACGCATCCGCTTGAGCGCCTTGAGCTTCGTGCTGTTGAGCTCCTCCACCAGCGCACGGATGCGCTGCTCACCCGCCTCAAGGGCCCGGCGCTGCTGCGCACACAAGACGTCGAGCGCTGGCTTGCCAGGAGTGGCAGGGACTGGTGCTGCCGCGCTCGGTGCCGGCGCCGGCTCGTCAAGATCGAACTTGATCGTACCAGCATAGGGCTCGTCAGATGAGGGAGCTGCCTCGGGCGGAGCACCATCCTCTGGGAAGAATTGTAATGACGACGTTGCGATCGAGAGCCGCGACGTGGCTTCGGACAGGGACAGGCTTGAAGCCTGCTCAGCCGCCTGTGCTGCCGCTGCCGCCGCATGCTCCGCTGCGGCGGCCGCTTGCTCGCGGAGCGCTGCGAACATGAAGACCCAAGTCAAGTCAAGTCGAGTCAAGTCAAGTCAAATCCCACAGGAGACGACGAATCCCAATAGAGAAGGGACCTAGATGCCCTATAGGCCTAATTCTATTCCCGCCAACCCGATTGCGCGCGGTGGCGGGCGAAAAAACAAAACATGGCGTTCCAGTATGCTGAACCAGGTGCGCTGGGCGACCTGGGCGCCGCGACCGTCGCGCTGCTGGTGTGGTACTATGTGGCGTTGTTTACGCAGAGCTACGCCAAGATTGCGCTGGTGCAGCGGCAGCGGCGAGCCTCGTTCGGGCTGCTGAGTTACAGGACCTGCTCTTACACGGACCCGGCCGTCGCGCGTTTAAAGTACGGGGTTCCGCACGACTCGCCTATCGCGCTGACTGCTGATCGCACGGCCGGCAATCTGAGCGAGCAGCTGGTGCCGTTCTTGGCGTCAGCGTGGCTCCGCGCGCTCCTAGTGCCGGGCGCAGCTGCATCGAGCGGCCGTCTGTGCTATGCGTATCTCGTCTCGAGAATGGTGTACCCCTTTGCCTTCTACGCCGGCCACCCATTGCTCCAGCTCTCAACACAGCCGGGGTACTTGATTGTGTGGGGACAGCTCGCAGACCTGTATATGTTTCACGCCGGGGATCCGCCAACCTGGTGGTCTGCCGCGCGCACTGAGGTTGCTATTCTTACGCTGGCCGCTGCTTGTGAAGTCCTCATCCTTGGCCAATGGGCTGCCGCAAGGTTGTCGAAGGGCGACGCTAGCAAGGACCAGTCCGATGCGAGCACGCAGCCGCCATCTCCGCCGGGGAGTTCGCGGCGCAAGGCGCAAGGGAACAGGCGTGACGCGCCTTCTCGCTCCCCGAGTCGCCACGAGACAGATTGCGCGTTGCGCCGGAGCACTGTTGCGTCGCCGTCGGTGGAGGTGGTGAGAAGGCACACGTGATCGTGGACTGAGACTGTGTTTGAGAATACTCTAGAAATACGCGGGTCCTTGCCTCGCTCTGAACCGTTGCATCCCAGGGCAACACAGGTCGCACAGCGATCGGCCCGCACACGACCTCACACCGACGTCACGCGAGGCGCAGCGCCCGGGGGCCGGCATGTGTGGATTATATACACAGAGAAGTCATAGCACGTGGCTCAAGGGCGTGCCGCTTCCATCGGCGGCTGCGGCCGCCTTGAGTCGCGCGTTGCGTTGCTTTCGCTGGCCGAGCGCGTCGAGCCCGCAGCGCACGAGCATGACCAGACTCACGAGGATGATGACGACCTTCATCATCGGCAACATCCATTGGCCTAACAAGACGTCACCAGCGTCCAGTTCCTGAGCGTTGTCCGCAGGCTGCCCCCCATGCACAGCATGGGGATTCGGCAAGCCTGCATCATATTTCAGGAGCGGAGTGGCAGCAATCGCCGATTCCCTATGCCATCTGGTCGCATTGTTCACAGGGACCACGGAGGTGGGAGGCTTGAACTCGGCCTGGAAGAGCGCGTGAAGCTGCTTGTAGCTGTACATGGAAAGGTCGAGGGTCCTCTTGCGGCCGTCGTCGTCCTCCACCACTAGATCGGGATTGTGATGACGAATCCACTCAATCTTGACCATTGAGTACTGGTCGACACCGCCCGGCTCCTTCAGAAAGCGCTTTACCTGAGGCAAGCTATTGAGCTTTCAGGCGGGGCACGATATGACAGTGCCACGCTTGGCGACAGATGACGGCAACTGCATCACGAGAACAGCAACCCCGAATCGGCGCATGTTGCTGCGCTTTCTTGTGCCCCTCGAGCAAAAACAGGGCGCAGTACGAGAGAGAGTAGCCTATTTATAGAACGGGGTGTGAAGGAGGTACGGCGCCGGAAAAGAAGTGCGGGGACATGTTTCGTCAAGCCATCATCGTACTTCCTCTTTTGGGAGTTGACGAGACGCGCGTGCGAACCGCCACCACATGGAATACGGGTAGCGCTCATCCTCTCATCCGAGGCTCTTATTCACCCCCAACTCCCCACCCCCTCCATGAGCGCCGACGACGGTACAACCACCAGGAGTTCCTACAAGGCCCCGACTTCTTTCGATGCTCTCCTCTCGGAGCCCAAGGGGAAGACTGTGTACTTTGCCGGCGAGGCATTTATGCTTCACGTCTTTTGGGAGACTCCTTCGCGCGAGGCTGCCACAGAACTCTTGAGAGGTCTCTCCTTGTGCGCTGCGGCGACCCACCGCAACACTCCATGCGTGCCAGTCTACTTCTTCAGATTATCCAGCTGTGACGACGACCTCTGCCCACCGCCCCCAACAACGGTGGGGAACTTTCCCGCGCTGATGGATGCCTCCCGCAAACTCTCCAGAGGCGTCCCCGCGCCCGCTGTTCACGCTGAGCTAAAGAAGAAGGGTGTTGACGTGGCGCTCCTTTCCTTGCCCACCGACGCTCCCCTTCCACCAGAACTGCTGAACCGCCAAGCGTGCATCATCGAGCTTACCGAGGTGTACCTTGACGAGCGCGCGTTTGTGGAGCACGCCGGGAGTCGCGACTACCTCGACGGGCACGCGGCCGTCATGAGTCCTGCGTTGCAGAGTATCAGGCGGCCACGGTCTCTGCAGCTAGGAACTCCGAACGCGGGATTGGTGGAGCGCATTTTGGAGCCTGTGCTGCAGGCTACTGAAGTCCCACTCGGCGGCGGGAACTGCTTCGTTTGGCGTCCCTTGCCATCCCCGTCACCGAACAATGAGGAAGAAGGCGGAGGCGCTTCTATGTTCCTCTCTCTCGACACAGAACGGCTTCCCCCCGACCGCGCATCCGCAGCTCTACCCTCGGCGTTCGTCGAATTGTGCTGTACCCTAACAGTCTTCGAGCACCCTCTTCGCGACGGAGCAACTCGTGTCATGGCTGTGCTCTACGAGTGGCCGACTGCCGCCCTCCTTGAGGAAGTTGACCGCGCTCTGCTGCACGTCGCGCGAGGACAGGCCCATGTGCTTGACGCCGAGAGAGCGGCATCGCTCCCGCAACTCTTTGAGGCTGCTGGCCTTCATGGGCGTGTGATTCTCAACACCAACTCTGCGGGCTACGTCCTTCACTCCAAGGCGGCACACCTGACGACGTAAGTCGGCACCAAAAGAACTGCCATTATCCCCCGAAGAACTGCGACGGAATCGCTCGAGCTCTCTGCGCTCCCAACCCCAACCCGAACAGCTTTCATAACAATAATTGCAAATCTCCGCAGCATGGGGATTCGGCAAGCCTGCATCATATTTCAGGAGCGGAGTGGCAGCAATCGCCGATTCCCTATGCCATCTGGTCGCATTGTTCACACTCAGGGACCACGGACGAGGTGGGAGGCTTGAACTCGGCCTGGAAGAGCGCGTGAAGTTGCTTGTAGCTGTACATGGAAAGGTCGAGGGTCCTTTTGCGGCCGTCGTCGTCCTCCGGACCACTTCCACTAGATCGGGGGGGTTGTGATGACGAATCCACTCAATCTTGACCATAGAGTACTTGTCGACACCGCCCGGCTCCTTCAGAAAGCGCTTTACCTGAGCGCTGAGGCAAGCTATTGCGTTGAGCTTTCACGGTTTCAGGCGGGGCACGATATGATAGTGGTTAGTGCCACGCTTGCCGACAGATGACGGCAGCTGCATCACGAGAACAGCAACCTCGAATCGGCGCATGTTGCTGCGCTTTGTTTGTGCGACTCGAGCAAAAACAGGGCAAGTATAATGTGAGAGTACTGTACCGGTAGCCTATTCATAGAACGGGGTGTGAAGGAGGCACATGTTTCGCGGGAAAAGACAGGCGGGGTACATGTATCGGGAAAAGACATGTATCGTCACCCTTCCACATAATGGAGCTGTGAAGACAAGTAGTGGGGGGCCGTTTACGTGAAGTGTGTGTTCATACAAGTAGAAGACGAGCGAGCGATCACCATGTCACTGGATTCAGTCGCGCCCATCGCAGGATTCGGGGTCGCGTTGCTGCTCGCGCCGCCTCTGAGCCGGTGGTCGGGACAGCCAGTCATCACGATGCACCTGCTGATCGGGCTGCTCACGCAGTTGCTCTCAGGCACGCGCATGCCGTCCATCTTTGCGCCCGCGCACAATGCGGCTTTAGCTTGCATCACGCTTGCAGCGGGTTCCGAGCTCGTCGTGGCGGAGCTTCGACGTAACGCGCGCTCCATTGCGTACATATCGTGCATGATCACGCTCTTCACCATCGCATGCGTCTTCACAGCGTTCGTACTTGTCGGTGATACCCTGGCGAGCCAGGCGGGCAGCGGCAACTCGGTCGCCGATGCCAATCTGCGGCGCGTGCAGGCGATGCTCGCCGCGGTTGTGGCCGTCGGCCGGTCGCCCTCGTCGGCGATGGCCATTGTGAGCGAGCTGCAGGCCGAGGGGCCCTTGACGACGACCATGCTCTCGGTAACGATGGTGTCGGACGTGCTCGTGATCTTGCTCTTCACTGCGGCTTGCGAGCTCGCGCACGTGCTTTACAGCGGACACGTCCTTCAATCGACACGTGCTGTCATGACGCTCGAGGGCACGATCATCTCCTTCTGCTCGACGGTCGCCATCCAAATCGGGCTGTCGGTGGTGCACGGCATCGCGCTCGCCTACCTCTGCCTCCCGATCCTCGACCTCGACGAGCTCCGCAGCCACGGCCGAGCCCAACATGGCGCCACGCGGGCCCCTGTTGCTGCTGTCTGGGCGGAGGAGTACGACGCGCCTTCGCCCCCGCCGAGCACGAGAGCGAGCGAAGGCGAGGAGGAGGACGAGGAGAAGGTCGAGAGCGTGTCAGGGTGGGTGCGCTCGGCGGCGCAGCCGGCGTTGCTGCTTGTGCTGGGTGGCTACGCTTTCGGCGCCGAGGCGCTTCTCAAGCGGCTGGCGACCATGCTCAGCCTGTGGCTCTACCACGCGCCGTGGCCGAACGTGGACAGCTTGCGCCTCGAGCCCATGCTTGCATGCATGGTGGGGGGCTTTTGGTTGTGCAATGTGCTCCGGCGGCGCACCCAACTCCGACGGCTTCTGAACACTTGCCTGCCCCCACTGATCGCCTTCTTCTTCTTCACGACGGGCACCGCCATGCGCGTGCACCAGCTCCGGCTCGCGTGGCCGTTCGCGGTCACCGTCTTCTACTCGCGCGCGCTCGGCATCTTTGTGGGAAACTACACGGGCGTGGCGCTCGCGGCCCGGCATGCAGTGTGCGTGGGCGAACGTACGGACGAGGAGCGCCGTCGCGGGCACAGCGGGCCGGCAGAGTCCACGTGCGCGGGCGTGCAGTGCTATGGCTGGGCGGCCTACGTGACGCAGGCGGGCATCACCCTCGGGTTGACAGATGAGCTCGCCGCCGTCTTCCCCACATGGGGGCCCGCTCTCCAGGCGCCCCTGATCTCGTCAGTCCTCCTGACCCAGATCGTCGGGCCGCCGCTGCTCAAGGCGGCGCTCACGTACGCTGGCGAGGCGCACGCGTTGAGTCCCTTTGCGCGCCGCCCGGCACACCGCCCGTTGCTTGGCAGTCGCGACTCGATGGTGGAATTTGCGGACGTGGCGGACTCGCCTGACATCCGGCGAGCCTCCGATGCCGATAGCGGATGAGGGGCGCCGAGCGCTTTATTATGATCTATGATGAATCGCCGATGGTGCCGATACCAGGCCGATACGTCGTCCCTCTCGATCTTCATCGGGCGGCTCGAGATCGTCGCGCCGCTGGCGTAGCTACCGGCTAGGCGGATTACGACATAATTACGACACTGAACCGACTCGGACGGTCACGATGACGCGCCGGGGCGGCGCGCGGCCCCGGGACCCCGATATCCGGATATGTTCTCACAGTCAGGAGTCAGCAGCGAGCAGTCACACACCTGACCCTCAGTGGGGTTTTTCATATAGAGGAGCGGAGCTCTTGAGAAAAGAGTGAACTTATTAGACCAGGCACACTAAAACGCAAGCACGCCCCGTTCTAGGGCATACTAAAAATGGAGAGCGCAGTCTTGCTTACAGCTTAGCAGAAGGTGGTCGGGCGCGCCGCCTTGAAGGTCGTCCGGTACTTCTTGGCAATCTTCGCCACCCTGTGCGGCAGCGGGAAGCGGATGGACTGCGAGTGGAACTGCTTGACGTCGGCGCGCTTGCACTCCTCCGGCTTCAGCTCGGCCGTCTTGAGGATCTGGATGGCCTTCGACTTAGCGCGGCTGCGGCCTGCCATGTCCATGTACATCATGTTGATGGCAGCGGTGAGCGACATCTCGCGGATCTCCTTGTACGCGTTGTGAGTGCCCGTGCGCGAGTCATAGCGGAACCAGATGCCAAAGTTCTTGACCTTGAGCGGGCTCTTCTCATAGATCTGCGCGGCGGACGGGGCGGGGGCGCACACGCTTACGGTGAGCGCCACAAGCAAAGACAAAGGGTTGCGAGTACCGACGGCATGGCGCTGACGACCATCTGCCCGATGCGGCGGCAGCGGGCCCGATGATGGTGTCCGCACAACCTGGCACTGCCGAACGGCCTGCCATGGCGAGCTCCACGAAAGTCGCCAGAGTTCCCAACTCGTTGCGCCGCCACCACGTCCTCAGCCGCAGCATCCGCTATCGGCAGCCACGTTGCGGCGGCTGCTGTCGCACGCCGCACCCGCCGGCTGGCTGCGGCCCCATGCTGCGCGCTGGATGGAGCTCCGAGCATCTTGCTGCGGCGGCGATCGTGTTGGCAAGAGAGAGCGCGCACCTTGTTGATGGAAATGATCTGACCGTTGGCCTTCTTCACGCGGCACAGCTTGCCCATGAAGTACCAGAAGCGGCTGCGCGCGACGACGTTGTTCCTCGCGAACAGGTTCATGCGGTACACCTTGCACATGGCCGAGTCCGCAGAGTACTTCTCATTGGGCACGAAGCGTCCCACCACCTGGTACTGCGACTGCCCAGTCGGCAGCGCACCCGAAGCCTTCTTGCCCATTGAAGCTGAGCGACTGTGGATGCAGCAGAGGAGGGCGACCGCGTCAGACTCACGCTGCAGGCAGGCGCGCGCGGCGGTCGGGACGCACAGGGAGTGCGGGGCAGACGGGGCTCGCAGCGCTGCGTGTCCGAGCGTGGTGTGCATACGATGACGTCTCCGTCTCCAAGAGGCCGTGCTGTGGGGAAATTGGCGGATTGATTTTAAGCGCCGAATCCATTTGAGAAAGGCACCCGAGGCCGGCGCCGATCTCCAGAGAGTAAGATCAATAGAACACATTTCACAGGCGCTGCCCTGGGCGCGACCTCGAGTTGTCCTTTCCCCTCGGGATGAACAGGCCATCGCGGACGGCGACGCTCATCCTGCTCTCCGCCGCGGCGGGCTTCCGCGCGGGCCCGCGCGTGCCGCCATTCGGCCACGCCGCCGCCGCTGCACGCTCTAGCGTCGCATGCTCTATTGCTGTGCCCGTGCCGCCCGCCGATAACGATAGGACCGTCGTGGACGGCCCCAATGGACCCATCCTCGTGACCAAGGTCAAGGGCAGTTACTACGCCGTCGACGCGACCTGCCCTCACCTCGGCCTTCCGATGAAGCGTGGCAAGGTTGCCGACGGCGCGGACGGCGTGACGCTCACGTGCAGTTTCCACAACAGTTGCTGGGCGATGAAGGATGGAAGCTGCAAGAAATGGGTGACTGGTGCGCTCGGCATCGAGAATGAGGCTGCCGCCGGCGTCATGGGCAAGCTGGGTGGCCAGAAAAGGAGCATCAAGTCTTACAAGGTGGCCGTCAACCAGGACGGCTCGCTCACGCTTGAGTCGAACTCACTGATGCTGCCTGCACAGCCGCCTGCCGCCTCCGTGATCCGTACCATGGTGCCCGATTCGCCGTCGGGCTCCGAGTTCGAGACGCTCGGCGAGGCCGACCACGGGCCGGTCGGCGTGCTGCTGCTCTCGGTGGGCGCGCCCGAGACGCCCGACGACGTCGAGGAGTACTTGTACAACGTCTTCTGCGACCCGGAGATTCGCACCCTGCCTCCCGCCATCTCTTGGGCGTTCAAACGGCCTCTCGCGTGGCTCATCGCGCGCGAACGCGCCGAGGAGGCGCGCGAGTCGATGCGGCTCGCGGGCGGGCGCTCGCCGCAGCTAGCGACGATCCAGGCGCAGGCGAAGGCGCTCGGGACGGCGCTCGCTGACCGAGGCGTCGATGCGCGCCCCTTCATCGCGATGCGCTACTGGAAGCCGTTCACCGAAGATGCCGTCGAGGCCATGAAGGCGGAGGGCATCCAGAAGCTGGTGATCCTGCCGCTGTACCCACAGTTCTCCCTCTCGACGTCGGGCTCGGCGCTGCGCGTGCTCGAGCGATTGCTCTACACGGACCCGGGCTTCCCCATGAAAACGTCCGTCGTGCCCGCGTGGTACAACCGGCCACTGCATGCATGCACGTGCTCACCACGGCGCCCTCCCCCTTCCCCACAGGTCCGTCGTGCCCGCGTGGTACAACCGGCCCGGCTTCCTGCAGGCGACGGCCAAGGGCATCGCCGATACGCTTGCCTCGCTGCCCCGCGATGCGCGGGGGACGGCGCACGTGCTGTACACGGCGCAGGGCCTGCCGCGCAAGTACGTCGACGACCTTGGCGACCCATACCAGGAGCAGGTCGAGCGGTGCGTGCAGCTGGTGAGTGACGAGCTCGGCGCGATGGGCATCGCTAACAACCGCTCTCTCGCGTACCAAGGTACGATCGTCCCACTGAGGGCCACTGAGGGCCTTGAATGGCCTCGAATGGCCTTTGAATGGCCTCTTGCTTGCCCCAATGGTCTCTGCGTGCCCTAATGGCCACTCCTCGCATCCTTCATCAGGCGCCTTCGGGCCGCAGCCTCTGATGACCGCTGATGACCGCTGATGAGCTCTGATTGCCTCCCTCATCAGGCGCCTTCGGGCCGCAGCAGCTGCGCTGGCTCGAGCCGTCGACCGCGTCTGAAATCGAGCGGCTTGCGGCCCAGGGAGTGCGCTCCTTAGTGCTCGTGCCCATCTCCTTTGTCTTCGAGCACATGGCCACCCTCAACGTGATGGACTGCGAGTTCGCCGGCGTCGCGGCGGCGTGCGGCATCCAGTCCTTTGTGCGCGTCCCTACCCTCGGCGTGGAAGAGACGTTCATCGGGGCGCTCGCCACGGTAGTCATGGAGGCCTTGCCCGACCTGTCGCGCCCTTCCTTCCAGCAGATCAACGCGGGCACGCCCGTCGCCCTCAATATGGTCAATGAGTACACACGGCTGTACACCAAGGACCAGCTGCAGCTAGTCCCGCAGGAGCAGCCGTGGGGCTTCACGCAGGAGGCGGAGATCATCAACGGGCGCATCGCGATGACCGCGATCACGCTCGCGCTCGCGCTCTCACTCGATCCATCGCTCAAGGCCATCGTGGCCGTCTACCGAGCCGCTGCCGGTGCCGCCGGCGCCATGTAACACTGTGCCCCGGCGGCAGCGGAAGCGTCCAGCCGAACAAGGCAGCTGCCCCCCCGGGCGCGCCTTGCGGGCGCGGGCTTACCCTACTTGGTATTTGCCCGAACGAGCCACGGCTGCGGCGTGAGCGGTCCGCGGTAAACCGTAAACGCGTCGACGGCCGCGAGGGAGGCAGCTCGTCGCGCTCGTGCTCTCCTCAGCGGAGATGTCGAGACGGCGTGTGCCATAGAGCATAGTGCGCCTTTGTGTGGAGCGTGCCAACAAAGTCGCTTGGCCGTCGATCCCGACTATTCGTCTGAGGGCCGGGCAACGGGCCGTTCGAAACGGCGTCCATTCTTAACAAAGATACTCACGTCCGACCGCGCATGCACCATTTTTCGTATCCGTTTCGCTGCGCTCGACCGATCGCCCACTCCAAAAAGGGACGGGAAATGCAAGTTGCATGTCGACAGTAATTTCAGAAATTACCCGTGTGTTCTGGTGAAGTGCTTTTTTGGCATGTGCTCGGTTTCCAATTTTGGCAAGTGCTCGCATTTACTTTTTTAGATTTTGACGAAATTTTAATTTTCAGTTTGAGATTTGATGCCACCGATGACCACTGATGACATGACCTCTGATGACCACTGAGATGACCACTGATTTCCGCGGATTACCATGACCTCGCTCCTCTCCCCACAGGTGGAGTTATCCAACGGCCGAGCTGTGTATCTCAAGCCAGCCGAGCAGGGGGCGCCTCAGGGTATGGATCTCGGACGTGCGGCATGCGCGGCGCGTCGCGGCCGGTCGCTTACTCTATCGCGTTTAGGGCGGAGGCGCGGCGGCTCATCGCATAAACAACGTGTAACGTACCGTACAAGCAGGAGGCCCGCGACCCGCGTGGTCCCTGCGTGCTGGCCGGGTTGTGCCGGGTAATATCAATGAATCTCCGATACGCATGAATGCAGGATACATACCATAAGTAACCCTGACTCAACCCCCCAGTCCGTACAGTTCGGCCGTCCGTGGAAAGCGAACGGACAACGCAAAGGGGGGCCGCGTCGCCGTCGGCCGTCGCCTGTCTTCTTGTCGCGCTAGTGTCACGCGGCGGACGCGCCTGTGTCATGTGTGAGGTTAGTGTGAGGTCGCCCCGCGCAGAGCGGAGATAGCGGCTATCTCCCGCTCCCGGCTCACCCGCCACGCCCGGCGAGGCGGCGTGAGTTTGTTATGTGTCTATTGTGAGTCGACAGTCGTGCCCCTCCGCCTCCATCCCGGACCCTAGTCGCTGTCTAGACTAGGACGCAGAGCCCGGGCCCTCGCGAAGCTGGCCCTAGCGCCTAGGCCAGCTCTCGGGGCTGTTTGTTCATTCTTCATAAGACATTCAGGTCCATCCTGTGCGATCTGCGATGCAACCGATACGGTCGTGCGTTACTTTGCTTGCCCCAGAAGACAACCATTCTAGCGCCTTTGGCGCTAGAACTCAGCATGTCCCGCGACTCGCCCTGCACGCTCCAGTCATCCCACCACCCACGGGTCAACAGGCACGACAACACACTGTGAGTGTGTGACGACACTCTGTCTCGACACTCGAGTCTCGATGGACACGAACAAGTCACAACCATCCACCCCCCCCACAAACCGCAGCGACGATGGTCGATGCACCGCAACACCCGCGGTGGCGACAACGTACGTGCACACTCAGGAGGCAAGGGCGAGAGCGATGACGAGTACGAGCAAGCGAGCAGGGCAATCGACTCGTACACGCGCCGGGCGTGCCGCGACTCCCTTGCGGCGCATCACTCACTGCAGGGCAGCATCACCAGTTATAATGTCGACCGATCTGATCAAGGCCACTGTAAGCATACATTCCGGTTGAGAACCAGAAGTCGCGACGTTCACTTCCCCACGTCACGAATCCTGCTCTGCTTGCCTCCTCGAAGGAGAAGCCCGCCACCTTGCACTGGTATGGTCGATAGCCAGCAGCCTTCATCTGCTCGATCGTGAAGCCTGCCGCCTTAGCTTCCTGCGCTGTATGAGTTCCGGGTCCCAGGTGCCCTGCACTGGTGAGCTCTTCAATCGAGAAGCCAAACACGTTGCACTGGCGTGAAGTATAGCCAGCAGCCTTCATCTGCTCGATCGTGAAGCCCGCCGCCTTCGCTTCCAGCGTTGTATGAGTTTTGGGTCCCAGGTGCCCTGCACTGGTGAGCTCTTCAATCGAGAAGCCCGCCACGTTGCACTGGTACGAATCATAGCCAGCAGCCTTCATCTGCTCGATCGTGAAGCCTGCCGCCTTAGCTTCCTGCGCTGTATGAGTTCCGGGTCCCAGGTGCCCTGCACTGGTGAGCTCTTCAATCGAGAAGCCCGCCACGTTGCACTGGTACGAATCATAGCCAGCAGCCTTCATCTGCTCGATCGTGAAGCCCGCCGCCTTGGCTTCCTGCGCGCTATGAGTTTGCTTTGCTTTCATGGGATTTACATGCACCCAGCGCTGCCGCGTGGTGAGAGAGATTGGCAGAGCATTGCTACGGGTATAGCGATTGAACTCGTCGGCAGAAAGCTTGGTCAGCTGCCAGGTTGGATCATGTGCAGCAGCGCGAGCGGCAACGCTCCAATCATTGCACACGAAAAGCAACCGGCCCAGGTGACTCAGATCCAGAAAGTAGCAAACGGCCATAAGAACGTCCAAAGTTAGATCAGTTGTACAATCCGCCGATTTTGCTCGGGCCGCAGCATCTCTAACCTCGAAGAATCTTGCTTCAGTAAGTAGGCGTCGCCGGTCGGCCTCATCTTCAATCTGTCGGCGTCGCCGCTCGGCGTGGTCGGCATCTTCACGCTCCAGAGATTCACGCCGCCGCTTCCGGCACTCAGGTGTCTCCCCAACAGACCACTGCACGCACTCTGCCTCCGCGGACGGTGCAACGCCGAGGAGGTCCAGCGGATCGGCGCTGGAGCTGGCCGTACAACAACTTGCATCCAACGTTCGGTTCGGCCAGGAGTACGGCGGCGGCATCAAAAGGTGCAAGCCCCAACCCTGGCAGTCTCGCTGCACACCAGGTCTCGCTCAATAACCATCATGTACGGATACCTCGAGGAGGAAAACGAAAGGCTTGCTTTCTTCCCGTTCCACACCGGACACGAGACATATTTTTCCTTCGTTCGTTCGTTCGTTTTATCATGAATCGAAACAGTTCTCGAATGAATTCGTGCATCGCAGCCGATTCGGCGCTACACGCCGCGCTGCCTCCGGTCCGCGAACGGACTCGCTCACTCCGCGCTGGTGCACTCTCTCCTCGTCCTCTCGATCTAGGACTAGGTTCGGAGATCCTCTGTTCATTGCCTCTGTTCCTCTCTCTCTCGCTCGAGTCGACTCTCTCCTGAAGTCTCTCCACACTCTGTCTCTCTGATAATCGGATCTCTCAGTCTGATGATCGCTCTCGCCCGCGCGGCTCCGCACATCGACCGTTACGATGCAGTCTCAGCCCGCCAGCCACGCCGCCTCTGATGACTCTCTCAATCTCTCTCAATGGACCCATGCGATTTGATTCGTGTCATTCGAGTGCCCGGTCCTACCGGGCCGCCGCCACGCTGTGCACTCGCGTCCCCGCACGCGTCCGATGACCTCCGCGCATCTCCATCTCCATCTCTCGCTGCGCGTCCACGTGTCAGGTCCGTCCGAAGACGAGCTTCGTCAGCTCCGTCAGAAGACGAGCTTCTGCGTCAGGTGATCGTACCCTCCGCGGGTGTGGTCCAGCGCCCGTGCAGTCATCACCGTGTGCGGTGAGCGGCCGCGCTCAGGCGAGCTCGCTCCCCATTTGCGTGCCGTGCGAGACGATGCGTGTCGAAGCGGCGAGCCCAGCCGCATCGGCGAGCCCAGCATGCCACCGGCAATCTCGGGCGTACCTGTACCGGGGCGTGCGAAGCCGAGCGGCATGCCCAGCGGTGACGTGAGCGGCCGCAGGGGCGTGAGCGGCCGATCGGGCTGCAGTCCGAACGGCGAGTTGGGACTCGTACCGGCCCCAGGCGGAGATGGCACGCGCCCAGCCGAGTCACCCAGCGACGGCAGAGAGCCGCGCGAGGGGCTGCGCAGCGAGCCCGAGGCAGTGTGCAGCGTGCGCCGGAGCAGACGCTCCTCGGCTGCAAGCGAGGTGGCAAACGTGGACGCGCCCATGTCCCCAGGCCCGCGCTGATCCTGAGCTCTCTCCGCCTCGATCTTGTGATCCATCTTGCTGATGAGCGCACGCTCACGGAAGAAGTCGAGCATGCGCACGCCCGGAGACGCCGATGGCAGGTGGGGCACACCATACTTGCGCAGGATCGCCTCGACTTGCGCCCGCAGAACGGTCGTGTTCTTCACCCAGACTGGGCTGGTGCCCACTCGGCGCACTGCAAAGTGCTGAAAGCTGTTGATGCTTTCGTCGGTGGACGAACCGGTGCCATAGCGGCCGTACTTATTCTCCTGGCTGCGCAGCATGAAGAGCAGGTCGCGCTCTTCGACGGAGAACATCCGGTCCTGCGCCAACAGCGGGTCGCCCAGCTGGCACAGGGGCCAGAAGGTGCGATAGTTCTTCGCGAAGACCTTGGCACACAGGGGGAGTGGCAAGCCCTTTGTGACAGCCCACTCCCAGAGGACGGCCGTTTGTACGTCGCGAAGGTCGGCGGGGTTCGCGACTTGTTTGAAATACGCTGTGCCCTGGCTCATGTCGTGAGCCCTCTACGCGCGCAGCGCAAGCGCGAAGTCTGAGTGAGTGAGTGATTGAGTCATCGTCTCGCAGTTCCGCAAATTTCTAGGTTCGAACATGTAGAATGAAAGAGACCGTGATTCTCTACCGAGCTTACTTTCGGGTTCGACGAAATTCAAAACGCATGTCTAATTCCGCATGATGGCTGCTTCTGAGTAGCGCGCCGCCATCATGGCCACCGTGCGGGACGCGCACCTCCTCGAGGAGAGCCTCATGGAGAGCCTCCAGGTCGCCCACGTGGAGGCTCGCCAACGAGTCGTCATCCCTCCGTCTAGCTCTTCATCGCCGCGCGTCCATTCGTCGCCGCGGCTGCTGCGCCCGGGCACCGCTCCCTCCAACGGGCGCCCAGTGCCACACGTGCTACACAGCGTATCCAGCAGTCACGACGCGGCGACCGTGCAGCGTTGGACGGGCGAGCCTGGAGTAGACGACGAGAGCCTGCCCTCCGAGCGCGAGAACAAATCGTACCTCGAGACGCTCGCCGCCCGCGCCGCCGACCTGGCCAGCGAGCTGTACCGACTCAAGCTGGTAGGCGGCATGGACCTCACCGGCAAGGTGTCGTCGCCCAGGATGTATGCAGGCAGGATGGGCTCGTCGCCCAAGATTGCGCCCCACAAAAAGTCCGTCTCGGGCCGAACCGCGGCCGCTTCCGGCCGCTCGAAGAAGAGCGGCAGCGCCCGGGCGCACCAGAGTGTGGCCGCCGCTGAGCCTACCACGTGTGCGCCGGCGGAGGCGACTGCAAGGGCCGTCTCATACGAGGAGCCGAGCAATCCTTTCTTCCTCTCCGGACGGCACGTTGCTGCGGCGGACCTGCCGATTACCGGTCAGGAGCACAGCAGCACGCCGAGTGACCCTACCGGCTACGGGCAAGGGCTGGTGCATGCGATGACCCTGGAGCTCGAAGTCGAACAGGAGAAGCGCGTCGCACACCTGCAGCAGCTGGGTGTGAAGCGGCTGCGCAGCCAGGCTATCGCGCGTGCCTGGTCGGCGTGGCACAGCACGTGGTTTGAGATGACCAAGGCGCGGCAGGTGATGATTGCCACTGATTGCCTCTGATTGCCACTGAGTGCCTCTGAGTGCCTCTGATTGCCTCTGATAACATCTGAGATGACCATGGCGCGGCAGGAGGCTGCCCTCGAGGAGTCGAGATCCGAGCTCGCGAACGCGACCCATCTGTGCGAGCGCCAGCGGCTCGAGCTCGAGTCCCTGCGCGGGCGCGGTGCGGCGGTCAAGGTGGCCTCAGCGTACGCGGTGCATACCGGCACGCCTTGGAGTAAAGAGGACGAGCTGCGGTTCCATGCGCTTGCGAAGATGGGGGACGACGGCAAGTACAGCGATGGGCTGCGCGAGCTACTCGACCTCGCGGTAGTCGCCACTACGGCGCGCGTGTCGGACGCGCTGCGTGAGGCTGCGCATGCACGCGCCGTGTCGGAGCGAGCGGATCGAGAGAGCCTCCAGGTGATGATTGCCACTGATTACATCTGATTACATCTGATTACATCTGATTGCATCTGATTGCATCTGATTGCATCTGATTGTCTGATTGGCTCGAGAGCCTCCAGTTGATGATTTCACTGATTGTCATCTCTCTGCTGGCCTCTCTGCTGGCCTCTCTGAGGACCACCGATGGCAACTGATGGCTTCTCTCGATCGACTCGCCGCACGCTGCCTGCGCCCAGCACCTCGAGGCCGCGTTCAACGGGAACGACCCGGCGAAGCTCGTCGCGCGCGCGCTGCTCGTACAGACGCAACGGACCGCCTCGCGGCTGCGCGCGGTCGTGGGACGTCTCGAGCATGAGTCAAGCCTCGCGCAGTCGACCCACGTGGCCGATGTACGCAGCCTCTCCGATAGGCTCGTCGCTAGGCACGATGCCCATCAGGCGCTACTCCTTGTGGAGCTCGAGCGTGCCGACAGCGCTTGGGCCACTTCGGTCAGCGCCCTCGAGGCACGCATCACCGACATCCGACGCTCTTGGGCGAGTGAGGTGCATGCGCGTGGCCTCGAGGGCACCCCTGCCCTGCATGCAAGTGCTCACCACGGCGCCCTCCCTTCCCCACAGGTGCATGCGCGTGACCTCGAGCTCCACCGGCTGCATGCAAGTGCTCACCACGGCGCCCTTCCCCCTTCCCCACAGGTGCATGCGCGTGACCTCGAGCTCCACCGGCGGCAGTCGCAGCTCGATGCGCTCACCACCAAGCTCGAGGAGGCCGAGGAAAGGCACACCTTTGAGAGTCGCATTGCCGCCACCGATGGGCGCACGCTCAAGGCCGAGGTCGTGCGGCTCGAGACGGCGCTCGAGGCGGCGCGTTTGGAGCACGGCAGGTTGGAGAAGGAGAAGCAGAAGTTGATCGTGCAGTGCGTGAACCAGTCGGCCGATGCGGGCTCGGCGAGTGAGGGGCTGCAGCAGCTGCTGCGGCAGGAGCAGCAGGCGCGCGCCGAGATGCAGGAGAGGGCGGACGGGCTGCTTGCGATCGAGAAGGAGCAGCGGCGCGCGCGTGAGATCGAGCTGCAGCACGAGATCGCGAGGGAGCGCAAGGCGAGCGAGGTGCGCGAGGCTCTGATTGCCTTGATTGCATCTGATTAGCCAGGATTGCATCTGATTAGCCATGATTGCGGGCCAGATGCTCAAGGCTGTTGACACCCGATGACTTGATTGCATCTGATGAGCCATGATTGCGTCCTTGCTTAGGTGCGCGAGGCCGCGATGCTCAAGGCGTACACGGCGCTGCAGGAGGACAAGGCAGCGATGGAACTGACTCTCCACACGAGGCTCAAGCGCCTCGAGACAGTCCACGAGCAAGAGAAGGCTGTGCTGCGCGCGCGCGTCGACAGACTCTCGAGGCTGCAGGAGGAGGCCATCAATGCGGGCGGCGCGCAGAAGACGCGTGCGCTGCTCTGGCACGCGGCGCTCAAGTCGAAGACGCAAGCCGAGGATAGCATCTCGTGGCGCGGCGAGAACAGCCCAGCCCTCAATGAGGCACCCCGGTGGAAGGCGCAGCAGTGGGCGGAGCAGCAGTGGGCGGAGAGTGCCTCCGGCACTGCACCACATCTCGCCTCTTCCTCGACTTCGTACGACCCCGAGGATGCTCCGGCGGCAGCAGCAGCAGCGGCAGCAGCAGCAGCAGCGGTCATGCTGCCGGGGAGGCGCAGCGAGGTGTCGGGCGTTAACGCGGGAGACTCAGGACGTCAGGAGCGAGGTGTCGGGAGATTGTAGCGAGGTGTCGGGAGACTCAGGACGTCAGGAGGAGGAGCGTTGGAGAGCTTTTGGAGAGCGTTCCAACGAGAGGTAAGAGACCTTAATTAGACTTTAGAGACTAAGAGCGCGTCCAAACACCAAAGGTCCAATGGGAGGTTCCAGTGGAGGTGGAGCGGACGCCGCGGAGAAATCGCCGCTAGCCAAAGTACGCCGCCGATTCTCGATAGCCATTATACTTAGCGAAGAGACGCGCCGGATCGGATCACAATCGTCTCAGTACACAGATAGACGTCAGAGTCGGGGTCGAAGACGGTTACAGTTAGACGACTAAGAGAGCGTGCCGACGCGCCGCGCTCGAGCGACCCCCCGGTACGCGGGAGGCGCGCGACCGGCCGCCGACACCCGGGCGCGTTCGTTGTTTCGTTTTTCGTACGCGCCGGCGTCGACCGTCGTGTTAGTACGATACTAATGCGTGGACGCGGAATGCGTAAAGCGGCGCGCCGACTGCCAATGACGTCAAGTATAATTATAAGTCAAGTAGATAGTAGTTGAGCATCCAAGCAGCAGCGGTTTACACCAGGTACTAGCTGACAAGTAGCTGTGGTACCACGGCGACGCCTGTCACAGCCGGGGTAGACACGTCTCGAGACTCTCTGCTGTCCCGGTCGGCTAAACTAAGGGCTACGCTCTAGTCAGGCTATACGCGGGCAACACGATCCTAGTACCCCTGAATCACAGAATTGAACCACGTGCAACGAGGTGCTCGAGCAGTCGATAGATGCCGGCCTCTTTGAAAAGATGTCGTGGTTCGAAGCGCTCTCGGAAGACCTCGTGCGCTCGGCGCGCCTCTGCTCGCCATTCGTCCTCCGAGTGGCACAAGCGGTCGAACGCTGTGGGGATGGCCTCCTGCGGCATGAAGCGGACGGTGCCATTGAACTCGGCCTCGTCAAAGGGGTGGCAACGCTCCGAGAGGACAATGCGGCCGCCGGGCATCGAAAGGATGCGTGGCACTCGGAATGTCACTGGCGAGCGGCCGGCCGCCTCGCATCCCTTGTGCAAGTTCAGGTAGAAGTGGTCGGTACGCAAGATCTCGGCGAGGGGCTCGTCTTCCCACGCATCGTAGGTCTGCACGAGTCGATCGTGGAGCACAGCACGCAACTTATCGAAGCAGAGAGTACGGGCCTGGCCGGGCTGCAGCCGGTCCCTCTGATCAATGGCTCCAAGAAAACGGAGGCGCGCGCATGCACTGCCGGTACCGACGGCAAGGCGGGTGGTGTGAACGGCCGTTGGGGCTGGTCCGGGAGGTGGTGGCAGGTAGCCAGGTGGGATGAAGCGCAGGGTCAGCATGGGGGAATCTCGTTGGACACCTCCGATGCATTCGAACGTTGCATGCCGCGTGCCGTTGAAAGGCAGTGGAAAGCGCTGCTGGCAAGAAGTCATACAGCCTTCGAGGCCAGCCCATCCAAAGTCCCACACCTCATCCACAAGCTTCGTGCGGTAAGGACACCACCTTCTCGGTTCGGTGGAATAGAGCACCGTGCGCACGCCTCTTGCGCGAAGTCGACGGAAGGGCATGTTGGGTCGCGTTGCCAAAGTGAAGGGGCCAACCCAGATGAACAGATCGCCACTCCGCAGCTCAGATAGCTCATGACTGAGCCGCATCGAACGGCCAACGCCAGCCCGTATCTGCCACCCCAAAGCATTGCGAAATCCTGCGACGAGTGTCGCCACGACCGGGTACAGCATGAAGGAAAGGTGGCCATCCATCCTCTCATCATGCCAGATCAGGACGCGATGAGTACCGATGTGGCTCACGTTGCTGGTGTTCAGCCCCAAGTGGGTGTTCAACCACCGATCGCGAGCTGCGCCTGCCTTTAGCTCTGCACGAGAGATGCTGTCTGATGGCTTGAAGGCCCCTTCCATGAAAGGCGCCAACACCGTGAATAGTTCACGTGAATATGCCAACTGCAAGCAATTCTGGTGGACCACATTCAATTTTTGGATTATTGGTGGTATACATGTGACAGTTGAATGCGACTTGACTTGACTTGACTTGACTTGACTTGACTGCCGACCCACATGAACTCGCAAGAAATGCAATCACGCATCACTCGGCCGTGCCCCTCGTTCTGGAGCTCATCCGGGAAATGATGGACCACGCTGAGCTCCAGAAGCTCCTGGTCAGTGGTGACGTGGACGCTCTGCGCCGTTTGCTCAAGCGAGAATCGTATGAAGAAGCAGCCACGGTTGCTGCTCCGCCGTCCTCGAATCAGCTGCTGCTGCAGTCGGCTGACCGCCTGCTCCAGCCATCCACACTCTTCGCTTCCCGGCCATCGGTGCGGCTTCCCATCGGCGCGTTCGAGGTTCTGATTTGCAACCATCGTTCGATGGGCAAGCTGCTCTGGCCCGCCGGTCAGGCCATCGCAGAGATGCTTTCCGGTGTGGCACCCGCGGCCGCTGCGTCCTCGCTCGCCGTCTTGGAAATTGGTGCGGGAGCGGGCGTGCCCGCGCTCATCGCCGCACAAGTCGGAGCACGAGTGGCCATCGCCACCGACTTCACCGAGGAATCTGTCGAGCTGCTCCGCTACAATGACGGCCTCAACGGTCAGAGACTCACGGGCTGTTCGCGGCTCGATGTGGGCGAGCCCTCTTGCATGCTGGAGTGCGTACGGCAGCACGGACTCGCCGAAGCGGACCCGGTGCTCATCGTCGCGTGCGAGTGCTCTTACGACCCGACGACGGTGACCAAACTCTTTGCCTCGGCAGGTCAGTTGCTCTTGCGACCGGGAGCGGCCAGCCCTCTGATCTGCTTCGCGCGCTCAGACGTCTTTGCTCATCTCGACGAGCACACCTTCGCGGCGGCGCACGCCGGTGGCTTCGCACTGTGCCGGCGCGAGCACCGCCGCGCCGCCGGGGTGCTCGACGCCACGCTGTCGTATCTGACCCCCTGTGCCGAGGATGCTGTGGAATGCTTCTTTTTTGTTCGAGAGGCGGACGCGGCACTGCCGCATCCGATACTCGACCTGCTCCCAAGGTCACACGCGCCGCAGGCTGACGCCGCGGCTGCGCCCGCTGCCGCGGCCACCGCCTCCGAGCTCGCGAGTGCATGGGCTCTCCCTACTTTTTCTTACACTTGGGCACTCCCTAATTTGGAACACCGAGCACACCCCGTCGAGGAGCGGCGTCTCCACTTCGATCCGCCAACCCCAGTCGTTCCACAAGAATAGCTGTTGACCGTGAAGGGAGGTTTGGGGGTGTGCTGTGCGACAAGTCTCATGAGTTCACCAAAAACGCTCACGAACCGAGAGTGAATCTGGGGGGGGGACCGAATCTCCGAGAAAACGCTCGACACCGTGGAGGTCATCAAATAATGTTGACCATCTGCGCTATTGTAGCCCTTGGCTACCAGCTGCCGTCCCATGCGAGCTATTCTGCGCCAACGCGCGCCGCCTCTGCAAAGATGATGGGTGGATCACCGCTCGCCGCGAGCCTCGACAAATCCAAGTCGGTGCTTGTCCAGGGCAACACACTCAAAACTTGGGATGTAGGAGAGGAGACTGTGGAGCGTGTTCAGCTCCAGATCACGTCGGGCGGTCGCCCCGTGCACAGCCGCGTGGAGCTATGGTACACGCCCGCGTACGTTCCATCCAAGATTTCAGTATATACCGAGGACGGCAAGTACCGCCCAGTTGACATCATCATCGAGACGCCCAAGTCGCCCAAGACTGTGGCGGTCTACAACACTGGCTCGCTCGATTTCCCCTTCACCGCCACCGTTGCCCACACCGGCATGGACAAGGCCTACTATTCGCTGAAAGACATCACGCCCGAACACGTTCAGGGTGGCCGAATCACGTCCTACACCTTCGGGCCTGAGGTCGAAGCCGTTCAAATCCTGTTGACGAGCAAGGTGAACAACCTGAAGGCCAAGATCGAGCTTACGCAGGGACCCAACCAGGTGAAGCAGATTGTTGAGATCTACTCATCCACCTACAAGAACCCGCTCTACCTCGTCATGCAGACGCCAGGTGCAAACAACGCCATTCGTGTCATCAACGAACACACCGTCGAGTTCCCGTTCGATGCTTGGGTGCTACCGTACAAGACCGCCGGCACGGATGCCTCCGCACCGGTGATGGGTGGGTTCTAGCTCTGTGCACCTCGCGCATGTGCATGCACTATGCGTCTCTCGGATGTCGCGTTGTACTGCTCCGACCTCTTCCCCTCCGCGCCCCCACGCTGTGGTCTGTCCAGTGGTTCGCCGGGCCGCTCGCTCCGGTGGGCGACTGTGGCGATCATGCCAACTTGAGCTCGCACCGTTCGAGGTCTAACAAGGGCGTGGAGCGGCATATAATGTGGTAACGTTCGGTGGCGAGTACACAGTCTGTGTTCGGCGTAATTCGAACACTCAATCTTACTGCTTGTGCTTCATTCGACTTGTTCGGGCGTACCGGCGGCTCCACGGACCACACCGACGCCGCGAGCGTGCCCGGGAGCCGCCTGCGTGCGCGATCGTCCGCCGCGTGGCTGCCCCGGTGCGCGTTAACGTGCGGTCTGAAAGACTGAAACTCGTCGAGGAGGACCGAGGAGGACGTCGCACCTTAGCGCTTCCGACATGTCCAGTTCGAGCGGTGACCCTGACCGGTGTCCGGTGACGATACGAAACTGGGAAACTGAGTTACTTTGAAACTCGACGACGTCTGACTACAGTCGCCGACCGTAAAGTATAACGCTTTCTATAGGGCTCTGGTCTGTACGCCCCGCGGGACACCTCTCCGCATGGGCTATTTCAGTCCTCATCAGACAAGCTCTGACTACTGGCGCTGCTGCCATCCTCTTTCTCACCTTCGTACTCAAGGTCCTGTCGGAGCTTGCGTACGGTGGCCATGAGCGAGGTGTCGCGTGAAATTGCCTCATGCACCCAGGCAGGCGCAGCGAGGTTGAGCACTCTTTTTCGCAGACCAGCGACAGCGCGAGCACCCACGGAGGCCACGTCCTTGTCGGGCAGATCAAGGAACTTGGAAAGCTGCCGCCACGCTTGCTTCTGCGGCCCGACCAGGTCCTCGAGCCGCAGCTGCAGCGAGCGTGTGCGCTGGCGTTTCGCGTGCATGTACAATCCCGGAAGCCTGTCCATGCGCAGGCGGCTGCAGAGCGTTGCCATCGTGACGTTCGGTCCATCATGGGCAGACGTCATCGGCCACTGCGCCACGCACGCCTGCATCGGATCCCAAAGCACATGCACGAGCTGCACATCGGCGGCGTGCTCACGTAGGCTGTCGAACGTCCGTTGCAACGCACCCGCTTCACGTTCGAGCCATACCAAGCGAGTCCTACGCTTTCGCTGAATGGATGCAAGCGACTTGAGATCGTGTATCGAGCCGCCCAGTGGTGTTTCGCAGAGCAGCTGTGTGCGCGCCCGCTGACACAGATCGCCAAAAACTTTAGAGAGCAGCTCGGAACCCAGACCAAAGTGCGAACCGATGAGAAGCACCGATCGCGTTGCTGCCTTGCGGCTGCGACTGCGGAAGATAGAGCGACTCGAAGAGCCCACGAAGATGTCGTCCGCACCGACGCACAGCACCACGAAAAGGCCGATGATGCTCATCGTGAAGGAAAGCATACATGAGCATACGTGTGAATTGATACACGTGTGAATTGTCTTTACGGATTTGGTATGGTAGGGCATGCAGGACTAGGTGTTGAGGAGTAGAGGAGGGGTGTGGGCCTCCATTGGGATAGATTTGGGGTTCGTTGAGGTTCCGGGTAGTCGTCGATGGAAAGAGTGTGTGATTTGAGGTCGTCTGTTCGTATCATCAGCCTGGACACTGGACCACAGCTGTTAAAAGTAAATTGAAGCGCAATAATTCAGTGGTCAATTCTCAATTTTCTTGCTACGTCGGCACGACGAAACTTTGTCGCTCAGATCAGCCGTCTCGCATTATACGCCCGCGTGTCAGTCCTCAAGCCAGCGCTCGATGATGGTCCTCGCGAGGGAGATGGACGAGGGCACGTGGAAGGCGCCCGGCTCGGCGGGCTTGTCGAGGTCGCCCTGCCTGGCGAGCGCACCGCGCACAAACTCGCGCTCGAACCACTGCGCGTCCTCCAGCTCGTCCTCATCGACATGCAAGACTTCGTCCTTGGTCTGCACCAGGAAGCCAACCATGAGCGATCGCGGGAAGAGCCAGGGCTGCGAGCCGACGAAGCGCAGCGAGGTGCGATCGCACCGCACGCCCGCCTCCTCCATCATCTCACGCAGCACGCATTCCTCGATCGTCTCCCCAAACTCGACGAAGCCCGCGAGCGTGCTGTACCGGCCGGCGGGCCATTCCTTCTTGCGCCCGAGCAAGCACTTATCCCCGCGCGTGACGAGCACAATGACGGAGGGATCGAGCTGCGGACGGTAGCGCGTGCCGCAATCCTCGCACTTTCGGTTGCGCCCGTTTCGGAACGGCTTCGTCTTGCCACCGCATGCGCTGCAGTGCGGAATGGACCGATGCCAGAGCGCCAAGCCCCGCGCCGTGGTGAGCAGGGCCACGTCGTCGTCGCTCGTGAGTCGCACGTCGCTGCCGCCCAAGATGGCTGCTTCGCCGCCGCCCGGGCCGCGTGAGGCCCGCAAGGGCGCCCACTTGCCACCGAGGTCGGGAGCAGTCTCCAAGTGGGAGAGTTCGAGCAGCCAGAAGCCGGGCGTACTACCCTCGCCGTGCGCCGCCAGCGGTCCTTCCTTGGCGGTTCCGATCCATTGCGTGATGCAGTCCTCATGCGCCGTGAATCGGGACGCGGCCTCTGCACTCAACAACACTGGCTCGCAGTCCCGCCCTCGCTCTGCTTTCGCGGTGCACGGCGACACGCACAGCTCGCCTTTGTACACGGGCACGTACCGTGCAACAGCATCTGCGGCGGGCGCACCAGTGCGCTGCAGCCGCAAGTTGGTGTCGAAAAAGGGTACCGACGTCAGCGATGCAGAGGGCCAGGATGCCACGACGAGCAGGAACATGACGATTTTGGCGTTACGTGCTGGGTTTCAAGAGATCCCAGAATCGGAGGGCTCGAGCGAGAGAGCCGCGTCTGTGGTGAGGATACGCCCAAGAAGGCGCTCGCAGCTGCCGTACCGAAGTCCAAAGGGACTTGGGCAGTTTTGCTCTCGTTCGTGTCGCGCTTGCAGCATGTACAGTCGCGAGGAGCGGTACCGCTCGATGTCTCAGGCGACGCCGTGGACGGTCGGCCCGTCGGCGAGCCGCGATTTCGAGCCGCCGGCCGCCGCCGACGATCCGATGCTCCAGATCGCTGCTTCAGCGCACGCAAAGATCGCCGGCCACAATGGCTTGGGCAACCCGAAGATGGTCCGTGGCCAGCGCGGCCGCTTCACGGGCAGCGCCTCGGCGCCCGCGCTGCACCGCGAGTTTACCCTCAGCACCTCGGCCAACGAAGTCGTCCAAAACCGGCTCGGACCAGGCCCGTCGACCGTGACGCTGGAGGTCGGGGTGAGCGCATTGCGTGGCGCTGCTCAGTCGCAGGCCAAGGAGCTGGTCGCGTCGCGCCAACGGGCTGCTCGAGCGTCGCCACCACCGAGCGACGAGGTCGACGCGCAGGAAGGCGCAGCGGCCACAGCAGCAGGAGCGGCGGCGACGGAGACGGAGGCGACGACGGCCGCCGACGTGAGCTCTTCGCCGCTGCCGCCGCTGCCGAGCACGCCGCCAGAAGAGAGCGACCCGGGCGCGGCCACCGCGGCCGCGGCTGAGCCGTCCGCCGCGCCAGCCAGCAGTGCAGAGGACGAGAAGGACGAGAGCCATCCCACCGGCGCGGACTCCGCGGAGGCGAAGAGCCGAGGCAGGCGCGGCGGTGGAGGCTCTAGCAGCGCGCCGATGCTGCCGGCAGAAGGGACAGCCATGGACGCGGAGATGAGCGGAGCGCCGCGCGCTTCCGCCTTTGCCCCACATGCATCCGACGGCAGCGGCGGCGGTGGCGCCGGCAGCGGCGGCGGTGGCGCCGGCAGCGGCCGCGGCGGTAACAACCCGTTCGCGCGGCTCAAGGCTGTAGGAGTGCCGGGGGACATGGCTCTTCACGTTCACACCCCCATGGCTGCGCCTCCGCCGCAGCAGACGCCTCCCGCATGGACAGTTCCCATCAAGGGCCGCGTGCCCTCGCCCACTCCGCTGCAGCTGCCGTGGCGGCCGGAGCCCGGCCGACTACTGAACTCGCCGCCGAGCGGGCAGCCGCTGCGCCCACTGCCGCTGTATCCGGCGCCCATACAGCCGGGGTCGACGGCGACGGTGCCGCTCACAGACGACGAGGTGCTCGTTGGCAGCGTGGCCAGCGTGGCGCAGCGGAACGCCATGGCGACCATTGGCATCCGTGAAGGGCGGTGTGAAGGGCGACCACAAGGCCGACCCCTGGGCCGTGGAGTCCGTCCTGCCACGCCGCGAATACTAATCACCTCCGCCTCCGCGCCGCTCACCTCCTCTTCGACTCACGAGGAGCCTCCCCCGAGGGCGCCCTCGTCCTCGCCGCGTGCGCCACGCACGAGCTCCACCGAAGTCGGCGCCGTCGTGAGCGCGAGCGGCGCGGGAGCTGCGGCGCTCACGACGGCGCTCACAGCGCCGCCGCCGCCGCAGCCTCTCGGCGCTGTCGTGAGCGCGTCCATGCCGGTGCTGCCGACTGACTGGTCACCCATCGACGGTGGGACGCGCGGTGGCCCCGAGTTCCGTGCAAGCGCCTTCGGACGCACGCTCGAGTCCGTTGCCGCGCCCGTGCCCTTCGGTGGCGCCGGCCTGCCAGCATCGCTGAGCGCTGTGGCGGGCACTGCCAAGCTCAAGCAGCCTCGATCGGAGTTACAGACCGCGCCGCCGCCACCGCGCACGCAGCAGCCGCCGATGGCGGCGGTGACGCACAGCGCGCAGCTCGTCGGCCGCACGAGCGCCTCGTGCGCGGAGCCGCGCGGATCACAGATGCTCCCGCTGCGCGTGTGTGGTGCGCTCACGACGGCGCCCGCGTGGCAGGAGGGATGGGAATGGTTTGGGTGGGACGTCTCCCCCTTTGACGAGCGTGCTGCCGAGGTGGCGGCGGCCGTCGACGTTGGCGCGGAATGGGCGGAGGAGGCCGTGGATGCTGCGCCTCGCGAGGAGGCGGAGCGTCGTGGTGAGCACTTGCATGCAGCGCCTCGCGAGGACGTCGCAGCGCCGCCGCCACCCGTCGCCAAGCTCGCACTCCACTTGGAAGCAAAGTCGTCGGCACCCTCATCGTCGTTCAGCGAGGGTGGTGAGGGTGGCGGTGAGGGTGGCGGCGAGGGTGGCGGCGAGGGTGGCGGTGAGGGTGGCGAGGGCGGCGAGGGCGGCGACGCCAGCGAAGAGGCAGCGGCGACGCAAAGGGAGTCACGCGACGCAAAGAGAGGTGCTCAGCACGATGCCCTCGACCCTTCACCATCGCTGAGCGTCGTGATGAGCACCACTCCGGATGCCTCATTGGATGCGGCGGCGGCGCGTGCCCGGGTCTTCCTCAACACGAAAGGATACGCCGAGCCCGACGTCGAATCGATCCGGCCGTTGGGACGGGTTGGAGGCAAGGAGCTGCTCAAGGCCATCTATGCGCACGCGGTCCGTCTGTCGGAGAAGAGCTTCGCAGTGCCCTCGACGTCATCACGCGCAGGCCCACCGGCGCCGCTGCTGCGCCATGCGTTGGGTAAGCCGGCGGGCTGCCTCTGCCTCGAGCTCTGCGAGCCGGGAGCCTACGACGCGCTGCGTGCTGCGTACCGCCGGCTCGCGCGCATCGAGGGTCATCAAGGGTCATCCAGCATCGAGGGTCATCAAGGGTCATCCAGCATCGAGGGTCATCAAGCTGGCGGCCCCGCCGAGACGATCCGCGAGCTGCTGCCGATGCTTGATGAGCTTCGTCATCGCATAGCCGTGGGTCGTGTGGCACTCCAACGGCTCAGTGTGCTGCTGCCACCACCGCCCGCGGGCGCCGCGCCGACAGCCTCGTTGGCCATCGGGCTGAGTCTCCTCTCAATGGCTGGCAGTAACTCCCACCCGGGTGCGGAGGCCGCTCGGCAGGCGGCGCCTGAAGTGGCCACGGCACTGGAGCTGTGGCACCGGTCCGGGCTCACCGAGGCCGCGTCGTCGCTCGCTGCCGACCTGAGCCTGCACGCGCACACGCTGGCTCACCACCTGAGCAAGTCGATGCCCAAGTCGCCTGAGGGCGAGCTGCTGCCCGGCATCACCCAGATGCCACCACACCTGGCCGTCGTTGAGCTATGCACACCCGCCCACCTCGAGTGCTTCCGACGCATCGCCACCTGGGGGGATGTGACACCCGAGCCTTCAGGCCCAGGCACCAACCAGGTCCCCACAGGGGTGGGCCTCGGCCTCCGGAGCGGCGTCTCCAAAAACGTCCCCGCTGCAAGCGCCTCGATGAGCTCGGCGGCGCCGCCCAACACGCAATGGGCGCAGCTCCTCGCGCAGCAGCTCCTCTGCACGCTCTGGCGGCTCTACCGGTGTGGCGCACTCACGGTGCCCATGGACCCCGAGGTGCAACAGACGGCCGAGCTGCTCGAGCACCAGCACCGTCGCGCGCGCCAGGCGCAGCTCGAGCAAGAGCGACGAGAACGCATCGGGCAGCCGTCGCCGCCGCCGCCGGGCCCTGATGACATTCCCGACGAGCGCGACTCGCCTTATTACGGACGCCACCTGCGGGCAGTGTGCGTGCTGCAAGCGCTGCATCGACAGCGCCAGCTGCAAGTGCAGAAGCAGAAGCAGCAGGCGGCGCTGCACCGGCTCGGGCACGAGCAGAAGCAGCTCGCGAAGCGTACTACCGGCGCCGCCGCACCCACCTTTACAATGGCCACGAGCAATCCCAAGCCGGCCAAACGCCCCGCGCCGCAAGGAGCGCTCCACCGGCTCGGGCAGGAGCGGCCAGCTGGGCCGAAGCTCCCGTTCCTCACCGCCCTGATCGTGCCGCCCAAGGCCCACTTCAAGGACGGCGAGGTGCCGCGCATGGAGCTCTACCACTCCGAGAACGCGCCCGGCTACGTACACTTCTCGTCGTGAGCCCCTACCGGTCCGGCTTGGGTGTTGAGACGGCATGGGCTCGTACGCGCGTACTGTATTCTCGAGTAGCGAGCTCTCTGCGTCAAGCTGAAGAGTGCAGACCCCACAGTGTGTGCCCCGCGAGAGCGTCAGACAGCACAGCACACGATAAATGTATCTCACCGTGCCACCCGACGTCTGGACATGACGGGGAACTGATATAATAAGCAGCGCTTGACCACCTTCCAGTCTCGAGACTTTGGTGAACGCTGTCCACACTGGAATCAAAATGTGGAAAAAGGCGAGCACGGATTTTCGATCGTGTCGTCTGGAAATCCAACGCCGCAAATTCAGTTGTCAAGCACACCGTCTGGAATCTAGATTTTTTGAAGAGACAACATGCCGACTCTTGTCAAGCATGGCACTCGAGAGCTTAGCTTCGCTGAAGCATTTGAAACCATCTCCCAGGTGAAAGCCGCGCTAGCTCGCGCTCACGGCATCGCACCAGAGAGCGCGCGCTTGGTCGCCAAGGGCAAGACGCTCTCCGACGAAGAATCCGTTCCGAACTGCAAGATGATGTTGTTTATCCGCGGTGGCACATCAACGCTGTCATTGTCGCTGCGCTGCCTCGTTAGCGGCCGCGTCGTGAATCAGGTTCAGGTCGCCTCCTCGATGCGCGTGTCCGAGCTTGCAGAGCGGGCGACCGTCGCCCTCGGCCTCTCGGGCCATCGGGCCCTGTACCTGGAGGCTGGCAAGCAGCTCATGCGTCCCGAACTGTCGCTCAATGACTACACGGTTACGAACGGCACCGAGATTTTCGTCTGTCCGGTTTCGAGGACTGCGGAGGAGCTCGGTGCTGAGGCTGAGCCCAAGCTGCTGCCGCTGCCGCTGCTGCCCCCGTCAATCAAGAGCGCAGTGCCTAAGGCTCTGGAGCCCGTGCCGCCCACGCCGCCTGCGCAGGACGCCGATGGCGAGTGCAGCCAGGCGGGTGCAAGGGTACCTGCTCGAATGAGGACGGGTGTGCTCGGCGAGGCTGGGGCTGCTGCCCAAGTGCAAATGATCCCAATCCCCATCGAGGTGCTACGTGAACTGCAGCGCTCGGAGTGCGGAGGCGGGAAGCCTGTTGACGAGCGTGCCTTGCTCGGCTTGATCGATCAGCAGATGCACGCCAACCTGGGCACCTTGGGCATCCTGGGCGAGCTGCCTCGCATTGAACAGCAGCAGGCGAGGCAAGAAGAGCATCTCGAGCTCGTATGCTCGAAGCTCGTGCACGGGCTGCAACGCGCCCAGCCTGCCGAGCAGCTCGGCAACAAGCCCAGCGACGCCAAGGAGCGCCGAAAGGAGTCCGCAGCGTGGGGTAAAGGCCTTTCAAAGGGGTTCCTCTCGCGACCCAAGAAGCAGAAGCGGCAGCCGGCTCAGCCGCCCGCGCCCGTCGTCGTCGTCAGCCAGGCTGAGAATGCCGAGTTGAGCGCTGCCGTGTGCGCAGCCAACCGTGCCAAGAAGAGGGCGGCAGCTTGCTGCTTGGTGTGCGCAACACGCCTGCCAGTGACGGCGTCGATTCAGGCGCGCTGTCGCTGCGGTGAGCTCTTCTGCGCGGCTCATATGCATGCGCACGCGTGCAAGCATGACTACAAGGCTGCTTTTGCGAACCATCTGCGAGCGGCCAACCCGAAGGTGGAGCCAACGAAACTCGAGACGCTATAAGACGTAACTCGAGACGCTGCGAGACGGGGCAGGCAGCAAGACACATACTGGGACGCTACTACCGTTGATTGTAGATGCAATTAAGATGGATGGCCGACATGATTCTGCTCGGGATGCGCTGGGATGCGGCGTTGGCAGGGGCGAGCAGCTGGTCATGCCGAGTCCTGAGAGCTCGCAAGTTGCGAGCCGGGCTCAAGGAATCGGTATCCGGGAATGAAGGAAACCTAACCGGAGCTAAGCTGGGAGCTGAGGCAGTGGTGCCTGGTGCGGCCCCGGCGCCTTGACGTGACATCGATTCGCGTTTTCGTTGTTAGTCGGCTCGATCCTTGACTCGCGTTCAAGGTGTACTGCTACTAACACAGAAAAAGCCACTTTTTAGCGGGTATCTAAGCTCTCAGCAAGTAGATCACGAAGAGCCCATCACGACGCTGCCGCTATGTTCACGCGACGCGAGGACGGATGTCCCATGTCGCCGAAACGGATACGCGCACTGCCCGTGCGCGCACGACTTTGCACAAGAAATGCACGGCCGTCCGAACAGAACGCCTCGCGCAAAAGCCAAACCAACGCGGAGGTCAGATGGCAGCAGTACGATGTCAACGCGCTTTTGTGCCGTACTGTTTCTGGCCGACTGCGAATGTCTGAGACGAACACGATCGAATTCTTCTGATTTGCGACCCATTCTCGCAAACCATGCAAGCATGAACGCAAGCCACATGGGATTGCTGTGGACGCCAGATCTCCCGCCGATCCCCGACAGCAGGCCAGGAATCGGTGGAAACTGCTCAATGGGGGAACTCAAGTACAACAAGGTGCCTTTGAAGAACTCGACCATGTGTTTGGCCCCGGAAGGCGACTGGATTAGCGATAAGATACGCAAGGTTGGACATTGGTATGATTGTATGCTTCTGAGACGCCTGTGGCACGCACCTGTCGCAGACAGAAGCCGCGGAGGCATATTCCTCGAAGTAGGTGCAAACATTGGCACTTGCACGTTGGAGTTCTTGCTCTTGACGGATGCGTACATAATTGCAGTGGAGCCGAGCCCATTCAATCTCTACCATCTCACACGCACGCTTCACATGGCAGCATTACAAAATCCCGCCCTGGCCTCTCGCGTTGCGGTGCTCACACTTGCCGCTGGAGATGCAAGTATTCGAGGCGCAGGATTGCGCACGCCACATGGTAACGCCGGCAATTCCCAGATGGTAACGCCTCCATCCCCGCCGCTGCCGAGGCCGGCTGCCAAGGGTGCAGCCGCGACCAACGGGCGAGCTGCTTCTGCGCACCGAGGGCTTAGCCCTGGGGGCAATCCAGCAAGCCCTGGGCGTCCGCAGAAGGTGGCGGCGTGCCGGGGCTCGTGCACAGTCCAGAGCGTTGCTGTTGAACCTCTTGATAAGATCTTTCCTGGTCGAGCCCTTCGCTCTGTGCGACTCTTCAAAGTGGACACAGAAGGATTTGAGTGCAACGTGTTGCGAGGTGCACGCCAATTACTGCGATCGGGCGAGGTGCAACGCGTGACTGCTGAAGTGAACTCAGGAATGCTGCAACGTGCAGGTTGTGACGAGACGCGCCTGCACCGCGAGCTCTGGTCTTCGGGTGCATACAATGTCTCGCTTCGCCCGACGATGACAGAATCAACCTTCATCGCACAGCGCTTTGGCGGACCTCTGGCCATGTGCAGTGGGCCCAGCGGGTGCCCAAACGTGCCATTGGATTACTCGAGTCCGGAATGGCAAACTCCTGGTACGTTGCTACATCCTCATCCTGGGTCCAGCTCGAGCTCCACGTCTTCGTCTGCGGGTCCAGAGGGGGCACTACGTGTACATCTTCCCTGTGCATCGCATCTGCTAAAGGGCTTTGGCAAGATGAAGTATGATGCTTGCATGGCATCTGCCCTTGGTTCATGCCCGCCCGCTGTGTGCGCGTCGCTCAGTACCGGAGCGGGCGTTCTACCGCCCCTTTTGTTGCTTGCCCCTGAACGCTGAAGACCTCTAGCGTAGTAACTTGGTAGTACTGTAATTCTCGCGCTCGACCGCTGTACAAGCATACTAACGCATTCGCACCCCTTTCGCGCACGGTGTCGATCATTCAACGTTATTCGCGGCGCCTTGGCCTTCGCGCTTATCCGTCGGTTATGGCGTTCCGACCTCCACCAACAACAGTAATAGGGTACTAGACGTAACAGTGTCGACACGATACGATGAGTCACACACGCGGCGACGAGTACACACACATTCGACTTTGGCGCCAGTTGGTTCTTGGAACGACCCTCCTCGCAGCTGCCAGTCTCGCGTTCGCCGGTTCGCACTGCGTTCGCCGGTTCGCAGGGTCCGGAAGCTACGAGGAGGGAACGCGCCAGTGCTCGCGGCGGCACTCGAGTGGCTGTACACACATCGGTATGGTACTTCGTCACTGGCCGGTGCTTCGTCACTTACCTCTCGAGTGGCTGTACACGTCGGTCTTCTCCGATCATTTCTGATCTCTTCGCTGGGATCGCTCCTTCCGTCGAGCTCGCGCGTGCTCAACGGCAGATGCCATCGAGCTCTTGAGCTTTGAGACGATCATGTCTATCCTCTGGTCCATTCTTCGGGCTCGCTCTTGCTTGCGAGCCAGCGTGCGCTCAACGGCTGCCTCCATAGACTTATAGAGGGCCTTGAAGGCTTGGGGGTGGCGCAAGCCCGAGAGAGGAGCAAGCACCGGGTGCACGAGCGGCAGCGCCCACGGCAGCTTCTGACTGATGAAGCGACCCATGGTGCGCACGAGCGATCCGGCCTTATGCTCCCCCGCCTGCATGCGGCGCCGCCACGTAGCCTTATCCTCCCCCGCCTGCGGAGCCGCATGCGCTGCAGGCGGGATCGAAGAAGCTTCGGCCTCTGCGGCGGCCATCATCCACCGCCAGAGGCGGATGAGGCGCGGCGCCTGCGGGATCTCCGCCTGCGAGATCTCATCGTCCTCTGGGTCCGCCTTCTCGGCGCCCTTCTTGGCGGCCGCCGCGCGCTCTGTCTGGATACGCTCTGCTTCGTTCCGCTCGGCCTTTGCCTTCTCGGCCTTCGCCTTCTCGGCCGCCATCTTGTCAGCCTTCGCCTTCTCCGCCGCCGCCTTCGCCGCCATCTTGTCAACCTTCGCCTTCTCCTTCTTCGCCTTATCAGCCTTCGCCTTGTCAGCCTTCTCCTTCTCGGCCGCCGCCTTCTCGGCCGCCACTTTTTCGAGCGCCGCCTTCTCGAGCGCCGCCTTCTCGGCCACCGCCTTTTGGGCAGCCGCCTTCTCCTTCTCGGCTGCCGCCTTCTCCTTCTCGGCCGCCGCCTTGTCCGCCGCCGCCTTCTCGATTGCCGCCTTCTCGGCCGCCGCCTCGTCCGCCGCCGCCTTCTCGGCCGCCGCCTTCTCTGCCGTCGCCTCCTCCG
>Ga0210248_100375_pt1 | contig 39303 bp, 20 predicted proteins | sample ChrtobMetP3_32mM_FD_155493 | JGI IMG/M metagenome (GOLD analysis project Ga0210248, IMG submission 155493) | Chrysochromulina tobin associated microbial communities from unialgal haptophyte culture, Seattle, Washington, United States - P3_32mM | ecosystem: Host-associated > Algae > Haptophytes >...
GTGGGTTTGGTTGGTTGTGAGATTCGTCTGTGTGCCTTTGTGCGTCCGCGTGTCCCGTGTGTCCCGTGTGTGTCCCGGCTCCCCCCGGTGTCTTTTTACCGGTAAAAAGACACCGGGGGGAGCCGGGACACACTTTGTACCGGTAACTTACCGAGCTACCTACACATGGGGCAGTGCCGGATGGGCGCCGTGCCGGTGACGCACTGAAGTGTGAACTTCCGGTGTGAAATAGCGCTGTGCCTCCTTTTCTCTACGCCGTTTTCAATGGACAATGCTTGCCAGCTTGGCTTTTTACCTACTTCATTACATGTACCGTTAGGAAAGTTCGAACAGCATGTGCCAGTCCATCCAATCGCACGAGGGCGGGTACCGGTAAGTATGGTCGCTATATGGTGTGGGTTGACGACCCGTCAAGTCTCTAGTCGAGTCTGGGCCTCTGGGGGAAGTCTGTAGTCTCGAACTCTTTGAGAACCCACGACAAGCACGACCCGTCCATCCTCATTCTCATCACGCCTGCCGCACCTTCCGCTCCTGCGGCTCCATCTTGTGGAGCGCAGCGCGCAGCAAGACGACCAGGAATGTGCCAGCGACTGCGCCAGATAGATGCGCCACGTGATTAACACCGGCGACGCCACCCGTGGCCGCTGTTTGAATCTCAGCAAGCACCTTCCCCAAGACAAATTCGCCGAGCACGGCCACCTCGCAAAGTTTGCGCCAGTCGAGGTCCCGCCACGTTAGTTTCGACAACGTCGAGACGGCAAAGAGTCCAAAGACTGCCCCCGATGCACCGAGGCTCACCGTGGCCCGAGGGAGCAACAGCAGTGAAACCATGCTGGCGACGACACCGCAAAATGCATAGGCCGCAAGGAGTCCGAACCAGCCCAGCTCGTCCTCGACGGATCGCCCGAACAACAGAAGCAGGAACAAGTTTCCCGATAGGTGCTCGCGTGATGCGTGGCACAAGGTCGACGTGAGTGGCTGAAACCACATTGGCTGCGAGTGATAGAGGTACAGATATTGAGGCAACGGCAGGCGCAGAATCTTATCGCTGAAGAAGATGAGGAGGTTTGCTAAGATGAGTGCATAAACCGCCGTGGGCTTCGGAGCAGCCTTCGTGGTCGTGCCCACTGCAACGGGATAGCGTGCTCGGCGGACCAGACTAAGGCATCCAGACGTGGCGTGAGAATTCACGGATGTCGGTACGCGTGCGACATGATATCGCATGGATATTGGCACGCACGAAGGCCAAGCCGGACCGTACTGCAAAGCGCTCGCAGCCACCACCAGTTGAGCGCTGAGCATCGTTCACGAACTGCGCGAGATTTGACCTCCGGGCCGCTGCCGGTGGGTGAAAAGGTGAAAACTCGTGAGAAGCGCCGAGTTGGGCATTGCTAACCTACTCGCTACTCCTCACCTGGCATGTGCAGCCGCAAGACGCACCCGTGGCTCGCCATGTGCCGCAGCCTCGCGCTCTCGATCTCATAATTGTGGCTCTTATAAGTCCATGGCTTTGAGGGCTTGTCAGCGGCGGGATCACGTGTGTGCGCTTCCCAATAATGATAGCGAAACGGGCCGCTCGGGCTCGGCGCGCTGGCGAGCGCGCGCGCCTCCGCGCCATCGTCATCATTTCCCTCAAGCTCGCTTGGGGGGATGTAGAAGCCGTACGCGTCGATCGTGTCGCATGCATGCAGCGCGTGAACGACGGCCTCGAAGCCGAATGTGGGCGTCAGCCGGTTGTGATGGCGCCGGCGGTGGGCTGCCTGGTCCTCCTCTGTAAACCAGGGCGCCACGCAGCGCTTGCGATACGTGCGATTGAGCCGCGCGACGCCCAGCACCGCCGGTGCCAGCGGTACCCAAGCATCGGTAGACGTCGACACGAGGAGGAGCTCGCCAGGCTGCACCGCCTCAGGCAGCCGTGCCGTCTCGGGCAATCGCACCGTGTCGGGCAATCGCACCGTGTCGGGCGGTTGCGCTGTGTCGGTGTTGGCCGCGTCCGCGCGCGGGGCCGCCGCCTCCAACGTGGCACGCAGCTCCTTGGCCCACGCTTGGCTCTGCGGCGCGTTCACCAGCCGGACCGTCGTCGATGAGCCCACCGAAGCCTCGAACGTGCGCACCGGGGCCTTGTTGAGCCGCAGGATGACGTCGTGGTTGTCAATCTCTGCGCCGCGGCGCTCCCACAGCAGGGCGCCGGAGCTGCCCACGACGGCGCAACGGCCGAGCGTCGCGCGCGGGCGTAGCTCGGGCCTGCCTTGCGCGCGCCGGTGCCCGGCCAGTGCCGCTGCCATCCCACTGAGCTCTCGGCACTCGGCGAGTCGCTCAGCCGAGAGCAGCGGAGCGTAGAGTGAGCGACTCGTGCAAGATGGTGATCTCCCGCCCGAGGTCGCGAGGCTACCGGTTATAGCGTGCTCGGCCGGTGCGTCCTTCGCCGCTCGTACTACGACCGACTCAACCGTCGCGCTCCTCGGTGCCGGCTCGGCCTGCGCTGTCGTCCATCGTGCTGGCTCAAGCTCTTCTACGGTGGCACCAGGGGCCGTCCAGACGGCAACAGGGGCCGTCCAGCAGAGCGTCACGCGCAAAGGCCAGTGGTCGCTCAGCTCGCCAGCCTCGGCCTCGCGCAGCACACGTGCCTCCGCGTGCGGGCAGCGTGCGAGCAACGCGCGGCTGCCCAGCGCATAGTCCAGCCGCATGGGCGCCACGTGCCGCGGGTCGCCGCTGCGTTTGGGCGTGGGGACCGTAGGTAGCAAGCTTCCGTTGGGGAGGAGATCGACGAGTGCATCTCGTGTGAGCGCGCTGAGCACGCCATAGTCAATCCGGTAGCCGTTCACGGAGGGTGCAACGCCGGTGCCGTCGGCAGCAAACTTGCTCGCGCTCTTGCTCGCCACGAGGCGTGCAGCCAGGCCGCTCGCGGCATGCTCTGCCGCGTCGCGAGAGGAGAGTGCGTTCAGGTCTCCGAGCAGCAGCACAGGCCACGACGCGACGGAGGACTCCTCGGCAGGGGTCGCATCCGGAGCTCTGGAGCGGGCGGCCTCCGTCCTGGCCCTGAGCACAGCCTGGTCGAGCAGCCGGAGCAGTGCGTGAGCCTCGGCGAGCCGTGCGGACGGTAAGTGCGGCGTCAGGTGCGTCACACACACCACCGCGTGGTCCCGAGCTGGGAGCGTCGCGCACAATGCGCCGTGGAAGAAGGGCTTGGCGGTCGTCTTGGCAGCTGGCAGCATTCGTTCCGTGGACATCAGGCCGATATTGAAGCGGTGAGCGCGGTCGGTCTTTAGCAGCAGGCTGTGTTGGTAGCCCCAGGTCGCAGCACGGTGGGCAAACTCCGTGGGAGCCCACGAAATCTCACTTAATCCAACCACGCATGCGAGATTGGAGCGAAGGACGCCACCCATGCGTCGGAGGAGAGGTTCCGCTGCGGCCAAATTGATGTTCCAGAACATGACGTGGCAACCTCCGAGCGACTCGCCTTCAAGAGGTCGTCGTCGGGCTTGCTGCAATCCTTGCTTCTTGTCAATAGGCCGTTCGTTTGTGATTTCGCGAATGATGAGAGCGGCGCGGAGCGATGCTCGGGGTATGGATGCGGAGCGAACGGTCGAGTTGACGTTCAATATGACGACAGCCACCGCCGCGACTAACGCGAGGACGAGCCGGACGCCCACAGGCACAGCCATTCACAAGGTTGAAAAAGCGCTCACAGACGACCAAAAGAACACCCCCTCATGCACCTCCCGCACAGTCTATCGTACGTGCTGTAGCCCCTAAGATAGTCTTCAGCAAGCCGCCCCACCTCGCCAGTGGAGTTTCAGCAACAACATGCCTTAGAGCCTGACCCTCTCCCATGCGCCCACGTCTCGGCCTCTCTTCAAGCGCCTCGCTCACGTAGCCCCGTGCGCTAGCCCCGTGCGCTAGCTGGCGTCTCTCTCGCGCCCGTGCACGCTTGGCGCGCATGCGATCTTCTCAACTGCGCTCCTTTCAACGTTCGAGTCCCAAATTAGGACATGGCGGGTCCCTGGCCGGGTGCGTGGCGCTTCTGGTATTCCTTGATAATGTCCTTGGCCTTCTCGAGCCACTTGTCGCGCTTGCGCACCTCTGCCTCCTGGTTCTCGAGCTGGCGCTTGAGCGCGCGCTTCTCCGTCTCCCACTCTTTCCGCTTGAGCTGCGCCGCGTCCACCGTCCGCTGCAACTTGTGCTTCTCGCGGTCGCGCTCGGTTTCGGCAATCGAGAGGCGCTGCTTGAGCTGCTTGTTCTCGGCGAAGACCTCGTCGAGCTTGGCCTTGTGTTGATCGCTCTTGGCCTGCAGCTGCTGCAGCTCGACGAGTGCGCTCTGGTGCTCGGACGAGGAGACTTGGTGCACGATCGTGCCGGGCACCACGCTGGCCGCGGCTTTGAGCATCGCGGCCTCCGCGCCCTCGGGGAGAGCGCCCTTGAGCTGCTTGAGCTCGTGCTTGGCGGCCGTGTGCGCGCTCTTCTCGAGCTCAAGCAGTCGCGTCATCTTGAGCGTGTTCGAGTTGTGCGTCGACTCAGCTACCGAGAGGCGCACCTGCAGCTCCTCTGTCTTCTTCTCGGCCGCCACGCGAGCAGTCTCCTCGCTCGCCCGCGCCGCTCTCGTCGCCGCGAGCTCCTCGCGCAGCGAGTTGTTCTCCTCCTCCTGCTGCTTGAGCAGCGCCGAGTACTCCATCGCCGCCTCGCGCTTCTCCGCATGCAATCTCGCCGCGAGCTCGCGCGCGCTCTCCGCGTTGCTCAGCAGCGACTCGAGCCGTTTCTTCTCGGCGAGCAAGCCCTCCCGCTCATTGGCCTCTTTCTCGAGCCGTTGGCGCGCCTCCTCGAGCTGGCCCTTGTACGTCGCCTGCAGCCGCGCCTTTTCGCGCTTCTCCTGGTACGAGCGCACGGCCCAGACGGTGCGCGCGCGCGCCTGGAACTTGACCGCAGCGCGGCGCAAAGCCACGTACTCGCGCCGCTTCAAGCCGCCGCGGTACGCCTTTTGGATGCGTACGACCGCGCGGTCGCGGCGCAGCTTGGCGACGCATCGGCGCGCGAGGAAGCCGCGCACGAGGCCCGAGATCCTGCGCTGCGCCGCGCGCCTCTTCGCAGCGATGCGCCGCGCGTGCCAGCGGCGCATCGAAGACTGGATGATCGGCACGGCCTTCTTGACCCTCCGCCAGTACTTTGCCGAGGTGCGCCGGCGCGCGTGCGACTGCAACTTGACCGCGCGCTTGGTGCGCAGCGCGAGCAGGCGCGTCTCGAGCATGGGCAGCTGGCTCCCTTTGAAGAAGACTTTCGTCTTTCCGACGCAGAAGCCGCCATCCGCGTACTCGGCGCTCGGCGGCAGCAGCAGTTGAAGCAAGGCGTTCAGGCCATGCGTGCCCTGCTTCTCGACGGCGGCGATGAGCTCGTCCTGGCTGTCTTTGTCGCTGTACGCGACGTGTGCGCTTTTCAGTGCGTTGCGCAGCTGCACCGTGGTCATGTGCTTCGGTTCGATGCCCGCAAAGAGAGCCTTCGCTGCCACGTCACCGCCGCGCGCCACACCCGCCTCAAAGACAGCCACCGGCCCAAATCGCTTGGCGACCGCGGGGCGGGGCAGCCGGTGCGGGTAGGCGGCGCGCGAGATGCGCACCGCCTCGAGCATGCCCGCACAGCGCAGCTGCTCGGAGACGAGCTCAGTGTTGAATTCGTGCGGCACTGACTGCGCGTTCGGCTTGACGCACCGGATGTAGTGCACTTGCGTCGAGGCGATCGTCGTCATCAGTCCGGTGAGCTGCTCCTTGAACCGTCCGCCCACCGTCAGCTGGAAGAGTGCGCCGCCGCCCTTGCCCTTGCCGGGCGCCGCCTTGCCGGCGGTCGCGGCCGGCACCTTGCCGGCGGGCGTGAAGAGCGCGGCGAGCGCCGCGTTGTCGCTCTGCTGCATCATGTCGACCAGGTCGGTATGGAGCGGGTCGGTGTTCTTCATGAGGAAGAGTAGGGTGTCGTAGGTAACCTTGCCGGCATAGTGGACGACGGTGAAGACGGGCGCATCGCGGTTGGCCTGCAGGTTGGGCACGGAGAGAAGGTCCGACCCCTTGTGTGCTGCTGTGATCTTCGAGACGAAGGCGGAAGGCGTGCCACTCTGCAGCCGACACTCCTCGTCCAGGAGGGAGAGGAGACCGATGCGCTTATCGCGGATGAGGTTGAGGGTGGGCTCGTTGTCCTGGTAGGAGATCTGCTGCCACGGCACGCCCTCGGCCTCGTACTCCTTCTGCTGCTGCCGGAAGACGTCCGCGTTGAACTGCTGCTGCAGCATCTCGTTCGCAAAGTTGATGCACAGCTGTTCGAAAGAATTGGTTTTGAACGACTCAAACCCAAAGATGTCGAGGATGCCGATGAAGGCGGCCTTGCCCTTGGCGGCAGCGGCATTGTCGCCCTCGATGAGCGAGTTGAGCCGGCTCACCACCTGGTCAAAGAGTCGCCCGTACAGCCCCTTGGACAGCGCGTCGCGACCGTCGGCTGCCTGCTGCTCGTCGAGCACCTTGACGAAACTGTCGCCGGTGGGCAGGAACGAGCGGCGCGTGCACAGAGCATCTTGCACCATCGAGGCGTCGATGGCAAGCAGCGCCGCGACGCCGTCCAGTTCCACGCCAGGCACCACCGCGGCCGCACGGTTGCCCTCGGCGTCGTCGGCGGCCGAAAAGCTCAGCACTGAGAGCGCGAGCGTCGCCGCCAACGCGCGCGCCACGTCCGTCTGTTCGGCGAGGCTGAGACCCACGTCGTCGAGCGCGGAGGAGACACCGGCCCAAGCCTTCCGGCGCTCCTCGAGCGACGCGTAGTTGTTGCCCGGCGTCAGGCACGGGTAGCGCTCCGGCTTGAAGCGCGGGAGCCCGGGCAGGTTGTCGGCGTCGGCGGGGGCATACATGAGGGCGTACAAGACGTGGTAGTTGGACTCGCTCTCGGGCGGGCGCACGACGCGCGAGCGCTCGAGCAGGTATGTGTCGATTTCGGCGCCGAGCTGGCGCGCGTGCTGCGAGTAGGTCAGCTTCAGGAACTTGCCGAAGCGCGACGAGTTGTTGTTTCGCACGGTCTGCGCGTTGCCAAAGGCCTCGAGGATCGGGTTAGTGCGAAGGATCTTCTCGGTGAGGCTGCCTTTGTCCGAGGCGGCACCCGATGCAGAGGTGGCGCACAGCGCGTCGACGTGCGCCAGGTAGCGCATGCAGATCTTGGTCGCCTCCGTCTTGCCCGCGCCCGACTCGCCCGAGACGAGGATGGACTGCGAGCGCAGCTCGAGCCCTCGCGAGGCCTGCTTCGCAACCTCTTTGAGCGCCTCGTTGGCAATGGAGTAGCAGTGCGGGGGATGGCTCGAGAAGGGGTCCTCCGCCTGGTGGTACTGCACGACGCGGTTCTCGTCGAACATGCACATTGGCAGCCAGCGGAAGGGATTGACGCTCACGACTATGTGGCCGCACGTCGTGTACACGTCGCCGTTCACAAAGCGTGCGCGCAGGTTCTCCATCATAGAATGCTCGTCGAGGACGGTCAAATTGACCATGTCCGCATGGGTGCCGTCCGCCATGTTCGGCAGCAAAGAACCACCCGCCTCTGCCCGCCTTCGTGAGATACCGGGTACGTGCGACCGCTCGAATTCTTCGAAGAAAGAGTCTACTATTGTACCGGTACTTTTGCAAAGAAGGGAGAAGAGAATGAATTCTACAGGTTTATCCTTGCCTCTGCGACGCCCCAAAATTTGTTCTGATGGCTTTTGATATGAACCTCTCTTCCGACGAGGACGACGCTCGTGTGCCACCGCCAATCGCCATGCCGCCGCTCTCGGTTGCGGCCGCCGAGGGAGAGCCAGAGGTGGAGCTGGAGCTGGATCCAGCTCAGTGGGAGGTGCCGCTCGAAGGCGCGCCTACGCAGCCGCAGGGTGACGGCAGCGACACTGAAAGTGATAGCGAGGAGGAAGAGGTCGTCGGTCTGGCTGCACACGGCGCTCCAGCTGTGCACGATGAGGGCGCGGCGCAGGAGACCGAGGGCATAGACGGCGCCGGCGCCAACACAGCTTGCTCGGAGACCGAGGAAGAGGACGAGGAGGAGGACGAGGAGGCGGAAACGGTGGCGGGTGGCCCTGCGGACAATGTCGACGCCATAGCGGCCGGCCCCGCAGCTGAGGAGGTGGCAGCGGCAGAGGGTGTCGTCTTCGACGACGATAACGAAGTCGAGGTGGAGGAGGACGACGAGGACGAGGGTGAGGCGGCGACGGCAGCGACGGCGGCGGCGGCGGCGGACGACGTTGATACGACGTTGATGGACTTCCACGCACTCGTGTTTGGTGTCTGCGACGAAAGATACTACGAAACCATCGCATCGTGGCGCAAAGAGGGCTCGGACTGGCTTCTCGCCGACTGCCGGCGCGTCTACCGGCTTCGATGCCGCCAGGTCGCAGGCGGCAGCAGCAGCGCACTGGACGAGCTGCCGCCACTGCCGCTCAAGGAGCTACAAGCCGCGCTCTTTGAGGACGCCGGCTTCGTGTCGCAGCACCTGCAGACAGACGCGGAGAACGGTCGCTATGTGCTCACCGTCCTCTTCGGATGCAGCCCCTTCGGGGGGGAGATCGATGATTTCGTCAAGGCAGCGGCGCGCGAGGAGGCTCGCAAGAGCAGTAGTCGCGGCGGCCGCGGCCGTGGGCGGGGCCGTGCGGGGCGCGGCGGCGGCGGCGGTGGCGGCGGCAGCAGCAGCGGCGGCGGCGGAAGCGGCCACAGAGGCGGCGGCAGCAGCAGCAGCGGTCGCGGCGGCGGCGGCGGTGGCGGCGGTGGCGGCGGTGGCAAGAAGCGGTCCTTCTCTGATCGACTCGCACTCGCCGAAGCATCCGACGATTCCAGCGATGCCGAGTCAGTGGGAGTACTCGTGGATTAGGCTCGAGCGCGGGCAGCGAGCGCCGCCTCGCCGCCGCCCACGTTCCCCGGAGTCGACATAGTTCCCTCTCGTCGCCTCTGTGGACTGTGCGGTGCCGGTGGGGTGTCGTGTCGTGTACGGCTGTATCTCGTGTGTACGACTTTGCTGAGTGGCAGAAGAGCGGCCGCGGGATCTCGCTAAATAACCTCCGAACTGACGGTTTAGACTGACTGACTCGTGACTCAGACTACCGTACTTACGTAAACGGTCGACGGTCGGATAATGCGATCATGACGCGGATAGGCACCGATATCGTTGTGCACAGCACGCCAGCCACCACCGCACTTTCTGTACGAACCACATGTGCACACGGCAGTACGCGAACATGAGGTAGTACACTGGCCTCTCGTCGGTCGTCCGTCTGCTCAAAGTAGTGGACTCGATCACCAATAGGGGCCCCTCGCTACGATCGAATCCACGCCTCGGCCGCTCTGCGCATTGTAGATGAGAGGCCAATGTTCCTCGTTGTCATTGGTCCACACAATGTCCGCGCTCAGAATGTCCCTGACAGCGTCAGTGCCAAGCTCTGACCCTGTGCGGAAACGCCATCCCGCATCGTCATTGCTCACTTTACAACTCGTTTGCAGCATGGTGACATTGGCCGCCTCGATCGCGGCCCGATCGAGAAGAAAAGCGGTGCTGAGATCGGGGTCGACTCGTTTCGCCACAAGGGGGTGCACGTAGATCCACGAGGATGAGAGTGGCATGACATCCATATGGACGGCCACGACAGTCTGGCCGTTTTTCGTGAAATAGCCGATGATGCCCGTGGGTACCGAGTTGCGATGCGGGAAGGCCGAGAAGAGCTGCAGCACGACCACGGCCCAAAAAAAGCGCCACTTGCGCATGAGCTTGGCGCGCAGCACGGCGAAGTTGAGGCCCGAGATCGAAATCTCCTCTTTCACAGCTGCCATCTCCTCCTCTTTGTAGTCGAAGTTGGCGCGTACTGCATCGTCAATGTCGCCCTGGCCCTTGCGCATGGCACGCTCTGCGATGATCTTGGCCGCGATCCTGGAGGTGCCATGCATCGTGCGCTTGCCCAGCAGCGTGGTGCGCATCTTGAGGCGCAGCCACCAGCGTGCGAGCGCCGTGCCGGCCGGCTTGATGAAGAGCAGAATCGCGAAGCGGATCCACACGTTGTGGAGCTCGCATGGGCGAATGAGGATGGTTGTGTCCTGGAACGAGTAGTAACCGTTACGCCACACGAGAAACGTGACCATCGCTGGCGTAGCAATCAGCGCCGCCACGTCGGCTATAGCAAATTGCCAGCCGATCCGCGCGAGGAACTGCAGCCGGATCAGCGGGTCCTCGTTTGGATCGAACTCCTTGAGCTTGTCGGTCGCAACCTGGCATGTGAACAGATTGAAGGTATTCTTGAGGTACTTTTTGAGCAGCGCTTCCAGCGTGCCCGAGTCGCGAATAACGATGTAGATCTGGAGCACGACCTGCAGGATGATCCACGAGCTGTCCAAGGCGGTGTCAATCGTGCGCATGTTGAAGAAAGAGTAATTGAAGCAGGCGTCAAAGAACTGGAAGGGGAAGAGGAGGTGCGGGCACGTATTGGGCGAGGCGACCAAGTTGAGCGATGACTTGCCAAACCCGGTCACGATGGTGAAGAGGAAAATGTGAATCACCATCACGATCATCGGCGTGAGCGTCGTCGCGGGGCCAACCGCGGCCCTCAACGTGACTTCCTCGACGTCGCTGAGCGTCGTGTTGGCAGCAATTGCGAGGGCCGTCGTGTTGGATGCCAATGCAAAATAGCCGTCGAGGTCAGTGAGGGCCTCGTGGATCGAGTCCCATATGATCACGTCGATGAAGGCCATCCTGAAGTTCAGCCGGTAGACGACCGCGATCAAGAAGAAGCCGTGCGCGAGCGAGAAGCGCGGCCGGTCCTCGCTCGTCAGGTCCTGAAAGCAAAAGTAAAAGCTGGGCACTAGGAAGAGCAGCGAATAGATGTGCCAGATTCGATAGATCGCTTGTTGGGCGATCAGGTGATAGATGACCGTTTCGGAGATCAAAGCGAAGATCGTCGCCAAAAGGATGGGCATCGAGATGTGCGTGAGCCGACGCTTGCGGTCGGCCAGCTCGGCTGCCACCTTGCGTCGCGCGCGCCTCATGCGGCACTTGCTCTGCAGCTTCGTGGCAGCCCGCGTGATCTTCACCCTCCTCTCGTTCTCGTCGGACAGCGACAACCTCAGACGACTGGGTCCGACAACGGGGCCCGTGACGGCAAAGGTTGTGCCGAGTGCCGCAGCGGCGGCGGCGAAGAGATCCCTCTCACTCTCACTCATCATGCTGCACCGGAGGGCCGCCTTCTTCTTGAGCTCGCCCTTGCGTACCTCCTCGGCTTTGCGAGCCGCCTCCGCCTCGCTCGCCGCCTCGGCCTGCCTCGCCTCGGCCTCTCTCTCGAGCTGCTCCGCGGCGGCCGCCGCCGACGTCTCGAGCAAGTTCGATTGCGAGGTCGGCGGATCATCCGGCGGTGAGGGTGGCGGCGAGGGCACTGACGCAGGCGCGATCCGTGAGGAGGACGTGAGGAAACGCCAACAGGGGGCTTGCTTCGTGCCTTGGTCGTTGCCGGCCCTAATCTGGCGGATCAGATAGATACCGTAGGGCATCATCAGGTAGATGCCAAATTTGGCAATCGAGTCGATGAGTATGCTGGTTTTGGTTCGCCCGAGGGCGCTAAACGCCGCTCCATAGAGAGCCGTGATCAGCACGGGCAAGATGAGCTGTGCCAACTGGAAACGACGCCAGAGAATGAGGTAACGTTGACTGTTGCCGGGTTTGCCGGAGTAGTCGAAGCTAATGGCGAGCGCCGCTGTGTCTCGCAGAGGCACCCATGAGCTAAAGACGAAGGCAGCCATGTATATGATGCATGCGAGCAGCTCGAAGGCCTCTTCGGACTGGTACGCCAGGCACACGAGAGCGAGCACAAACGGTTGCGCGCCCAAATACACGCCGAATACGCGTGCCCAGAGCAACACGCGTTTGCGCGAGAGCTCGACCCCCTTGCGATCCGCGGCCGTCGTGAGCTTTTCCATTTCCTTCGTCTCCTTCGCGCTCCTCTTTTGGTCTTCACTCCACATTTTGTGGGATGCCATCAGAGAGCTGATCCCCATATCAGCCACCATCGTCAGTGGCCTGCCTCTCGCCAGATCAATGAGCGTGAGCTTGGACATCTCCCCCACCATCTGGTCGGCAGACGCTTTGAGCGTTTCGAGGGAGAGGAGTGCGCTCAGTGAAATCCCTTCCGAGTCCCCCTTCTCTTGGAGGTAGCTCATCTTCTCGTCAAAAGCCTCAATGTCGCGAGCCGTGTGCGGCTGCAGCGAGTAGTAAGTCGGGTCATTGCCACGCATCTCGTACACGAACGCGCCGTGGTCAATTCGCTGTGCTGAATCGTTGTGCTCATCGAGCCGAAAGCCGCCCGGCATCTCGGCCCCGTGCGCCCAGCCAAAGGTGACCAGCCCCCCTGCCTGAAGCGCCTCGAGAGTGACGTTCGATATGAGCCCAAGCGCTCGCATCCCTTCGAGCGCCGCGCGCGAGGGCGAAAACGGCCCGCTGAAGTGGAGCATCCATGGAGAGGGTACGAGAGTGAACGCATTGACCTGCAGCGGCTCGCCCTTTGCGTCGAAGAAAGCAAAGCCACCCACGAGGAGGCAGAAGGCCCAAAGCTCGTCCACAAGGTTGAGATTCGACAATTTACTGTCCATCGGGCTCCACTGGAGAGCGCTCAGGTCGACGTTGTCTTTCGATTCAATCCCTGGCACGGTCGCAGTCGCAGGTGAAGGCGCGTCGACATCAATCCTGCTCCTGCGACCAGTTGAGCTTATGCTATTGGGACGGTCGCGGAGCCCGGATGGCTGTGCTAGCATACCGCCCGCGGGCTTGGAGAAGGCGTACTGACCTGTGTACATAAAGGCCCAGGTGACAGCACCCGGCGGGATGCCTGCCGCCGCATGCGTGTGAGCCGGAAAGGTGACAGGCTGACGCGCAGAAATATACCCGCGAACGTGAAGCGTTCGCGTTGGGTCAGCAGCCAGTTCGCACGCTTGCTCGAGCATGGCCCACTCCCGTTCGGGCCCCTTCACATAATAGTAGCCCGCGTCCTTCGGGAAGGAGATGTGGCCGCTCAAGGAGATGTTGGGCTGCAGCGTGAGCGACAGCGAATGCGGAGCCTCCTCTTCCGCGGGCTGTGGCGTTTCCTCAGCCATCTCGGTGAATGTGCAAGGGGTAGGGTGAGAGCGCTCTCCGCCGCAACGGGCAACCTAGTTCCTCCGGTCGGCCTTCGTCTGATTGCCTTTCGGGGGGAGTCGACCGGACCCGGTGGGGCAACGGCTTAAACTTGAGGGAAACAGTACCGGTAAAAAGACCGCTTCCGAGCAGGCGCGGGGAGGCGCTCTGGGAGCGGGTGGAGGCAGGGTCGGGTTTGCTGGGGGCGGCCTCTTCTGAGTCGGCCGCGGGGAGCGGTCGGCTCCGGGCCTGCGGCTGTTGAGTCGGCCGCGGCTTCGGTCGTCGCGCTGACGTGCTGGGTGTGTGTTGTTGGAACTGGGTTTGGATGGTTGTGAGGTTCGTCTGTGTGGTCTGTGTGCCTTTGTGCGTCCGCGTGTCCCGTGTGTCCCGTGTGTGTCCCGGCTCCCCCCGGTGTCTTTTTACCGGTAAAAAGACACCGGGGGGAGCCGGTACGGTCCCCGGATGTGTTAGAAATCACGTGTATACATACATGTACCGGCCGCGGGAAGGGCAAGTGAGGCGCCGCGACGGGCTCCGGTCGCGGTTGCTCTTGAGCCGGCCGCCGCGTCCCGTGCGGTGTTCGGCTTGGTCGACGTGCGCGTGCGTCGGTGTGAGTCGGTTCGGTTCTGAGGTTGTTTGTGTGATCCCACGTGCACCGCACCAGCGGTTTCAGCAAAAAAGCGTTTCGAAACGCCGCCCCGGACTCGCGGTGCGGACTGTCCACCTTGCACATGTCGAGTCCTCCCTCCGAAATAATCTTCTTCCAATCCTCGATCCCCGGGCGCAGTCTCCTGCGGCCACCCCCCGTCTCCACCGCAGAGAAAAATGCCGCTCAAGAGCATAAACAGATCCTGAATCAAAGCAACCGGGATCGCCCATGGGATTCATCAACCTTGTTGTCTCCCACAACTCGCCTTACTCGACCAATGTCTGCACCAAATCTCCATCGGAATGGAAAGGGTGGTGGTGATGTGCGCCCGAAAACCTCGACGCCTTCTAGGCCCAGCTCTGCGTGGCTCGCCAATTCTCCAGGCAGTCGACCGCCTCCTATCCCTGTCTCAGCGTTGCGCATGAAAACCCCATCAAAGGAGCGACTTGAGCAAGATGCTCGGCGCATCGCCAAGATCAAGGCAGAAGTCGAAACGTGGCGCCAGCAGCAACGCGATCTCGGCCAGGCATGGATGAAGGAAAAGGGTCTCGTCCCTCTTGGGACCGGTCCCCAGAAGGTCTCCGCTGGCTTCAACGTGGCACCGCAGGGGTTCGTCACTTGGCGATCACCGCCGAAGCCGACAGCGTCGGCAAGCAACTTGTCGGCGAGCCCCTCAAGCGTGGCGCTACTCACGTCTCCCCCAAGCGCCAAGAGTCTCTACAGCGTCGCGGCCGAGTCCGAGGACGTGGCCGGATCGGGCGAGATTGACTTTGCAACAGGCATGAGGTTGAATGCGGCCGACCGCGACGCCGCCGATGCGAACAATGACAAGAAGCTTGATTTCAAAGAGTTCTGTGCGTTCGTGCGCGATCGCGAGGTGGGCAAGATCCCAGATGAAGAGCTTAAGACCCGCTTTAACGCCCTCGATGTAGACGGTAGCGGCTTCATCGACATGAACGAGTACCTGCAGTGGTCGCTCAAGGACTCTTTGATGCGCTCGTCGAGCCGCGTCGTGGACCTGTTCCGTGCGTGGGACGATGACAAGAGCGGCACCATAGACAAGAAGGAGTTCTACAAGGCGGTGAACGCCCTTGGCTTCAAGATCGAGAAAGAGGACACGGACGCAGTCTTTGACTCTTTGGACGAGGACGGCTCGGGTGCGCTCGAGTACGCGGAGCTCAACATGATGCTGCGCAAGGGTGCAGGCGCCGATCTGGCGAAGCGCAACCTCAAACGAGCTCCGTCGCAGCGCGACACCGGCCGAGATGCGAAGCTCACCGCAAAGAATGTGAACGCGAACTACGTCTCGGCGCGCGTCGCTGCGCTGCCTGCTGCGGTGAAGCTCACGGCTCGCTCGGGCACGAGCGTGCAGGAGCAGCTCAAGAAGGTGCTGAACGAGCACGGCGCCAAGCTGATCGACTTGTTCCGCGAGTGGGACGACGACGGGAACGGCGCCGTCGACAAGCACGAGTTCCGAAAGGCGATTGCGGCCTTGGGCTACGACGCGCCCAAGAGCCAGATCGATGCCCTCTTCAACAGTATGGATGAAGACGGCAGCGGCTGGATCGAGTACCATGAGCTCAAGGATGCCCTGAGCGACAAGGGCATCGCGGAGGCCAACAAGAATCTGGCCAAGAACGCGCCGAAGAGCCCTAGTGGGCCAGAGGATGTGGCCGGATCGGGCGAGATTGACTTTGCAACAGGCATGAGGTTGAATGCGGCCGACCGCGACGCCGCCGATGCGAACAATGACAAGAAGCTTGATTTCAAAGAGTTCTGTGCGTTCGTGCGCGATCGCGAGGTGGGCAAGATCCCAGATGAAGAGCTTAAGACCCGCTTTAACGCCCTCGATGTAGACGGTAGCGGCTTCATCGACATGAACGAGTACCTGCAGTGGTCGCTCAAGGACTCTTTGATGCGCTCGTCGAGCCGCGTCGTGGACCTGTTCCGTGCGTGGGACGATGACAAGAGCGGCACCATAGACAAGAAGGAGTTCTACAAGGCGGTGAACGCCCTTGGCTTCAAGATCGAGAAAGAGGACACGGACGCAGTCTTTGACTCTTTGGACGAGGACGGCTCGGGTGCGCTCGAGTACGCGGAGCTCAACATGATGCTGCGCAAGGGTGCAGGCGCCGATCTGGCGAAGCGCAACCTCAAACGAGCTCCGTCGCAGCGCGACACCGGCCGAGATGCGAAGCTCACCGCAAAGAATGTGAACGCGAACTACGTCTCGGCGCGCGTCGCTGCGCTGCCTGCTGCGGTGAAGCTCACGGCTCGCTCGGGCACGAGCGTGCAGGAGCAGCTCAAGAAGGTGCTGAACGAGCACGGCGCCAAGCTGATCGACTTGTTCCGCGAGTGGGACGACGACGGGAACGGCGCCGTCGACAAGCACGAGTTCCGAAAGGCGATTGCGGCCTTGGGCTACGACGCGCCCAAGAGCCAGATCGATGCCCTCTTCAACAGTATGGATGAAGACGGCAGCGGCTGGATCGAGTACCATGAGCTCAAGGATGCCCTGAACGCCCGTCACGTCAATCCGCCGCCCAGTGTGCCCAAAGCATATTCTCCGCCGCCGCTGGGTGTTTGGTCAGCAATTATGAAGGGCGCACCTTGCAGCAACCCACAATTTTTGCTCTCCCATTTCGCTTCCTCCGGCATGCTCACCGCAACACCTTTCGTGGACAGTCTTCATAGACCGCCGCCGCCGCCGCCGCCGGCGAGTAACCAGGCGCAGGAGGACCTGGAGCGCGCACTTAAGACAGTAAATGAAGTACTCGCGTGTATTTGATCCTATTTGAGTGTGGCAGATTGCGCGTAGGCATTCCATTATGTGAAAAATGCCTGCATCCAATTTCCTTGCCGAGATCGACGTCCACAGTCAGGGGGGGGTGGTTTCCGGACGCCCCCCAAAATTGACACCCACCGCCAGCACCTTTCTCTCGTGTCGGCCCCCCCACGTCCACAAACTTGGCCCGTCCTTCCGGGAAATGAATTTCGCAATGGATTCCGCTCCGGAAGATGTGCGTCGACTCGGCTGTTTGTGAGAAAAAAAGGGTTCACAAGTTGGCTCACACAAGGCAACAGTGCTGTAGCACTGGTTGGACGTGTTAACGTTCACACAAGGCCATTGGTTCACACATCCGGAGAAAAACGGCAGGAAGGTCCGAACGTCTCAGCATGGCAAGGCCGGACGGGATGCACAGACAAGCACCGGAAGGCGCGCCAATGTTGCATCACTACCTGCCCAGCAGCACCCGTCGAACAGTCCATGCGACACGATTCAACCTCGTTGCGGACCGTGCAGCACTCACGACCGTGCCGCAGCAGATTGTGCCCTTCAACGACCCCCACTCGGCGCGCACCAACGAATGGATCCGCCGGCAGCGCCCTCGCTCTGCGCGCGCCGTACAGCCGCAACCGCGTGCGCACAGCGAGCGTACGGGCTGCCTCACGCCGCGGCCGCCGCTCTCGCAACACGAGGGTAAGAACAGCCCTCGGTTCGGCGCACGTCACCCGTGCTTTGACAAGGATGGCAACCGGCTGAAGCTCTTTCCACGCCACCTCGGCGAAGGCGTGCTGCTGCCGCCGACCTTTTACCAGTACACACCGCAGACAACGACGACGCACGTCTCACTAAAGTCGACGTACGCAGCGGACCTCATCGGTGCCGCGGCAGAGGCTAGCGCCAATGTGGCTGCGATTATGCGCACGGCGGCCAACGGTCCGGCGCTGCGCCCCACCTCGGCGCAGCACCGCATCGCACCGGTGCTAGTGGAGCCGGCAAGCCCGGCACGGCCACAGTCAGCGCGACCCACCATTGGTGCCATGATGGGAATGGAGAGTACAGTCGTCAGGGGCTCCTCACCTCGCGTGCGTCTCGCGCAGCAGTATGATGCGCCGCAGTATGATGCGCCGCAGTATGATGCGCCGCAGTATGATGCGCCGCAGCAGCATGATGCGCTCATTAACGACGTGTGGGCAGCCCAGGAAATGGTGTGGGCGACCTTGGACACCGAGGCACCTGACGTGGCAAAGGCCGCCGGAAGGAGAGGATGCAGTTTCAGCGACGCCACCATCGGTGCAGCCGCAGACGCTGGCGTCTCGGCGCCCGTCACGTGCTGCGGAGGGGGCATCGAGGAGGTGGATGGGGAGGACAGCTGCTCGTATATAGGCGCCGACGCGCGCGCACCTGACGGCTCGGGCCCGCCTGTGAGCGCGGCGGAGATAGTGGCACTGCTCCGCCGCTCGCTGCTGCTGGCGCTCGAGTCAGATGCAAGCCTTGAGGCACTCGTAGCGGCCGCTAAGGTATGTCGCGAGCCACGCTACTAGACGATATTTTCGGTGTGCCTCTGATCGCCTCTGGCTGCCTCCGATTCCTTTGCATGCAGGTGCGTCACGTGCCACGCTACATGATCTCCTCGGTGAGCCTTGGGTCGTTGGCGGTGCTGCTCCACGGCAGCCTGACACGCCTCGACGACAGCGCTGCCGCCGCCGCCGCCGCCGCCGCTGCCATCGTGCCGAGTGCCGCCGCACACGCGATTGAAGAGGTCGGAGCGGCGCGCGCTAGCGGAGGGTGGGGGATCGCCCGCCCATCTGGTGAGACACCGAGGAGCTCTAGCCCCGTGACGGCGCACGGGACGGCGCACGGGAGGACGCGCGAGGCGGCTGTGTCACGCGCGGAGGCGGTCGCTGCGGTGCGGCCGGGCGATCTGTTACACGCAGAGGCCCTTGTGGACATTTGTGGCGGAGAGCGATCTCTGGCCGCCCCCTTTCGAGCCACGACACCCTCGATGCTCCTCATCGTCGATCGTGCTCACATATCCGCGCTGCGCTCCGCGGGCCACCTTGCCGCCGCCTCGGCCGCCGCGCAGCGGAGCGTGTGCTCGCGCTATCTCCGCCAGCTCCTCTTCTTTCGCGCGTTGCCTGCCGAGACGATCGCCAAGGTGGCGGCGGCCGTGCAGCTGCGGGTGGTCGCCAAAGGGGAGCCTGCAGTCTCGCCGCACGTGCCGCAGTCGCTCGTTCTGGTCGCGCGCGGCGCCGTGCACATGCCGGGCAGCAGCGGCAGCAGCGGTGCCGGCAGCGGTGCCGGCAGCGGCAGCGGTGCCAGCAGCGCGCGCTCGGAGAAACCCCGCGCGCCGCTCACGGTGACGCATACTTCCGCGCGCAGCTGGTGCAACGAGGCTGCCCTCGTCGAGAGCGCCAAGGGGATGGTGCTGTACAACCCGGACGATCCCGAGGCCGCAGTCGCGGCTGAGGCGGCGCGCGATGCGGCGCGCGCGCGCTTGTTTGCCGCGCCGCGCGTGCCGATCCACTTGCTCCCGGTGGCTCTCGAGCCTTCAATTCTGCTCCTCGTGCCGCCTGAGCGGTTCCTCGACCTGCGCGTCGCCATTCCCACCTTCACCGCCACGGCGGGTAACACGACCCTGCTCGCGATGCGCGAGGAGCTCGTCTCGAATGCGACGCTGGTCCAGCGCGCTCCGAAGCGCAACGCGTCGCTCGTGAGCGCCGCGGAGCGTCAGCAGCAGCAGCGCTCTGTCGCCGCGATCCTGCGATGGGAGATTCTCGTCCTCAAGATCTTGCCCGACTCGAGCTTCTCCAACCGCGGCAACTTCTCGCTCAATGTGTCCGACTATGCGGAGCCGACCAACCCGCCGCGCAAGGACACGCTCGGCACGACGACGCGCCCATCGCCGCGGACGACGAGCGGCACGCAGCGGCACCCGCTGCAGCAGCAGCCGCCGTCTTTCCGCACGCATGCGGCCAAAGAGGCCGCCGCGTGGAGCTCCGCGCGCGCAACGGCAGCGGCCGGGAATCAGATGTTCTAGCCACTTACGCTTCTCACCTTAGACTGAGGCGGTATGCGGTATTTCAGTAACACACTCTCAATCAAATAGCTAATAGGCCTTCCATTCGGTTTCACTTTCAGCTTTCACCAGATCACCACTGCGCACTGGCCGGCTCGGCGGACGGCGCTCGGGCTCGCGATTGACGTAACACGGACACACGGTGACGGCCGACCGGCTGCGCGGGTCCCCCCGGCGCCCCGCCCGCGCGCCGGCGCCGCGCGCCGGTCGGTCTACGGACGCAACCGCGCACATACATCACGATCGCCGATCCGGTCTTCTCTGTCGCATCGAACAAGATCGATCCGCTAATTAAATGTTTGAAATGGCTTCCCGCTCCGACGGGGGTCGGGGCCAGCGACCCAGCGTCCACCCCCGCGTCCACCGCACGCACCCTTTAGCAGCGAGACGAGAGCGACGGACTACATGTAACGACGGACGCTCGGCTTTAGCTCGGCTCTACAGCGACCTACTAATCTCATACTAATCTCCAGCAGCGCCCGGCCCAGTACACACATACCGGTATGCGTGGACCCTTGGGGTGCGAGGGTGCGTTGATGCATGTAGATGGCTTTAAAGTGCCAAGTGCCTATTTCATGTATTCGCCAAGAAGCCGCCGCACGATCGACGTCAGGTCGCGACCACGTCAGGTCGGGGCAGACTTGTAATTGAGCCGAGGGTAAACAGCAAGTCTCGCACCGGACTGTTGTCGCGTTAACGTTCACACCGTCAAAGCCCGCCCTGCCCGCCCTTATGGGTCTCTTCGGCGCACTCTCTGCTGACGAGCGTGAAGTGGAAGATCGATTGAGGACGCTAGCACTTTGCCTCTGCGCCATGGGAGTGGTCGGATACGCACTCTTCTGGTTGCGCGCGGTGCTCGTTCCTCTGGTCCTGGCCATCGCATTGAGCTACCTGCTGCAGCCAGCCATCGATGTACTCACAAAACGCCCAATCAAGTGCTGCTGGGGGATCTGTGTGCTGTGTCGCGAGCGCCCGCAACTTCACAGCGTGCGCCCGTGTATCCGGCCATTCGTCGAGGCACTCATCGAGTTCCGGCTGCCATACTACGTTTCTGTGTGTATTGTGCTCGCCCTTTCCATGGCGATGCTCGGCCTCATCGGCTTTATCGTGGCCGACTCGGTGCACGTCTTCACGCGCCATGCTGACGTGTACGGCACGCGTGTGCAGACGCTCATCATCGAAGCCATCGATTTCTACAACCGCATGCAGGACCGCCTCTTCGGCCCGTCGACGCCTGGCAACCTTACTGAGGTGGCGGTCACAAATGACACCGCCGCCGTGGCCGTCAGCGCAGAAGAGGAGGAGCCCACGCTTGAGCAACGGCTGCTCGACATCAGCCGGCGCATCGATCGTACCCAGGTGACCTCGATCGTCATGAGCGGCCTGAGCTCGCTCCTCGAGACGGTCTCCAATCTCTTCTTGGTTATGCTGTTCACTCTATACTTGCTTCTTGGGGTGTCGCCGTACTTCGCCTGCCCCCTCGAACTCCGAGGGTGTGACCCCCCCACCTGTGACGTCTAGCATGCTATGCGACTCCCCGACTAACGCAAGGCGTTCGAAATATCGATTCGCGCGCCGTTGCAGGCCACCCACTCGCTCGCCGCTCGCCCAGTCGGACGAACCCGATGTGGTCGCCCAATCCGACGCTCAAATCCACAGCTACATACGCGGCAAGGTGTTGGTGTGCGTGCTGGTGGGTGTGCTCACGGCCCTCTCGCTCTGGGCGTGTTCCGTCGAGTTGTGGCTCGTGTTTGGGCTGCTCGCGTTTTGGCTCAACTTCGTGCCAAATGTCGGCACCGTTGTCGCTGTCGCACTCCCGCTGCCGCTCGTGATACTGGATCCTGCGTTCAGTACGGCTGGCGTGCTACTCGTGCTGCTACTGCCTCTCGGCGCGCACGCCTTTGCGGGAAATGTCGTCGAGCCGCTCCTCTTCGGCCACATTCTCAAGCTGCATCCGGTGGCAGTGCTGCTCTCGCTCCTCTTTTGGTATGCGCTGTGGGGCATCACGGGCATGGTCCTCGCCGTGCCCATGACCGCTGTGGCACGGATCCGGCTCGCGCATGTCAAGCACCCGCTGCCACGCTACCTTGCCGCCCTGCTCGGTTCTGCGCCCGGGGAGCAAACCCTAACCCTAAGCGACGCACCCGAGGGCGAGGCCTACGGTGGCGACGCCGAGCTCGGCGAGGCCGAGGCGGACTCGCAGCTCGCTCGGAACGCCCTAGGTCGGAAGGCGGCGGCCAACATGCAAGCCGGCAGCCGCAAAAAGGCTGCGCTCGAGGAGCTCGAACCCGCGCTCGACGACACGCCCCACGGCCGGGAATGACGTGAGGAAAGCCGGTGTACGCACACTTGCTCGTGTTGTACATGTAGCTGTAGGACCGGGAGACTTGACTTGTCTTGACTGGCTTGACATGATTCACACTTCAGATCGGGCCAGGACGCGCGACGTTACGCCACACTTTCCGCGATCACGAGTCGTCATGCCCTCTAGCTTCCTACCCCGGGCGATGGCGCAGCAGCTCAAAGAGTTCGAGATAGTGACGAAGGCGAAGATGGCGGTGCCGCGCGACATCCCTTGGGCCAAAGTCAATATGCCTGGCACCCTCATTCCAGTGGTGCCTCCACCGATAGCAAAGTCAGCGGAAGAGGAGGATCAGATCCGGAAGAAGCGTGAAGAATTGGCGACACACGCTCAAAAGCGCTACGCAGAGTGGGGCATGCAGCAGTCGCAAGAGTCGCTGCGGTCGGATGTCGAGGTCATGAAGATGGCCTTCCTCCATCCGAATGACCACTGCTTCCGCCCTGGGCACACGAACAACATGAAAGACCCACATGCAGGTGAGTGGGCGGCAGCTGACAAGGTGCTGCACGAGCGGGACCGTATCCAGCGCGCCGTGGACGCGGCCGAGGCCGGCTTCCTCCGCCACCCACCCTACCCGAAATCGGGCGGCGGCGTGAAGAACGTCGACTTCTCTTACATGAAATCCGGGTACGATTACCGCCTGCGTGAGCCCTCGAAGGAGATCTCGGGCACCTGGCCGATCATGCGCGTGCGCCCCCTCACCGAATCGGCCCGCATCAACGAGAGTGCAGCGTTCTCGCGCCCACTTGACACGCTCGGCGGCGGTCGGTGGGTATACGATCCCAAATATGGCAATTTTCCCGCGTGCTCCCCGACGACCATCGGGGACAGCTTGCGCCAGTCGACTTCGAAAAAGTGGCTGGGCAGAAGTACGCCAAAACCGCCCGCGACCGCTCCACCAAGCCTGCTCCATCAGCCCAAGTGGCGAGGCAGCTTCCAGACCGATTTTCCGCCGCGCTCGGCCGTGCCCGCGGACCCTCTGGCGACCAACTACGGCGGCTACTCTGGATCTTCGATCGGTGTCCAAACTTGGAAGCACGGCGCAATCAGCATGCCATGGCTCCATCACACGGAGGAGTACGTCGACCACATCCACGACACCGTCGCCATCAACGCGGCGCACCTACCCGACACGCAGCGCTCCAACTTCCGGCCCGTGCGCCAAAAGGCGAAGGAACTCACCGGCGGCGATGGCCGCGCGCAGTTCTGGCCCCAAGTGCCGCCTGGCATTGTCTTGCCGAGCCCCCTGAGCAGCTGCACCTGGAATCGTACGCGCGCACCCCCAGGCTCGACCGGCAGCACACACTCACCCGGCCACAGCCCAGGCAGCACACACTCACCCACTGTTCGTCTCACCGATCGCTCGTTCCCCAAAACGTGTGCTCAGAGATCACGCCGCCCAGCCCGCTGCCACCCAGAGCATACTTGAAAAGCGGCCGCGGATCGCCGGGGCTTGCGAGCGGGAGCAACGGCGCACAAGTCGAGCAGCTGGAGAGTGGCGTTGGAATGGGGTCCTCGCTGTCCAATTGAATGCGATCCTCGTCCTCGTTCTTATGCGTTCGGTTCTGGCGCCTGTGGCGCTCGGGCGGGTGCGGACGCTTTCGGTTGGTGTGCTACGGGTGCGCGATGAATCGCGGTCCTAGCACCCAGGGTATTCGACGCGCGCGCGTGTGTGTGTCGGTACGATCGACCGTCTTGCGTCTACTTCCGAGCGTACGTCCGGTGTGTCTTGTTCTCTGAAGTCTGTATCTCTCACCGTCCCACCGTCGCGCCGCGCGTCCGGACTCGGACGCGGACCGTCGGTCTCGCGCGCGCGCACGGTCTTCATTGCGCCGGCGCGCCAAGCACAGTCGGCTCGAGATCTCGGTCGCACCCGCGCTGAGATTTTCTTCGTGGTCGGGGCTCGGGCCTCGGGCGAATAAAACACTTCTGTACGACGTAGATGCTAGAAACAGTAACAGAAATAGCACGTCCTCGACATAACGATCGAACGGAAATCGGAAAACGTACCTTACTACCCCCGGACGGGCGAACACAGTCATCAGGACATCACTTCCCTGTACCGAGTATACCCTCGGTTCGCGTTGTTCACTTCTCACAAGCGTCATCCGTCATACATGTGTACAAGCTCAACAGGTGTTCTTGTTCGATGTTCGGGCAGCCTCAGCCGGGGGTTCGCGGGGGCGGTCTCACAGGTCAGCGACTAAAGCGCCTGTCCGCTCGTCCTCGTGCGGGCGCTGGGCCTACGCTGGGCCTGCCAATAATATACCGAGGCAGTTGAGCGTGAATGAAGCCCCAGCCAAAACCAGCCAATACATGTACCCAGCCGGGGCCGCGCTTGAACTGTCTCCATAGATATGTGTGTGCTTGTAGCTTGAACAACATGTTGATGTCGTCCTTACATGTTCAGAGATACATGTACGAATCTGACTTCTGAGTTAAACATGTACATGTATAGTTCAGAGATAAGCACAAGCGCAGGTGCAGACGCTCAGCGTGGCCGTAGAATTCGGCGACGTCGAGGTATACTGTCGAGGTAGACGAAGCTAGACAAGCTACCGGTATACGTGCTCGGGACGAGCAGACAAGTTCGTCAATTTGCATGCCAAAGTTTCATGTAAAGAGAAGTAACGTCACGAGCAATTTTGTTGTCCGATTTCTCGTATGAATTTGTTGTCGCTTGACGCAAGACAGCAGGAAGCCGTCGGAAGTCGTGTCTGACGGCATAAGACGGCGGACTCTTGCTGGCTCCGTTGTAGGGACCTTCTAGTTGAGGGCAATGAGCCACATGCGCGCGCTCCGCGCGCGACGTACGGACGCGGAGGCATGGGATGCCCAGGCTGAGGCATCAAGCGCGGACGAAGAGCCCGCCCACGGCCCCGACGCTCTCACCACGGATGGCAGTCACCTGCTGCAACTCCTCGTGGCGCTGCACCCAGCCTGCAGCGACGAGGAGGCGGAGGCGATGATGACGGTTCCGCTGGACGAGCTCTCCGCGGAGTTGGAGGCATTGCGGCCGTCGAGCATGGCAAAGCTGAGCGACACTTGCTGCAGCCGCGGGGTGCTCTCGCGCCTTTGCAAGTGGCTGGCAACTGAGCAGCCCAGCCTGCCCGCACTCGTGATCCTCGCGCACCTGTCAACGAGCGCGGTGAACCCGAATGCGGGTGCCATTCGAGCCGCGCTCAAGAGCGGCGATGCCATCTCTCTCGTCGCAAAGCACCTCTTTTCTGACTCGGTGCCAATCGTCGCCCTTGCGTGTGCCGTTTGCGCCAACCTCTCAGCCAACGACTCAGAGGTTCGCCGCACTTGTTCTCGAACGCGCGCGCTATACAGACCCTTCCCCCCATCGTTAGCTATTCGGGAGCGACGTTGGTCTTCTGTTGCCCTCTCCCTCTGTCCCTCCCCCCTTTCTCTCGTTCCCCCTCCCACTCCTTGACCTTCTCCTCACTCCTCTATAACCCTATCTTCCTTAGAGAGCTCTACTTCCCCTCCTTTCTCGACACAGGTGACCTGTCTACTCCAGCAGGGCGGCGCGGTCGAGCGGCTGCGGCAGCTTGCCAGGTGCGATGTGCCCACGGTCATGAGCGCTGCCTCCGGCTGCTTGGCAAACCTCACCTCAACGCAGGCCAAGGTCGCCGTCGACGAAGCCGCCAAGCAACGCGATGCCGCTCTCTCCAAGACCGACGAGATGAAGCGACGGCTTGAGGGCCTCGCCGTCATGTCGGCGCTCGCCAAGGCATCAGCCGAGGCAGATAAGGCGGCGCTGCTCGAGGTGGCACGCGCCGAGGCTTCCGTGGCGCAGCGCCAGATCCTCCAGCAGGCCAAGCAGGAGGCTGAGGCAGCTTGGGAGCTGACGCAAGAGCTCCAGAGGGCGGAGGCGGCCGCACGGGAGGCGTGCCGCTCATTTCGGTGCGAGGCGGCGATCTGCCTGCAGGCGAGCGCCGAGGAAGACATGAAGCGGGCCAAGGCCGAGGCCGATGCGGCGATGGCGAGGGCCCTCGAAGTGGCCAAGAGAGAGGCCGCGAGCGCGATCGCCAAAGCCCTCGAGGAAGCAAACGCCGAGGCCGAAGCGGCGCGATTTGTGGCGGTCCACGCGGCGGTGGCGCGTACTCGCGCCGAGGCCGACGAGGAGCGTGCGGCGGCCATCGAGGCGGCGATGACTGCGGCGGGGACGGATGCGGCGGCGGCACAGGCGGCAGCGGTAGAGGCGGCGATGGCCGATGCGATGGGTGCCGCAGCGGCTCGCACGGAGGCGGCTGTGGCGGCGGCGGTCGCGTCCGCTGCGGCGTCGGCTTCTCAGGAGCTCAATGCTGCGCTCGCAGCGCAAACGGCTGCTGCAGAGGCGGCCACGGAGTCTGTCGTGGAGGCGACCCGGGAGGCGGCCAGGCAGGAGGTGCTTCAGGCCCGGCAACATGCGGCTCAGGAGGCGTTACGAGCCGAAGAAGCGCATGCAAGGGCGGCGAAGGCGGAGGCGGCGCTGACGGGAGCGACAGCGAGGGCAGAGGCTGCAATGGCGGCAGGCACAGAGATGGCCGAGGTTACACTGACGGCGGTGAGGGCGAAGGCGGACGCAGCTGAAGCGGCCGCCGTGGCTGCAAAGGCGGAGCTGGCCGAAGCCGTGGCCGCTGCGGCGGCAGCGGCGGTCGCAGCGGTCGCAGAGCGTGCGGCGGCCGCGTCGGCTGCAAGCGAGGCAGCGACTGCGCGCGAACAGGAGCGCCTCCAGTCACACATTCAGTCGCTCAAGGCGGACCACGCCGCCTCGCTCGCGGCCGCTGCCTCCACTTGGGCAGATGAAAAGGCTTCCTGGGCGCATGAAAAGGCTGCGTGGGCGCAAGAAAAAGCGAATTGGGCAGATGAAAAGGCTTCGCTCCTCGCCGCCAACAGCACCCTCGAGGCGCAGCTGAGCAAGCTCGCGCTCACCACCCAGGCAGCCCGTCCGCCTTCTGGGGAAGCGCTGAGCACGGCGCTCACGCCGACGCTCACCACTGCGTCGGGTTCGTCAACGGCCGAAGGCGCGAGACATACGGCGGGCTCAACACGTGTGGGAAGGGTCCGCCCAAGGTCCGCCGAGGTCGCCGCACTCTCGACCCAAATGGTGCAGGGGCCAACGGCTCTCGATACACAACCGCCCACCTCAACGCTCACCTCACCGCGTCGCGTACTCTTCGCATCAGCTGGCGAGATGCGAAGCGAGGTGCGAAGCGAGGCCCGGGGCGAGGCCCGGAGCGAGGCGCGGGGCGAGGCCCAGGGCGAGGGGCGGGGCGAGGGAGGGCTGCGCGATTCAGCGAGGGGCCCATTCGCCTCCACCTCCAGCGACCCCCCATTCACGTCCCCCAGCAGCCCCCTCTCCAACTTACTCTCCACCACGCCCTCATCGGCGTTGTCGCATCAGTCCTCATCAGCGGCGTCATCAGTCCTCATCAGTCATCAGTCCTCGTCAGAGGCGTCGCATCAGCGTCAGCACTCGCACGTGCAACGATCTACGCTTGCGAGCCTGCGCCAGATGAACGAGATCTTCTTCCAACAGGCCTCGCTCGCCTCGCCGCCGCCGGCTCCGCTGCTGCCTCGCCCGGGCGGCCGCGACCACAGGCCGGGCTCTGCGCTAACGCCAGCGCCGCTGCCGCCAGCGCCATCCAGCTCCTCCGGGCCTGCACAGCAACAGCAGCAACCCTTGCGCGCGTCCGCTTCACGGGTGTCCTTCTCGTCGTCCTCGGGGCGATCGGAAAGTCGAGTGGAAAGTCGAGTGGAGGGAGCTCCGCTGCAGGACGTTGACGAGGCAGCTGCGGCCGATGCGTTGAACGCACGCGGCACGTCTCTGAGCTGGCTGCACGAGGTGAGCCAGCTGAGCACCTCTGCCTCGCTGCCCAGGCTCAACACCATGCGGCGACGCTCGGTGGCCGCCTCGTCCGGAAGGATCGCGATGCCGTCACCATGATGCCGTCTTCACCATGATTTCTTCTTTCACATCGGGCAATGTCTTACTATACACGTATAGATGTGATAGGGAATAGTACGTAGTGCTTGGACGGGACCGGAGATCCCGTGACCCGAACCGAACATAGAACCTCTGGGCGTTGAGCGTTCCCGTTCCATGTTCCTTGTTCGTTTCCGCGACTGATCCGACCGACGGTTGCACCACCACAGAGCGTTAACCAGCACGGAGCAGCGCCTTAAGCACCTAACGTCACCTCCAATGACATGCCTCCAAGAATGTAACATCATCTCGTCTCACCACACGCTATCATGCGTTTCTGGGGCGTAACATCGCGCTTGCCGCTTGCCGCGTTGAGCGCATGTGGACCCGGACCTAGTACCGCGCCTTCTCTTCCCCCACGCTTTGCCGAGGAACGGCCTGGTGTGTTACCACTATGTTACCACGGGTTGTGTCGGCCACACCTCCGTCCATAGTGATCGCGGCTCCTGTGCTTGGGGGTCCGGTGACAGTGTGCACGCGTTGTGTTGAACAGCAGCAGCAGTCGGCCACACCTCCGTCCATAGCGATAGAGGCCCTCGTGCTTGGGGGTCCGGAGGTTGTGCGCGTGTGTGTTTCACAGCAGCAGCAGCAGCCGGACCTGTGTAATAGCAGGTTGTGTCGGCCACACCTCCGTCCATAGCGATAGAGGCCCTCGTGCTTGGGGGTCCGGAGGTTGTGCGCGTTGTGTTGAACAGCAGCAGCAGCCGGACCTATGTCCATGGTCCTCGCGTCCGATTTGATGTTGTTTTGGTCGCGAGAGCTGAGTGTTATACACAAATTACAGCTGAAGTACATCGTCATTTTGCGAGTGCGAGCATGGTAGCTACTCGACTCAGAGCTCGGCCTTAGGCCAGCTCGCTCGGGTCTCGTGGGCTGTTCATCACAACAAGACATCCCTCGAGACCAAAGTCAAACTCAAAGAATTGTGTGAGAAGCACAAAGTCAAATACAAAGAAGACCTCCGACGCTCACGGCCTAACGGCTCAGTATAGAAACTACGATACTAAAAGACACGCCTCGGTCTCACTCCTGAGAGTGAGACGAGAGTCGAGAGCTGCTAGTGAGAAGGGTTCTGGTCTGTTGCGTGTTTGATCGCACTGACATATGTCATATCCAAATAACGATATCGACGAGCTGATCACGCGGTGAGAGCATGCTGATGCACAAAGCGAGACAGCTGAGCCTCAGAGTTCCTCTACTGTCGAGACTCGAGTGGTCGTCCGTCGTGTACTGCCGTGCGACCCCTGCTTGCTGCTATCGTATGATAGAATCCGCGGGCGCTCCAGCGGCCGGCGCGCCGTTAGTCATTGGTGCTCGGCTGGGAGTGGTAGGTAATTTCACACGAGCGCGGCTGCACACGCACTGCCTGCTGTACCTGTCCCGCCCTCTACTGTCCCGCTCTCTACCTATTCTACGAGAATATGCCGTTTAGTCTGTAACCGCGACCGCCAATTTTGCCCTGAGCATGTGGTGCTCGATCTCAAGTGCGGCCAGTCGCAGGTGCGCCTGGAGCAGCGCGACGTCGTTGGCCGTGAAGCAGCTGCCTCCGCGAGTTCCATGCAGCTCGAGAACACCCAGCAGCTCGGCGCTCGTAGATGAGTAGAAGGGGACGGCCAGCATGGCGACAGAAGGCTCGCCGCGCAAGGGAGGGCGCGTTAGGAAGTGGGCGCGGCTGTCAGAGATGTTCACGGGCGCCCCGTCGCCGGTGGCGGCCGCATGCACTGCGATGGCGCCTGCCATGAGCGCAGAGCGCGGTTCAATGTTGTTGTCCAGCTCAAGGATCACACGCTCGAGTACAATCTGTTCCTCCTCGTCACCGTCGCCCTCAAGCACATCTCGGCCGTCTCCCAAATGAGGCGTATCTCGGGCTTTTCCCATCTTGGGGGGTAACGCGCCCGTTGCGCCAGCCGCTCCGTTACCCTCGTAAGCCTTGACGCCCTCACCCATGAGAGTCAACTGCGTCGGCGACTCGATTGAGAGAGAGATCTTCGCAGGCGCAGACAGGTCCTTGGCATCCTCAGCCAAGGTGTACAGCGCGCCGGTCTCGGCGGCGTTCAGCCAGAGGGTGGCACGCGTGGCGCCGTGCGCCGCACGCGCCGCCTCAGTGGTCCGGCGGACTGTTGCATGCAGTGCCGCCATCGCACTCGCCAGCACGTTGGCCGCGCCCGCCAGGGGCGCAGTGGGCGCGAGTATCGTCGAGTCGACCACATTGTCGAGGAGCGAGACGCGCCGTGCCCGAAGCTCGTCCTCAGCGACGGCGAAGCAGCCGCGCAACGCGAGGCCGAAGGCATGCGCGCCCGCTTGGAGTGCCTCGATCTGGGTGCTCGTGAAATCGCGCCGTGCCGGCGGCATGAGCGTAGGGTTCGTCACTCGGTCGACTGCTTTGGTGGATCTCTCAGTAGGCATGGCGAGGCGTAGCGTGGCGTTGAAGCCAGCCACGGCCAGCCCACCAGTGGGAATGGGAACGTACAGCAGCACGGACGGTGGCGGCAGGTGGGCCGTCCGATCCGCTACCGGGTGATAATGCGGCAGCTCGCCCACATCGCGCGCTACGTGCACCAACTGCCCACGCGACACCGCCATGCCTGCCAGCGACTCGCGAGCTATCTCGAAAGCGGGCGCGTCGAGCACAAGGCTATCTGCCAACAAGTCCTCCGCGGCGCTACGCAGCCCACGTGGCGGCAGGATGCGATAGAGGCGTGGCTGGGGGCGCGTCGTCGTGGTAGTCCTTCTCCGTGCCGAGGCGCCGCCGAGGGCATCAGGGTTGGCCCGAACGGCGGCCTCGCCCTCAGAAACTCCGCCGAGCTGAATGTAGAGGCTCACGTCGAGGCAGCCGCCCACGAGGACGCGTGATGCGTGGCAGATGCGCTCGGCGACCTCGACGAGCGTGGCGGTGCGCCGCGTGCCGTCTGCTGCCGGCGCGAGCAGAGCGTCCAACTGACCGAACTCTCGCAAGAGCGTTGTTCGCGTGCGGTGGGCTGAGAGCAATGCATCGAGCTCGAGCCGATTCCGCCGCTCAACGCCCTCACACCGTCGAGCGAGCTCCGAAGCTGCCTGGCAGATGGTCTGCGCGAGCGCGGCCTGCGTCGCGTCGATGGTCGCCAGCGTCTCGCGTCGCACCTCGCCCAACTCCGCGCGCACGAGTCGCGCCCTCGCAGTGACCGAGCTGACGGCCCGGCGCGTGCCCTCCCAGTCACGATGCGTCAGCTCCCGGTCCACCTGCGCACGTAGCGAAAGGAGCGTGTGGCCGAGGACCCGCACGCAACGGCCGAATTCCGTCGCCCACGCGAGCAGTTGCTTGTCAGGGATCATTGAGACGGCGCGGCCAAACGCTGCCGGCGAGAGGCTGCCCTGCAGCAGCGCCTGACACGTCTTTGATCCATCCAGGGCCCCCGTCGCAAGCGCTGAGGCCTCGGTGCTCTGTGCCACCTCGAGCATGAGTGGGTCCACTACTTCGGCTGGGGGCGGTTGCTGCTGGGCGAATGCCCCAGCAAATTTGACCTTCCGAAAGCTCATGCTAAGCAACAACTGCGCCTCGGTGGGCCTCTCCACGGGAGGTAGCGGCTGCAGATTCGAGGCGCGCGGCGGCGACACGGCTTTAATCTGCTCGGGAGCTGATATCGAGATGCCACCGGTGCGGTTCCACTTGTCTGGCGACATTGCAGTGCCAAACATCTTGGTCAACAGAAGTGTTAGAAGCACCCACCAAATATGGCAAGTTTTGGAAGTTTTTCTCACGACCCCCCCGTATCCTGAGCGGGCAGTACATAGCACCGCTTGTCGCGTCTGTCGTGTTAACGTTCACACACGCGCGGCGCCAGGCGCGGCGCCTGCACACACTCTGAAACACTCTGACACGTTCTGTGGCCTGTGCTGGGCTCCTTTGACGGAGAACCGGATTGATGACGGAGCGTTGTGGTGCACTGGGCGTGCTCTTATGTCTCATTCTGCTATCATCGAGCCAGGCGCTGAGTAAACGCCGCACGCCGATAATGGGGTGGTCAAGCTGGTCAGTGTATTCCTGCAACGTGCACGAGGATGGTATCAAAGTGCAGGCACAGGCTCTCAGCGATCTTGGCCTGTGGGACCTGGGGTACACGTACATAGACGTGGACGATTGCTGGATGGCGTTCAACCGCAGCGCCGAAGGTCTTCAGCAGGCGAACGCTTCAACGTTCCCCTCCGGCATGGCGGCGCTTGCGGAATGGCTGCATGCGCGAGGCTTCAAGCTAGGCTTGTACTCAGATGCGGGCACGACAACCTGCCAGAATCGAGCGGGTTCCTATGGCTACGAGGCGGTGGACGCTGCAACGTACGCTAGCTGGGGAGTAGACCTACTCAAGTATGACACTTGCAACACAGTGCCCGGCTGGGACCCTGAGGAAGGGTACCCAATCATGGGGAAAGCTCTCAACAACACGGGACGCGACATCTGGTACATGATGTGCAACTGGGGACAGGGCGATCCGGCGACATGGGCGGGGCCTCGCGCGCTCGCAAACTCGTGGCGCACGACCAACGACCTCATGCCGCTCTTCCCCCAATTCTACGAAGTCGCCGACGCCAACGAGCGCTGGTGGGAGTACGCGCGCCCCGGACAGTTCAACGACCCGGACACGCTCGCGATGGGATACCTCTTCGCGGATCCGCCGGTCACTGCGCCGGCGACCGGGAATACACTGAGCTACGCAGAGACGCGCCTCTACTTTGGGCTCTGGTGCATCATGAAGTCGAACTTAATTCTCTCCGTCGACTTTGCCTCGAGTGAGTGGCCGCGCTGGATCCTCGACATCGTCTCCAACCGCCATGCGATCGCCATCAACCAGGATGCCCTTGCGTTGCAGGGCCACCGTCTTTGGTCGGATGGAGAAGGCGGCAACAACACTGATCCGCGCGCCGTGCACGTGCCAGCGGGACTGCGTGAGGTGTGGAGCGGCCCGCTCGTCGATGGCGACGTGGCACTCCTGCTGGTCAATCGGGGCGAGTCGATCGCGATCATCAACGCGACGTTTACGCTCCACGGCCCCCACTGCCCGAAGGATGTCAACGTGAGCGTCTACGACGTGTGGGGCCAACGCGTCTTCGGAGAGTGCGCTAGCCACTTTGCGATGCGCGTCGCCCCGCATGATGGCATATTGCTGCGCTGCTCATGTGCGCGGCCTGCCACGCGACCGGCTCGTAAGGGGAAAGATCGGGGGGACCATGCGTTCGTAACGCAGTGACGTGAGGAGGAAAGAGCCTGGCCGTGGGTTTGAGTTATCGCTCTTATTGGTCCGTCCGGTGTCTCGCCCTCTCGTCTCACGTCTCTCGTCTGCCCCCATCGCCATGGCGCGTCGGGCCGCCGACGAGGCGGTCGGGTGACCGGTGCCGGTACTGCACGTGCACCGTCCAGAACCTGCTGATTGTTGTAACTCGCGGTCGGTCGTGTGAAGACTTAAGTAGAAGACAACGTTATGTGCAATGTGGCGTGTGAACTGTGAAGGCCCGGCTCGGAGCGGAGATCGCCGTGCGCGTTCGCCGTTCCCGGGCCGGTTACTGCCCGCCGCGCCGGCGCAAAATACGATCGTACCGGCTAAACGAGATACTGGGAATCGACGTCAGCAGGATTCGCCATTTGGGCCTGACGACTCAGAGCCGGGTAAGTACTGTAGCGCAACCTCGGGACCGGCCATCGTGCGGCCGTCCACCGCGGGGCCGGCCATCGTGCGGCCGTCGACCTCAGCGCATGGCGCTACCTTGGTGCTACGACCAACAGTATTAGTCTCAAATCCCTGTGGTTCGGTGCGCTTCCAGCCGGGGGCGGTCAGCGACCAAAGCGCCTGGGCCTGCCCACCGACGCCGTGAGGTTCTGGCACTTGTCGGCTTCTTCGTCGCGCGCCCAGATACCCCAACCACCCGGTCGGTCCCCCCCAGGAGGGCTCTCGAGGCAGAGCGTGAAGCCCCAGCCTGGGCTGCGCTTGAGCTCCTCCATCGAAGAGTGGTGCTTGAACATGTTGATGTCGTCCATGCCGATGAAGCGAACGCGCGGGCAGAAGCGCAGGACCTGGTGCAGGTCGGCGGTGCCGTAAAATTCGGCGCCGTCCAGGAAGACAAGCTCAATGGGCTGATGCTCGGTGTAGCACAGCCGCTCAATGACTGCCGCCTGGCCCTTCGCCGCCAGCGCGTCCGCAGCTGCCTTCTCTCCTCGGTACCACTTGTGATACTCTTCGAGCGGGTTCTGCTGGCGTTGATTGGCGGGCAAGTACGAGAGAAGGTCGTTCAAGGGCAGGATCATATGGGCGGGCGAGCCCATCCCGTGGATCACATCGACAGGGAGGTTCGAAATCGTCATTGCACGCCGTGCCTCTTTGGCGATCTCCTCATCCGATTCGACCGTCCACAGCTTGCCGCCGGTGCCGCCATCGAGCAGGCCCTTGGCAATGATCAGGGTCGATCCGCAGCCTTTGAAGGTACCGATCTCCAAGGCGCCCGACACGAGCAGTGCCAGTCGGTAGAGCGAGATCGCAAGGCCCTTGCCGTTGCTCTCCTGCACCTGGCCTGAGCACTTCGCACGGGCCCGGGTGCTCACGAGCCAACTGGTCACCTCGGGATCGAGCTCGCGGCTGTCGCCCATCCAGCGCCGGTGACCGCCACCCCCGCCGCCACCTCCGCCGCCGCCTTTGGGCATTGTTGAAGCTTTGCTCTGCTTTGCTCCAACTTTACGCACGAACCTCGACGCTCTAAAGGAGGATGGCAGCGGTCGACTAAACAGCCTCGCGGGGCTTGACACCTCAGTCATCGAAACTGTGAACGGCTTTGCAGGGAGGTCCCCGCGCGCGCGCGCGCGCCTTTTCTCGGCGACACAAAATGCTGGCCCATCCAGCAGAGAACACCTTTGTTGTCGTGGGGCGCGCCGTGCCGCGCTCTGCTGCTCGCAAGGCGGCCTTTGCACGCACGCTGGCGATCGTGCTGCCCGCAACGTTGGTTCTCGCTCTTCTCGCCAAGCACCTCGACGCCGATGTGGCCAGGCGGGCCGCGATCGCCGAGTTGTATAAAATCTCCGACGTGGAGGCGGCACGCCCGGCCCCAACCTTGCAGCAGATTCAATACTTTGCGTCCTCCTTATGCTCCGATATTGAGCGCGCTGCTTTGTTCCGCGTGGGCGTGCGACTCGCCGGAAGCAGCAACGCAGACTGGCTATTATATTCCGGTTGGGGAGAGGCCGCGGACTGCTGCGACTGGAAAGGCGTGGGCTGCTCGGAAGCCGGCCACGGAGTTGAATCGCTCACGCTGGCGCATCAGAATCTCCGCGGAACACTTCCTAGCGAGCTGGGACTGCTGCACGGACTCACGACGCTCGACGTAAACGAAAACGGGAAGCTTTCCGGAACTCTCCCAGCCGAGCTCTTCACGGGCTGCAGACGCCTGAAGAGCATCTACGCCTTCGGCGCCGCCGTCTCGGGCACACTGCCTTCGGCGCTCGCTCGAGCGACGCTCTTAGAGGAGCTCGAGCTTTCTAACTCTCGACTGTCCGGCACTATCCCCGCCGATCTCGGCGCCGCACGCAGCCTCCGGTACATCTTCCTCGAATCCAACCGTATCTCGGGCAATCTCCCATCGGAGCTCGCGGAGCTCCGCAAGCTCAAGGAGCTCGAGGTCTCGCACAACCGGCTGTCAGGCTCGGTACCTGCCCGCGTCGCCGGCCTTGCCTCACGGCTCCAGCATCTCGACCTCTCCGACAATGCGCCCAGTCTGCAGGGCACTCCGGCCATGCGACCAAAGCAGGGGTGCTCCGGGGGCAGTGAAAAGTATCTGCGAGGTGCCGCTGCTACCGGCTCGAGCACGCGCGCGGGGGGCAGCAGCGCTGAAGGGGTCACTCCGGTGACGTACGCGCAAGGCGGAGCGCCACGCCCCGTCGCGACGTGGTGAACCTCCGAGACCTAGAATCAATGTAGAAAGCTATAGGAGGAACTGGAATGTGGAAACCAAAGTGGAAACCCGCACGGCGCCGTGCCCACTTGCGCAAACGCCAAGGTCCCCGGAAGTTTCGCGCCCCGAACGCCGCCAACGGATATTCGATGAGAATTTGAAATCGTGATACGTCTAACGAACTCACGAGCGGAGACGTGCGCGTGCGAATCCCCGAATCGCGTATTATAATCGTATCGCCATCGCATTTGCCATATTCGATATTGGATTTGCCATTGCGGACGGGATCTAGACGGGATCGGCCGCGCGTAGGCCGCGCGCATCGACCGCGCCGCGGGCGCGTCGCCCGCGCGGCGCGCGCAAGCCGCAACCATCTACCGTACATGCCCGGCGCGCGGGCGCGGCGTGCCCTCGCCCTCGCGCGGCGCCGCCCCTTGCGCCGCCCCCCGCGCGCGGCGTCGTCGCGTTCGGGAGTGTCATTGTGGGTGTGTGCAGAGGCAGCGGCCAGTCTCGTCTCCTCTCGACATCGCGACGATAGTCATACCTTAAGTCACGTACCGTCAATCCGTCTCAGTCATAGTCGATAGTTTCATTTTTTTGGCCCACTATTGGACTATACCCACGGTCCCGACCAACGCCTCGCAGTTGCGCATCGCGTCGGGCTCATCCTTGGCGGTGCGCACTGCGCGCAGCAGTGCGTCGCCGAGCTCGCGCGGCAGCTCGGCGTACTCGCAGGCCGCACGGCTGCTCGCGGGCACGCTCAATTCAAAGTCCTCCTCGAGCAGCGGAAAGCGCGCCACGAGAACACGAAGTGGGCGGGTGGGCGCACCCGGCGGCAAGGGCGTGCATGCGCCCACGACGGCGCGCGCGATCCGTAGGGCCTCTTCGGCCTCGAGCCGCCTGCGCGTGCTGCGTGCGACGGCGTCAGCGGCCTCGCCGGGATCGCTCACACGAGCGTCGGCGTCTGCGGCGACCTCAAATAGAGTGGGCTGCAGCGCCCGCAGTGTCTGGTAGTCCCGCTCGATGACCGCACGGTCCGCGTGGAGTAGAATGATCTGGCCCGCACACGTGTTGAGGTCGATGGTGCACTTCACCTGATGAGGGAAGCGATCAGAGGCTGATGAGGGAAGCAATTGTAGGCTGATGATGGCAGCAATTACCTGATCCCCAGGCTCGTTCGCCTCCAGCTGAACACTCGCCACCGACTCGAGAGCTTCGATCGCGTCCATGTGATTGATCGCCGTGAGGGCGCCGCTCACCGATGCGACCAGCGTGACGAGACGGCCCGCACAGCGCAGCGTCGCATCATCCGGCACGGCCGGCAGCGCAGCCCACGCAGCCTCGTCGCCCATCAAGACCGCCAGCTGAGCCTCGTACATTGTACACCCGTACACCACTTCGCAGAGCAGCTTAAACTCGAGCCCATTGTGGCGACCCATGTTGGCCTCGATGAGCACTGGCCCGCGTGCGCCCTCCGTCTCGTCCGCCTCTGCCCCGCTTGCCGCCTTGGCAGTACCACTCACCCACATCACCTCCATGTGCACCGGACCCCAGCGCCACTGAAGCGCGTCCAGAACAGCCAGAGCGTAGTCCACCACGCGCCGCGCATGCGCGCCAGTGCCCCCTACCGGCTCCGCGCCAAAGTAGCAGAAGGGCGCGCCGTTGGCCTCGCCCTTGTCGTACCGCCACAAAGCGAGCACCTGTGCAGAAGGGATGGGCGCCGTGGTTAGCACTTTCATGCAAGGCAGGTCGGGCGCCATGGCGTTCATGCCTCTAGTGACCTTGTGCTCGCCATCTCGGCTCATGGTGTCCACTATCCATTCCTCCCCCTGCAGATACTCCTGCAAAAGCACGGTCGAGACGAGGCCTTCCTCGGACTCGTCGAGCGTGGATGGCAGCTCGAGGACGCGCTCGAAGCATCTGGCCGCCTCGTCGATGCTGCGGGCGAGCCCCACGCGCAGGGACGCCGACCCGCGTCGAGGCTTGACCACCACTGCGAGCGGCTGGGGCAAGCTCGTCACGAATGCAGAGGCTTCTGGCCAGCTGCTTGCGACGGCTTGCCTGACCGCGTCCAGTCCTCGAGCACGGAGCGCTTCGTTCATCAAGAACTTGTCCCGGCGCGCACGCAGCAGCCCGTTGGAGCGCTCCGGCGCTAGTGCGTTCAACATCCGCTCGCTGCAAGCGAGCCCTGCGTCACTGCCGCAGACGACATCGAGCACATGCATGCCTTGGAGCCTGTCGGCCGCCCACGAAGCCTCCTCGCCAAATGATGGCTCCAGCTTCGCCCGAATATCGTCCGCCTCCTCGGTGGTTGTGCTTGACCGTGAACAGATCATGCGCGCGTAGCCGGCCGACCAGACTGGCACGACCTCAACGCCCGCCGACTCGCACGCCTCCTGAATTAGCGTCAGCCGGTCGTCATGCACGTCACCCTGGCAAGGGTCGACGTATATCACGCATCGCGATGGCGAACGACCCGCAGTGGCGGCTGACAAGATGGAGAACAGGCACGCACGCGTCATGCGCCGGAGCCTCTCTTTTGCGGCGCGGCGCTCACAAACTCACCCACACTAGCAAGCACGAGCCCACACTGGCGAATTTCTCGCGCAGCAAGCCCTGGAGAGCGAGCGCGAGGGCTGCGCGAATGTTGTGGCGCACGGCGGAAAGCGCGTGAAAAGGTCAGCCAAGTATCGGGTACTGTGTGTGTGTCCCGGGATAAAAAGACACCGGGGGGAGCCGGGACACACACGTACGAAAACAGTTTAGCTATCATTCACACGTACCGGTGTGTCCCGTGTGTGTCCCGGCTCCCCCCGGTGTCTTTTTACCGGTACTCCCCCCGGTGTCTTTTTACCGGTACGAACTTCTTCGTTCTCGGCACTTTCGGCGTCTCCGAAGACAGCGAAGATGGACGTCACGAACATGATGTTTGTCGATCCGACAATCGGCTCGGGCGGCTTCGGGTACGGCGCGGGGGGCATCAACCCGGGCGCACAGGTGCCTTTCGGATCCTTACGCCTCGGCCCTGACACTGCGCTTGGCGACCGCGACATCGTGCTGTCCTTCCAACACTTCGGAGGGTATACACACAGCGACAACAGGTTGCGAGCCTTTTCGCACACGCACCTTGTTGGGGCAGGCGTGGGCGACTACGGTAACTTTGGCGTCGTCCCGATTCGCTTCGGAGACAACCCCAGCGAGAATGTTCTGCGCGCTGCACTGCTCGAGCCGGCAAACAGAACACTGCCATTCGTTCACTCCGAAGAGCATGCTCTGCCGGGGCACTACTCGCTGGGCCTGCCGTCCATCGGAGTACAAGCAGATGTTGCTGCTGCAGGGACGCATGCGGGAGTTCACGAGTACGCGTATCAAGCGCACGAGGGCAGCTGTGGACTCATCT
>Ga0210248_100395_pt1 | contig 38554 bp, 44 predicted proteins | sample ChrtobMetP3_32mM_FD_155493 | JGI IMG/M metagenome (GOLD analysis project Ga0210248, IMG submission 155493) | Chrysochromulina tobin associated microbial communities from unialgal haptophyte culture, Seattle, Washington, United States - P3_32mM | ecosystem: Host-associated > Algae > Haptophytes >...
GTAGAGGTGTTGAGACAGGCTGTCTCAACAGCTCCTGAAACAGGTGTTGAGACAGGTAAACACTTCCTGAGCTTAAGTGTTAATACAAACGTCTCAACAGCGTCTCAACGTCGAACCAACACCTCTGTGTGAGTCTTCCCCGCGCTCCGCGGCCCGGAACGGTGTACTCCACGCGAGCGGCGAGCGGCACAATGGTACATGTGGGTGGCAGTAGTACGAACCTATCCTCCTCAGTGAGAGCGACTTATGAGAGTCATCCGTCAGGCTCGTTGCAGCCGCTCAAAGGATGACGCATACCAGGTCGTCACCATCTGGGTCCCTTACTCCCCGAATGCCCATGACCTTGCGCTGGATATCGAGCTGTTCGTACAGCCGATCGGCGTGGTCGGCTGACATACTCGTCTTCAAGACAAGACGCACGAAGCGTTTCTTCGGCAGTTTCAGAATTTCAAGCCAGTAGTCGTAGCCTTCTCTTTCAAAGGCTTCCGCATACTGACCGAGCCGCAGCTTCTCCAGCTCCCGCCGCACGTTTTCCATGCCAGCTGCGCGCGGCCCCAAGGCCGCTTCGCACGACTCCGAGCCCAGCGCTTCGGCGACGGGCTTCAAGCCGGGGGCATCAGAAGCAGGTCCGTCGTCGTCGTCGTCGTCATTTGTGGAGAGTCGCATGGATCTCGCGCCTCGCAAGCGCTCCTGGCGCCTCTCGAGCCAACGAGAGATACATGCTCCAACGCAAACGATCACGATGAACGAGAGCATCATGATCAAGAAGCTGATCTCGCGCCATGGTGTCCATTTCACGTCCCCAATAGCTTCTTGTCTATCAGAGATCGTCATGTTCTGCCCACGAGCGTATTTCTGCCGGGCCTTTCGGTTGCTGTGAAGAGCGTCCGTCAAAACTCCTTCAGTGCCAAGAAAGTCAAGTCAAGTCAAGTCTTTGTCCACTGGCACTGCAAGCCTCGAGAGTACATTCGAAGATTGGCTTCCTTTTGTTTATTAAGTGCCTTGACTTGACTTAACTTTGTCTTTGACCCCCAAAACACAGTGTACATGTCATGACATTTTTCCCCACGCCTCGCTCGCCTCGGCCCCGCCCTCAGGGTACACCACTTATCAAGAAGTCAATGCCGCGTCACACACCCGCAAATATGGAAAAGCAGTCTCCCACGAAACCCACACCCATATCTGGACAGGGACTTGTCGCTGTCTTTTCTGCGGCACAAGACCCCATCGAGAACCAAGAGCTGATGTGGGGCGTGGTTAATTCGTGGCGCCTAATCTGGAGCATCGACGAGCTGTGGCTCAACTTGGCGCATGTCCCTGGTCCTCGGCTTCACGACCCTCACGAGCAGCAAGATCTGTGACGAATTCACTGTGGGCGGGCGCAAGGTTTGTGCTCCGGCGCTGTTCGTCCCTGGCGTTGGCAAATGTGGGACCAACGCCCTCAAGGCGTACACAGGAACGCATCCAAGATTGAGATGGGCAAATAAGTCCGAGGTACCTTTTGATCCGGACGACGTATCGCCGGAGGAGCTGATCAGAGACAATAATCCAGGCGTGACTGCGGATGACAACCTGCTTTGGGCAATCAAAGCCCCGGCGATGGGAATCAAGGTGCACGCACGCCTGCTTGCCGAGACCGAAAGCGCATGCGCGTAGAAGATGGATGCACGCCATTTCACATCAACTGCTGAATTCTTCGTCACCATGTGGCAGAACAGCTTCAAGTTAGCGACGGCGCTGCGTCTGGCATATCCAGCCGCAAGGATAGTGCTCACCTTGTGTGACCCAGAGACGCTGCGCTTTCGATGGTTCCAGCACTACGTCACACGCAGAATGGTATACAAGGGCGGACAGAAAGCCAGACAAAAAGCCAGCCCAGATGACTTATTGCGGGAGGCGAAGACTCGCTTTGGCTTGAGTAGCTTGATCGAGGTGTACAGTGCGGCCAATCCCGAGGGGTGTGTATATACAGAGCGTGCGAGAAGGGTGGCCAACTCGCTTGCAAGCACGTTCTTTGCCAACAGTCTGTTCGGATCTCTCGAGCCACACTTGTGTGCAACTCGTCTCAAGCAAGCGATTGCTTTTGAATCGGACCTCCGCGGCTTTCTTCGCGCTGGATTTGAGCTGGGTTCGACGCTAGAAGTTGTCTTCATGGAGAATTGGGCAGCTGAAGGCGGCAGGTATCTGGACAAAATCTTTCACATGCTGGGCCTGCCTCCAAATGAAGCGCATGGCGCGAGCTTCACCAAGCATGTGTATTCGGTGCGGCCCTTGTTGCAGCCCAACAATGCCTTGTCGGAGGTGGATGCGGCACCCAAGTCGCCGATGGTGGCCAGGGTGGCGGCGCAGACGTGCTGCGCATTACTCTCTCGCTTGAACACAAAGCCAAAGTGGCCGAGCTGCCAAAACGTAACAGAGCGGCTCAGCCAGCCCGCAGCATGCTTCGTGGGGGCCAGCCCGAATGCTCTCGCCAAGCGACAATACTCAAAACGTTGGCACCTGCTTGATCGTCTTTGGAACGGCCCCGTTGCTCGAACAACTCGAGATCACGCTCGAGATCAAGATCGAGATCACGCTCGAGGTGCTGAAGCTCGTGACGGCACAGGAGGCGGCGGTTAAGCAGTCAAGTCGAGTACACAGGGCGAGAGGGCTGTGCAGTGAGCTCGCTGGCGATCGGACGGGGGTCGTTGAGAGATGAGGCATGCAGATGCACTTGTGTCTTGCGAGCGAGAGAGGGAGAGGAGGCAGGAGCTTTAGCCCCCAGCCGTACGAGCGCTTAATGACGGGACGTGCGCGCGCGGGTCATTGGGATTGGCGCGGTTCCGCCTCTCGGCCATCCGCGCCGTCCGTGATCAAACACCTTCAATGGCGTTCACACACCGACGCGGTATGCCTCTGGTTCCTGCGAGGAGACGAACGCGGTCCGTCCCAACCTCCCAGCACAAACGGGACTAGGGACTTGACGGTTGACGCACAATACGTCCTGCCATAGGTGCCATTAAGCTGCTATACCAAGACCGAAAGTGACCCTGCCGCGGACCGATACCCGGGATACGACTCTTCAGAGGGTGAACGCAGGGCGGGGTCGACCGGGGACCGGGCGCTATCTCGAATACCGCGGGGGCGGGGCGACACGTCACGACTCACGAGGTTGTTCAGCCTGTTCACAGCACGATTATAATTCGGACTCATACTTCTCGCCGCACACCCGCCACATGAGCTTCAAGCTCACCATGGGCAATCGCCCTTCTAAAAGTGCGGTACGCCCGCCATGGTGTTAATGTGTATGTATGAATGTGCAATGTGTGTCACGTGTCATTGTGATTTGTGTCTGTGTGATCTCTAACGAGCGGGCAGTTTTAGTAGCGTTTGTCGTGTTAACGTTCACACAGTGCCTAAGCACCGAATAGCGCGTCTGTCGTGTTCACGTTCAAGTCAAGTCTATACATATTGACTTGACTTGACTTCACGTTCACACATCGCGACGACCCTTCCTCTGGATTCCTGTCAAGCACATGAGCCTGCATGAGCGCCTGCACGCTCTCCTCGCTGGCTCGCGTCGCCGCAGGACAAAGCGCAGCGACGCCATGAGCAGCAATGCGACCGACCTAATTGTTTGGTGGCTATGTGGAGTGCCTAATGCAACGCGTGAACCATCTGTAGGGGACGATGTGGCTTCTGCACTGGTACGAGCACTGAATACAAGCTGCGGGTTTCGAGGTGCTGCTGCAGATCACAACTCTGTGCTGTTCAAAACTCACAAGACTGGTAGCTCGACCCTCGAGGTCATGCTGGCTCGCCATGCGCATCTTAGAGGGTTGCTGCCAGTGGGCTGTGTCTTTGACGTCGGGGGGCACTTTTTCAAGTCTGGCGGCTGCAACCTCACGTTAAAGTCTGGCGTGGCCAAACGCGAAGTGGAGATGCGCCACACGTTTGCACTCCGTCAGTGGTGGAGAGGGAGCGCATCTACATGGGGCTGTGACCGTGGCGACGGGCTGTGGTTTGACCAGCTGATTGACCACACCTACCAGAACATCATGAGGAACACATCCATCCCAATTCTCATTCCGACTCGTGACCCTGAGAGCCACCTGCAGTCGGCCATGCACTATTACAAGGTGACTGCCAATCAACTTGAAAGGTCCTCTGAGTTGTGGAACCCGCTTGCAAAAGACTTTCGACTTCTCTCGGCAGCCCAAGTCGAGCACTTCGTCAGACGGTGGCTTGAAGGCGAGTCCGGCTCCAAACGAATCTTCCCTATTGTGATGGAAGAGTTCGATGCATCGCTGGTCACACTGCGACGACAGCTACGGTGGGATATGAGTGATGTGGTCTACACAAAAGTGATCCACGAGGGTGACCAGCAAGGCGCGAAACCTGTGGAACGTGCAAGTCGGATGAAGAACAACAGATCCAAGTTACCATCCCGATGGACGTCATGGGATGCTGCACTTTACACTGCTTTTGTGAAGCTCTATCAGCGCCAGAAGCAAACCATCGTGGACTCCACATTTGAGCAGGAGCTGACTGCCCTGCGTCGGGTGAGCGTGGCGCTGCACGCAGTTTGTAAGAGCACATCATGGCCGCGAATGTTGGGCGTGTGGTGTTGGTATGCCAACGCAGATGAGCATCGTGCTGAGGCTGAAGCATGTTCCACGCGAGTGCTTGCACGCTCGCGCTGGCTGCCTTCCTTGGTGCACGCTGCTCGCAAACCCCATTGGCCTCAGTTGATGAGACCAGCGTGAAGGCATTCGTTATATCATCCGCATTTCGTTTCATGATTCGTGGTTCATATATTTGGAATGAGCGACCCAACCGACACAGAGGAGACAGAGCGAACTCGCATGCACACTTTTCACAGAGGAGACACACGTTCACATTCACACATTATCAGTACCGGTGAAAAGACACCGGGGGGAGCCGGACACACACGGGACACGCGGACGCACAAAGGCACACGGACCACACATCAGACCGGAACCTCACAACCATCCAAACCCACCAACAACACGCAACCCGCACGTCAGCGCGACGACCGAAGCCGCGGCCGGTAGCTGTGTGAACGTTAACACGACAGACGCGACAGCCGGTGCTACGGCACTGTTACTGCCCGCTCAGAACAGTGTGTTTCCCGTGTGTTTCCCGGCTCCCCCCCCTGTGCGGGCCCCCGGCGGGTTGTGAGCGTGATGTCGCTGATTTTCGTGCTGCCGCTCTCGCTCATCCTCGTCCTCCTTGCGGCGCTCCTGCATCAATCTCATTTCGACGCTCGAGTCGCCACGGTCGCTGTCGGCTACAACGCCTCTGAGCTTGCGACCTTGCGCGCTCACGTGCGCACGCGCTCGCACTACTACAACGTGATGCGGCCGGATGACCATCGACTAGCCGTCGGCGGCAAGTGGGACGAGGTGGGCGAGCTGCAGCTGCGCTTCCTGCGCGCGCACGGCCTGCTGCCGGAGCACCGCGTCCTCGACCTTGGCTGTGGCGCGCTGCGCGCGGGCATACACCTGGTGCGCTACCTGGAGAGCGGTCACTACTATGGCCTCGACCTTAACTCTCACCTCATCAACGCAGGCTACGAGAGAGAGCTGCGGCCGCTCGGGCTGGCCGCCAAGCTGCCGCTCGACCACCTCAAAGTCAGTGCGGACTTTGGCGCGAGCCAGTTCGGGGTCGCGTTCGACTTTGTGATCGCCCATTCCGTCTGGACGCACTTACCGCTAGACGAAATCGGCCGTTGCTTACGGCAGGTGGCTCCGACGCTGGCGCCTACCGGCCGCTTCTACGCCACCCTGCACGTCGCGCCCGAGAACGTGAGCTTGTCCACGACGATCGTGCAGCACGCCCCCCGCTCACTACGCGACCCTCCCCGCGTCGTGACGCACGGCGACCGCGACTTTTTCCACGTTCACATCTCCGACGTGGCACGCCTCGCGCACGAGCTCGGGCTCGAGATGAGGTACCTCGGAGCGTGCCTGATTGCGCCTGATCGCGACTGATTGCGACGGATTGCATGCAGGTGCTGCTGCCCGATTGGAGCGTGCCTGATTGCGACTGATTGCGACTGATTGCGACTGATTGCGGCTGATTGCGGCTGATTGCGGCTGATTGCATGCAGGTACCTTGGAGCGTGGGGGCACCCGACAAAGCAGAAGATGGTCGAGTTTCGTCACCGCGGCGCAGCCGGTGACCTTCCTAATATGGCCGCGACAGCGTCGGGTCCGGAGCCGCCGTCGCGCCGTCGCGAGCGCGCGCCGGCGAACGCCCACCTTCCTAATTTGACATCATCGACTGGACAAAAAGCGCGGCACCGCCGGCTCCTACGTGGCGGTGGGGCGCCGTCTTGGGCACCGCCTGCCGCCAAGGGCCGCCGAGCGGCGGCGCGGGGCAGTGGGGCGCCGTCTTGGGCACCGGCCCCGCGCGACGCGCCGTCTTGGGCGCCGGCATGCGCGGCCCTAGGCTACCCACGCTCACTACGGCGCGTGCTGCCGGACGCGGCGGATCGAGAGCATTTGAAGCGGCTGTACTTTGAGCACGTGCGCGGGCGCAGCCCGTACCTCACGGACGCCCCCCTGCATGCACGTGCTCACCACGGCGTCCTCGCTTCCCCACAGGTGCGCGGGCGCAGCCCGCACCTCACGTACTACAATCTACTCGTCCACCTCGCGCGCGGCACGACCGAGCGCCGTGACGAGCGCGTCTGGGGCATCTTGGAGGCGATCGAGCGCCGGATTGCGGATGAGTTTGGGCCGGGGTTTGTGCTCGTCAACGACTTTTTCTCCTTCCGCGCGCCGAGCGTGCGCATGTTCCAGAACTGGCACCAGGCGCGCCGTCCCGAGCACTCGTGATGGCCACCGATCGCCACCGAGTGCGACCGAGTGCGACGGGCTCACCGCCGACGAGGCCGCCCCTGCCCTGCATGCAAGTGCTCACCACGGCGCCTTCACTTCCGCACAGGATGGCGAGTTTTGGCTCACCGCCGACGAGGCTGCCCCTGCGGCCTCGTGCTCCGGATTCAACCTGTGGATCTTGTTGGACCACGTGCGCATGAATTATTCATTCGACGTGTTTGATGTGGACAAGTCGCGTCCCCTGTACGCCGCCGGATGGCCCCTGATTGCCCCTGATTGCCTCTGATGACCACTGATGACCACTGATGACCACTGATGTACGCCGCCGGATGGCCTCTGATTGCCCCTGATTGCCTCTGATTGCCTCTGATTGCCTCTGATTGCCTCTGATGACCACTGATGACCACTGATGTACGCCGCCGGATGGCCTCTGATTGCCCCTGATTGCCTCTGATTGCCTCTGATTGCCTCTGATTGCCTCTGATTGCCTCTGATTGCCTCTGATTGCCTCTGATTGCCTCTGATTGCCTCTGATTGCCTCTGATTGCCTCTGATTGCCTCTGATGACCACTGATGACCACTGATGACCACTGATGACCACTGATGACCACTGATGACCACTGATGACCAAGGAGTGCCTTGGAGAACATGGGCACGACGCTGATGACCTCTGATTGCCACTGATGACCTCTGATGACCTCTGATGACCTTTGATTATTCACAGGTACGACGCGTGCTACGCGGCTCGTTTCGGCGCAGCGGGCGCCAACTTTTCGAGCACGCAGCCGCTTCACTCGCCGGAAGAGGTGCTCGAGACGGCGCACCCGCTCCTCTCGATGGCCTTCGATGGCCTTCGATGGCCTCTGATAGCCCTTGAGTGCCCCCGAGTGCTCGAGACGGCGCATCCGCTCCTCTCGATGGCCTCGGAGTGCCTCTGTGTGCCTCTGCGTGCCACTGAGTGCCGCTGATTGCGTCCCTCATTGCATGCACTCCGAGTGCGTCCTTGATTGCAGGCTGTGCGTCTCTCTGCCAAGGGCATCTTGGGATGGGTCCCCCCCCGCGCACGCGCCACCTTGAGAGGCGTTCACACGCCACGGGCGATCAAGGTGCCGTTGCAGTCGGGGGATGCGCTCAGACGCATGCAAGTGCTCACCACGGCGCCCTCGCTTCCCTATCGCTTCCCCACAGGTGCCGTTGCAGTCGGGGGATGCGCTCGTACTCAAGCAGGTGGAGAGACTGATTGCCTCTGATTGCCACTGATGGCCACTGATGGCCACTGATTGCCACTGATTGCGACTGATGGCCTCTGATGGCCACAGATGGTATCGGATTGCCGCTGATGACCTCTGATGACCTCTGATGACCCCTGATAGCCCCTGATGGCCTCTGATGGGCGCTGATGGGCGCTGATGACCGCGATCTCGCAGGTGGAGATCCACAGGACCGACAGCCACGCGTTGCGACCCGACCTTTGCATGCAAGCGCTCACCACGGCGTCCTCGCTTCCCCACAGGTGGAGATCCACAGGACCGACAGCCACGCGTTGCAACCCGACCTTTGCATGCAAACGCTCACCACGGCGTCCTCGCTTCCCCACAGGTGGAGATCCACAGGACCGACAGCCACGCGTTGCAACCCGACCAGTGGCGCCTCGCGATCGGCTTCAAGGTGCTCCGCACGGCGCCGCCAACGGCCCGTCCATCGAGCTGCCTGCCTGCCTGCGGGTGCTCAGCACGGCGCCCTCTTCCCCACAGGTGCTTCAGCAACGGCCAGTCCATCGAGCTGCGGTTGAGGACTCGCCATTTGGGTGCGCGCTGATTGCGTTGATTGCGTGTTGATTGCGTGTTGATTGCGAGCTGCGGTCGAGGCCTCTCCATTTGGGTGCGCGCTGATTGCGTTGATTGCGCTGATTGCATGTTGATTGCGTGTTGATTGCGAGCTGCGGTCGAGGACTCACCATTTGGGTGCGCGCTGATTGCGTTGATTGCGTTGATTGCGTGTTGATTGCGTGTTGATTGCGAGCTGCGGTCGAGGACTCACCATTTGGGTGCGCGGAGTGTTCATGCTGAGTGCCCCCCTCATCTTCTTTCTTGCCACCACGGCGCCTCCCTGTAAGGCTTCCCCCTCACTGCAAGGCCTCCCCTTCCGCCAGCCGCCGTGCATACAATTGCTCATTACGGCGCCCCCACCCCCACAGGCACGACACCACCCGCGTGCGCCGTCGGTACCCCGGCTTAGTGCCCGACTTCAGCCTCGGCCGCCCCTTCCCCACAGTGTACAACCGCAGCGCGATCGAGGCCCTCGCGCGCCGTACTGAGCGGTTCGAGAGCCTGCCCGGTATCGCTGCCGACACGTTCATCTACATGTTCTCGTCCGTGCACACGGTGCTGGTCGCCGTGAGCGTCGTCGGCGCGATGATCGTCGCGGCCGTCGCCTACCACGAGGCCAGCCGGGGGGCGCTCGGGACGGCGCGAGGTGGCGCTCACCCTCCGCCGCCTTCTCTGCCGCCCTCGCCGCCGCCGACGCCTTCACAGCTCGCCTTCACAGCACGCCGTCGCACTTGCGCCGACTCGAGCGCCGTCCCGAGCGTCACTTCGCGCAGTGGACCTTTCATATTTGGTCTCGTGCGCACCGTGGGCTGGCTCGTCGGGCTGCGCCAAGCGGCCGCGATGCCCGAGAGCTGCAACAAGGTCGCCGTGGGCTGTCTCGTCGGGCTGCCTCATCTGGCTGCCGCTATGCCAGCTATACCAGACTTCCTCTCTCGTTGGCTCGGGATCGGCGGCGCCGTACCGGGCGCACCCACGGCGCCGTACCGGGCGAGCCCTCTTCATTTGGATCCGAATTTGGATCGGCATGGGTCCCTTTTTAGGCAATCGCCTATCTACGCCCGACCCAACGCGATCGGCATGCAATTGCCTATCTACGCCCGACCCAACGCGCTTGCATCGCCCGCGTGGCGTACGTGTTCCGTCACTCCCCCGCTCGACCAGTGGCCTGCGTGGGCGGGGAGAGGCACGAGTGCGTTTCGCCTGCTCCTGTCGACGCACCAGGTGCTCTTGATTGCTCCTGATTGCTCCTGGTTGCTATTGATTGCTCCTGATTGCTCATGATTGCTCCTGTCGACGCACCAGGTGCTCCTGAGTGATCCTGATTGCTCCTGATTGTGATTGATTGAAAGTGATTGAAAGTGATTGCTAGTGAGTGTTATCTTGGATCCTCCCGACGCCACCCATGTGCTCACCACGACGCGCTTCGAGCTCGAGCTGGGACCCATGTGCTCACCACGGCGCCCTTTCCCCACAGGCGCTCATGGAGCTCGATTTGGGACTGGGCTGCATCCGGCGGCTGAGCCGCGGCTACGGCCACTACTATGGCGTGGTGCCGCTGCCCAGGACGGCGCCGTGGCTGCTCGTGGGCAGGTGATCAACGCGGATGACCTCTCTGATGGCCTGTCTCTATGACGATCTCTCTGAGTGTGATTGATTGCTTCTCATCTCGGATGACCTCTTTGCGTGCGATTGATTGCAGATCTCAGAAGCACTCAACGCGGATGATCTCTATGAGTGCGATTGATTGCTTCTCGTGCGGAGAAGCACTCCCGTCCCGAATGCTGATTGCACTCCTCATCTCATCCTCATCCCCCCACCCCCCTCCGCAGCCAGGAGAAGTACTCGCGCCCCGCCGCACGCAACGCGTCGTCCCTCGGTGTCGGGATGGATGGCCTCACGCTTCTCGATCCGGGCTCGAGGCGTGTGGCGGGCGAGTGGGGGCTGCCCACTGGCTACCTTCATGACTCAATCCTCTCCGACGAGGGGACGCTCCTTGTAGGTGTGAATGAGAGGCGTGAATGAACTCTGATGGCCCCTGATGACCTCTGGTGTGGTCACTGATTTGCCACTGATTACCACTGATTGCCACTGATTACCACTGATCACCACTGATCACCACTGATTACCACTGATAACCACGATGGGCGCCCCTTGTAGTCGACTCCGCTACCGCGCGTGTGCTCGAGCTCGACATCGAGATACTGTCGTCATCAAGGGCAATCAAGGGAGATCCAAATGAGGAGGCTGGTCCAAATAAGGAAGCTGGTCCGAATAAGGAATGGTCTTCGAAGAAGATTCGTCAGATTCCGGAGGCCAACTTTACCGTATGGCGCGCCGACGGCGGCGTGCGACCGTTGCGATTTGAGAGAGGTGGTCCAAATAAGGAAGGTGGATGGTTGGGATTAGAGGACCCCGGGATGGAGGGTGGCGGTCCATTTGTACGGCTGGTGATCAAGCGCAGCGTGTCCACCGCGCTGGGCATGTCCGCGATCGGCCGCGCACACGCGCACGCGAACAACGTGCTCGCCACGCCGCGCCTGCTCTGGTGCCTGCACAACAATCTCGCCGCAACCTCCATGCTTCGTCTGGTCGACCGGCGCACGGGCAAGCCGCGGCGCAGCGTGCGACTCGGAGGACCCAATTGCCACAACCCTCTCTTCTATCGTGGGCAGGTGCTCTGATCTCCTCTGATCTCCTCTGATCTCCTCTGATCTCCTCCGATCTCCTCCGATCTCCTCTCTTCTATCTCCTCTCTTCTATCGTGGGCAGGTGCTCTGATCTCCTCTCTCGCAGTTCGGCGGCCTCGGGCTGCATGCGCATGCTCACCACGGCGCCCCTTCCCCACAGGTGCTCTATCTCCTCTCGCAGATCGGAGGTCTCGGGCTGCTCGCGCCCAACGGCACCTCGTCGACGCTCTGGACCGGTGAGATTCCTGAGGACCACCCGGATGACCTCCGTGATGACGTCTCTGATGACGTCTCTGATGACCTCCCTGATGACCTCCCTGATGACCTCCCTGATGACGTGATGACGTCTCTGCTGACATCCAAGATCGCCTCTAATCGCCTCTGATTGCCTCAAATTGCCTCTGATTGCCTCTAATTGTCTCTGATTGCCTCTGATTGCCTCTAATTGCCTCTGATTCAACCTCGTCCGCCCGCGTGATTCAACCTCGTCCGCCCGCGTGATTCAACCTCGTCCGCCCGCGTGATTCAACCTCGTCCGCCCGCGTGTGCAGCCGGAGGCAAGTGGTTCACCAAAGGGCTCATGGTGGTCGATGACGTGGCCTACTTTGGCGCGGCGCCCAAGCAAGAGCAAGCGTACGACCGCAACTTCGCCGCGGCCGAGCTCGTCGCCTTTCACCTAGGTGAGCGGCGCTTATGACCTCCCTGATGACCTCCCTGATGGCCTCCCTGATGACCTCCCTGATGACCTCCCTGATGTGCCTTTCACTTAGGTGAGCGACGCGAACTCTGGCGGGCGCGGCTGCCCTTTCTCGGTCTCGTCAATGCGCTGAGTGCCCCGGCAATTGAGCCGTGGTGCTCGTGGAAGGCATGCGACACCTCCCATGTTAGGAAGTGGTGCTCGTCGAAGGCATGCGACACGAGCGCGGAGGTGGCCTCTCGAGGGGCCTTCAAGGCCACTGAACAGCACGCCCCGCGAGAGGCTGACTGGCTCGTGGCCCGTGCTCGTCGGGGATAACGTCGGGGATGATCACCTTCCTTGTTTCCTTATACGCCGCCGCCCGGGGGTCCGCCACCCGCCGTCCGAAGCCTCGAGGTCTTCGTCGGCTCGCTGCTGCAGGCGGCGGAGGGCGCGACCAAGGTGGCCAGCCAGGCGGCGGACCAGTGGGTCAATTCGGGCCATTAGAGATCATTAGTGATGTCAGAGTGAGGTCATTAGTGATGTCAAATCGGGTCAATTCCCGGGCTCCATGATGGCCCGTGCTCGTTCACACGTTTCATACTCATACGGACACTCGACAGCCGAGCGGCCGGTGTATCTCCCTAATCTCTCTCCCTAATCTCCCTAATCTCCCTAATCTCTCTCCGCGCGCACAGCGGGCCGCTGCGGCCTGCGCGCCTGCTCGCCCGCCAGTGAAGGATGTGCTCGCCTGCCCCTGGTAGTCCGCCACGGTAGTGAAGTTGTGAAGGATGTCGGTTCACGGTTGTCGCTCAGGTTGTCGCTCACATGGTCGCTCAGCATGTCGCGTACCGCGGGGCTTGTCGAGTTCGTTCTCGAACCCGAGCTCCAAGGTGCAGGAGTTCATTATTCCGTAGTTGCTCGTAACCGAGAACCCGGACACCGCTGTATGGATACCGAACGAGATATAACGCGATTGACGATTCAGCATCGCACACACTTACACAGTCCGCCATACCGAGAGCGTTACGGATTCCGGTCACGCGCCCGCGCCCCGCAGCGCTTTCGCCGGGAGCGGACGGGACGGCGCGACCCCCACACCGAGTTTCGAGTTAGTTGAAGTTTCGCGCATTCGCGTTCCTACGCCGCTGCGGCTCGCGGATGCCTCGGCCTACGGCTCGCCGCGTCCCGGGACGACGGCGCCGGACGAGCGGACGTCGGACTATTGGGGGCGCCGGGCGGGGCCCGCACGCGCGCGCGCGCGCCGCGGGGGCTTGGAGATGGACCGAGGATTTACCTACGCTATTACCGGTGCATACTAAACGAAAGCATACCGTCGTACTAAACCCTCGCCGACTTTATCTTTCACGTTTGTCAGATCCTGAGTTACAGAAAGCCGCTGGCCAACGGCCCAGCGCTATCAGAGCGTTGCCCGCCGCCGCCACGAGCCGCGCAAGCGCCCAAGTCCCCCTATCGGACGTGCTCCTCGTCTATACTCCCCGTCGACAATTGAGGTAGTCCAAGGTCGGGTCGCACTGGCAGCGGCGCGCACTCTGATTCTGCGCGTGAGCAAACCCCTGGTGAGCAGGCAGATGCACGGCCGGAGAGAAGAAGCCGAGAGGCAATCCGCCCGTCAGCAGCTCGGTGTGCTTCGGTGGGCACGCGTCCTCCCAGATGGTCTCATTGGCTCTGGCCGCACGCTCAGCGAGTCCGCGGCAGTCGACGAGCTCAAAGGAAAGGTCCCCCAGCCTCTGAATTGTGTCAAATCCGAGCTCATGTGCCCGATCGCAATTCCAGCTGTGGGTCCAGCCTATGTGCTCTCGCGGTGACTGAGGGCGCGATGGCCGAACCGAGCGACCCACGTTGATCCAGAATCCTGAGCCGAACGCGACCCAATAGAACACCTGGCCGATCGTGCATCTCTCCGATGCAAGCGTGTTCGACTCGAAGCGACTGATCCGCATCACCTCCACCCATGCGTTGTCGGGCACCGGTTTGCGGTGTGACGAGTCGTCGCAAAATGCGTGTTGGCATGTGCCGTTTAGTCGATGGATGAAGAATCCCGGAAACGCCGAATGCCCGTTGGACTCATCGGCCATGACGGACACGCCGCGGCGCTTGGCGTCTTCAGTCCGTAACCGAGCGAACGAGATGTTGAAGCTCGGCGGCGTTGGCTGCAGCCGATCACTCAAGTGTGACGGGTTGAGGACTGCGTCCTGGAGCGGTGCCCATAGCCAGCCATACTGCCGATAGGGTGTGCAAATGGTGCACGTCCACAAGGCCGAAAAGCTGCCGCGCTGTGGTACTGAATTGTACACAAACTCGAGATGCGCTGATGTCACAATTGCCGAGCCACCGTAGATGCCCGCAAAATAGGATTCAAAAATGGTTGCGTCGGTGTCAAACTTACGAAGCCAGTCGATGTTCTGAGCATTGCTTGACGCATTGCAGTACGCAACCATTGCAGCACCTTGATGGCGTCCACAGTCCCACAAGATGCGGTTGTAAAGGGGTAAAGGATGAGATGCCGGTGTGGGGCTTCCCGAAGGAGCCGTGCTACTTAGTTGGCCAGAGGCATGGCGATCAACCATCTCGAGCGTGACAGTCTGAGCGCGAAGCACCCTTATAGTGTTCAGGCGCGCGGTTTGCGAAGGCCCATTTTTGTCCAACCCGACCTCCACGCTCGACCATGAGATGACCGCTACAATCTACAATAACGCCGTCTAAGAGCTTGAATACGCGTCCTTAGGTTCACACCGCGTTTCGTCCATTTTCTCCTTCTCGTAAGTCTGTGAGCTAATGGAGGACGCCCAACAACCAGGCATCCAGGGGCGGCTTGCACGCTGCAAGCGCTGCATGAAGCATTACGACGAGTCCGAGTGCACCCCGTGCATGCATCACCCGGGTAGGTTCCAGGGCGGACCCACGGCGTCTCCGCCTCACGGGCCCATCGGGTGGACGTGCTGCAACGCCAGCGACGAGCGGTCACGTGGCTGCGCGAAGCACGCTACGCATTTACGTTGCGAGATCACAGCGCGCGCGCTGGCCTCCTTCGATGCCCCGGCCACGGAAGGCGGACTTGTCGCCGGCCTGCGGCAGCGTTCCAAGCGAGATACCTCCAACGTCGTCAGCCCCACGGCGGCCGCAGTGCCTCTTCCGTCTGACTGCACCGATTTTTACGAGGTGGGGCTGGGCGACACACTTGCCTCCGTGTGCCTACGGCACGGCATGCGCCGTCACGAGCTGATGAGGCTGAACAAGCTGCTCACGTCGGAGCTGTATCCAGGCCGGAAGCTTCGAGTACGACCAGCGCGCGAGCCAACAACTGAAGAGAAGCGTGCCACGGGCCTACGGAGGCTCATGATCGGGGCGGATATGAGCTTGCTCGAGGCGGAGTTCTACTACGACGAGGCCGACGGTGACATCGAGCTCGCCCTTCAGCTATGCCTCACGCCGAGCGGCGAAGAGGCGCTCAAGGCAACGGGCGCCATGCCGGCCGCCACTGAAACGAAACGGTCGCGAGACGCGGCGCCAATGCATGCGCCGGAGGAGGAAACGAAACTGTCGCGAGACGCGACGCCAATGCATGCGCCGGAGGAGGAGGCGGGTTTGGGCGCTTGGCTTTCGAACTGGTTTGGCGGGAAGAAGCCGGCGGCCGTAGAGCTGCAGATGATGGGGGACGGACGTGGCCAAGCCCAAGGCCTCGCCTGAAGCTGACAAGCTGTGCCCGTGCGCTACGGTGAGTCGCTGGGAGTTGCTTCTCGTTATCACACTGTGGCAGGGCCATGGCAGGTGCGTCGCTCGCTACGACCTGGTGTTGAATGTCGTGCCGTGTCGCTCGACGTCCGTGCGGCGTGCGTCTCTCGTGCTGTGAAACTAGACTTCATTACATGAAGAGCCGTTTCACTTCACACTTGATTCCGGTCAAACCGTTTTGACGCGGACGCCTCGCCCGTAATCGGAAATATCGTTCGTGTGTGGCCTGGGTGTCGGCGGCCGCGTATTAACAGCCCGTTCACACGCCCGTCGTTGATCCGACTCCGTTGACATGGCCGGCTCGCCACGACATCGGCCAGCCGACCTCCGGCCGCGTCCGGAGACGGGATTCACCAAATCCTTTCTGGTCGCCCCGCCCCGCGACCCTCCTTCCGGCACCGCCTTGATGCAGACCAGCATGAGCAATTCGCCCCGGGCTGCCGCGGCGACATCCATGTCCGTAGCCGAGCGTAGCTCGCGCCTGGGACCGATCGGGATGGAGACTGTGTGCCACGGCTTGCTACGAGATCCGCGGCCGGGTGCACGGCCGGCTGCGGTGACTACAATCCCCGATCCGCTCGTCTTCTACTCGTGGTGGAACGAGGAGCTCGCCACGCACCCGGATTATACGACCTCCGGGCAGGGCATGGGCGTCCGCCGGAATGTGAAGCTGCACTACCTGCCATCGACGGATTGCTTCCAGCTGTTCACCGAGGATGTCAAGGCGGCGCTCACGCTCTCGATCGAGCATACCGACGGCACACCAGTGCGTCCACATGAACTCTTCGTCGGCGCGACGCTTGACGTCCTCGGCCGGCCGATGACGTTACGCAGCGCCTCTGCCAAAACGATCGCTTGGGTGGATGCGGAGGCGAAGCGCCTCCTGCGCCGTCGCGAGGCCTTGTGCGCGGCGATCCAAAAGTTTCAGGATGTGCATAAGGCCCTAGAGACAATCGGCATCACACAGCTCTACCTCAACCGTCTGATGGACGCCAGCACGACGGCCATCGCGCCTGACGGCGGCAAGGCGAACCTGGCGAGACTGACGATGGAGGTGCATGCGCTCGAGGGTCTGCTCCAGCGCTATCGTAGCTGAGGCGCGCCGCACAGGGAGCGACAGGCGCGCCTTGCTCAACCGCTTTGTTTTGGAGATTGGAGTAGTCGCAAGTGGACGCGGAAGGTAGCCTGGGACCTGCGGCTGCAGGGCGGGCGGCGATCAGCGCACCCTACTACCACCCTACAGGCTTTCAGGCTTACCGTTACCCGCGCGGGGGAGAAATATCTTTCTGAAATTATGTGCCACACCACGGAACGCGCTCCAGCAACCTCCAACCAGCATGATCCGTGAGAGGTGAGGTTGGACGCCCTCCAAGACCGCGCTCGCAAGCAGCTGTTCGGGTCCGGCCCAGAGCTCTTCCTTGGCGGCCATTCACACGTTCGACTACACCTTCACACCTTCAGAGCTCTTCCTTGGAGCCTGCCCTCGCGCCGCAAAACGGGCGGCAGTAGCGCGCGGCGATCTGTTCAGCGGTTTCGGCCGAGTGGACGTAGATCGTCTGAGCGAGGTCGGGCCGGTCGACCGCGCCGTCGTGGTCATCGATGTCCGCATCGGGCTCGAGGATCACGTGCTTGCATGCGCGGCTAATGACTACATGCTTGATCACCAGCTCGTTGTATTGCATCGTCGAGCCGCCGCGTTCCTCGGGCTTGGAGCCCTTTGGACGTTTCGTCAGTCGCCAGCCGCCGCTGCCACGGCCACCAGCGGCGCCGCCGCCGCTGCCGCCCTCGCCACTGCCGCCCTCGCCGCCGCCACTGCCGCCCTCGCCGCCGCCCTCGCCGCCGCCCTCGCCGCCGCCCTCGCCGCCGCCGCCCTTACTGGGCCGTTGGACAGAATACAACTCTCCCCACAGAGGGGGGTTGCCTGGGTATTTCGGATACTCATGCAGGCTGTCTGGAGGCGTGCCGTAGCACAGGAGTTGCACGATGGAGCTCAGCGCGGTCTCGTCCTGAAGCGCCTTTCCTTTCTTGGCACGCTGCACGCCCACCTTCGAGGCCGCGAGGCACACGTCGCACCGGAGCGCGCGCGCGCCCGCCTGCACGAGCGCGAGCTCTTCGGGCTCGAGCATCGCCTCAGGGTTCTCGCGTTCCATTTCGAGCAGCGTCGAGATCGAACCTGATGAAGGAGGCAATCAGAGGCCATCAGAGGTCATCAGAGGTCATCAGAGGTCATCAGAGACCATCAGAGGTCATCAGAGGTCATCAGAGGTCATCAAAGGTCATCAAAGGTCATCAGAGGTCATCAGAGGTCATCAGAGGTCATCAGAGGTCATCAGAGGTCATCAGAGGTCATCAGAGGTTCTCCGCCGTCGAGATCGAACCTGATGAAGGAGGCAATCAAGAGGTCATCAGAGGTCATCAGAGGTCATCAGAGGTCATCAGAGGTCATCAGAGGTCATCAGAGGTCATCAGAGGTCATCAGAGGTCATCAGAGGTTCTCCGCCGGCGAGATCGAACCGTCGGTGTCGAACCGCTTGAGCAGCTCGGCCATATCGGGCATGCGCCCACCGCCGTCCGTGTCGGACCGATCGCCTGCGCTGCTGGCGCTCGACTTCCTACGGGCGCTGCTGCTGCTGCTGCTGCTGCTGCCACTGCTGCCGCTGCTGCTGCTTCCGCCGCCGCCGCCGCTGCTACTGCTGCTGCTGCTGCTGCTGTCCTTGGTTTTGCTCGTGTCGCTGCTCAGCCTCCTGCCGCTGCCGCTGCTGCCGCTGCCGCCGCTGCTGCCGCCGCCGTTGGCGCCGCCATCGCTGCCCACTACGCGCTTGCGCGGCGATGGCGGCGGCTTGGGCGGCTGCACGACCACATCTGACTCGCAGAACTCGGACACGATCGGCTCAATGTCGTGCAGCAGCGCGGATCGGTACATGAGCTCTGACAGCTCCTGCTGGAAGTCGTCGGTGAAGTGCTCGCACGCCTTCTTGAGCGTGATCAGATGCATCATCATGGATGGATTCTGATCCAATGCGTCGTCATCGTCGAGGCGCACGGCCCGCTTCTTCAGCGACCACTTGCGCGAGGGCGGTGCCGTGGCCGTGAGCGAGTAGTTCTGCACGATCGCCAGGCAGATTGCCGGCACCGTCTCGTAGATGTCGTCCTCGCCGTTCTTGCGGAGCTTATGCTTGTGGATCTCGATGTGCATCTCGCGCACGACCGCACGGCACATGGTGCCGCGCGTATCACGGAAGGCCTGCAGCTCGTCCGCGGACGGAGCGGCCCAGGCGTGGAGCGCCACGCCGATGATGAGGGCGGCGAGCGGTCGGCCGAGTCGCGGCATCTCGCGCGAGCGCTCGAAATGACGTGGCAAAGCCCGGTAGAGCGTGGGGACAGGTGCAAGTAGTTCGCGTACCAAACTGCCGAGAACGTTCTCGCCCAAGTTCCGGAGAGGCCGAAGGCGCCCGCGGACGGATTCAGCGGACGGCTCGGGATCGGCCTGGCTGGAAGCACTGCGCGCATCGTCTCCGCTTCAAGTCCGTCGCAATGAGTGCCTTCTTGTATACGGCAGTATCTTGTGCTCTCGTGCGCGCCGAGCCGCACCCCAGGAGCTACGTGTACGTCGACGGCCGCGGCGGCCTACAGATTGGCGCGGTCCGGCCCACAAGCGGCGCGCTCGTCTCCGTGAGCTACACGAACAACACTCAAGAGAGCGGCTGGGGCTATCTGAGCGTCGAGACGGTGGCCGAGAACGCGAGCACGCCGGAGGATGTCCTGAAAGTGTATCGCGCGGCCGGGTTTGCCGAGGGCACTCTCGCCTGCCAAGGCATCAGCGACTCGTATCCCAACATGTTCTACTCGAATTTCGAGGGCCCTCCGCCGGCGGCCATCGTGGGCTTCATCGTAGAGAACTACCTATACATGGAGCGGATGGCGGCCGAGGCGCACGCGGCGGACGCGTTCTGGTTCAGCATCAAGTCCACGCTGGAGCAGCTCCATGGCATCGCTGAGGGCTATGCGCAGTCGCCATGCTTGAGCCCGCAAGCCCCGCGCGGCGCCCTCGACTTCGACTTCGGTGCGCTGGCGGCGGGCGCGTACACGGCCGAGGACCTGCTCCCGTCGACCGGGATGAACGTGCTCAAGCTGCTCTTTGTGCAGGCATGGGGCGACATGTACACGATCAAGTCCAAATTCCATCAGCCCGAGATCCAATCTCGGAGATTCGACCCTCGCGGCCCCATCTACAACTCGAGACTGTACTATCCAAAGACGGAGCTCCCAGTGGACCTCCGATGCTCGTCGCTCTTCAAGCTGCTGCCGGACCGGAGTGACGTCCTCTTCGCACACACGACCTGGAGCTCCTTCTCAGCCATGGGTCCTGATGACCTCTGATGACCCCTGATGACCTCTGATGACCTCTGATGACCTCTGATGACCCCTGAGTACACGACCTGGAGCTCCTTCTCGGCCATGGGCCCGCGCACCTTCGAGCACCTCTCCCTTCTGAGGCCAGCATGCAAGCGCTCACCACGGCGCCTCTCTCCCCACAGGTCCGCGCACCTTCAAGCACCTCTCCCTGCCGGTACTACTCCACCTGTCCGCGCACGCGCCGCCTCCGCAGCCGGAGATACGCCAGGTACACGTCTCGTCTCTCCAGATTGCGAGCTCGCCCCTCGTCTCACCCGCCGCGCATGCAAGTGCTCACCGCGGCGCCTCCGCTCCTGCCGCCAGATTGCGAGCTCGCCAGGGCTGCTCCTCACCCGCCGCGCATGCAAGTGCTCACCGCGGCGCCTCCGCTACTGCCACTCTCCCCACAGGTGCACTTCTCGTCCTCGCCAGGGTTGCTCGCATCGCTCGACGACTTTTACATCGTGCACTCGGCCTCGGCACAGCTCGCGGTCATCGAGACCACTAATGACGTGTACAATCCGGAGCTCTTCGAGCTGGTGACGCCGAGATCGTGCCTCTGTTGGGCGCGAGCGATCACCGCGAACACCCTCGCGACGACAGCGCCGTCGTGGGCGACGCTCTTCGCAAAGGAGGCCTCAGGTGTGCTGATTGCCTCTGATTGCATGTGATTGTGTCCCTCATCAGAAGTCCCTCCTCCAGCAGGTGCGCTGATTGCATCTGATTGCATGTGATTGTGTCCCTCATCAGAAGTCCCTCCCCGAGCAGGCACCTACACGAACCAGTGGCAGATCCTCGACCTCAGCCGCTTCACCCCTGGCCAAGACCTACCGGTCGAGAGTTTCGTCATCGCCGAGGAGATCCCGGGCGAGGTCGGTGTGGAAGACCTCACCTGGTTCCTCAACGCGGAAGGCTACTGGGCCTCGTACAACATCCCCTATCTCGACCAGATCTCGCGCAAATCGGGCAACACGGCGGCGTGCGAGCTAGGGCGCGTGTCCACGCCACCGAACAACGACTCCTGCTGGGACTCGTGCCCTCGCGCCAACATCTTCCGAAACCGCCACGGCGCCCTCGCGACGGTGGCGGACATGCGCGACTTGATGCAGTACAACAACTGGAAGGTGGATCCGCTGAGTGAGGCGAACCCGTCGCATGCGATCGCGAGCCGTCGCGATCTCGAGCTCGAGCTCAAGGACGTCTACCCGTCGGGGGGGACCGACTCGAAGATCTCGTCTGCATCTCGCGTGATCTCGGGGATCTCGGCCGCATCTCCTCGGGGGGGATCGCGAGCCGTTGGCCCCGAGGTCGACATCTCGGGGATCTCGGCCGCATCTCCCCGGGGGGGATCGCGAGCCGTTGGCCCCGAGGTCGACGTGCGCATGGGGCCGACGTACGACCAGCAGCCCGTCTTTTGCTGGTCCACGCTCCGGAGCAACGCCACGTTCTCGCACGAGGGACAGCCCGACTGCTTCCACTTTCCGTGGGTGACGCTCAGCCCGCTCTAAAGTGCAACCAGTACATAATTATATCGCATGGAGCTCTCAGATAGCGAACATCAAAGCGCGTGCCCCCACTGGCTCAGCACTCGGGTGTTCCGCGGGTTTTCAGTAGGTTTAGACTCGAGTTGCGCGAACCAGGCCCTGTGGAAAGTTATTACCATTTTGGAAGGCGAAGTGTGCAAGAACCACAAAAAATCTTCTCGGCGTCCGGAACCGAGCCGCACAGGACCGCTTCTTCAATCGATCGGATGCCGGCCAAGAAGGTGCACTGCACTGCAGAGAATGCGGAGGCAAGGCAGGGTATCGATGTGCACAGCTTCTCATCGCGATCGCGTGCCACCCCGGATATGCCCCGCAGGAGAAGGATCCCGAACCCAAATTGAAGGACCTCAACGAGCTCCTCAAAGAGAACTCGCTGATCTCAACCATGGCACTCCTCATGGGAGAGACTCTCCAATCGCTTGAGGCAATGCTTACGGAAGATCGGCCTACATTCCTCGCCAGCCTCAAGGAGAAGGGTGTGGACAACCTCGCGGAGCGCCAGAAGCTCGCCAACGCCATCGGCAAGGCGAAGCGCCTGGATCGCTTCTGATCCTTAGGTCACGTGTAGGTCATGTGCAGCCCGTCAACGTGCGATTCAGCTGCAAGAGCCGACCAGGCACGATGCCTCGCTTGCAACAGGGACAGAAGAGTGAGGATGCACGAGCCTCAGTCCTAGTTGCCTCAGTCTGGCAGGATGTCTGTGGAGCCACGCACAGTAGACAGTACCACATCTTGCAGTGGTCCATGCGGTCCAACATGTATCCAACATGTGTTTTTCAGTGAGAGATCGTACGGTTGACACATCCCGATCGCGAGAAACCTCCGCTTGTAGGTACGGTGCCATTGAGTATCGTGTGTAAGCTGCATTTGTCTGAGACAATGAGACCGCAATATGTAGAGACCGTGATTTCACTTGCGTAGGATGTGGCCGTGTACCACAAATACCTTTATTCCTACCACAAAAGGATTGTTAATGAATTTTTACTTTTCCAAGTGTCTGGAGTTTCTTCAGGAAACGCGTACATGTAGCTCCCAATATGGATCGATCCGGCAATACTATGCAATTCCAGCACGAAGGCGCATTTTTAGTGTCACGAAAATCGAGGGTCGTGCAATCGTGGCGCCGAGTCAACGAGAGGTCGCAAAGCATGGGGACGATGAAATCCATCTTCGCAGCATTGAGCACGTTGCTCGCCATCTCGGCCGCTTCACACTTTCAGTGCGTCGACGTGCAGCCAGCTTCGTTTTGTGCTGCCGGGGCAGCCCTTGGGCATTGCAATGCGTCTTCGAGTGGCTACGCGATCATGACTCTCAACTGTCCGGCCACCTGTAGGCTCAACTGTGCGCAGTGCGTCGACATGTATTCCAATTCGACGTGTGCTGCCGCGGCATTCCTTGGGTATTGCGCGCCGTCTTCGCGGTATTACGCGGACGTGGCTTACAATTGTCCGGCTACCTGTGGGTTCACCACCTGTGGGCAACGGCAGTTCTCACACTACACGTGCAGCAGTTGCATGGCCGCCCGCACCTCCAACTGGTGGTGTGCCGCAGGCGCGCTGTGTGCGACTGCGCCGATATCGGCGCTGCTGCCAGGCGATCGCATCCTCTGCCCGCACGATGCTTGGACGAGCAGCAGCGGCTGCGTGGCCTCGCCTGTCACCGACCCTTACTACGAGATGAACGCCTGGGCGCACACTTTGATCAACCTGCTGCCCGCTTGGGCGGAGGGTTACACTGGTGCTGGCGTGACGATCAACATAGTCGATGATGGGACCGATCAGACGCACCCCGCTTTTTCTGGCAAGTATGATGCGTTGGGGTCGTGCCCGATCCCAAGCGACGGCGAACACGGAACCATAACGGCTGCGATCGCGCTCGCGGCCGATAACGACGGATGCTCTCGCGGCGTCGCGTATGGTGCGACGCTGTCCGAGTGCAGTTATTACAACACCGTCGAGGATAAGTTCATCGGCAACATGGACCGAAACCACATCTCATCCAACTCGTGGGGGATCGACCCGTGCACAGCCCTCGCTAGCTCCGGGCGGCGCAAGCTCCGGCAGCGCCTGCTGCAGGGGTGTCCCTTTGCAGCCACGGCCGCCTCGGGCACCAGCCCGTGCAGCGATTCCCAGTGCGCCGGGGCCAGCTGGACGTCGCCGCCGAGCACGTGCGAAGCGGTCATCTCGACCTACTGCCAGGACTCCTACAACTACGTTGCGGACGGCGAGTGCGCCTTGTGGACGTACCTCTGGATGACATGCGCGTACACGCACCTGCACTGGGACACCGTACGGGTTCTGCAGCGTGGCGTCCTCGAGGGGCGCAGCAGGCGCGGCATCGTGTACGTCTTTTCGTCGGGCAACGAGTACACACATGGCGAGGACGTCAACATGGAGCAATACTTGCACTCGCGCTTCACAATCACCGTCGGCGCCACAGACAAGCTCGGCTTGCACGCGTATTACTCGACGACGGGTTCTTCGCTCTTCATCACCGCGCCGGGCGGCGACTCACATCAGCACAGCAACAGCTGGTACATGGCGGCAGCAGGCGGCGGCTGTGCTGCGCTGGTAGAAGGAAGTTACTTGCAGGGAACTTCGTTCGCGTGCCCCGTCGTCTCGGGCGTGGTCGCGCTCATGCTCGAAGCCAATCCGCTGCTCGGCTGGCGCGACGTGCAGGGGATCCTCGCGGCGACGACGAGCCGAAACGACCCCACGAGCCCCCTCTGGACCACGAACGCGGCTGGCTTCATCCACAACATCAAGTACGGCTTTGGCATGGTCGACGCCAGCGCGGCTGTTGCCGCCGCGCTCTCGTGGACCAACTGGGGGATCGAGCAGCGCATTATTGCGAGCTCGACGCAGCACCTGCTCACCGTCCCGCACGATGGCTCGACGTTGTCGACCAGTGTCACGGTCAGTGCGCAGAGCCAGACGTGGGCGATCGAGTGGATCGAAATCTTCCTCAACCTCGACCACTCGTCGCGCGGCGACTTGCAGCTCGAGCTCACCTCGCCCTCGGGCACGCACTCTATCCTGACCCCCGGTCCGCGGCCCGAGACGTCCAACCCGCCGGTCGAGGGCTGCTCGGCCGCGGCCGACACGTGCGAATTCAACAACGATGGAACTTGCGACAACCCCGAGTATTGCGAGTGTGACTACGTTGACTGCCTTGCGGCGAACTGGGTGGGCGAAAACGGACAGCCCTCGCTCTACATGCCACGCTTCAATTGGAAGATGACGAGCGTGCGTAGCTGGGGCGAAAGCCCGGTGGGCACGTGGACGCTCGCGATCCGTGATCGGCGGATCGCGAACGGTCCGAATGTGGACTCGACGCTCCACAGCTGGAACCTGCTCATCTACGGGCATCACGGCACTGCCGCCCGCCTGAGCAATCGCAACACCAGCACGCCCACCACGGGCCCTTTATTCCCACAAGGTGGCATGCTCTCGCCACCATCGCCGCCGCCGCCATCTTCACCCCCGAGCGACGAGTTCGTCCTCGGGTTCGTCCTCGGTCTCGTCCTCCGTTACGTCGTCCTCGGTGGAGGCCTGTGCATGATTTCGATTTTGTGCTGCTGCTTCTTCCGCTCTCGTGGCAAAGGCGAGTCCCGCAGCCCGACACGTGGCCGTGAGCAGCTGACCGAGATTGGCATCGATGGAGCCTCAACTGGCAAGGGCGAGACCCGCAGCCCGGCTCGTGGCCGTGCGCAGCTGACCGAGTTTACCGACCAGATTCGCTTGATCGATGGAGCCTCGACTGACAGCACGACCGCGCGCGAGACCTCATCAACCGAGATGGAGGACTTCGGTACCAGCTTATCGCACCGGCACAAGCTCATCATGAGGGCGGCGGCCGAGAAGGCGGCCGAGAGGGCGGAGGCCGAGAAGGCGGCGGCCGAGATGGCGGCGGCCGAGAAGGCGGCGGCCGAGAAGGCGGCGGCCGAGAAGGCGGCGGCCGAGAGGGCGGTGGCCGAGAAGGCGGCGGCCGAGAAGGCGGCGGCCGAGAAGGCGGCGGCCGAGAGGGCGGTGGCCGAGAATGCGGCGGCCGAGAATACGGCGGCCGAGAGGGCGGCGGCCGAGAAGGCGGTGGCCGAGAAGGCGGCGGCCGAGAAGGCGGCGGCCGAGAAGGCGGCGGCCGAGAAGGCGGCGGCCGAGAGGGCGGCGGCCGAGAATGCGGCGGCCGAGAAGGCGGCGGCCGAGAAGGCGGCGGCCGAGAAGGCGGCGGCCGAGAAGGCGGCGGCCGAGAAGGCGGCGGCCGAGAGGGCGGCGGCCGAGAAGGCGGCGGCCGAGAAGGCGGCGGCCGAGAGGGCGGCGGCGGAGAAGGCGGCGGCCGAGAGGGCCGAGGCCCCGCCGCAGCCGCCGCCACCCCCGCCGCCCCCGCCACCGCCGCCGCCACCCCCGCCGCCCCCGACACCGCCGCCGGCGCCGGCCCCGCCGCAGCCGCCGCCACCCCCACCGGCGCCGCCGCCGGCAGCACCTGTTGATGCGAGTGCGTCACATCTCTAGCCATGTATTCACATCTCTAGCCATGTATGAAGACCAACGAGCCGCCTGGTGCAGCGCGTGAGTCGAGCCGCCTTGTGCAGCGCGCGGTCCCCACGCGCTGCACGCTCGGGACGACGCGCCACGCGGCAGGTGTTGTGTTCTTGAACGAGCCGCAATCGGGGCAGCGCGCAGTACTCGCGCGCGCGCACGCTACACGCTCCGACGCGCCACGGCAGGTGTTGGTACTGCTGTGGTACTCTGGTACTCCCTTGCTTGTGCTCGGTCTTCGGTTGTGGATATCCGGTACTCTGTGACGGTTCGAGTTGGTTCGAGAAGTAAATATGTGCAAGTCCGCTCGGCCAGGGTCAATGGAACTCAGTCAAGTGTCTGAGTAGCTAGCCTGAAGCCTCTCGAAGGTGTTCCGGAAGCCTACAAGCTAATGCCTTGCCTTGCTTGCCCTTGCCCTTGGAAGGTCAATTTAATGGCTCCGTTAGTTCTCCGTTTAAATTATCCGTTCACAGCTCACAGTTCACACCGCGAGTGCGCGAAGGTGATGGCCGTCAAGGCCTTATCGTGCCTTATCGCCACAACGCTGCTCATCGGGCTGCTGCTCGCGAACGCGTATGGCAGTGGCAGCCAAACGAGCTCTTACGCGGCCACGTCGAGCGACGAGCTGCAGAGACTGCGCTACGCGAACTCCGTGCTGCTGCAAAAGGTCTCTGCCTTTGAGAAGGAGGCAGGCTTGCACAAGAAGTCGCCGCGATGCGTACTGGATGCCGCGGCCTTGCGAGCGGCTCAGGAACGTGCCGTTCCGAAGCCATGTGAGCAGGTCGAGGCAGCGAGCCGCGGCAGCAGCGGCAGCTGCCATTGCAGCAACAGCAGTGGCAGCAGCAGCGGCAGCAGCGGCAGCAGCGGCAGCAGCGGCAGCAGCGGCAGCAGCGGCAGCAGCGGCAGCAGCGGCAGCAGCAGCGGCAGCAGCAGCAGCAGCGCGAGCACGGGCGCCACGCCCACATCGGATCCCAATGCGATCTTGGCCAGCTCGCTGCTCGCGGCCCACAGCAAGTGGGACTGGCGTGCGATCGCTCTGGAGGTACTCCAGCCGTTTGAGCACATCGAGCAACAGCAGCTCGATGCGGCGGTCGAGTCATGTAACGACAACGGCACGATGTACTGCCAGCGGATGCAGGTGAGCACCTCTCAGATGGCCTCTCGGATGGCCTCTCGGATGGCTGCTCTGATGGCCTCTCGGGTGGCCTCTCGAGTGGCCTCTGATGGCCTCGGATGGCCTCTCGGATGGCCTCTCGGATGGCCTCTCGGATGGCCTCTGATGGCCTCTGATGGCCTCAGATGGCCTCTCGGATGGCCTCTCTGAGTGCTCTTGATCGTGGCAGATCTACGACGGCTCACTGTACCTCACAGACTACCGCGCCATCTTCTTCGACCGGCACTACGCCCCCGCGCGCATCATGCCAATCCTCGAGACCCTTCGTCGGCACCCGAACCTGCCTAATATGGATCTGGTCGTCGCGGGAAATGACGAACCTCGCGTGCCCGCGCACCCGGGAGATCGGTGCGAGCTCGCTCCATATTAGGCCACCGTTGCAGCTGTCCTTCCCGCCGTGGCAGTCCCGAACCACTCATGTTCATCGATCGCCGTCGGTGGCCTCCCCCACCAGGTACGCGCCGCCCTCTGTGCTTCGTCAGGTCGTCCCCGCGCATGCAAGTGCTCCTCACGGCGCCCCACCCCGCCCCCCCCTCTCCCCACCAGGTATTCGTGGACGAAGCTGTGCGGCAAGTACAACGGCGGCACGTGGCAGAAGCCACTATTGCCTCCCGCCATCTTCGCCTCAACGGTCCACCGAGCCGCCTTCGACTCACCGTGGCTGCATGCAAGTGCTCACCACGGCGCCCTCTCCTCCTCCCCACAGATCAACCGAGCCGCCTTCGACTTACCTTGGCTCGACTTTGCGTGGTTCTTCCCTCGACGGCCACACAAGCTCCGCACACCGCCTTGGTCCGTGCTGCACGGCGAGCTCGTGGCGGCAGGTACGCTCGAGCTCGCGTGCGAGATCGAGCTCGCGTGCGAGATCGAGCTCGCGATGAGATCGAGATTGTGATGAGATCGAGCTCGCCATGCCCACTGATTGCCTCTCTCATTAGTCTCTGCCTGCCTCTCTCATCAGGCAAGAGCGTCGCATGGGAGGACAAAGTCGAGCTCGCTATGCACACTGGAAACGTCGGCTCACCATTCCGCAAGATCCTCTCACATGTAATTCGCGCTGATGACCTCTGATGACCTCTCGCATGTAATTCGCGCTGATGACCTCTGACGGCCACTGATGACCACTGATGACCTCTCGCATGTAATTCGCGCTGATGACCTCTGATGGCCACTGATGACCACTGATGACCTCTCGCATGTAATTCGCGCTAATGGCCTCTGATGGCCACTGATGGCTACTGATGACGGCTGATGGCCGCAGATGGCCGCGGATGGCCGCGGATGGCCTCTGATGGCCACTGATGGCTCCCCACAGCTCTACGCGTTCTAGTGAGCGTTCTCGTGAACGTTCTCGCAGGTGGCGGGCGATCACCCGGACGAGATCTTGGTGAACGAGCTCTTTATCGGAGATCACGCCAAGATCACCCAGACCTGCCAGTCCCTCGGGCTGCACACGAAGGTGACTGCCACACTCCTTGCCAGTGAGTGTCACGGATTGCCACACGACTCGCCACGACTCGCAACGAATGGTCACCAAGTGCCACTCCCTTGAGGATGGTCACGAATGGTCACCAAGTGCCACTCCCTCGAGGATGCCGCAATCTGAGACTCATTAGTGACCAATTGCCAAATCCATCGGGGATTGATTGTGTATGATTGCCAGACTCATCAGTGACCAATTGCCAAATCCATCGGGGATTGATTGTGTATGATTGCCAGATTCATCAGTGACCAATTGCCAAATCCATCGGGGGTGCCGTACACGCGCAGGGCGGCTTCCAGCAGCACAAGTGCTTCATGCCTTTCCGGGACCAGTGCGGGTATAAGTATCTGCTCAACTCGGCGTCCATCGGGTACGCCACCTGTGTGCAACTGATTGCCACTGATTACTACTGATTGCCACTGATTGCAACTGACTGCAACTGATTGCAACCGACTGCAACTGATTGCAACTGATTGCAACTAATTGCATCTCGGTGTCCATCGGGTGAGCGCCAGCACGCTCGCCAGCTGCATGCAAGTGCTCACCACGGCGCCCTCTCCTCCCCACAGGTACGCCAACAAGTTCAAGAGCCTCCTCCTATGCGGTTCTGTGGTCCTCTATATACGCGAGGGGATGCGCCATAAGGCGCGTCTGATGGCCTCTGATGACCTCTGATGGCCTCTGATTGCCTCTAATTGCCCTGGATGGCCTCTGATTGTGTATGATTACCACCGACCGCAACGTGCACGTTGGGTTTCGTCATCGGAGTTTTATGAGTATGGCCTGTTCTGAATGCCTCTGATTGCAACTGATTGCAACTGATTGCGACTGAGGTTTCGTCACAGGAGTTCTATGAGTATGGCCTGATCTCAGGCGTGCACTATGTGTCGGTCGACACCGCCCAGGTACTGAAATCTAACTGAAATCCGCACTGGTCCCTCTGATTGCCACGGATTGCCTCTGATTGCCACGGATTGCCACCGAGTGCACTATGTGTCGGTCGACACCGCTCAGGACGTGCCTGCGATGGTGCGATGGCTGCGCGCGAACGACGAGTACGCGCGCGCCGTCGCGGCAGCTGGGCAGGCCCGCATGGCGTCGCTCGACGTGGGCGCCGTGACCGACTTTATGGCAGAGATGCTCTCGCAGTACTCGCGCCGCTTGATATTTCCTATTAAGGGACCGCAGCCGGGCGCGGTGCGCATCGAGTGTGAAGACGACCTATGGCGCCACTATTCTCTTTCAAAGAGCTGGATGATGATGTACCTCATGCATGACAACAAGACGTATGTGCACCCTCGCCTCGATTGCCCTTGATTGCCTTGAGTGCCCTCGATTGCCCTTGATTGCCCTGGACTGCATGCAAGACAGCGAGAAGTGCGTGCACCCTCCCAAGCCCGGCGAGCGCCTCTGAGTGCCGTTGATGGCCACTGATTGCATCCCTCATCAGGTGCGTGCACCCTCCCAAGCCCGGCGAGCGCCTCTGAGTGCCGTTGATGGCCACTGATTGCATCCCTCATCAGGTGCGTGCACCCTCCCAAGCCCGGCGAGCGCCTCTGAGTGCCGTTGATGGCCACTGATTGCATCCCTCATCAGGTGCGTGCACCCTCCCAAGCCCGGCGAGCGCCTCGGGCCGCCTGGCTGGGGCGGTTCGTATCTCGGCTCCAAGCCCCGCTGCTACGCGTCCCATGACCTCGGGCCCCGAGCGCAGCCAGATGCATGCAATTACGACAAGCCGTACAGTGCCTCGGAGAGCTTCGAGCCGTATGGCAAGTGGCCCAAGCCACACCCACTTGATCAGCAGCGCGAGCGCTGGGACCAGTAGCCATGATCTCTCTGGCAAGTCATCATCCAGCCGCGCGCCGCGGCGCAACCGCTCGATCAGTACTCTCGAGGGCTCTGACGTTACCCCCCCAACCCCCCCAGTAAACTACTCTCGAGGGCTCGGACGTTACACCGGTCACCGCCCCCCCCTCCAGTAAACTACTCTCGAGGGCTCGGGCTAAGGCTCGGGCGCTGCCCGGGTGTGTGGCGTGCAGCATGTTGGCGTTTGGAGTAATAAAACCGAACTCTACTATCAACTATGGGTGGCTCGCGGGGGACGTGGCGCCGGCCCGCCCCGCGCGCGCGGTGTATTTAAAATAATCGTGATGTATTTAGCGTGTGTCGCGTGCCGCGTTTCGGATTTTCCATGGCACCATGGGATATCCGAGCGGTGCGACGGCCAATGGCGCATGCATGAGGCATGGCGATCGTTAAACTCGACCGCATCCGATCGCAGCCACGCACGTATAGCGTAGAGGCGAGAACACGTTGCCACGCAGAGCCCCCACCCGATGTCCGGCGCTTTGTGGGTCAACGCGTGCATCCGTGCAAACATCATGAAACAAAGACTGGTTAGTGGTTTGTTCGGCCGGGCGCGCGGTGGATCGGTAAGGATCGGGCCCAGCAGCTAGAAGTAGAGGCAAGAGCTAGGTCGTTGGTCTTGGTTCTTAAGTTCTTGCCAGCGTGGTTTCTCCGCACAGTAATGCTTAAAGGTTGTATACGTGAATCATCGCGTAACATTCCAGACCCCTTCCCTACCCCTTCCCGACGGGCGAATTCCTAGTCTAGGACCCTCTAAGACGAGAGGAGATGGATCGAACGAGAGCAGGATGTGCCCACCCGCCATGAAAATGCGCGCACACAACCCGATCCATGTTGAGCCGAGCTAGCTCAGCCACTGAGCCTCACCCAACGCAGCACTTAAACGTACCGATGCCAATTCAAGCTGCTGGATGATCACGCAGCCATGTGGCTGCTTCCACTATTTTAGCGTCGGTGAGATCATCGATTGAGGCGCTCGCCACCATCGAGTAGTAGCGGCGCGCCATCGTCTCGTCCTTCGGGAAGCCCCAGAGGCCATTCGCGTATGCGTCTCCCAGTCTGCTGCACGCAACTTTGCTGCCGCGTCCGGCGGCGTCGCTCAGCAGCGTACTCGCACGCACAAGGCACTTTGGCACGCCAGAACCAACCAAGTAGCATCTGCCAAGGCCGCCAGTCCCACTTGCAAACCCGGCCTCGTGGCTCTTCTTGTACCACTCGAAAGCCTTGACCTCGTCCTTTGCGAGGCCCTTCTCACCCAAGACGTACAAAACTCCCAGGTCGTACATCGCCGCGCCATCACCAGCCTCGGCCTTACGCAGCATCTCCGCCACCTCCTCCTCCTCCTCCAGCTTCAGCTTCCATGCGTCCACCTTGTCACCCGTGAGAGCGCCCGAGGTGACCATCGCGCGGATCATGTTCTTGACCTGCAGTGCCGGTAGCAGCTTCGTGCCCATCGCCAAGTTCGTCACCGGACTCTTTTGCTGCTGCTTGAGCCACTCCTCGATGGCCGAGCGCTCGTACACCTTGCCGTCCTCCGCCATGACGGGGTCGACGGGGAGCGACCAGGTGATGGGGCAGAGGAACTCGTTCATGGCCTCGTTGACCGCGCTCTTGGTTCGGCGTAGCTCCTGCGACGTCTCGTCCTCGGCAGCTGCGCGGCCGCGCTTGGGCGGCATGGCGACGCCGGTGGGCACAAGGAGGAAGGCGCGGCACGCACGCCGCTCAACACGACTCTTTTGACGAAGTGCTGAATGACGAGGCACCATGGATTGCATGCAATTGCAAACGTGGGGCGATAAATTATGTGTGAAATCACCGTCACCGGGTTGGCACATAATACCCCCATACCTTAAAAAAGCGGCCTGCGGCCGTGTGCTGGAGCATACCCCCATGCTGCACTGGACGCTGACAGGATGCGGCGCGAAAAGCATCTTCCTCCTCTCGCCTGCTCTCTGAGCTGGAGAGCAAGAAGGATCATCCAGCTCCGGCAGATGCGAGATGGGGCGTCTTATGAAACCGAAGGAGGCGCAGCTCGAAGCCCGCCGACGCCGACGCCATGGCACTCTTTCTGCCTCTTTCCTTCGCGAGGTGCGCGAGCTCCTTCTGCCCATCCAGCAACCGACCGAGCACCACCATCTCGGCGGACCGGGACGCCGTCGTGGGCACCTCCGTGCCGAGCGAGAAGCCGAGCGCTGCGGGTTGTTCGTCTCTGGGCGGCGCGAAGGCGAGAAGGCCGCCACGCTCGTGTGGCAGCTCGCGCAGTCGTTCCACCTCGGTCGCCATCTCTGCAGCGTCTTCGTCCGCGGGCTTTTCCATGGTAGGCGTCGTCTTGAGCTGTAGGTAGGTGATATGCGGGCAAGCCGCGCCATCGGAGACGCCAATGGCCAACGGACAGTCGGCCGCCCAGTCGGCCGCCGCGGCCTCGGCTGCTGTGGCCGTGCCCAGCGCTTTAGCCAAAAAAGCGATCCATTTAGGCGCCAACTCGACGAAAAGCCGCAGCCGCACATTGGCCTTTGCGTCGGGCGCGCCCGCAACGCCAAAGGTAGCCGTGAAGAGGGCGCCCGCATCGGCGGCCGCGAGTCCGCGAGCTCCGGCGATCTCGAGCCCGCCAGATCGGCCGAGCTGCAGAGGCTCGTCGATGACGAGGTACCGGTAGACCCACGACTTTTCGGTCTCCTTTGGGTCGTGCTTGCCCCCATTCTTGCGTCGGGGGAAGGCGGCCAGCAGCTGATCGGCATCGTTGCGGAGCGCGCGCGCCTTGACCTTCCACTCATCGAACGCGACCGTACCGCTCGCAGGAGCATCATGCCCAAACGGCAGCGGCACGCCGCCGCCGCCGCCGCCCGCCCCGCCGTGCATGGCCGATGCGAAGCCGAGCGACGAGCGGCGGGGCGATGCGCCGAAGCCGACGCCACCTGGCGCGGCCGCGTGGCGCTCGCGCTGCGTTGGGGTCTTCACATCAGGCTCCATCGAGAGCCTCGAGCGCGACGCGAGCGGCAGCGCCGCCGAGGCCGTCGGCGTGGCTGCCGCGGGCGTCGGCGCGGGCGTCGGCGCGGGTGTCGGCGCGGGCGTCGGCGCCGTCGGCGTGGCTGCCGCGGGCGTTGGCGCCGTCGTGGGCGCCACCGGCAGCGGCGTGGCGGCGGCCGGCGCGGCGGGCCTGCCGCCGGCCATTATGTGCATTAGATCCGCCACTCCGAATTTGGGCGTGCTGGCACCCACGCCGCTTCCGAAAAGCGTCAGCCTGGCACGATCTCCTGCACGATCTCCAGCACGATTACCGGCGGTCCGAGCAGAGGGCGTGGGTACTGGGTAGCGGCCAGGCATCGTCGTGGCGGCGGCCACGCCAAAGGAACCGGCCCCAAAGACGCCGGCCCCACCGAAGGCGCCGGCCCCGCAGCTGTACGTACTCGCCGAAGAGGGCTGCGAGGCCCCCGTCGCACCGCCCCGGGTGAACAGGCTGCCTCCCGAGGGCGGGCATGAGAGTCTGCTAGCCGCGGCCGGGGTGAAGGGCGTCGCGGGAGCTCTCACATCCATCGATCCCCCGGAAATCCATGAAGAGGAGCTGTGAAAAGATTTCTCAGGGAAACAGTAAATGACCACACCCCTCCCCCTCCTGTAGAGAAACTAACCAGACCCCCTCCTGTAGAGAGACTGACCAGCCTTAGGGTCATCCCGATGAATACCTACTGTGTGACACTCACTGTGATCTGTGTATTTCGTGCGAAGTATTAGTTTCCGCCGTACCTCAAATTGCCAGAGTTGCCAAGCCCCGGCATTGCCCCCTTGCCGGGCGGTGGCAATGTCTGCGGCCCTACTGCCGCCGACGGCACGAGCGTCGTCCTGAGCGTCGCAAGGTCTCGCGTGTCGTGAGGCGGGCCGTCGGTGATCGCGCCGCTGTAAAGGGCGCCGTACTGAGCGCCGTACTGAGATTTCTGAGCGCCGCTGTACGTGATGGCTCCTGCGCCGGCGGATCCGAAAGCTGACGAACCTGACGAACCTGACGAACCTGACGAACCGTCCATGGCACGGCTCGCCGGCTGCGCGAGGAGGGCTGCGACCCGGCTCGGGTCCGCCGCTGACGAACCTGACGGCCCTGACGGGCCTGACGAACCTGACGAACCTGACGGACCTACCACCCGGCTCGAGTCCGCCGCTGACGAACCCCATGAGAGAAAGCCGGGGGGCATCGAGCTCAGCACGGCGCTCCCGGTCGCGGAGCCCACGGACCGCTCGCTGCGGGAGCGCTGCACGATCTCGCGCCGAGATTGCGGATCGTCGGACTCTCGCGCATCTCGCAGCCGTTGGTAGCCGAGGAGCTTCCTCGCGAGGTACGTTTGACGAAACGAGCGCGTGAGCACCTTGAGCATGGAGAGGTGCATGCGCTGCTCGCGCCACGCGTTCGCCGAGCCCTCGTACAGCGTGTCGAACTCGTCGTCGAGGTCGTCGCGGTTAAGCGCCGCTTGCCAGCTGATGAGGCCAACAATCAGGGTGAAGAGAAACGATTGGGTCAAGCGCATGTTAAGCCATGCAGAGGATGTGATGGTGATCAGGAGGGTGACGATCGCAATGTCCTTCACGACGGCCACCTCGTGCACGCCCCGCTCCAGAATCTCGCGCGCGCCTCGGATCTTGGGTTGGAAGATTGAGTCACGTGCGCGCGCGATGAGGTGCGACGCGGTGAAGATGACCCAGAGCGACGAGGAGAGCGATGCGGCGCCGGCGACGACATACACGGCCGTGAAGAATGGCCTGTGCCCGAGCGCGTACATCGACTTACCATTCTCGTCGTCGAATGAGTCGATCGACTCGCCGCTCACCGCGCCCACTGCGGAGCCTGCGAGCAGCGCTGCCTGCGTGCTGGAGTCGGCGAGGATGCCGAGCAGCTGGTTGATGCGGCTCTTCTCTATCTCTAGCAGCACCTTGGCTTTCTCAATCTGCGCGACCTGCTGCTCGTTGTCGATCTCCTTCTGATAGGCATCTTTCATGTGAGATGACGACGGCGGCGCCAGAGGGGCTCGCGAGCATTGTGTGAACTCTTCAGAGGAGAGGACCTCGACATGAGGTGTGAAGACATTTTTGTAAATCAATACCCCCGAAGCAAATCTTGCCCATCGGGTCTCTGCATCACAGTTCTGCCTCTGCCTTGCACCTCTGCCAGTGCCTGTGCGTGTAACATGCTCGTGCGTGCATTGAGCAAACTCACCAGGTCCGCCGCTCGATAACGTCTCCATCCTCCTCGAGATGCAAACCTCCTCGAGATGCAAACCTCCTCGAAGCGCGCTGCACCTGTCCTCGTCCTCGAGCTCATCACAGATCTCGCTCGGGAGATGACGATCTCACTTGCGGAGCATCTTTTGGACCTCCTCGTCCTCGAGCTCATCAAAGATCTCGCTCGGGATGTACATTCCCTTTGCGAGCACCCCCGCCTCCTCCGCCTGCCGCCTCTTCGTATGCAACGTCTGCGCCGCCTGCAGCCCCGCCTTGAGGAAGGAGTCATCCCGCAGCATCACGCGGAAATGGTTGTGCGGAATCATCTTGAGGGTCACCGGTCCAACGGCCGTCGCCGTGTTTCGTCTCACCTGTGGGGAAGGGCAGGGCGCCGTGGTGAGCACATGCATGCAGGGCGAGTGCGGGCTGGTCCAACGGCCGTCGCCGTGTTTCGTCTCACCGAGTCGCCCGGTAAGAGCCCCGACGCCCCGAAACACTCCCCCGCCTTGTACTTGCGCACCGGGATGGGCACCGCCTCCTCGTCCTCGTCGTTGTCCGCGCCGGCGGGGGTGAGAGTCATCTGGACCTCCCCCCGCTCGATGAGGTAAAAGGCCCCCGAGCGATCGCCCTGCCAGAGAGAGAGTGAGAGAGAGCGCGGCGAAGGGTCCCTTGAGTCGACCCAAGGAGGCATCCGGAGGCATCCGAAGCCATCGACTGCTATCAGACGCCATCAGAAACAATCAGTTGCCATCCGACGCCATCAGACACGAACCGACGCCATCAAAAACAATCAGATGCCATCAGACGCCATCAGACGCCATCAGACGCCATCAGAGGTCATCACCTGTCGGAAGATGACTTCCCCCGCGGGCACCTCGAGAACCTCCGCCTTGCCCGCCTCCTCGGCCGCCTGCAAGACCTTTCGGACTCGGCGGTTGGTACCTGATGATGAGAGAGGCAATCAGACGTCACCGCTTTCGGACTCGGCGGTTGATGATGAGAGAGGCAATCAGACGTCATCGGAGGCCATCGGAGGTCATCAGTGGTCATCAGAGGTCATCGACGTACGCGCCTCAGCAGCCGCGTGGATGGCATGCTTCATCAGAGGTCATCAGTGGTCATCAGAGGTCACGTACGCGTCTCAGCGGCCGCGTGGATGGCATGCTGCAGCTGTGACGATTCTCGAAGGCACTTTGCGAACTTCTCGTTGGGCATCGCCTTGAGCTCGCATGCATTCGAGATGCACCTGTAGGACGCAATCAAGGCAATCAGTGCATGCATTCGAGAGCCTTGAGCTCGCATGCATTCGAGATGCACCTGTGGGACGCAATCAAGGCGATCAGTGCATGCATTCGAGATGCACTCAAGGCAATCAAGGCGATCAGTGCATGCATTCGAGATGCACTCAAGGCAATCAAGGCGATCAGTGCATGCATTCGAGATGCACCGGACGGTGGCGTTACGAATGGTACGCTCTTCCAAGAGGGCACTCAAGGCAATCAAGGCAATCAAGGCAATCAGTGCATGCATTCGAGATGCACCGGACGGTGGCGTTACGAATGGTACGCTCTTCCAAGAGGGCAGTCTCGCCGAAGTGGTCGCCGGGGCCGAGAGAAGCGATGACGCGCGCGCCCGACGCGCTCGCCTTTCCGTGCGCCTCGCCGCTGCCACTGCTGCCGCCGCTGCTGCCGCCGCTGCTGCCGCCGCTGCTGCCGCCGCCACCTCCCTTGCCGCCCGCGTCCGTAACCACCTCCAACTGGCCGTTGGTCACGAGATAGACCGAGGTTGCGGCATCGCCCTGACGAAACACGCACTCGTCCTTTGCATACTTGATGGTCGCCATCTGGTCGAGCATCGCCTCATACTTGTCGTATTCGATCCCGCCCCCCTTGGCCGCCGCTTGCGCCATCAGCGGCAAGATCTGTGCCTCCTCTTGCGAATCCACCGCGGCTTTGGTCGCTTGCTCGCGCTGCTGCACCTGATGGCGGAGGCAATCACGCACCATCAGATGCCGCCAGATGCAATCACGCTCGCTCGAGCTGATGAATCCAATGCAATCAAAAGTACTCAGAGGCTACCTGCCCCTCGATGGTCTGCTGCAGGTAGGCAATCACACGCCATCAGACGCCATCAGACGCCATCAGACGCCATCAGACGCCATCAGACGCCATCAGACGCCATCAGACGCCATCAGACGCCATCAGACGCCATCAGAAGGGCAATCACGCTACCTGCCCCTCGATGGTCTGCTGCAGGTAGCCGCCCGCGCCATCGCGCTTCGTAGCCAATCGCAAGTCCTCCTGTGGAACCGCCGTGAGCTCGACGTCGGTGAGGCACGAGACGGTTGTGTCGTGCGTGTCGGCGAGCAGAGCGTCGTATCCGAAATGGTCGCCTGTAATTAGGGAGGCAATCAGAGGCCATTAGAGGCAATTAGAGGCCATTAGAGGTCGCCTGTAGGGAGTGATTCACACCCGCTTTGAGCCGCTTGACTCGGACGGCGCGCCCGTCAGGGGTGGTGATGCTCATCTCGAGCTCTCCACGTACCTGGGGGGGGTG
>Ga0210248_100412_pt1 | contig 37729 bp, 14 predicted proteins | sample ChrtobMetP3_32mM_FD_155493 | JGI IMG/M metagenome (GOLD analysis project Ga0210248, IMG submission 155493) | Chrysochromulina tobin associated microbial communities from unialgal haptophyte culture, Seattle, Washington, United States - P3_32mM | ecosystem: Host-associated > Algae > Haptophytes >...
TCCGCCCCCCGCCCCCCTCCCCCCCCCCCCCGCCCCCGCCCCCCCCGCCGCCCCCCCCCCCGCCGCCGCCGCCGCCACCGCCACCGCCTCCACCCTTGTCGCCCTCGCCGCCCGCGCCGCCGCCGCTAATCGAAGTGGTGTCGCCGTGGTTCAAGATGGCCCTTGCGCTGGTCATCATCGCCGCCGCCGGATGGTACGGCGGCGGCGGGTTGCTCCGCTGCGTGATGGGCCCTACTCTGCCCAAGCTGATGCCACCCTCGCAGCCTCCGCCAACCGACGGGCACACAGGGCTCAGCTGGCTGGCGGAGTGCCTCGGGGTGCGCTCCCAGGCGGGCTCCGCTCAGCTGGAGGAGTCGATTGGCCGATTGGCCGAGCTGCGCCATATGTGGCTCACGGATGTGGACGATGATGCTGCGTACGCCCTTGCGGAGGCGCTGCAGCCTGGGCGCGCACGTCGCCTTGAGATGCTCCGGATGGGAAAGGACGTGTACGCGGATGGTTGCGCGGCCATCGCCGAGGCTCTTGGTCGCGGGGGTGCGCCGCGCTTGCAGGCACTGCACCTTAGCAATAACCTCTTGGGCGACGACGGCGCGATCGCCCTCGCCGATTTTCTGCTCCGGGCGGGCGGCGCGCCGCGGCTTCGTGACCTGCATCTCAACCACTGCGATGTGGGCGACGAGGGCGCAGGTGCCATTGGCGACGCGTTGCGCGACGGCGCCGCGCCCGCTCTCGAGAACCTCTGGCTGGGGGGCAACCTGATCGGTGACTACGGCGCAGAGGCCCTCGCACAGGCCATCACGCCTCGAGTGGGCTTCACAGCAAGGGGCTTGCCCACAGGCTGCGCCCACAGGCTGCGCCGCCTCGGCCTGTACTCAAACGCCATCGGCGACACGGGCGCGCTCGCGCTCGCACGCGCCATCGAGGCGCGCCATGAATTCAGGCATCGGTTGCGCGCGGAGCGCACGTACGACGTCGAGGGCGGCGCCGACGGCGCCGAGGGGGTCGACGGCGGGCTTGCCGTGCTCACCGTGATGCTCTTTGGGCACCAGGTCTCCGACGAGGCGACGATGCAGGCCATCCTGCGCGTGGAGGATCTCGGCGCGCAGATCGGAGGCGACCGTATCGAGCTCTTCTCTCCGAGGGAGGAGGCCCAGGCGGGCTGGTCGCACACCTCGTCTCTGAACGCCTCACGCGACCCTTCCAACGAGCCCTCGCGCGACGCCTCGCCCGCGCGCGACGCCTCGAGACGCCCGTCGAATGCGCCCTCGCGCCACCCGTCGCGGCCGGGCTCGGAGCCGTCCTCGCCCAAGCGTGTATCCTCGCCCGGCGCGCGCGGCAGCTGGAGCTCACCCGTCTCGGCGAATATCTCGGCAGGCCACTTTGATGGCAGCTACGAGTACCTGCAACTGCCTCGGGCCACTGCCGAGGGCGAGGCGGCACCCACCGGCTACGAATACCACCTGCCGCAGCCGCAGCAGCTGCCGCCGCCTCACACCGACCCGGCCTATGGCGGCGTGTCCGGGCCGCCGAGCCGCGAGCGCACGGGCGACCCGTCGTTTTCGCGCTTTGGGAGCGGGAGCGAGATGTACTGAAGTCCGTCAAAGGACTGAAACTTGGATTCTGATTACGCTTTACGGTAACATCATGAACGGAATATAACTTTATCTTCATATTATCTACGTTCTACGAGACGCCTACGAGATACGAGTGGTCCGTTTCTTGTCATCTTGTATCCCCCCATCCCGCCATTCCCGCTAAACGCGTCCTGTCCGCGTGGACGCGCGGCGATCCGAGAAATGTTTGTGCCGAGGTGTCAGGAGGGGTACTATGTACGCGTTGATGAATAGTTTTCCCGCGGGACGGCCGACGGTTCGTCAAAACTGACATGGCAGCCATCCGCTTCATGAGGCCCAACGCGAGGACGGAGCAAGCCCGCTTTATGAGGCCCAAAGCGAGGACGGAGCAAGCCCTTCGTCATCACGGCCTGGCGCGGAGGGTGCGCTCGTACAGCAGCTCCAGTTCACCACTCGTCGTCGACATGCACAGCCACTTCCTCCCAGCTCGATGGCCAGACTTTGCGGCGCGGCACGGGGGCGAGGCGTGGCCGTGGATGCGGCACTCAGGGCAGCCGGCGGGGACGTTCGGGTACGGCCGTCAATGCAACGCGATGCTCATGCAGGGCGAGCGCGAGTTCCGGCCGGTGACGCGCGCCTGCTGGGATGCGGCCGAACGCGTCGCCGACATGGATAAGGCATGCGTGGACCTGCAGCTCATCAGCGCCACGCCCATCCTCTTTCAGTGGCAGCGGCCGCCAAAGGTCGCACTGGACGTGGCGCGCCACTTCAACGACGCCGCGCTCGAGATGTGCGCGTCCCGTGACGCGCAGGGCCGTCTGCTACCCCTGTGCCAGGTGCCGCTCCAGAGCGTCGACGACGCCTGCCTGGAAGTGGAGCGCGCGATGGCGGCTGGCCACGTGGGCGTGCAGATCGGCAACCACGTGGGCACCCGCGATCTGGACGCGGACGAGCTGGTCGCCTTCTTGAGCCACTGCGCCTCCATCCGCGCGCCCGTGCTCGTCCACCCATGGGACATGGACGACCTTGACGGCCGGCTCACGAAGTATATGATGGGTTGGACAGTCGGGATGCCGATGGAGACCCACCTCTCGATCACGGCGATGATCCTGGGCGGTGCCTTCGACCGGCTGCCGCGCGAGCTCGACCTGTGCTTCGCGCACGGCGGCGGCGCCTTCGCGTTCCTACTCGGACGACTCGAAAACGCATGGCATCATCGAGAAAACGCCAAGGGGAAAGCAATTCACCCGCCCTCGCACTACCTCGATCGGTTCTCGGTCGACTCGGCCGTCTTCGACGCACGCGCGCTCCGCCTGCTCATCGACACCTTCGGCGCGCACCGTGTCATGCTCGGCTCCGACTACCCCTTCCCACTTGGCGAGCAGCTCGTCGGCGACTTGGTGCGCACCGCCCCCACTCTCACCGAGACCGAGCGCCGCCTCATCCTCGGCACCAACGCGGCGAAATTCTTCCGTGTCGCCGACAAGCTCGTCCAGCAACAGCACGAGCACGAGCACGAGCACGAGCACCAGCACCAACAGCAACAGCAGCAGCAGCAGCACCCTACGAAGTACGCCGGACCACCGTCACTGGTCCCGCCCCCGCGCCCCGCCCCCGCGCCTGCGCCCACCGCTGCGCCCACCGCCGCGCCCACCGCCGCGCTCGGCGCGGACGAGCCCCTGCGAATCTGGTACAGCGGCCGGCTGTATGCCCAAGGGCACGGGCCAACGGCTGCATGGTTCGACCGCAACGGCGTTCTCGAGTCGTTGCCGTCGTCGTCGTTGGCGGGCTTACGCGCCGCTGTCGTGCCGTTCGAGGACATGTACAGCGGGCTCACTCTCAGCCAAGGCCACCGGGCGACAGCTTGCTGGTTCGACGAGGGTGTGCCGGCTGCGATGCTCGATGCTCCTCGGCCGCTGCCAAATCTGGCAACCCCTCGGGCGCTGCCTCCATCTCTCTCCCTCCATCTCCCTCGGCACTCGAACCTCATCCCCCTCTCCACACCACTTTCGAGGTGGGCGCCACCGTCCACGTTCGCCAGGTTCACGCCGCCCGTCGCGCACGCCGCCGCAGGGCGTAGCCGTGTGCCAGTCGTCTCGACGCTGCTGAGCGCCCAGCTACAGGGGCAGGGCACCACCACCACCACCACCACCACCACCGGCTCTGGCGGCGGCATGTTGCAGAGCTCGCGCGGCGTGCACTCGCCGCCGACGCGAGGGGGGCACACGGCGCTCACGCGTGGTGCGGACAAGACACCCTCGTCCCAGCCGTACACGCCGCCAGTGGCGCATGCAGCGGCCGGGCTCAGCCGCGTGCCCGTGCGCGCCGGTCGCACCGCTGTGCCCGTGCGCACGTGGTCCGCGCTCAGCCGCATGCCCAAGCGGAGCTATGCGACCGCCGCTGCCGCGTCCGGCGCGGGGGGGCTTTATCACGTGCTCAACTTCATTGATGGGCAGCCGCTCGCCGCCACGGGCGGCTCGCTGCCTCTGATCGACGCGGCGACGGGGCGCGTCCGCGGCTCAGTGGCCGCCTCGAGTGCAGCAGACGTGGACGCCGCTGTCGATGCAGCAGGGCGAGCGCTCTCTCGCGGGGAGTGGGCCGCAACCTCGATGGCCGCGCGCGCGGCGGTCCTGCAGCGCGCGGCGGACTTGCTCGACGCCGAGTCCGAGGCCTTTGCCCAGGCGGAGGCGGCGGATGTGGGCAAGCCCGTCGCGCTCGCACGTGCCCTCGACGTGCCTCGCGCCGCGGCGAATCTGCGCATGTTCGCGGGCCTGGTGTGCCATGGCGAGCTCTCGTCCGTGCGCCACGGCGGCGGCGGTGACCGGAGCGGCGGCCTCGACGACGCGCTCAACTACACGGTCCGCAAGCCCGTCGGCGTCGTGGGTCTGATCACGCCGTGGAATCTGCCCCTCTATCTGCTGACGTGGAAGTTGGCACCGGCGCTGGCGATGGGCAACGCGGTGGTGGCCAAACCGTCGGAACTCACCCCCACGACCGCCTCGATGCTCGCGCGCGTGCTCGAGCGTGCCGGCCTGCCGCCGGGCGTCTTCAACGTCGTGCACGGAACTGGCGCCGCCGTGGGCGCCGCCCTTTGCGCGCATCCTCGTGTGGGTGCGATCTCCTTTACCGGCGGTACTGCGACGGGCTCCCTTGTCGCTGCGGCCGTCGCGCCGCGCTTTGCCAAGCTCTCTCTCGAGCTGGGCGGCAAGAACCCACTGCTCGTCTTCGCAGATTGTGATCTCGAGCTCGCGGTGCAGGGCGCGGTGCGCGCCTCCTTTCTCAACTCAGGCCAGATCTGCCTGTGCGCCTCGCGCATCCTTGTCGAGGACACCGCCGACGGCTTCTACGAGCGCTTCGCCGCTGCGTTTGCGAACGCGGCATCGGCGCTCAAGCTCGGCGCCCCCACCGACCCATCCGCCGACATAGGCCCCCTCGTATCCGCCGCCCAGCGCGACAAGGTGACTGCGCTCTACTGCGCCGCCGTGGGCACCGACGGCGTCCGCACACTCGCCGGCGGTCTCGAGGATCCTCGGGCAGTTGCCGCCCACGGCGCGCACCAAGGGGGGCACTGGTTTGCGCCAACCGTGCTCGACGGGCTGCCGATGGACGCGCCGCTGCCGCAGACGGAGGCGTTCGGTCCGTTGGTCACAATCCACCCGTTTACGAGTGAGGTGGAGGCGGTCGAGCTGGCGAACGCGACGCAGTACGGGCTCGCCGCCTCTGTTTGGACAGAGGACCTGAGTCGCGCGCACACGATCGCGTCGCGGCTGGAGGCGGGCACCGTCTGGGTCAACTGCTGGCTCCACAGGCAGCTCCACATGCCCTTTGGCGGCGTCAAAGCCTCGGGCGTGGCGCGCGAAGGCGGGATGTACTCTCTCGACTTTTTCTCGGAAGAGTCCACTATCTGCATGAAGTTCGGCAACCGCACGCCACCGCCCATGCCTGGCCGCGCCGCGCGCGCCGCCGCCGCCACCGTTGCGCCGCCGCCGCCGCGCCTCGCCGTTGGCGCCGCCGTCACCACTCTCTGCGGTGCCGCGACGGCGCGATCGAGCGGTGGCTTTGCACGCCAGGGCGGCGGCGTGCGGGCGCTCAACACCGGCGCCACCGGCTACGTGGCGAGCGCGCCCAAACCTATGGGCGCCTATGCGCATGCGCGCGAGGCAGGCGGGCTGCTCTTTCTGGCGGGCATCGGACCGCGCGACCCGGCGACGGATAGCGTGCCCGGCGGACCGGTCGAAGCGGCCGACGGCACGCTCAACGACTACGACGCGCGCGCTCAGACGCGCCAATGCATTCAAAACGTGCGCACGGTGCTGGAGGCGCATGGGCTTGGGCTGGATGCCGTCGTTGATGTGCATGCCTTCCTTGTCGACATGAAGCGCGACTTTGCCGCCTTCAACGCTGAGTATGCGGCCGCTTTTGGAAAGCTGCCGGAACCGCCTGTACGCACCACTGTCGAGGTCGGCCAGTTGCCGCCGGGCGGTCGGATCGCGGTCGAGCTCAAGGTGGTCGCGAAAGCGCCATCTGTGTACTTTGTCCCAGGTGGGATACCTGACTGTGTGAAGGAGTGAGTGAGGGTCGTGCGGCGGGTGCAAGGCGAGGCATGAACACACGCATGGACGCACAGCACGGGGCTACCGTACGTTGCTCAACGCAATGGTGTATGCCTTTTGTGGGCCGGAGCTCGCAGTTTGGAGACCATGACCCTGGACGTGCGCATACTGTAGTTGCTGCTCTCACCGCACTTGCTCACTCGAGAGCTGCCGTGTGGTAGAGCGTTGCGGCTCGGGGGATCGAACGTGCCGGTCGCCGCAGCCGCTCGAAAAGCGAAAAGCGAAAATCCCAGACCGGCGCAAACCGCAATTGTGGAAGTTGTGTTCTTGTAATCTTGAATCAGAATACGCGATGACGTTAGAATTCACACCAGATGCACATTCACGTTCACACCGTCGCCGAACGAAAATGTTAGACGGCGACTCCATCGTCGACGCAGAAAGCGAAACCAGCGATGTCGAATGCGCTTACAGCGAGGAGGATCTGCAAAGGATTGCTTTGGCGCGCAAGCTAGCATATGAGAATCGAGCACGAAGGCAGCTAGAGGCTCAACAGGCAGCAGAACTCACAGCGCTACTCTTTGGCGGCGGCGGCGCCTTGGCCGAACTCGTGCCACTTCCACCAGAATCAGTCTCGCTAAGCTCTTGCGCCAAGTGCCGTCGGCCCGTATCCAATCCTCGTGTGTGCTCTGCATGCCTTGCAGCCTGCTATTGCTCGATCGAGTGCCATCGCTCGGATATGCAGCACAGCAGGCAGTGCCGCTTGTGGAATGCCCAGGCGGCACGGCGAGTGTGCGTGGCCCTACCTTGCCGACCGACGTGGGTTGATGACTGCATGGAGCATCGTGGGAAGGCCAAAGATCGAGATGCTATTCTCACCAAGCTCGGGCTCACAAGCGGAGCTTATGCTGCCGCGTGCGGCTGCGCTGTGATCGACTCTCGCGCCAGTGTGCGATACGACGACGAGGACGTTGGTGACGTGAGCCCCACCGTCGTAGTGCCGACGGCAGTGGGACCACCACCACTGAGCGTGGCGTCGTGGTCAGACTATTACGGAGCTCGGAGGATCCCAACCTCGTCGCCTCTGGCGTTGCTGATGACAGTTCCAATGACGGTCTACCACGCTCTGGTGAACGTCTTGCAGATCGACGCGTTGCAGCCAGGCGGTGCAGAAAGAGCTCGGCTCAGAGGCGGCAAAGGCAGCGAGGGCGGCGAGGGCGGCGAGGGCGGCGAGGGCGGCGAGGGCGGCGAGGGCGGCGGTGGCGTCGTACGCGTTCATGTGATAGGGGCGGAGCTGCGCGAGTTGGTCCTGGCGCCCCTCTATCGCGAGCTCGCACTCTTGCTGCCTGCCGCCCGCATTCAGATCGTGATGATTGGGCCAGAGCTGAGGCCGGCCGCTAAGAAGGCAGCCGAGCTTGGAGTCTTTCCGGCCACGTGGCAGCTCGACGACGGGGCGTGGGGACGAGCACCATTGCACACCTTTGAGGGCAGCCAAGGGGGGAGAGTCTCAGTCTGGCTCCATTGGGCCACTTACGACCGCGCTTGCTTGGCCGCTCTCGGCACTCCCCATTGCGCAATCGCCCTCAATGCAGGTCTTGGTGTGGCCACGTATCGATGGGCGGATGCCATTGAGATCCTCTCCGCGGCGCGAACGCCATTCATAGTGACCGACTACTACGAGGCGGGGCTGTGGATCGGGTGCCAGCTGCCGGCCGTCAAACGGTCACTCGAGCTCACATATCCCATCACGCTCAATCCCTTCCGTCAGCCGCTTGTGTGGCCCGAGGCGACGGGACGTGCCACAAGCATGCCTTGGATGTGTAATGGCTTCATCTGCGGCTTCCACACAGAGCCCTCTGCCGAGGCCATGCTCCATGATGGAGTGGCTGTGGAAGGCGTGACGGCGGCGACAGGTGTGGGGGCAGCGCAAGAGAGTAGTTTGGTGATGGGTGTGGTGGCGGCGAGCGAACTCCGGGTGTCGGCAGGCGAGGCGTTAGCGATAGAGAAGGAGGCGCAAGAGGCGTCGGGCAAGGTGGTGGTAGCGGGCGAGATGACGAAACCCCAATTGGAGCCCCGATTGGCTCGTGAAGTCCTCGAGATTTCATCTGCAGATCGGTCGAGATCGCTCGAGATGCTGCAGAGTGGGGCCGTAGTGGAGTTGGTGCTGCCGGGGGCGGCGGTGATCGACCGATCGGGTGGACGCGTGTGGAGAGCGAGTGAGGAGCTCGCCGCGTGGCTCGAGCGCTACTTCGAGCGCTGTCGTGGGCAGGCGCACGGGAGCTCAGCAAGCCCTAGTCCTCGAGATTTCATCTGCAGATCGGTCGAGATCGCAGCAAGCCCTAGTCCGGCCCGTGTGACCTCTGCGTGCCCCTGCGCACCCTTCGCCTCGGCTCTCGAGCTGGGCGCCGGCGTGGGCTACGCTTCGATCACGCTCGCAAGGCTTGGTGTGCAGCGTGTGGTGTGCACCGACGGCGAGCCTGCGTTGCCACCTCTTTGCCAATCAAATGCAGCTCGCAACGGGGTGAGTGCCGAGCAGCTGCAGGCGATTGAGTTCAGATGGGGCAATGCTGCGCAGATGGCAAGCGTGCTCGAGGCCGTCGGCGCGGGCGGACGGTGTGCGGAGCTCATCGTGGGCAGTGACATTCTGTACAGTGTGGACGAGGCCGGCTTCGCGACTCTCGAGCAGACACTGCGCGATCTCATAGCCCGAGGTGGCTGCCGGCTTGTGGCCATCTGCTGGCAGGTGCGACACTACAATGAGGAGCGCTTCCTACCGCGGCTCGCCGACCTCGGTAGCGTGCGCGTTGCTTGGCGCTCGCATGGCCTTTCACTTGAAGATGTTTGCCCCGCTCAGAATACGGCCGGTGCCGATGCGTGGCGCGCTCAGCACTCGATGACGTGGGCGGTGGGAGTCTTGGAGATGCATGGTACTTTAGTGTAGGTGACTTTGAGCGGCTGCGACGATCGTTCCCCCGAAAGAGCCCACAGCAACACGAACCATTCCATATTTTCCATGCCCTCAACAGCAAAAACGCACCGATACAGAACATCGCAATTGCCGAGGCTTTAGAGTTTCTAGTGCGGCTGTCATGGCGCCTGTGCAGCTGTGCACACAGCGGTAGGGAGTGACAGAACCCGCCGTCCCGCTCCCAAAAGAGGAGATTTCTCTATCCTGCGTTGTGCGCGGCATGCGATGCCCTCAGGCACACCGAAGAGCAGCGTCGGTGTACTGCTCGCTGCGCCGCGCCCGTTGGGAGTGATACATGTATCAATAATCCTGCAACAACCCGTAACGCGAGCAGGGGAGCAGCGGTGAGCACTTCAGGCACTCCACCGCCACCATGGTGAGCACGCGGCGTGGATACTCTGTAATGTGCGTGCTAAAGCGAGTTTGAGATCTGCGCTCTCAATCTACGACCGCACCCATGGGTGATGGCTGCTGCCGTACTGTCTTTGGAGCGGGCTGGGAGCTGCTGTCGCACGCAGTGTTCCTGTAAGGCGCCTCGCGATATTATGGTGGCGAGGGCCAAAGCAGAAGCGAGCTTGTTGGGGACTGCAAGGGAGTTATCATGGAATTCTACTAGCTTCATCGCAGTTCGGAACCTGCATTCCCGAAGGCAGACGCGCCTGTGCCTGTTTGCGATCGGAGTTGATCTCAGATCGGAGTTGTCGATTCGCAAAGTTTCCTTAATATGGCAAGAGGTCGACGCCATGCGGGAGTTGTATGTTAAAGACACCATATCTGCTTTAACATACAAGTTTGGAGAGCCCAGGGGGAGCAACGGAGCAAGGCTATCTGCGTACATCTCGTCGAAGTTCCGTTGGTGCAGAGGATTCCGAGAAGGCCTCTGTGGCGTCTGTGGCTTCGGAGGCCGTCGGGAAAGCGATAAAGTGCTTTCGATGTCGCTCTTCGAGCTACCGCCATACCACCCCATATCCCCATCGCTCTTTTGGAGAGATACGGGAGGCATCGCAGTGATCGCGTGCGCGATCGGAAGCTTCGCGATCAGCTTCGCAATCATGAGCCGATGCACCATCGAGGTTCGCCAGGCACCGCTGATGCAGCTGCAGGAGGGCCTCCTTGTCACGGGGGGCGCCGCACTGCCTGCTGAAATGGAAGATGTCATCATGCCACGGACAAAGCTCTGCTCCAGCGCGATTGCGGCTCTCTGTTACGTGCTCGCGATCGGTGAGCTTCTTCAACTTTGGCTGGATGCCGCTGAATGGCCTCGGGCCTTGCGAGCCATCGCCTTCCTCACCATCGGCATCGCGACAGAGATTGAAGCCGGCCTGAAGCCGCCAGCGAGTGCACGGCTGCCTTCGAAGCTTTGGTGGCGCGGCCGAGCGCTCGTGCGGTTTGCGAGTGCATGCGCTCTTGCAGCGGCCCACTCCCTTCCCATTCTGGAACCAGGATGGGAGATGCAACCCGTGTCGGGATACAGCGCGGACTGGCAATGGGTGGACTTGGTGTTCGGCGGTTGCACGGCACTATTGGCGGGCGCAATCGCACTCGCCTTCGTCGCCGGCCCGCCGCTACTTGTGCCCGCCCCATCGCCGCCGCCGCCCATGCAGGTTGCTTGGCTCCTTCCCAAAACACTTTACTTGTTTTGGACGCCCGTCATGCTGGGGCTCTATCGTCGGATTATCACCAAGCCCGACGACCCTCTGAGCGTCGACAGCCTCCCTTGCATTGACCCGACGATCGCAGCGGCCAGCGCGTGGGCAGAGGGTACTACGAGCCGCGCGCGGCGAGAAGCGAAGCAGAGGAAGTCCAATCTCGAGGCGAAGCAGAGGAAGTCCAATCTCGTGGTCTCGACGGAGTCGCCGCTGCCAGCCGCTCCCGCTCCCGCCTCGTTGCTCCCTGAGGTGTGGCTGGTGGTGCGGCTGGACGCCATCATACAGTTCCTGTGGTGCTTCGCCGTGGTGTTCTTGGAGTATGCTGCCCCCTTCGGCATGCTCGGCCTCATCGGTTACATACAGTCGAACACCGGTGGCGCAGTGCCGCCCTCCGCCATCTTTTTCGGCGCCTGTGTTGCGCTGGGGCCGCTCGCACTGAACACGTGCCACGGCCAGGCCAACGCGTCAGGTTGGCGCACCGGAACCAAGCTCAGGGCCTACTTCACTCGAGCGGTGTGCGAGAAGGCGTTGCGCTTCGACAGCGCGGCATCCAGCCAGTCGATCGGCCTGATGACCAACCTGCTCGCCGTCGACACTCAGAACATTGTGGATTTTGCAGGGTGGGCGGCGTGGCTTTGGCTGGAGGGCATGCAGCTCGCCATGACGCTGGCGGCGCTCTTTTATCTGTTGGGGTATGCGGCCTTTGGCGGCCTGGGCGTCTGCCTCTTCGCCTTTCCTTTGAATGCGGTGGTCATGCGCCAAGTCAAGATTCTGCAAGATCGGCTGATGGGCGAGAAGGACAAGCGGATGGCGCTGATCACCGAGGCCATCGGAGCCATTCGTGCCATCAAGCTACACGCTTGGGAGGACGAGTTTGAGAGACGCATTGCCAAGTTGCGCCACGACGAGGTGGCCACGCTCCTTGCATACCAGAAGTTGAACGCCATCACGTCGACCATGTGGCTGACCACCCCCACCACGGCCGCTCTCGCCTCGTTCCTGATCAAGTCGCGTCTCATCCCTCCCTACCGAATCACGGCGGCAGAAGGCTTTACCGCCCTCACGCTCTTCCAGCTACTCTCCGTCTCCCTCACGTTCCTGCCGTACATGATTAACTCCGCTATCCAGGCCAACGTCGGCCTTCGTCGCATCTCGCGATTCCTTGCGCTCGACGATGTCGAAGGACGGGACCACGGCCTTCAGCTGGGCATCGCGACGGGAGAGGTTGTCGTGCAGGAGGCATCGTTCAAGTGGACGTCGCCGCCGCCAGAGGAGAAGGAGCAGAGGATGGAGAAGAAGGACACGTCGGCGAAAGGAAGGCGCCGGTGGGGTATGAAGTGGGGCAGCAGCCAGCGTGCCCAGACCGAGGGCACGGCGACATCTACCACGGCTCCTCTACTGGCTTCTGCGACACCGCCAGTTCCGACCACGCTGCCCGTGAGTTCCATGACGGGCTCATCCACCGACGGCATTCAGCCGATGAGCGCGGCTACGACTCCTAGCGTCACGCTCAGCAACGTATCGCTCGCTGTTCGCCCGGGCGAGCTTGCCATCATCTGCGGCCCAACTGGGTGCGGCAAGTCCTCCCTCCTCGCAGCCATGCTGGGGGACATGCCACGGCTCGGTGGACTCGCGGCCATTCGAGGTAAGATCTCGTACTGCCCGCAACGCTCGTGGCTTGCGAACGCGTCGCTGCGGGAGAACATCCTCTTTGGCTCCAAATTCGAATCCTCGAGGTATGAGGCCGTCCTCGACGCGTGCGCCCTGCGTGCGGACATCGCCCTCCTCCCTAACGGCGATGCTACCGAGATTGGCGAGCGCGGGATCAACCTGAGCGGCGGGCAGCAGCAGCGTGTCAACTTGGCGCGCGCGTGCTATGCTGACACAGACGTCGTGCTCCTCGATGATGTGCTGAGTGCCGTTGATGCCCACGTGGGGGCGCACATCTTCGATCAGTGCATTCTGGGCTTCCTCACCGGCCGCACGAGGGTGCTCGTCACCCACTCCGATGACCTCTGATGACCTCTGATTGACCTCCGACGATTGCCGCTGATGACCTCTGATTGCCTCCCTCATCAGGTGCTCGTCACCCACTCCGTGGCCCTCACCGTCCTACGCGCTGATAAGGTGATCGCCATGCATGCAGGCAGGGTGGTCGCCGTCGGCCCTCCCGACGCGGAGATCCGCGAGATTCAGGAGCTCGTCAAGCAGGCGACCGGCTCTTCGCAGCCCAATTCTCGAGCCGGCTCGCGCAACGCGTCGGTCGTGGATCTCTCCACGGTGGCCGACGGCACCGAAGTGGTCGCCGGCCCGACCAAAAAGTCCGCTGCCATTTCTGAGGGCGGCGGCGGCGGGGGGGGCAGCAGCAAGATCACGAAGGAGGAGGAGCGCTCGAGAGGGGCCGCCAAGCTGGCAACCTACCTCTTCTACCTGCGCGCGGCCGGTGGGCTGCCGTTCGCTACCGCCTTCATGCTCGTGCTTGGCCTCTATTCCTCCATGAACCCTCTTCAGAGTCTTGCGCTGAAGCACTGGATGGATGAGATGGCGGGCGATGGAGCGACCAAGCCAGAAGCCCTGCTCGCCTGCGGCTCCTACACGCTTGCCGCGACGGGCCTGATCGCCGTCACGATGGTGCGCAACATCATTCTGCCGTACGCCTCAGTGGCTGCGTCCAAGAAGCTTCACGGGGGCATGGTGCGAAGTGTGATGCACGCTACCGTCTCGTGGTATGAGGCGACCCCCCTCGGGCGCATCCTCAATCGCTTCTCGGGCGATATCTCCAAGATCGACCAGTCGATCGCTTCTCAGTTCAAGGACGTCGTGGTGTTCGCCTTCAACCTGGTCGGTATTGCGCTCGTCTGCTCTCTCGGCACCGGAGATCCCAAGGCACAAATCGTCGTCTTGAGCGCCGTGGCGCTGGCGACGATCTGCTCGTGGCTCGTCTACTCGATCTATCGGGTCGTGGCCCGAGAGCAGAAGCGGCTCGAGAGCGTGACCAAGTCGCCTCTGCTCGCCTTCTTTGCCGAGCTTGTTCAGGGCGCTGCAGTGGTGCGCGCCTTCGGTGAGCAGCAGCGCATCATTGAGATCCTGGACGCGCGCGTCGATAACGCCAACCGGACCTTGTACAACCTCGAGGGGCAGACGAACCAATGGCTACGTGTGACGATGAATCTGATCGGATCGCTCGTCACCGCCTCGGTGGTGGCGGCCGTACTTTGGCAACGGGAGGACCTCGGGGGCGGTGATGCGGGCCTCACGCTGAGCTACTCGACGCAATTTGTGGGGGCGGTCAATGCCTTTCTCACCTTCAAGAGCATGCTTGAGATCTCGATGAACGACGTCGAGCGTGTGGGCGAGTACACCAAAGGCCTACCTGCCGAAGCCTACGAGGCCGATCCTCACGCTCCCTCTCCTCCGAAGGAGTGGCCCTCGGCCGGCGCCATCGACTTTCGGGATGTGCGGCTCAAGTACCCAACCGCAAGCACCCCGGTCTTCGAGGCGCTCTCATTCTCTGTGCCGGCGCGAACGCGTGTGGGTGTAGTGGGTCGCACGGGCGCCGGTAAGTCCTCTCTGGCCGTCGCCCTCTTCCGCACGGTAGAACTGTCGGCGGGGAGCATCGTCATCGACGGCATCGATGTGCGCCGCCTCTCTCTGCAGCAGCTGCGCAGCTGCCTCTCCATCATCCAGCAGGAGCCCACCCTGTTCCAGGGCACCGTGCGATACAACCTCGCTCCGGTCACTGAGCACGCCGATGCGGAGCTGTGGGATGCGCTGCGTCGGTCGGGGCTCGACGCAAAGGTCGAGGCGATGTCGGGAGGGCTAGACGCGAGCATATCCGAGGGCGGCAGCAATCTCTCCGCCGGAGAGCGGCAGCTCCTGTGCATGGCGAGAGCAATGCTTCGACGCCGACCGATCCTTGTGATGGATGAGGCGACGGCGAGCGTCGACCATGTGACCGACACACACATCCAGCAGATGGTCAAGCGCGACTTCAAGGGAAATTGCACTGTCATCACGATTGCGCACCGGCTGCACACGGTGGCCTTCTACGACCGTATTCTGCTCCTCGGGGGCGGCAAAGTGCAGGAGTTTGACACGCCGCTTCGGCTACTCACAACTTCAAATAGCAGCTTCCGCAAGCTCGCGGAGGAGTCGGGAGACTATGAGAGCCTCCTGCAGGCGGCGAAGGAGGCTGAGGAGTGAGAGGGACATGTACTTGGCAGTAGAAATGTGGGTGTGCGCCAACCGCCGTGACCCCCTGTGACTCTATTGCAAACGCGTGGACCGGGTATGGGATAACGTTGTGGCTCCACTGTTGGTGCCCGATGCACCACTTGGCAGTGTGTGGCACATGCATACTATTATAATTCCTGGATCCATGCTAAATCCAGCATGCATCCCTTTTCATAAAACTTGCATCGTCTCGCCGGCGCGGTTTCGTTATTGCAAGACCAAGTGTGCTCCTCATGGAGACGGCAACGCCAAAGGTATCGCGGCACGTGGAGGTTCACATACCGTGCGCGCACAATCCCCCGGTCACATCTTTCGCCGACCGGCGCACCAGCACGGTCACCAGAATTGCCGAGCAGCGCCGAGCTGAAGAAGAAAGGAAGGCCATGGCAATGATCAACAAATTCGTCGCTTCACGTCACCGATACACCTTTGCAGACGTTGTCGATCGCGCACGTTCTCAGTTCCTGGACGATCGTGCGAGGGCGGCCGGTGCGCAGCATGGTCAATTCTATACGGACGCCGCGATGGTGACGCGTGCGGCGCTGCGTGTCGAGCCGGCCGTAATCGAGGCGATCGATCACGCTTGGCAATGCATACAAGCGGCGCGAATAAACACGGCGGTTGCAGCGCAGGCGCAGAGTCCAGGCAACCCCGCGTTCCGCATCATCCCGCTTTCCGATCCCATCAGATCGGGCGACGACGATCACATGAGCCGCACGGCGTACCGAACCATGATCCGCAAGCTCTATCTCGTCACGCACGAGATGTCGAGCGACGTGCGGATCGATGCACAGGAGGTGCGGACCTCAATAGATGAGGACTGGCAGCGAGATAGCGGCGGCAAGGGCAAGCTCTCTCGCGCCGCATTCCACCGGTGCTGGTTCGAGCTCTGCGACTTGCATACACGCTCGATCGAAGGAAATGAATACGTGCGCTGGATCCTGCGGGTGCTGCGGAGGTTACTCTCTTACGCTGGGGACGCGCAGCTCGTGCCGGCGCCAGGCGAGCCGATCGAGCTGCACAAGGTCGCGTGGCGGTCCGACTCATCGCTGCTCGACGCGCTGCAACGGCGGGCCACGATAGGCAATGAGGATCCTCCCGGAGAAGAGGACCTGCTGAGGGTCAAGGCTGCCGCTGATTTGGCTGAGCTGCTGAGGGCGAAGGCTGCTGCTGCACTGCTGAGCAAGAAGGCAGCTGCTCATCCACACTGGAAGAATGCAGCAGCGTCCGATGCTGGTGCGCCTCCGGCCGCCGTCTTTGCCGCCTCCACCGCCGCTCCCGCCATCACGATGGCAGTAGCACCCACCCCTGCCGGCTTGGGGATTGTGGGTGCTGGCTACTCACCCATGTTAGCACGAGTGGCACGGGCACACCAATTCAAAGCTGGGCGTCAGTCGTGGGAGGCTGCGATTGCAGGTGACCAGGCTGAGGCTGAGGTCGCTTTGCTGGCAGAGCAGCATTCACAGCAGCTTTCACGGCTTGCCGAGGGGCCATGGGGGATAGGGGACGTGCAGTTGTACCGTGGGGTGGCCGAACGTCACCTCCTGGCAACGGCCCCGAGCACGCGCCTGGCCGACAACGACCGATCGCTCTGGCACGCTCGCCCTACCAAGGCAACCATGGTGCCTGCTGGAACTGTGGCGCGCCCATACTCGCCCGCGTCCTTCTCGCAAACTTGGCGCCTGTCCGCTACCCCGCAGGAGTTACCGCAGGAAGGGCCGCTGCCGCCGCAGCAGCGGCAGCATCGGCGGCCACATGTGATGCGGAAGGCGCCGCCCATGGCACACTACCGATGCGCTGCGGTACATCGTCAGCCGCCCATGCTTGCCGGTACGAAGAGCGTCCCTGTGGGAAATGGTGTCGGGAATGGTGTACACGTGGGCGCCATCCCCTACAGCTGCCGAGCACCCGATGGAGCAGGGCAAGGGCAGGAGCACGAGCTTGGCATGAAGAGGGGCTCTCTTCGCGCGCCCATCACGGCGCCTCTACGGGTGCCAGGTACCCACCATGCAGCGTCGCAGATACAGCTACCCGTGTGGGGCTCGCCATCACTACAGCAGCCGCAAGGTGGAGAAGTGGCGCCGCCGCCGCCGCAGCTCGCCGCCGCAGCAGCGAGCTTACGCCCCGCATCGTCGGCTGGTTCCATATCGATACCATCAGCGACACGCAATGCATCTAGATCTGAGAACGCTTTTGCGCGCGCCGTCAGCCGCAGCCACAGCCAGCCCGGTATCTTCAGAGCGGGAGGAGGATGGCGCCCAGCCCCCAAGGGTCTCTTGGTTGTGCACGTGGGTTAGGACGCATATGGGCCATGAAAGCGGGGCGGGGCTTAGGAGCATTCACACCGGTCAGCTCTGAGGCAGACGATAAATCTACTACATGTGATTACACACAGAGCGAAGAGCGGGGCGCGCCTGCGGGCTGCGCTTGACGCTAAAGCCCCCTCGTGGACGTGGTGTCCCGCGTGTTCCCGGTGGTCCTTAGGCTTAGCTTGAAGGTGACCTTGTGGGGAAACCCTACTGTCAGTGTGGGGCGAAATTTTGTTTAAGAGTCTAGCACCGTGTTGGCGATCAATGACTACCGGCTTTAAGCTTCCATCATTGAGCAGTCTGTGTTGATTCACCTACTCCACAGCTTTCTTACTATTTGAATGAAACCGACGTCTCGTCCACCTTCCAAAAACAACATACGAATTACTTCTTAATGTTGAAGGCCGCGAAACGGCGTTCGGTCAGTTCGGTCAGCGTGCGGTCAGTCGGGAGATTGAGAATTCCAAGAACCCAGAAAGGAAACGCGTCTCCAAAATGAAATTGATGACTTCCTAAACTTGGGGATGAAACTTGGGGCCTCTACTGTCTCTTCTAACATCTTCGACGTCCCCAGCTAGCTTGGAGCCGCCAGGTCAGACAAGAGAGGGAGCATGGCTGCTATGATTGCGAGAAGATTGGGGTCTCATGGGTCGACAACGTCCTACTCTCTGCTGGACGCGATTGCCGAGCAACAATCTCGCATGCCCACACTTGACGCGCTGCAACGACCCGGGTTCAGGGGCAAGGAGGTGCTCGGCACAAGCGGCAAGGTGTATGCCGGCGTGCTCGGATGCTCACCTGGCTTGCCTGTTTGGCGCGAGCCTAGACGCAGCGCTATCCTGATTGTAGAGTCCAAGTGGTTCGACCCGTTCATCCTGGTCACTATTTTGGTGAATTGTTGCATGATGGCATATGAGTCGCCACTTGATCCGGAGGGCACACAAAAGGAAGCCATCCTTGGCGTGTTCGAGTGGGTCTTCCTTATCATCTTTACTCTCGAGCTCCTGAGTAAGGCGCTCGCCTACTCTCTTTTTTGGCACCGTGAGGCCTACCTGCGCGACCCGTGGTGCCAGCTCGACTTCCTCGTCGTCTCGCTCGCGTGGTTGCCCATCCTGTTCCCATCGATGGGTAATTACTCCGCGCTACGAGCGTTTCGCGCACTGCGACCGCTGCGCGCGCTCAAGCGCATGCCGGGTATGCCCCTGCTCGTACAGTGGATCCTGTCGGTGCTCCCCAAGATGGGCAACGTGTTCGCGCTGGGCGGCTTCGTCTTCCTCATCTTCGGCATCGTGGGCATGGAACTCTTCAAAGGGTCACTGCACTACCGGTGCGCTCTGCCCGGCTTCGAGGAGACGCCCGGGCACCCAATCAGCGATGTGCGTCGCCGGTTGCTTGAGGCGCGCGTGGCTTCCGATGCTGGTGTTAGCGACATTGACCAAACGGCTTGGGACACTGGTATCCCGTGCAACTCGCACCTCGATGACGCGCAGCAGTGCCCGGATGGGTCATCGTGCGCCTATTTCGACAAGGACCCAAATGATGGACTGACCTCGTTCGACTCAGTCGCCATCTTCTTCATCACCTTTTTCCAATCGATCACCTGCGACTTCTGGGCGACGTCCATGTACTCTCTCATGGCTGCGTTCAGCCCTTGGGTGTGGATGTACTTCGTCCTGATCATCATGGTCGTTGGCTTCTTCGTAATCAACCTCTTCCTTGCGGTCATCTACCTCGAATACTCCGACACGCGGGCGCAGATAAAGCTAGAGAGAAGCTCGACTGCTCAACCCGCTAGCTCCGTGCGCACGCAAAGCTCCGCACGCTCCACCGATACAGCTCTCGGTGCCGATGCACTCGGTGCCGATGGCAGCGAGGAGACTTGTTCCGATTCGGTCCTCGTCGACCGGAGTGCTGGCAAGGAAGAGCCGGCGACGCTGCTCGCGGGCGAGTCCGTGCTCTCAGACGGCACGACGAAACCACCTCGCAGCTTCTCGGGCAACTGTGCTGACTGCTCGCTGGACGGGCCGTGCCGTCGCCCGTTTAGGGTGATCGCGAACGCAGAGTGGCTCAACCACACCTCGACGGCGCTAGTGCTGGTCAACATGTTGTTGATGTGCATGGCCTATGAGGGCATGAGCGAAGAGTATGCTGCGGATCTGGAAAGTGCAGCCGCCGTCATCACGTGGTGCTTCATCATCGAGATGGGCATCAAGCTGATTGGGCTGGGCTGTGCGGCGTACTGGGCCGACGGCTGGAACTGCCTCGACGGCACGATTGTCATCCTCAGCATCATCGAGATGCTCGTCACGTGGCTCTCGACCGCAAGCGGCGCCAACGTGTCCGCCTTTCGGGTACTTCGAATGCTTCGAATGCTTCGCGTGCTTCGCGTGCTGCGCCTTATGCGCAGCTGGAAAGGCCTGTACAAGATTGTCATCACATTCATCCGAGCGCTTCCCCAGATGAAAAACCTCGTAGTGCTCGTGGTGCTCACGATGTTCATGTTCGCGCTGCTTGGTATGCAGCTAATTGGCGGCCTCTATACCCCGAAGACGGGCTACTCGCTCGAGCCTTGCCCCGGTGGGCTGTGCGCCGACGAGTCGCTCCAGGAGAAGCCCTACTATCATTTTGACTATTGTGGGCCGGCGATGATCACCGTCTTCATCTTGCTTACGGGCGAGTGGTTTGAGGCGCTGGAGCCGGCCGCGTACATCCTGGGCGCGCCCGTATCGCTCTTCTTCATCTTCGTGGTGATGCTCGGCAAGTTCCTTCTCTTGAATCTCCTCATAGCGGTGATCTTGAATGAGTTTGCCGAGGAGTCGTCCTCGCCACCGTCAACGATCGCGCGGTCGGACACATCGCGCGACAGGTTCACGAGCCGTGCTAGAAACCCTTCCATCACGAGCCGCGACGCGGCGGAGGGCGACCACGCAAGCCACGACGCGGACGCCCGTGACCACAACCGCAAGGCGCTGCTCGATTCAAATGCTACCGCTGACGCCGACCCACCGTGGCCCGAGGAGCACTCGCTCTACTACTTTGGGCCACGCCACCCGCTCCGGTGCTTCTGCCGTGACCTCATCGCCAAGCCGCAGTTCGACCAGGTGATCATCGCCGCCATCATCGTCTCGTCGATCTGCCTCGCACTCGACTCGCCACGCCTCGACCCTGAATCCGACCTGGCGCACACGTTGCAGACAATGGACCTCTTCTTCACGGGCCTCTTCTTCGGCGAGATGATGGCCAAAGTGATTACATTGGGCTTCCTCTTCACCAAGGACGCCTACCTCAAGTCCCCGTGGAACCAGCTCGACTTTTGTATCGTGATGATCTCGTTGACTCTGCTGCTCGCCGAGTCGATACCGCAGCTGCAGCCGCTGCGCGTCCTGCGAATCACGCGCGTGCTGCGCCCGCTGCGTCTTGTCTCGCGTAACGCTGGAATGAGGCTCATCATCACCTCCCTCTTCAAGGCCATGCCTGACGTAAGCAATGTCGTCGGCGTCATCTTCGTCATACAGTTTGTCTTCGCCGTCGTCGGCATGCAGCTCTTCAGTGGCTCCTTCGGGAGCTGCAGCAACCCCAGCATCCTCACACGGCTTGAGTGCGACGACAAGGATTCGCGTTGGTCGAACCCGCCGACGGGCTGCTTCGACGACTTTGGGCAGTCGATGCTCGCCCTCTACATTATGAGCACCGGCGACTCGTGGGAGAAGCCGATGTGGATCATGATGGGCGCGGCGGGCTCGGGCCATGCGGCAGTGCGCAACGACTTCTCGGCCGCGTCGATCTATGCGCTCGCGTGGATGCTTATGAGCTACATCTTTGCCATGAATCTCTTTGTGGGCGTCGTCGTGGACAGTTTCAGGCGCATCCAGCAGCAGGAGAGCGGTAGCGCAATCATGACCCTCGAGCAGCAGCAGTGGGCAAACACGATGAAGGCTCTCGCGCATGCGCTGCCTAGCAAGGCGTCGAGCCCACCAACGCATTGGTTTCGCCGTGCCTGCTACGATTTCATCATGACCCCGATCTTCGACAGCATCATCACGTTTGTGATCATCGCCAACATCAGCGTGATGGCGTTGGACTTTTGGGGCATCGAGCAGGACGAGCAGCTATTCGGCTTTTATAATACGGCGATGCAGTCATTCTCGTACATCTACTACATCGAGTGCATCCTGAAGATGGCTGCGATGGGTACTGACAACTACTTTGCCGATAACTGGTGCCGCTTCGACTTCTTCTTGGTGTGCACCTCGTTGCTCGACCAGTTCGCGTCCCAGCTGCTCGCCCAGTACTTTCCACTGCCGCCGATGCTGCTGCGTGTCTTGCGCGTGCTGCGCATTCTACGCATCCTGCGCCTGCTCAAGGGTGCGCGCGAGCTTCGCAACCTCATAGTGACGATGGTGCTCTCCTTCCCGGCGCTGTTCAACGTGGGCTCGCTGCTCTGTCTGATTCTCTTCATCTACGCCGTCCTCGGGGTCAACCTCTTCACCTTCGTCTCTCACCACGGCGTACAGGGCGGCATCACCAGCTTCCGCAATCTCAACACGTTCAACTCGGCCTTCCTCGTCCTCTTCCAGTGCATGACGGGCGACGATTGGTCAAGCATCATGGCCGACGCGATGCAGAACGAGGAAAGCGGCACGTGCACGCAGGCCGCGGGTGACTGTGGCTCGACCGTGGCCGTGCCATACTTCATCTCCTTCCAAGTTCTGAGCAGCTTCATATTCCTCAATCTCGTGGTGGCCGTCATCATCGAGAACTTCGCGACGCTCCACGACACACGCCCCGATCTCGTCTCTGCATCCGACCTCGAGATGTTCATGGAAGCCTGGGCGCATTACGACCCGAACGCGACCAATTTCATGAAGATGGATGACGTGCCGGCGCTGATTCTCGAGCTGCCGCGTCCGCTGGGCGTCAAGGGCAAGACGCTCCAGCAGGCCCAGACTCTCTGCCTCTCGTTACACGTGCACCAGGACAAAGAGGGACGCGTGGCGTTCCGCGACTTGCTCCATGGGATTATCGAGAGCAACTACCACAAATCCGGCGCAGACCTCGACCAATTCAAAGAGGTTGTGCCGGGCGTGGTCGTTCCGCCACTCATCATTGGGCGACGTCGTGAGCAGCGAGATCCTCGTGAATCGGGGGGCGACGAGAATCCCGAGATGAGAATGAGCCTTGCTATGAAGACCTTTGAGCAGGAGCACGTCAAGAACGCTTTGAGCGGAATGCACCGACGCGCATTCAAGAGGCTCCACGGGTACAACACCAAGCTTCCCAACGGTCTGATTCTGTCAGCCTCGTCGCCTGAGCGACGTAAGGCGTTCGAGGCCGCCCAAGCAGCGCAGCATCCTAGCGGCAGTAGTCGCGAGCTTGAGGTGCTAGCAGACGCTGGTCAAGGTCAAGAAGCTTCGATTCTTGACCGACGACCGATCACGCCCCCCCCTACTAGTCAGGCTGTACTAAAGCTAATTCAACAGGACCAGCAGCGGCTACATCAGCAACTTTACCGGCTGTTGCGATTGGGAGGAGCCACCAAACGCATGAGCACAGTGGTGCCCTCGACGACATCTTCAATGAAGGGATCGGATGTACGAACGGCCAACTAGGTAGATTATTTGTACTTTGTAGCTAGGGTATCTAGCCGAGAATCAGGTTAAATAATCTCATAAGTCACTTCCGTCAGACAATCCACTAGGACGATCTCAGTGGTGAACATGACTTCATCGTGCACGCGTGGACCCGAATGTATCATGTGCTTGGGTTTGTGCGAGTGTGCCGTCCGTGCGGTCAGTCCTCGTCCCACTCGTCCGAGCCCGTCCGCAGCGAGGCGGACGACCCAAATTTGGAATCGAGGGAGGCGGACCCGTCGGGTCTGCCGCCGTCGTGGGCGGCGGCGTTACGCGACACTTCCGGGGGCACCGTGCTGGACTCACTACGCCGCCGCTCCGCCGCCTTAGCTTTGGTAGTCGGTGCTTGGATGCGCATCACGAGCGGCCGGCTCGCGCGGCCGATGAGCTCCTCGAGTTCCTTGCGACCCAGCCCGCTAATGAGCTGCTCACCGATGGCAAGCAGCGTGCCGCCCACCACGACGCCCGCCGCCGCAGCCTGTCCGCCCTCCGCCACGGTCGCCACCACCAGCCGACCACCCGCCTCCTCTGCGATCGTGAGGCCGATCGGGCCTTCGCCGATCTCGTGGGTACTCACAGTGGCGATCGCCTTCTTCTTCTTCTTCTTCTCAGGGGAGTCAGAGACGACCACCGGCCCAGGTGCCGTCGGCGGCGCCGCGGGCGGCAGCCCTGCCTCCGCGTCGGCCGCCGCCTTCGCGTCGGCCGCCGTCACCGGCTGAATAGTGACTATGTCGCCGCCGTAGCGCTTTCGGCTCGCCTTGAGCAGAGCGGCGTCGCGTCCGCTGAAGACGGGCGGTGTGGCAGCCGCGCATGCATCCGTCCAAACGGGCGGCAGCTCGACGCTGAAGAACGGCTCGGCGAGCAGCTCGACGATCGTCGGCCCCCGGGCCACGTCCGCGCTGGGTAAGAAGATGGAGAAGATGACATTCCAGGCGGCCACCGGGCCGGGGAAGACGGGCGAGTGCAAGCGCGCACCGACACAGCGCGAGAGCTCGGACTCCGAGAGCTCTTTCGCGGTGAGCATCTCAAAGAGCACGTGGCCAAAGGCGAGCACGTCGCGCGTGACCGAATATGGGACGGTCGCTCCGAGGGCGAGGCGGGGCTGTGCGAGCTCGCGCGCCTCCGCGTAGGCCGTGCAGCCGATCAGCCCAAGCTCCACCTCGGAAATCAAGATGGCCCAACCGAGGTGCGCAGGCGCCGAGCTTGGCACCGGCAGTTTGCGCAGCAGCAGGTTGGAGGCATGCACGTGCACCGCGGGCAGGCCGGCGGCCTTGAGGAAACGAAGGCCCTCGAGGAGTTGGCGTCCGAAGAGGGCCATCTTGGCAGGCGGCAGCGGCTGCGGGCCGTACGGACTCCGCTCGAGCGGTGCGCCCACCGATCCTGTCGACGGGGATCCGCCGAGTGAAGAAGTCCCAGCGGCGGCGGGCGTGGGTGGCGGGGCCGGTGCTGTCTGCACAGCACGCCCGTACTTGAGAGCACAGGGCAGCTTGGGATCGGGCACCTTGTGGATGAGGTCGCGCAGCGAGCCGTTGGGCAGCAGCCGGCGCACCGTCACGAGCCGCCCGTCCTTGAGGCATAGCTCTTGATGCGTCGGCGGTGACAGCGTCGGGTGGGCGCTCTGTGTGATCGCGTCGACGATGTTGCTAAAGGCGATGCTCTGGTCCTCCGTCCATTCGAGAAGGTTCGGAGGGAGCGTGGTGAGGCTCATCAGCAGGTGCTTGTAGTCGTCATCGCCGCCGCCACCGAGCATCTTGCTCAGTGCGGACTTTTTGGCTGCCGCCTTGGTGCACGCGTAGTACGTCTTGCGCACGCTACGCTCGAGATGGTTGCGGCTGCCCGTGTGCGGCAGCTCTTCGAAGCCCTTGTCGGAGAAGAGGAGGCCGCGCTCGCGCACAAATGTGCGTGCCAGCCGCGCGTCGAGCTCGAGACCGAGCAGCACCTGCTCGATGGCGTCCCGCCACGCCTTGAGCTCCGCCTCTGTTGCGGCCTTCACCTGAATCGTGTCCTTACCGTTCGCCGACGTGACGACCATAATGTCGCCCTTGATCTCGGCTGTAACGCCCGAAAGGATGGTGATCGCCCGCCGGTCGGTCGCGCTGCTCGAGGTCGTGTCAAAGCGCCAGCTTGCGCACTTAAGCTCCTTGATGTCGGATCTGCTGAACCAGACGATCTCATTGGTAGTCAGCACGAAAAAGCGCGCATTCCATTCCTTTAGCCAGTCACTTCGTTTTCGAAGCGAGCCCGCAAGTAGTGCGCCCTTGCCTACCGCCCAACCTGCGCACATATCGGCCACGAGCGTCATGTCGCCCTGCATCGGGCAGACGCACCGGAGCGCCCCGTTCGCCCCTTTGGCGCGCGGCTGCTACAGGCACGAGTTTATTCCTGGTGGGGATAGGCCGACGACCGTGAATAGACTTAGTTTGAAGTTTCACTGCGCGGAGGTGAGCGCGCGCTCACCAAAGGACGGTTCCGCACCATTCGGTCAACAGTGAAGAATAGCCTCGAGTCGGTCGAGAGTGGAGTAACAGACTCACAGACATACAGTCAGTCAGTCTACAGTGATTCGGCGCGGTCCCCCGCGCTCACCACACCACTGCCTCGTTCGAGCTTGAACCTGCATATTATCTGAAATTTCCGCCTTTGTGTATCACCGGATCAGCATCATCGGCAGCGTGCAGCCTCCGCCCCGCTCGCCGCTGGCCGGCTGGCCGCTGCTGGAGAGGTCCGCGACCCGCCCCGCTTGCGCCTCGAGCGCATCAGGACCCCCTCGTCGTCGCCGCCGTAGCCATCATCAAACGGTGTACCCGGAGGCGTGACCTGCGGCGCACGGAGGCGTTTGCCCACCGCTGCAGCGGCGACGGCACCAGGCCGCACGTTCACGTTCACAGGCCACGCGTTGGGCTCCAGTACGGGCGCGAGCGGCGGCCTCATTGGCGCGAGCGGCGGCCTCACGAGCGCGAGTCCCTCGCCACAGCGCGTGCACACGGCCCCGGGTACGCCTCCACGGCACGCAGGCTCCTGTGCCGACGCTGAGGAGGTAGTGGAGGCTTGCGCTGTGGAGGAGGCCGTGGCCACTGCCGCCGTCGTCCTCGTCGTCACTGGCGGCGGCGGCGGGGCGGCAAAGGTGGAGAGGAGGGCGACCTGAACGAGGTGCTGGATGAGCTCCTCGGGCATCCGGCCGCCCTGTTCGAGGCCGCGCACCAGCAGCGCAGTGCACCACGCCGAGACGCCAGCGAGCCGCCAAAAGTCGTGCCGATCCGATTTCTCACGGCAAGCACGCTGAGTCACATCGGTCACGAGGCGCCAGCGCGTGACTACCTCGTCCAGCCGGCGACCTCCGGGCTTGGGGGGCACCGTTAGACCGCCAGCGACGAAGGCACCCATCGCCGACGCAACGGAGCCGTACAGCAGCTTCACGGCGCCATTTGGCGAGGACAAGGGTGGCTCCTTGAAGCGTGAGATCGGTCCGAGTGCAATGCCCAGGTCGTAGAAGGCGAAGTACGCGGCCTGCCAGTCATCCATGCGGCGCGTCAGCGGCCACTGGAGCGGAAGCATCCCGCGTACCGCTGCCTTTGCGCTCTCCACGGCGGGAGGACGCGCCCAGAGGTAGTGAGCACCCGTACGCTTATTGCGTTGCTCTGCCGCAGATAGCTCCGCCGCAGGGGTGACCGCGGGAATGAGGATGGTACCATGGGGGAAATCGATGATGGGGGCGGCCAGGACGTGCTTTGGACTGATGGGCGCCATTACCGCTCACGACAATCACGACACCTTCAAACGAGACGGAGAGGCCTTCACACGGCCGCTCTTCTCGGGGCGAAATCCGTAGCGTATAGCGTCAGCGAACATCGATGGTGCGCTCGCACCAAAACGGGGGAAGGTCACCAATACACGCTGGTGTCTTCACAGAATATGGCGCGCATGGAAGACGCCGAGGCCCTGCTCCTCGCGTACCAGGCGGCGCTCAAGGAGCAGGCGGCGCAGGGCCAGGCGGCGCCGCCGTGCGGCGAGCTGCTTGCCATCTTGCAAAAGGCTGCCGAGACGGCGGTGCCGATCTCGACGCTCGACCTGCGCGAGGTCAAGGTTGGCCGGCAGGGCGCTAGTGCACTCGCGGCGGTGCTGTCGGCGGACTCTTACATCACATTCGCCAACCTCGAGGGCACCGACATCGGCGACGAGGGCGCCGTAGCCGTGGCCTCCGCACTGAACACGCACCCGACGATCTTCCGCCTCGACCTTGGGTACAATGAGATCACGGGCAAGGGTGTCAAGGCGATCGCGGGGCTGCTCCTCGAGTCGTCGTCGCTCCTGTGCCTCGACCTCTCTGGGAACAACCTCTACTCGCTCGGCGAGGGCAACCGCGGACGCCTCGTGGGCGGGCTCTCGATGCTCGCGCCCGCCTCCTTCTCGGCGCTCGCGCCACTCGGCAGCGCGCTTGCCTCGTCGCGCTGTAAGCTGCAGTTGCTGCACCTCGAGAAGGCGGACATCGAGCACAACAACCTTGGTGCGCTCGTTGACGGCCTGCTCTCCAATGAGACTCTCGTCAACCTGCGCCTGGGCGAGAATGGGCTCACGGTGCGCTCGGCGGAGGTGCTGGGCAGGCTGCTGCGCGGGAACCACACGCTCACGTCGCTCGACCTGCGTGAGAACGCACTCGGGGACGCGGGGTGCGCGCACCTGGGCGACGCGCTGCGCGAGAACCACGGGCTGCGCTGCCTCGTCCTCTGGCGCAACCAGATCGGCGCCGAGGGCATGAGCCCGCTAGCGTCGGGGCTGCGTGCCAACACGACACTCCAGATCCTCGACCTCGGGTCGAATGGTGTGGGCGGTGAGGCAGCGCTCGTGCTCAAGGAGGCGCTGTGCGCGAACCGGAGCAGCGCGCTGCATACGCTCGGCCTCGCCGACACGCGCCTGGATGAGGCGGGCGGCGTCGCCATGGCCGAGGTGCTCGAGGGCAACGTCGCGCTGCAGCGCCTCGACTTACGCCGGAACACGATCGGGGTCGCGGGCTTGATGGCCATCCACATCGCGATGAAGGCGAACACAGCGATGCTCGAGATCGCGCTCGATGGCGTCGCCGACGGCCCCGACGCTCAGCTGCAGGCTCACTTCACCTCCGACATCAAGGCTGCGTGCATGCGCAACTCGACCGCCACCGGAGCCTCAAGCTCGGTCCTGGAACAACATGGTCCCCTCACCGCGGCGGGCGCCATCCCGGGTGACCTCCCCGGCAACTCAGCGATGGCGCTGATGGCGCACTATGTGCCCAGCGCGTCCGCGGTGGCCGCGGCGCCGCCCGTGGGCGGGCCAGAGCTCGCGCCAGTCGACGCGGCCGCCACCGCCGCCGCCTCGGCCGCAGCCGCCTCGGCCGCCGCCGCCTCGGCCGCCACCGTTACCTCCGCCTCCGCCGCCGCCGCACCGCCGGCCGCGCCTGCGGTGCCTGGGCACGCCACAGTGGCAGCGATGGCAGCGGGCGCGGCCGGCGGCGCGGCGCAGACGGCGGCACAAGCGGCGCTCGGCACGGCGCTCGAGGCGGCCGCGGCCGAGGAGCAGGCGGCGATGGAGGCGATGGCGCGTGCGAAGGCGGCGCGGGAGCGCGCGCGCCAAATGGCCCTCGAGGCCGAGGAGGAGGAGCGCCGTGCCGAGCAGGCGCTGCGCGAGCAGCAGCAGGCGAAGCAGGAGCGCGAGCGTGCTGCGGCCGCCGCGGCGGCGGCCGAGGCGGCCGCGGCCGAAGAGGAGAAGCAGCAGCAGCAGGCGGCGCAGGAGGCCACACGTGTTGCAGCCGCGGAGCGGCGTCGTCTCGAAGTCGAGGCCATGCAGGCGGCCGCTGCCAAAAAGGCGGCGGAGATGCGCGAGGCAGCCGAGGCAGAGCTGGCGGCCGAGCTGGCGGCCGAGGAAGCCGAAGAGGAGGCGCGGGCACAGGCGCGGGCGCAGGCGCAGGCGGCACTCGAAGCCGAAGCGGCCGCACAGGCCGAGGCGCTCGCTAAGACCAAGGCCGCCGCCAAGGCTGCCACTGAGGCGGCGGTGGAGGTGGATGCGCTTGCCCAGGAGATCGACGCACTCGCCACAGAGGCCCTCCCAGCTGCCGCCCTCCCAACTGCCGCCCTCCCAGCTGCTGCCGAGGACGATGAGGTGCTCGACTTGGACCACCCGGCGCCGATCATGAGCGGCGCTCTCGTGGGCGCTCTCGGCCCTGCCTGGACACGTGGCGAGCTCGAGCGGCCAGTGGGCACGAAGGACATGGGCGGCTGGACCGCGGCCGTGTACACAGAGGAGCAGCAGGCGCGCCTCGGTGTGAACGAGGACGGCACGAAGCGCGACGTCGAGCTGCAGTAGAGCTTCCGAAGCCGAACTGCCCTGGGAGAGCGTGGGTAAACAGGGCAAAATCTGTGGCGGTGCGCGCCTTTGGGGGGGTGATGAGCGAAAGGTGGAGGTAGTGCATGACCCTCTGTGGGATTTCAAGTTTCGCGCCCCAAAATGGGGCTACCCAGTCCAGGTGTCCAGCAAACTTGTGAGATAGAAACTTGCTCGTGGGCCGCTCAGGCGCACGAAATGAAGCCCGATCATGAGGTCGACGTCGACGACGAGTGTTACATGTACGTCGTGCGCTGCGCCCTCGCGCTGCTCGGAGCTCTCGCAGCTATATACATCCATCAGCAAACGGTCGATGGACTGTACGACAACACGGGCCCATCAAGTCGGCGGGGACTTTACTACCGCATTGTGGTCTTCCCCGTCATCTACGGTGTCTCGCACGCATTGGCAGTAGTCCTGCCCGAAATGATTGAGTATGCCTCGCTTCTATCTCACATCTTCTTAGCGTCAACCATGAATACGTTCATCGATCTCCTCTTGTTGCTTACATACCGATCTGCCACGAAAGGCCCTGCGCCGGCCGTGCTCTTCTTCGACAAACACGCCTATGCTCTCGAATCCGTGCACGGTGTGCTGATGGACCAACCACCGCTCAAATACTGGGCGGTTCCGCCACTTGGCTGCTTCTTCCTCTTGCCAGGCTGCGGTTGGACACCATGCGGCAGGGAGGCATTGCCATCGCTCGACCTACTCGTAAGTTTACGTGCCTCGTTGCGTTTGTTTGCGATCGTCGCCCCACTCGAGACCGTGTCGCGCACAGCAATCGAGAGAGATTTGGTTAACATTGGTACCTTTGCTTTCTATGAGCATGTGGCCCTCCTCATTATGCAGCTGGTCATAGCGCTCTTCGCGTCCTACTCGTTGTTCGTCATGTTCATGATCACCCACGTGCCGCTCCGTGATCAGAGGACAGCTTGGAAATTTGCGTCCATCAAAGTCATCGTGGCTATGGACCAAATCCAGAGACCGTTGCTGGAAGTGCTTGCAGGCCCCGAGAACATGTCGTGGTTGACCGTCATCCAAGCTCTGGAAGCACCGCTCGTCTGCGTGCTGATGCAACATGCTTTCCGCCCCGAAGAGCTCAAGGATGGGGAGCCACGGACAATGGCACAAACGATGGCCGAGTCAGGCCATCCTCTGGTAAAATTCACGAAGACGAGCACCACGGGCGACTCCTCGAATTTCTCTGCCGCCAAAGGCGACTCCTTCACCTCAGCTACACGCTCCTTCGTCAAGGGCGACCACTCCTTCATTGGCTCAGAGCCCGGGAGCGACCAATCTGACATGGAGTCTGCCCTTCTACCCCGTGGTACGAGATCTCACAGGGACTCTTCCTTTTCCTCGGAGCACTCGGGGCACTCCGAGAGTCTGCTCAAAGAGCTCCAAGCTACCCGTGCTCCATCCGCCCGACTACCTAAAGCTTCTACTCAGCCGCGAGCAGGCCGCCGTGGAAGCGAAATGTACTCCAAGAGCTTCTTTAGCGCCTTGCGTGAAGCAAACACGCCAAGAGGAGCGACCGGGGCTCGATTGCATGAACAGCCGTAGGCCGAAGCAGCGTCGGCAGGAGGAGCCACGACTTGTGAGCTTTACGAGCTGCCTGAATGTGGATTCTTGCAATATGGTTCGGGAGGTCATTAGACTTGCATGGTCTGACTGACTGACAGGCGGGTGCCAACTTCAGTAAGTAAGTAAGTAAGTATTTCACACGCCAACAAGCAGTGTACACGTGGCGAGGGGTGTACGGGTGCCAACTTCAAACTAATTGAAATAGTAGTTCCAAAATGACATTTACAAATCCTTTCAAATCGATTTTCAAATGATGAATTTAAATAACCTCGGATATTGCGTTGCAATTGTGGCGTGGGTAGCCTGGTCGCAGATTCTAATTACGCGCCCACAATCTAACACATAGGGCTCTCCAACACGCACCCGGGCCGCGCTCGCGACCCTTAAAAGAGCCTGACTAAGCTCATCAGTCAATAACACTCCGCTTTTCAGCGCCCGGAATCCACGTGTGCGACCAAAGGTGGTTGGTGTACGCGGAACCGTCCTTGGGCACTGTCGGCTGGAAGCCGTCGGCCCGCAGCTTGGCGCAAGTGCCCTCGATGGCGTGTTTGAGCTCGCCCGAGCCTACTGTGCTGCCGCCGTCCTGCCCGCGCGTGCCGCAGCGCTGCCGGAAGGTGTCGGCCTGCATAGGGTCCCATGTCGGGAAGAAGACGTCGGGCGCTACGACGACGATGCCGCCGTACCGGTGTTGGTGCCCCGAGGTGGCGTTCCACGCGCTGAGGGCCTGCTCGAGCATTCGCGGGCCGGTCGAGCTGACCGGGTCCGCGTGGGCGGCGCCGCTCGCGACGCGCTTGAGCACGTCGAACCAAAACGGGTGGCCACGCACTGACGCGAGCACCGCGTTGCACACCTGGCGCGGGCGACGCTCGAGCAGCAGCGCGTGCGCGAGCGGCTCCTGGCCGAGGATCACGCTGACATTCAAATGGCGCTGTGCGCGAAGCAGCGAGCGCAGCGGCTGCAGCAGCTCGACGTCGAGGTCCGCATAGACACCTCCAAACGCGTGCATGTACAGGTAACGGGCGGTGTCGGCGCGTTGGATAGCGCTGAAACGCCGATAGGCGGACAGCAGCCACGAATAGTGCTTTTGCACGAGCTCAAGGTTGTCCTGGTCCGTGTGCAAGCGGTACTTCCAGCGCGGCAGGTGCTTCTGCCACGTTTTGCTCAACCGGCGCAGCCCCAGGGGAAGTTCATGCGTGCGCCACGTCTGGTGCACGATGTGCGGAAAGTAGCTGGTCGCAGCGACGCGGCGCGATGGCAGGGGTGGCTGCTGCCTCTCTAGCAGCTTGGTGGTCACGCTGCGCAAGGACGCGACGAGCGTCGGCCGTGTCTCGACAAACGCGGTCGAATCCATTTTAGTCGAAGGACTTCCGAGAGGCATCCCCGGCGTGGCGATCATGAATGGCAGCCAATTTCCCAAAGGGAAAAGCCCAGGCTCTGTAGAGAACTGCGAGGGTCGAAACGGCGTCCCAAAGATTCAAATTCACGAAGCAAAAGCGCGACAAAGTTTTTCCCGGTTCCACCGGCTATGGCGCCTCCGACTATCGCGTCCATCTTCCACGCAGCGCAGCTCTCGCTGTCCAAACACCGCGCGTGCTCGGAGGCTCTGTACGCGCTGCGCGCGGCCGCGACCGACAGGGCCGCCTTTGACGATGATGTGTTCGCGTGCATCGCGTGCGTGCTCCGCCACTCGAAGCGCGAGAAGGCGGCCGAGAAGGTGGTCGGAAACGTGCTCGAGTTCATCGTTCAGTTCGCGACCAAGCACGGCGGCGAGGCCGCCTTCGACGAGGACTTTGTCGAGCGCGTCTCGCTCCGCCTGCTCAAGTTGTCGGCCTCCAAGGACAAGGCAGTGCGCTTCCGCTCGGTGCAGCTCATCGGCCAGATGCTCGAGCGGATCGGCGACGAAGTCGAGCTGAGCGACGAGCTTTTCGAGGAGGTCGAGGCGAAGATGCTCGAGCGCTGTCGCGACCGCGAGCAGATCGTGCGCGCCGCGGCGACCAAGGCGGTCGCGCGGCTGCAGGATCCGTCCCAAGGGAAGCAGGACAAGGTCACCGCCGAGCTGCTGCGCATGCTGAACGACGACGATAAAGTGGAGGTGCGGATGGCGGCGATGGCGGCGGTGGCGTTCGCCATCTCTCCGATCACGATCAAGGCCGTCCTGCAGCGCATCCGCGACGTGAGCGCCGAGGTGCGCCTGCACGCGCTCCAGGTGCTCATGGACAAAGTCAAGATGCGATGGCTCACGATCGCCCAGCGTGTCGAGCTGCTTGAGGCGGCGCTGCAGGACCGCGTGCCCGAGGTGGCGGCCAAGGCGGCGGAGCTCGTGCTGCGCGGCTGGCTTCTCGCGCCGCGCGAGAGCGACCAGCCTCCCTGTGGCTGCGGCGGCGACGTGCTCGAGCTGCTCCGCGCCCTCGATTGGGTCTCTCATGAGTCGACCGCTGCGCTCGCGCTCAAGGCCATCGCGCAGCACGAGGAGGCACATGGGGGCGCGAAGCCGTCCAAGCAGGCGACGAAGAAGAGCGAGGGACTGCTCGAGGCGGCCGCCGCCTCGTGGGCCGCCACCGACGGCCCGGCGGAGGCGGTGCGATGCCTGCGTGCTCAGCTGGAGCAGCTGCGCGAGTGTCACTCGGCTGACGTCGCAGCGGAGGCGGCGCCGGAGCTCGCGGCGCTGTGCGATGCGCTCGTGGCGGCAGGGGCCCTATGCAAAGGCGCGGCGACGACGCCCGCGCACGCGGCGCGGCTCGCCGAGCTCGCGCGCGTCGCAGCGATGGCCGACGTCCGAAGTGACGAGCACGGGCGCGTGCAGCTCGTGCAACACTGCCGCGAGCTGCTTGCCGCTCCGAGTACGCCCGACGCCGCCCTCGAGCCGCTCTTCGAGGCGCTGTGCCGCGCGTGCCCGCCCGCCGACGAGCCGGCCGACGAGGCCGAGGGGCTCATGGTGCCGCGGTATGCGGCCTTTGCGGAAGAAGTGCTCGGTGCAATCGACGAGGTGATCAACCCCGAGGACGACGCGGGCGACGAGGGCGCCGAGGGCGACGACGCGGTGGCGCAGGCGCGCATGGACCGGCAGCAGCGGCTGCTCGAGGCGAACGCGCGCCTGCTCGAGCTTGCCGACGAGGTCAAGGCTGCTGTCGCGGCTGAGGACCTCGAGGCGGCTTGCCTGCTGCGCAACGAGTATGCGCTGCTCGACGCCGAGGTGGCGGATCTTGAGGCAGCCAACCGGCCACAGGCGGCGCCTGAGGTTCTCGCGCAGCGCTCGGAGCGCGCGCTCCGCCTCACGGTGCTGCTGCTCGCCTCGGATGCCGTCACGAGCCTCGAGAACTTCAAGCTGGACGACTTGATCGCCAAAGGCGGCCGGCTCGACGTGGATCTCATCGCAAAGTCCGACGTCGACTGCCGCACCCTCGCGATGCAATGCTACGGTCTGTACGGGCAGACGTCGGCGGAGCGCGCCACAAAGGTGTTCCCGCTGCTGCGCGAGGCGCTTCGGATCGAACAGCCCAAAGTACGTCTCGCCGCGCTCCGGGCGACGCTCGACCTGCTGCTTCTCCACTCGCCTGCCGCCCTGCTGCCGCCGCCATCCGCCGCTGATGCCGAGGCCGACGCTGAGGCCAACGACCGGGCAGCAGAGGCTACCGAGAAGGGCGCGCCAGGCGCGCCCGAGGAGGACGCGTACGCGAACGCGGTTTGGGCCTTCCTGAGCCCCGCGCTCGAGGGGCCTCCAGGCTCGCTGCGCCGCACGGCCGTGCTCGGCGTGTGCAAGCTGCTTCACACCCGGGCGCTCCGCTCCTCGAGCTTGCTCGCGCAGCTGCTGCTCGTGCACTTCGAGCCCGCGCCCGCCGCGCCCGCCGCCGCGCCCGCCGGCTCCGAGGCCGCCGCCGCCGCGAGCGCCGCTGCCGATGACGCTGCGCAGCTCGCGCAGACGCTCGCTCTTTTCTTCGGCCGGTCGGCCGCTGCGGGCGACGTGGGGCGTGCGGTGCTCCCGGCGTTGCGCACCGTCGCCGCGGCCGCCGAGGGCTCACGCTTTGCGAGCGTGCCGCTCGACAAGCTGCTTCTCTTCGCCCTCGACAAGGCCGCAGAGGCTGCGCGCGCTCTCGCGACCAAGCGCGCGGCGGTGAGGGTCGAGAGTGGCACCCTGCCGGCCGCCAAGGCCGCCAAGATAGGCGCCGCCGCGGCCACGGCGATGCAGCTCGAGATTGGTCTCGCGCTCGCGTGCGAGGCGGTCGTGCTCGTCGCCGACGAGGCGGATGGCGAAGGTGCTGAGGAGCACAAGGAGGTGCTCAAGGCGATCGCCAAGACTCTCGGTACGATCGACGTCGGGCGTGAGGCGCTCAACTCGGCGCGCCTGGCCACGCTGGTGCATGTGATCGAGAGGTATGCGACGATGCTGTCCCGAGCGCTCGACAAGCCGAGCATGAAGCACGTCGAGAAGCTGCGCGAGAAGCTGCAAGCGTTGCTCGCCAAGCGCCAGCCACTCCGCGACGCTGACGCGCGCGAGGCGGCCGAGGGCGAGGCGGCCGAGGGCGAGGAGGAGGACGAGGAGGAGGACGACGAGGAGGAGCTGGAGGCGCCGTCGCTCTCGGCCTCGGAGGTGCTCGATCTGCACCGCGGGCTGCGCTCGGCGCTCCAGCTCAAGGCAGGCACTACGAAGGAGCAGCAGCGGCGCGCCTCGCTCGGTTTGGATGGAGAGGACGCGGCGCGCGGCGGCGCCCGCCAGCCGATGCGCCGTGTGGCGAAGGAGCCCGCGAATCGCAAGGCAGCGCCTTCCAAGGCGGCCCCGAGGGTCGCACCCAAGGCCAAGTACGTCGAGGATTCGGACGAGGACGACGACGACGACGACGACGACGAGGAGGACGAGGAGGACTACCTGCCCGCCAAGAAGGCAGCTTCCGTAACGGCTTCCAAGGGACGGCAGCCCAGGGGCACTCGGGTGGATGAGAACGCCGCGCTGCTGAATGTGGCGCCTGTGTCCTGATCGCCGCCCTGATCGCCGCCTTGATCGCCGCAAGGGTCGCCGCACTCGAGGCGGTGGGCGCGCCCTGTGGAGGGCCGTGCATGCAAAGGGCCGTGAGCACGAAGGGGTCTGAAGCAGGCAGCACGTGGCGCGGGGAGGGCCTTCGGATGTGCAGTGGGTTGCATGATCGGGATTGCATGGGACGGCGGCTATGGGAAGGAAGCGGTGGCCATGGCGCTGGCCGCTCGTAAAGGTCACGGTACAGCGTCCTCGTTGGAGAACACCAGGGGGTCGTCCTGTGGCACCTGGAGGTGCCACTGGGGCCCCGACCTCCGTGATCGTGTGCGCTGTAAGCGAATTACATGTATCGCGCGGATTGAGGGTGTGTCTAAACCTAAAGCGAAAGGGCCCGTTTGGTCAGGTCGCTTCGATCAGCCGTTCGCGGTTCGGCTCGCGGCGCGCCGGCGCTAGCGACAAGCACAAGAAGGCGCGCGAGCCGCGACCGTGCGAGGACGGTTGCGCATCCGATCGTTCGCGTCGCCGTCAGCGTGGAATTGGTGACAGCCGTACAACTGTACCCTTAGTAATGGAGGGCAGAACGGCGGTCAACGGTTATTTCCCCACGTTGCCCCGAGAGGAAGACGGCCATGTTTTCACACACTAGCACCGGTTGTTCGTGGTTGTGCGCCTTTGTTTTCCCACATTTGCATTTCCCGAGCGTCCCGAGCGCAGGCCCTCTTTGCGAGCCTCATCTTCCGAGCCTTGCCCAAGCGCCTTGTCCCGCAACGTGCTGACGCGATGGCCGCACGCGACGAACTCGGCACCAGCGCAACTGACGCTCTTACAACGGGCACGGCCGACGACGAGCGAATCCGCGTGCGTGCGCGAGGGGGAGAAGAGGTCACGTGGCCGCGCAAGGCCGCGCGAAATGCGGGCACCTTGAAGGATCTCATGGACGACGCCCCTCCCGAGGATGGCGTGTACCCAGTCACCCAGGCAATTGCGGCCTGGACGCTTGACTTGCTGGGGAAGCTGAGTGATCCTGGCTCCACACGGCCAAGTGTCGACGAGTGCTCGATGCCGCAGCTCATGGAGCTCGTCGAGGGTGCCAACTTTCTCGACGCCAATAGGGCGCTCGAGCACATCCAGCGTGCGATCGCACAACGGCTCAACAGCCAGCGCGCTCACGACCTCTGCGTGGTGCTAGGCGCGAGTAGTGACTTTGATGGCACGGAGGAGCGCGCGGAGGCTCTCGCTGAGCCGGTGTTTCTACCAGAAGGCTACGGGGCGCCGCAGCAGCTCGGCGCGGCGAGCTCCTCGGCACCGCCCGCACCACTGCGGCAGCCCTCACTCTCGGCGGTGCCAGCCACGGAGGATGCCAAGGAGGCTGCTCTGGCCCTTGTGGACGTGGCCACGCTGTGCGAGCTCAAGGGCGTGAATCGGTCTTGGCGTGCGCTGTCACGGCGTGTCCTCTGCTCGCGCCTGTGCCGCGGCCGCGGGCAGCCGGCACCCACACATCTGGAAGAGATCACCGACCTGGACGCTGAGCTGCTCATCGAGGCCGGCCGTCCGGGGGACACGGCCCTAGCGGGGCGGATGCTGCCAGGGCTGGCGCGCCTCCATGGCTACGGCTTTGTGGTGGACGTGGCGAAAGTACGGGCCGCGAATCTGGGCGTCCAGGAGGCGAATCATTTTGGTGGCGGCATGTTTGATTTTGGTGGCATGTTTGATTTTGATGCCGCTCCGCCGCCGCCACCTTCGTTGCTTCGTGGTACTGCTAAGGCTGCTCTCGAAAGCTGCATATCAGGCGACGGAGAAGCACCGTTGAAGCTGACGATCGCAGCCGTTGCCTGTGCGGGCTCAGGTGTGGTATGCGGCGTTCCGGTGCAGCATATGCGGGAGGACACCGTGCCTCCTCCAC
>Ga0210248_100417_pt1 | contig 37622 bp, 31 predicted proteins | sample ChrtobMetP3_32mM_FD_155493 | JGI IMG/M metagenome (GOLD analysis project Ga0210248, IMG submission 155493) | Chrysochromulina tobin associated microbial communities from unialgal haptophyte culture, Seattle, Washington, United States - P3_32mM | ecosystem: Host-associated > Algae > Haptophytes >...
TGGTGGTGGTGAGGGCGATGGCGGCGGTGGTGAGGGCGGAGGAGGCGGCAAGGGCGGCGGCGGCGGGGATGGCAGCAGCGGGGATGGTGGCGGCGGCGATGGGCCGACATGGAACGCGTGCGTCTGCGAGTACCCTGCGGTGAAGGCCATGCCGTAGTTGACGCCGTTGATCGTCACATACGCTCCGTGCCAGCCGTCCCCCGCAGAGTCCATGAGGACGAGTACGTGCGATCCAGGGGTGAGGCAGCGCGAGTACGTGTACGTCTGGTAGTCGCCCAGCGTTCCCGAGGTGATCGCGACGCCATCGATCTTGACGCCGATCTCACTCGCCCAGGTCTGTGTGACCAGCGTCACGGGATAGAAGCCGCCGCCGGGGCAGCTTGGCGGCGGCGGCGGCGGCGGCGAGGGCGGCGGCGAGGGCGACGGCGGCGAGGGCGGCGGCGAGGGCGGCGGCGGTGGTGAGGGTGAGGGCGGTGCCTTTGGATATGGCGCGTAGCTGATCGGGGTAATGACAAGTTGCCCGTTTCCCGAGTGAACTCCTTGTGCATTGAGCTCGATGTAGCCAGAAGCGAAGCTCGACCCTCCGCCAGCACCTCCGCCGCAAGTACGCAGATGATCTTGCGCTGCAGATGTCCATTCACCCGGCAGATGATCAAAGAATGCTGCGCCACCAAAATACCCCCCCCCCCCCCCCCCCCCCCCCCCACCTGCACAGTTGTACGCTCCAGTTGTAGGCACACACTGTCCAAAGCCGAATCCGCCTCCACTTCCCAATCTGCCGTCGCAACTCCCTGGGAAGTAAGGGGCAACGCCGCCCAGCAATTGGGTACCTCCTGTGTTGAGGCACCCACCGCCACCGTGCCCACCGGCACCGTTGCCACCAATCGGACCTCCTCCTGCGCCACCTGAAGACCAACTAGACGCTCCTCCACCACCGCCAGCAACGACCAGACGTGTTGTGAGGTCGGTCAATCTGGTCCGGACATCAGTTGCGCCGCCGCCAGGCGCAGCATTTAACAATTGATTGGGACTAGGGGGCCGGCTTGGACCTCCTCCGTTGTATCCTCCCAGATTGGTCGAGATGGAATAATCCGAATTGCGAGACGCCCCTGCTCCGCCAACAAGGATGTACAGCGTTTGACCGGCGCTGACATTGATCAGCGCTGTGATACGGCCACCAAGACCTCCTGCGCCCCATTGGCCGGAGTTGTATCCTGTTCCTCCAAGAGGCGCCATAAGCATCGATGCGAACCGAGGAAACAAATGGCGGAACGATGTAGGTCTGAGCCATACCGGAAAACATGAATGTGGTCGCTGCTGGTATTGGTGGTCTTGAGGGCGAGGACGGCGGCGGCGAGGGCGAGGGCGGCGGCGGCGAGGGCGAGGGCGGCGGCGGCGAGGGCGAGGGCGGCGGCGGGCATGTTGAGACTGTGCCTGGGCCAGAGACGCCGTCAGTGAGGGTCGTTGGCCAAAAGCAGACGGCGGATATAGGCCAATGCGCCACATCACGAGTGCCGACATAGACATTTTGTCCCCCTTGGTACGCGGTATTCCCGTAGATCGAGGAAGACGTTATCCTGGCTGTGCCGGAATTGACATTGACACCGCCGCCATATCCCGCCCTCTCCCCCCACCAATAATATCCATTTCCAGCTGTATTCCCGTAGATCGAGGAAGACGTTATCGTGACCGTGCCATAAATGACATTGACACCGCCTCCATCATGTGAAACTGTGTTCCCACTGATGGTGCACGATGAGATGGCCACTGTTCCTGTTCCACCCTGCTGATACCAGACAATGACACCGCCGCCCCAAACAGCTGTGTTCCCACTGATGGTGCACGATGACAAGGTCACAGTGCCGCTGAAGACATAGATACCGCCGCCATCGTCAGCTGAGTTCCCACTTATGGTGCATGATGAGATGGTCACTGTGCCAGAATAGACATTGACACCACCGCCCCTTTGCGATCCGTCAGGCTGACCAGGCACACCCCCCAATACGTACCCCCTGGTGATGCTGAGCCCGATCAGTTGCACGACGCCCGACAAGCCCGGGTTGATGTACAGCACGCGACGCCGACTCGAGTAGCTCCCTTGTGCATCCAGCACGACCGAGCCTGCCACCGCCGCCTCGATGACGACGCTCCTGGTGACGCTGAGCTGGGCGGTGAGGTAATAGGTGCCGGAAGCAAGGACGATGCGGCCGACGGCGGTGTTGGCGAGTGCACTGGTCAGGTCGGCGACGGTGCTCACCGCGGTCTGCAGCTCACGGCGGTGGCTGGGCACAGTGGACTGCGAGGCGACGCTACCGACGATGAGCAGGAAGGTGCCCAACATCATCGAAGAAGGGGCGACGACGCGCTGGATGTGCGCCGCGACGAGTGCGCAAATGGATTATTGCGAGCATTGCGATCGCGCCTCGCTCGGTTTCTTCCACACGAGGAGCTCGTTCCGCACAAGTTTCCACAGGCGATTAGTGCCGCGAGTTAGTTCGGCGCTCGGGATCGCCGTTTCGGAAGGTAGATCATCGCCCCCAGCCCCCTGGAAACCTCGATGGAAACCTCGGATTGGAGAACAAAAATTTAGTAGTTTCGTTTTCACAGATCACACGACGAAACCGTGCATTCACGTTCACAGTTCCTGATGAACCGCGTGTTACGCGATAATCTGAGTGAGTTTATTGATAATAATCATGTCGTATCCATGGTCGTACGACACCCCTGCCACGACAACTGCGCTCCACGGTCGACTCCACGGTCCAGGTCGAAGCGGTGGAATCCAGGGACGGACCGCAAGCCGAGCAAGAGCACACGCTGCCCGCCCGTGGGTTCGGCTCTCCTTCACTATCTTGGACCCACCTCTCCACGAGTCTTACCAAGACCGCCTCCGCTTGCCTCCGCTTCCGCCGCGCCGCCACGGCGGCCTGCACTCTTGCTCTTCTTGGCCTGTGCCGCCACCATCCGTCCTTGACGCTTCCCTCGTCGTCCTCCCTCCTTGACCTCAGCTCGCCGTCTCTCCTCCCTCCTTGCGTACTGCACTCGCTCCTTGCATATTTCCAGTCGCCGTATCTCTTGACCCACCACCGCAATCGCCAAGACAGTTGCCATTGCCTCCGACGCCACCCCACCTTTCCGTATGGCCTCAGGTCAGCCCTGTTCTTGAACAAGCCCTGTTCTTGAACAAGCTCTGTTCTTGAACCAGCCCTGTTCTTGAACAAGCCCTGTTCTTGAATCAGCCCTACGGCTTCAGGCGGCTCCGAGGCGCGTGGAGCGCCTCGTAGAGGTCGCCTGCTGCGGAGTTGCTCCCTCGGGCGCCATCTTGTTGCCGCGCTTCGGACGGGGAGCTGTCTGGGGAGCGGCCACTTCGGCCGCCTCGGGAGCGATCGCCTTTTCCTCCTTCGAGGACGTGACGCAGCAGGTCTCAAGGGGCTGTGAAGAGGTCTCAAGGGCCGCGGCAGTTGGGGCAGCTTTCGACCCGAGCAGCCGCTCAACGAGCACCGACTTTTTGCCCACAGTGCTCAGGCCTCTCTGCTCGCAGAGCTCCTTGAGCTCCGCGACCAGCATCGCCGTAAGCGACGCCTCCGTCTCCGCCACAACCTCTGTCATGCTCGGCTCCTCTAGCACAGCAGAGGCCGCGGTTGCCTCCGCGGGCGCTGCCTCGATGGGCGCTGCCTCGATGGGCGCTGCCTCGATGGGCGCTGCCTCGGCGGGCGCTGCCTCAGCGGGCGCTGCCTCGACGGGCGCTGCCTCGGCGGGCGCTGCCTCGGCGGGCGCTGCCTCGACGGGCGCTGCCTCGATGGGCGCTGCCTCGATGGGCGCTGCCTCGATGGGCGCTGCCTCGATGGGCGCTGCCTCGATGGGCGCTGCCTTGATGGGCGCTGCCTCGGTCGGAGGGAGCACGACTGCAAAGACGTTCGAGATCGAGCGGAGATTGCTCTTGGGCGTCTTGCCGCCTGCCCTTTTGGCCGGCGGCGTGGCGGCGTCGGCCCGAGTGTCGCTCGGCTTCACAGCGCTCAAGGGCGGCGTTGCGGCCTGGTACGTCTCGCACGCGGCCTTGAACGTCTGCTCAGCGCCTCCCTCAGCGGCGGTCATGGCGGCCACGGGCTTGGGCGTCAGCTGGGGCGTGCATGCCAGGGCTTCGAGGGCCGCCAGAATGGGCCCCGGCGACGCGATGGGCGTGCCGGCGGCATCAGTCCATGGGCTCGGCCAGGACGCTGCCTCGACCGCCTTGGCGTCGGCCTTGGCGGTGGCCTTGGCGGTGGCCTTGGCGTCGGCCTTGGCGGTGGCTTGGGCGGCCTCCGCGGCCGCAGCCGCCGCACACATGGCCTCCAGGGTCAAGGTGCCTTCGGCGCGCTTGGCCATCTCGGCGGTGAGCTTCGCATACTTCTTGCCGTTCCAGTGGCAGATGAGCTCGATGAGGCGCGGCCACATCTCATGCCCGGTGGTCGTGCAGCGCACCTTCCCATTCGGCAGCCACTCGTAATCCCCGACCATCTCGAGGAATGCATGCGCCTCCGCCTCTGCCTCACGCCCCTCGTGCTTGTGAGCTGCGGGCGTCGCGCCGCGCGCCTCCTGCAGCACGCCGTCCGTGCCGAAGACAGACAGCGTGGGCGTCGCCTCGGGCGTGCCGACGAAGCGGATGTGCGTATTCAGTTTCGTGGCCATCACCTCCGTCGGCGGCGCGTCGTCGGCGCCCACCTCAGCGAACAGCCACTCGCTCTCCCACTTGCCATCCCACTCCTCCACTTCCCAGGCCTCGTACGCGGCCATGTCCCACGCCGACCACTCCTGCGCCCCCCAGTCGGCGGCGGTGCCCTCCTCGGGCTCGTCAATCGCGTGCCAGAGCGTCAGCTCAGTCGTGTCGCCGACCGGGGAGCTTGCCACCCAGGCGCCCGCGCGCGCATTGGGCACCACGCGTGCCTCGCCGCCCGAGTCGAATCGCACGTGCACATTGGTGCGGCCGGCGGTGGGCATGGGCGAGCTGGTCATGGACGCCGAGACGCTCATGGCGGCCGTGTGCTCGGCGTCCATGTAGACCGAGGGCGGAGGCGCGAGGGGTGAGGCGCGGGCGACCGGTGAGCTTAGAGCCCCCGCGGGCGACGTGGGCGAAGGGTGGAAGATACCGACGGCGATGAGCTCGCCCGTGGGCGACGTGGTGGTGCGAAGAGGCGTGAAGTCGCCCTGGACGCTCATCGCGCTCGGCGTCCGCCGCGCGATGGGGGTTGGCATCGCATAACGAACGGACCGCTCCGGCACGGCCATCTGCTCGAGCTTTCCGAAGGACACGCGCCTGGACTGGAGGCGATCAGAGCGCGACAAGGGCGTCTTCTTGGCAGACTTCTGGGCCGAGGCAATGCTCTGCGGCGTGGTCTTGATCGGCGTGGGACGCGCGATGACCTGCGAAGCACATTGCCGAATGAGTTGGATCGCGCGCGCGCGCGCGCAAGAGACTCATTTCGAAGGCGTGAATGGCGCCGGGAGGGATGTTGAGTTTGAGTGGCTGTCAGGCTGACGCACCGACGGCTTGACGGGCGAGGCGCTGATGCGCACGTTGGGCGAAGAGGCTGAGAGCGGCATGTGATGAGAGTCGGAAAGCCGATTATTTGAATGCGTCGTGGAAGCGAGCGTCTCGGGCGACGTGGCCGCGAGACTGTGCCGCGAGCGGGAAAAAGTTTGAGAACGTCAAGAAGGACCCTGTACGGGCGGAGATGTACGGGCGAAAACTACATTGTACTTCCCCGGGCACGGTGTCGTGCCTTCCTGCATCCGCTGATGAAGAAAGTCTCTCGCAGCCTCAGGTGGCAGCCTTGCTCTCCGACACAAGCTGACGCACGAGGTCAATGGCGGCCACCGAGCCCACGATGACCGCCTTCGAGAGGTCGACGTCGCCGCTCTCCATCTGGCTGATGAGCCCGTCCATCGTGGCCACGCGCACGAGCCCAATCGGGATGCCCTCGACCGCACCACCGCCGGGGGGCGGAGGCACCGCGCCTTTGGCGACGAGCTCGCGATAGGCGGCGTCGAGGTCCTCCTTGACGAGGAAGAAGGGGAAGAGGGCGCCGCCGCCCTTGTCTTCGAATGCGACGCGCTCCGAGTAGAAGAGCGGCACCTGCCCTTTGGTCTCGTCAAGGGTAGTGGGCAGCAGCACGCCCTCCTTCATATTGTACTGCAGCGCACGGTTGGCGAGCACCACTTGCCGTTTCGAAGGGCGCAGCCGCAGCTCGCCTCCCAGATCGGGCTGCTCCTTGCGCACGAGCGGGAAGTAGACCTCGGGCAGCGTCACCACCTTGAAGCGCGCCTCGGGGCTCGTGCGTTGGAGCACGCGTAGCTCGAGCAAGGCTTCCGAAGGGTCGAGCCACAGATAGCCCACCCGACCGCCATTAGCGGTAAGGAATGGAGAGCTCTCCTCGTTGACAAGGGCGACCACCGGTACCTTGGCCAGCTTCGCCTCGATCTGTTGGCGGCTCAGCTTGACGCCGCCGGCCGAGGGGGCCGCCACGCCACCGTCGGCAGCCATCGCAGCCGGCGGCCACACGCCGGCGCGCGTTGACGTTGCGGCGGCCGCGCCGGCTGCGAGTACAAGGCGCCGCGTGGACGAAACTGGCGGTCCGTCAAGGCGCCGCGTGGACGAAACGGGCGGACCGTCTTCGTCTTCGCCGTCGTTCCGCAGCTGCATCCTGGTCGACGCGCGGGCGCGGTTGGGCAGCGCCACCGTCCGGATGGCCTCGGCGACCCCGTCCGCCGCATTCGAGCTCACCACATGGCGCGCGACCTTCTTAACGGAAGCGACCGCGTTCCCCATGGCCACCGGATAGCCCACCAGCCGAAGCATCTCGAGATCGTTCTCGCCATCGCCCACGGCCATGACCGAGGATGGCCGCACTCCAAGGGAGCGGAGCATGGTGCGTACGGCAGCGCCCTTGGAGGTGCCCGCGGGCAAGATCTCGAGCGTCCAGTCGAGCGCCTGCACCACGCGCGCCGGCTCTCGCGTCCTCCTGAGCGCCTCCTCGAGCCGCACACGCAGCGGCGCCACCGCCTCCGGACTCGAGCAGAGCACGAGCAGCTTGGAGACGGCGGTGCGCGCGTCGGCGCCGCGCGGCACCGCCGCCGCGCGCACCGCCGCGCTCACGCGCCACGGCGCCTGCACGTCGCCCTCCGTCGCCGCCGCCGCCGCCGCGAGCGACGCCCTGTCCCAGGGCGTCTCGCACTGGGCATCGTCGTAAGAGCTATATTTGACGGAACGCCCGTCGAGGCACGGCGTGATGAGCCGATGCGATACGGTGGTCGTCGGGTCGTCGTTGCGGCAGTAGGCGCACACGGTCACGCTCGGATCGCCCTCGCACGCCGCCTCGATGCGCTCGATCGCAGAAGGCGCAAGGATCTCATCCACGATCTTCTTCCCAGCGATGTCGTAGGCCACGAGGCCCTGGAGAAAGACTCCCGGCGTGACGAGATTGTGCGGCTCGAGCACATCCTGGACCCACGGGCCAGCGCGTGCTCGGCCGGTAGCGAGCAGCACTTTCAGGCCAGCGTCGCGTGCCTCCTGGATTGAGGCGGCCACGGTGGGCGTCATTTCGTGCTGTGGATTGAGTGTTGTGCCATCGGCGTCGAGGACCACCGTGGTGATGGGCGCGCGGCGTCGGAGCAACGAGCGGATGAAGGCGCCATTCGAGGGTGTCGCTGCGGCGACGAGCACCAAGAACGACGATCGCATTTTCTGCGAGTGCGCGTCGTTTCGAGCGTCCTTACGTTCGATTCCCCCCCTGTGGGAGAGTTTCACCGGCACGAGTTTCTCCAGTGAAGTGAAAAACCAGATATATTCCACTTCACATCGCCGGCACGGGTGCGGCGTGCGCAAGGTGCCCCGCAATCTTGCCGAGCGAGGCGACCTGCTTTGCGACCTGCTCGCTGATCACCCGGCGCATCTGGGCCTCACGCTCCGCGGCGCTCGCCGCCGCCACCTCGCTCTTCGTCGCCCGCGCCTCGGCGCTCGCCGCTGCGTCGCGCAGCTTTGCCGCCTCCGATGTCGCAGCGTCGAGCGAGGCGCGCGTGTTGCTCGCCTCCTCGCGCGCCGTGGCGAGCGAGACCTCGGCCGCCTCGGCGCGGGCCGTCGTTGCCGCGAGGTCCGCTCGCAGGGCATCGGCGGCCGCCAGCGCCTCGGCGAGCGCGGCGGCGTGCCGCTCCTCTGCCTTCGCTTGATCCGTTGCCATGAGGTCGATCTCCTCGCGCAGTGCCTTCTCGCGTGCCGCAGCCTCCGCCTCGCTCGCCTCCGTGGCCGCTTCGGCCGCCGCGACGGCCGCGGCCGCCGACGCCTCCTCTGAGATCGGCGCCTTCTCCGAGGGCGGCGGCGGCGGCGGCGGCGGCGGGGCACCCGACCGGTTTCCAGACTTGAGCGCGTCGAGCTGAGCCTGCACGTCCCGCAGCGTCGACTCCGCCGTCAGCGCGCGCTGCATTGCGTGTGGCAGCGCGCGCAGCGCCTTCTCGGACGCGCGCGCCTTACGCTGCGCCTCGCGATGGGCGTCACGCTCCTTGGTCAGGATGGCCGCATGGACCTTGGCGGCCTCCTTGAGAGCCTGCTGGGCTTCTGGCCACGACTCCTCCCATTCCATTCCGGCCTGGGGAGGCATGCTGGGCGTAAGCCGTAAACGTGTGGAGGCTTGCTCGGAGGACTGCGACTGCGCTTTCGCAACACGAAGTTCGAGGGTGGAAGCGTGTGAATCTCTAGATCGCAGTGTGAATATTCCTCAACTCGACCCTGAGTCCTCGAAAGGGAATCCTTAGGCATGGCATGTATGCAAGCAGATTTGCGTTTCCCGGTCCGCAGTCGCGCATTACAGTCGCGCCCCGTACAAGTAAGAATGTGGATGATGAGTCATCGACTCATCATCGCCCGTCGCCTCATCGGGAGGTCCTCGCCTCGTACATTGGCCAGCGCTTACCCTGCCGCTAGACATCTCCGCCCTGCGGCGGTCTCATCAGTCGTCATCGCGCTCCACGTACAGCACGCCGGCTTGCTCGGAGCCCAGCTGCAGCTGCTTGAGGAGGCCGAGCGAGATGCTGAAGAAGAAAAGGATGAGGATGCTCGGCGTGAGGCAGGGCTCGATGTACTGCACGAGAACCTCGTCGACTGCCGTGGGTAGCGGCTTGTCAAGCACCTTGCACACCGCCTCCACCGAGACAGCGATGCCCGAGAGGATGAATGTCGAGCCGAAGACGATCGCGCCGCCGCCAAAGAATCGCTCGAGCAGTTCCTGCCCCGCCTTGGGAATGCGCGAGAGCGGATCGGCCGGACCGCGTTTGACCTCCTCCGCCTGCATCGACGAGCGCGTCACGCCCGCCTCGCGCAGCACCTCGTCCAAGCGGCGGTCGAGCGAAGACGAAGACCCGCCGCCGCCGCCGCCACTGCTGCCGCTCCTGGCACTGGCATCGCGGCTGGAGCTGGGCGTCGCTGCCGGCGAGGAAAAGCCCATCGGCGCGGACAAACCCACCGGGCGCTGTGGCTCGGGCTTCTGCGGCTTGGACTTCTTCTTTGCAAGTGCGACCGCGTGCTGCGCCCGAGACCGGATACGCTGCACCCTCAGGAGCGAGGTACTCGGCTCAAAGCAGACGGCGACGACCACGATCGACAACAGTAGCACCAACAAGAGTCGTGGGTTCATCGTCGGCGGAATGAGGCCTGTGCCTTCCCTGACACGAGATGTCTTCGAAAGTGCCAAGTCAAGTCAAGTCAAGTCAAGTGAAGTCAACGTGATCGATTCGAAGAGCATTCTCATCAGAAGTGTTCACATAATTGACTTGCTTTGACGTCGCTTTGACTTTTATCTGAAATGCTTTCATGTCGGATCCCACGTGCCGCGTCGGCTGCACGCTTCGCCCTCGCGAGGCGTTGCAGCACCTCGAGCGCCACCAGCTCGACGGCAAACGCCCTCAACTATTGCGTCCAACGCGTCGCTCAAGCCGATCGTGAGCGCTATCTGTGCAATTTGCACGCGCCGGAGGCAGCCCGCCCTGGCCTATTTGCGTTGCATGCCTTCAACGTGGAGACGGCACAAGTGCGTTCGTCGACCACGCAAGAGGCCGCTGCGGCCGGTCGCTTCAGCTGGTGGCGCCGCGCGCTCGCTGGCGCGCTCGACGGCAAGCCTCCCGAGCACCCGGTCGCGATAGCCTTGGCACATGCCTGTGAACGGTACCGAATGACGCCGCGCTACTTGACGCAGCTGCTGGACGCACGAGAAGCCGATTTGCACGTGAAGCAGCCGGCTGACCGTGATGCGTTGCAGCTGTACTGCGAACAGACCGCCGGCGCGTTGCTGCTTTTAGGGCTCGAATGCGCTGGCGTGCCGCCTGGCGAGAGTGTGGCCGCAGAACATGCGGCATCTCAGGTTGGCGTCGCGTTGGGCATGGCCACGCTCCTGCGCGGCACGGCGGCGCACGCAGCGCAGGGCTGCACATATCTGCCGGCCGAGATCACCAAGCGCCACAACGTGAAGCTGAGCGAGATGCTTCGAGGGCACGCCTCCGCCGCAGTCTGCGACGCGGTTGCCGAGGTGGCCAGTGATGCAGTCACGCACTTGATCGCCGCGCGCAGCTTGCGTGACGACGTGCCCAAGGCAGCGCGACCCATCCTGCTCCCCGCCATCCTCGCGGAGCACATGCTCGATAATCTGAAGCGTAACGGTTATTCACCCTTTGCGGAGGGCGTACGGGCGCCCCCCGGTGGTGCGAGCCTGCAGCTCTCGCTGCTTTGGAGCCGTTGGACGTCGCGTTACTGATGTGGCTGTGCGTGGCACATTGCCAAGAATTGCGGCCCGGAAAAGGGGCGGGGGAGGCGTTCAAGAATTGAATGCAAGAATTCTCAAACCACGAAAACGGAAGTTACGTAACGCGCACCGCGCCACACTTTGACTTTCTGGTAGGGTAGTACGGCGTTGCTTCTCGTCTGCCTGCTCTGACGACGGCTTCACTGAAGTCGACTCTCACTGAAAGTCGAGCAGGCGCAGCGGCTCGGTGCGCCAGCACAGTCGGCCCGCGTGCTCATCGGGTGCGTTGGCGCCGAGCGCGTCGATGGCGCCCATTTCGGCGTCGCTCAGCGTGAAGTGGCCGACGCACGCGCCATTCTCGGCCATGCGCGCCTCAGAGGCCGTCTTGGGGCACACGGCAGCACCTTTTTGGAGCGCCCAGCGCAGCAGCACCTGCGCTGGCGTCGCATGCACGCTGGCATGCGCCCTGCATGCATCGAGTACAGCTGGCGCCTCGAGCAGGTGGCCGCCGAGGCTCGCCCACTTGGCCTTGCTGCCGTCCTGGCCGCCAAGGGACGCGTACGCCTGCAGCACGATGCCCTCGCGCTCACAGTACGCGCGCAGCTCCGCCTGTGGGTACAGCGGGTGCATCTCCACCTGGTTCACAGCGGGTGGCCATATGGTCGCAGTCTGCTTGAGAGTCTCGAGGTGCGCAACGGTGAAGTTGCTCACGGCGATCGACCGCGCCTTGCCCGTGCGGAGCGCCTCTTCCATCGCACGCCACGTCTCGGCGCGCAGCGCGACGATCTCAGTCTCAGCATGGCCATCCATGGCATAGTGCCACCGCCCGTGCTCAGTGAGCTCATCGTTCCTGCGGTTCATCGTGCGCCACGCGGGGCCTGGCCAGTGCATCATCCAGCAGTCGACGTAGTCGAGCTGCAATCGTTGCAGGCTGCGCTGCAGGCAGCCGAGCGCAGGCTCGTAGCCATGGAACTTTCGCCAGTGCTTGGTGGTGATGAAGACCTCACTCCGCGAGACCGTGCCGGCCGCGAAGGCCGAGGCGAGCGCCTTCCCGACCTCCGCTTCCGTCTTCTCGCCTGCATAGATGTAGGCCGTGTCGACGAGCCGGTAGCCGTTGCGGAGCGCCGCAGCAACGGCCTTGCACGCCTGCGATGCACCGAGGCGGTAGGTACCGAAGCCGACGTACGGCATGAGTACACCACCGAGCAGGAGCGCGCAGTCGGTGAGTGAAGATGCCGCTGCGGCGGTCGTCATGCGAAAGGGCGCGGCGGCGGGAGGAGCAGGAACAGCCCCGTCGGCGTCGGCGTCGTCCAAGGTCCGTTTCATTGTGTTCACAGGGGTTCACGGAGCGCGCACGTTCACGTCAAAAGTAATTTGCGTAGTGGCAAGACGCACTGCGACCGGTCTCGTGGAGACACACCGTGGGGGGCCAGTCGGGAGGCGCATTCCTTCCAGACTTCATTCATCCACACACGCTATCCCACGCTATCACGTTTTCGAGTACAACGCAATCTCAAACACGTGAAGGGCAACACATTGGGGCAACACCACAGACTAAAATGTGTAATGACACTGGGTCACTGCCGAAACTTCGTTTCGCGCACTGCGACCAAAAACGTTTCGTCAGACCGACATCGCGGAGTCCGGAGCAAGATGGTCCGGAGACATCCACGGTGTCGCTAGCTCCTAGTCCTACCCACCTACGCTCGTGGAGCACGCCATGCAATAAATCGCCTTCACAGGACACAGCGCGTTATTCATCAGCCCCCGTCCCCGGTCGCTCCTCAGACGCTCAGAGGCCTCACAAAGACGCCTCAGCGAGTGGGAGCTTTTTTGTGCCGCGAGACACGCACACACACAGAGATGCTAACCTAACAACACGGCCATACTCGCACACGCTGCCGAACAGACATAAAACACAATCAACCTTCGTTGAAAAACAACTTGAGCGGCGCGCGCGGGCCAGCGGCGAACACCCCAGATAAAGGCGAAACGCGGGCACATCTGGAGGCCTAGGCGAGGGCCACGACGCGTACATTGGACGCGTATAAAGAGACAGGAAGTCATGCATGACAGCAGGGAGTAAGTATGGAAACGGCGATACACGCGCGGCGCAGGCGCGGGGCGCGCAGAGGTGCGGCGTGGCGCGTTGCACATCGCCATTCACACCTCACTCAGGGGAGGGGGAGGGGGCCGCAGCACTAGAGAGTGGTGCCGAAGACGCCAAGTTCGCGACGGGCGTGACACCAACTTCGCGACGCTGTAGGATGCGTCGTAGGAGGAGTTCCGAGTACGGTGCCGTCTCAATCTCCGGGAAGTCTGACCACTGGCGATCGGGGTGAACGTCAGAGTCTGCGACCTTATTGACGCTATCATGCTCGTCCACCACAATGTGTCTGAAGGTCGCGTATGGGTCGGTATTGCAGCTCGCACTCTCCACGTGCACGTCGCCGTCATTGATCTCCCCGGCCATCACCTGCGTCCCATTGGTACCCATGAGTTCCGGTGACAGGCCGACCAGCTGCAGAGCATCGCGGAGGCACTTGGCAGCACCCTCAGCGTCTTTCCAGCAGTCCTCGATCTGGAGTTGCCTCTCAGTGCGCAGGGTTGCCATGGTGGCAAACGTGCTCGGGGGGCGCGGCAGGCTGCAATCGAACTCGGTGCCGTCCGGAGTGAACCGGCGGAAGATGGAGAACTGCCGGTCCCGCTCGAATCGCGAGAGTTTGAACGTCGCAACCTTGGGGTTCTGCTCGAAAGTCGCGAGGGCGTCTTGCCAGGCGATCATTGCGTTGTTGTTCCGTGCGATCGTGCATTTGGTCTTTTGGGCCACGGAGTTTGTATTTCCGTTCACGAACTGCGGGAACATCTTCAGCGTGATCGTGCAGTTCGAGGGGGCGCAGACCTCGGCGGGCACGCTCGCACAGACGTAATCGCGGATGCGGACGAAGTACTCGGAGATGTCGTAGTCCAGGTCCTTGTAAATCGATTTATTCTCATCGACAAGTTCTGGGCTCGGTCTCATGCCGCGCGGTTTGAACTGGAGGGCTTGTATCTTCAGCGTCAGCTGGGGATTGTACTTCTGCAAGATTGATTTGGTGGTCGCGTCGAAGATTGAGTCAGGCTGCCTTGAGCCTTGTGCACTATCCGAGTCGCAAGCAGCTGCATCCTCGCTGCTCGTAGCCCACAACACGTTGGCGTTAGCAAACGGCTCCCCGAGGTCGAACATGCACGGGTGGGTATTGAGCGCCTCCCCAAAGTCCGTCGTGCCGCTTCCGTGGTCAGAGACTATGACAAGCACCTGCGCCCGGCCAACAGGAGCAGCAAATGGCCACTCGGCCTTGTCCGGTACGTCCGGAATGTCGGGAGCGTCGTGGTTCTTGGACGGAACATCGCTTGCGTCTTTGTGTCCGTTGTGGCCGCCTTCGTCGTGGTGGCATCCTCCTGGAGCGCAATTGAACTCAATTTCCTCCTGCGGCGAAATGCCCAGGAGGAGGAAGCCAAAGAGCGCCAACATGGTTCAAGGCAACCAAATTAGGTCGAGAAAGTTTTTAGCGCCGCATTTGGATCAGCAGCATGCATTCCTTCGATCGAATGTTTCTGTATTATCTCTTAGGGCTCAATTACTTACGCGTGTGCGGCGCGCTGCCCCCGTGCCACTTACTGGGCCGACGGTCCATTCGGAATGAATCGTCAACTTTGGTGTCACCCTAGATGTGACGGGTGTTTGGCTCGCACGTCTCTCTCTTGCCCATACGGCGCATTTATCCAGCGCCTCCGCCAGCTGCAACATCGCCTGGTCCCTTCCTGTGGGCGGCTTCACCGGCGGTTTGCCCCGGCTCGGCGGTTTGTCCCGGCTCGGCGGTTTGCCCCGGCTCGGCGGCTTGCCCCGGCTCGGCTCAGCGGGCGGGGGCGGCAATGCAGCAGCAGGTGCGTCACTCGATGCGTCACGTCGAACCAACTCGGCGCCACTGGGCCGGTGTTGGTGTGGGCCTTGGTCGCTGTGTGCCATCCCGGTCCGACGTGGCGTACCATCGGGGGGGGGATGGGGCTTTCCAGCATAGGGTTTGAGCCTCGGAGTGTAGGGATTGGCGTGGTAGGAATCGCGGGCAGTGCAGGGATAAAGGATTGAAGGTGGGTCTGCTATGGCCAGGCTCCTCGCCCGCGGTTGCTTCGCAGCGCTCTCGATCCTCGGAGTTAACGCCTGTCCGTGTCGTCCCCTCGCGCTCGGATCTTGACCCACGCCACGAGCAGCCTTCTTGGCCTCCTCGTGAGTCCGGGCGCTTAGTGAACCACCTGCCGCAATCTTCTTCTCGTACGCTGCCATCTTTGCCTTGTACTTGGCGAGCTTGCGCTTGAGGCGGGTGTTCTCCGCCTCAAGGTCGCCTTCAAATTGCTCGTCCTCGTCCTCGTCCTCGTCTACCTCCAGCTCCTGAAAACTCGCCTGAATCTCGCGATCGTAGCGCTCCGCTGCGCTGAGATGGGCCGCTGCCATGCGGGGAAACTTTTGCCGCACGGCAAGGCGAAAATCGCGGCAGTGCCCTTGGCGAATCGTCCGCTGCTGCTTCAAAGGCACCAGCAGCGCCCTCTTGGGAGCTGCTGCCACGAAGCGTTGATCTGCGGCTATGAGAGCGCCTGCGTCTGCATCGCCATCGGTAGCGGGCGCGGGTTTTGCAGACTTTGTGCTACCCAATGTAAGCATCGCCTCAAGCTCGTTATACTCGATACTGCCCGACTTGTCCTTGTCGAAGCGATCGAAAAGGGCGTCGACCGCCGCGGTTGCTGCTTTGAGACTGAAACCATTGAGATCGCCTGGCTTCGCTCGTGGGATCAAACCCATAGCAGCCATGGCTCCCCGAAACTCTGTCTTTGTGATAGTCCCGTCGCCGTCGAGATCCATCTCCCTGAAGAAGGTGAGTGCTTTCATCGAAACTGCCTGCAAGGCAGCTGATATCTGCACCATCAGGCTCTCGGCTGTCTGCGTCTCCACGTCTAAAGACTTGCCATCCTTGATGAGCTTGTTTCCCAGAAGCTGGAGTTCGCTCTCCTCTTGTTTGCCGTCCTTGAAAAGTCGAACCATAACAGGAGCTTCTTTTTTAAGGCTCACGAGGCGGTGCCGCGCGACGTTGCTAGGATCGGTGAGGCTCCCGGCGCCCTGTCGGAGGTGTCGATTGAGCTCCTCATAGCTAACATATCCAGAACAGTCGGCATCGATCTCATCAAAGAGCAAGGTTGCAGCTCCCATAGCTTCTGGGCCGAAGCCCATGCCAACTACCACCTTGCCAACATCTTCACGTGCGAGCGATCCACGGCCATCTCTGTTCCACTTTTGGAAGAGGTCGAGCACCCTTTGCGAGGACCGTACCAGAGCGTCGCGTAAGGCAAACGCAATGAACTCATGCAGTTCGATCGTACCGCTGCCATCGACGTCGATTGAAGCGAAGCGGCTGCGCAGCTCCAAATCAGTGTGCGGGCCCTTCTCGCGCGCACGGATGAGCGCAGCAAACTCTTGAAAGTCTAGCACGCCATCTTTGTTTGCTGCTCGCCAGCTGATTGCATTCTGACGCATGCCCTGCTCAAAGTCTTGCTCTTCAAAAGTCTCGAAGCCGTGAAGATCGCCACGGTACACCTTTTGGCGATGCGCCCGAACGTCATCGGCGAGGACGCTGTATTTGACCATGCTCGCTGTGACAGTGGACGCGCGATCCAGGTCGAGTGCCTGCGCGCACGCAGCGGTATAGAAAAGAACGGAAAGGGAAGTTTTTGACGAACGCTGAAACGACAGAAAGGGACTTGGAGAGGCCGCGCTGCACGAATACACCGCCCACAGGTCTACGACACGACATCATGCTCCGCCCTACGCGCGCGTTACATCGCGCTTAGTGTGGGTGGCATCCATTTGAGGCTTCTTGATAGGGCTCTTGATATTTCTTGTTGAAGGATGGAGTGAGAAGAATGAAGCTGCGAACGGATCGTTACAGTCATGTGAAGTGTGTGTAAAGTACAGGATCCGTCCAGATCCTGAGTGTAAAAGAGCAGTGTGGTGTTGAGCTTGCGGGGCATCTGTCCAGTTGTTGGCTTGTTGCATCTCTTGAGGCGTGGGCCCACCATGGGGCCCAGAATTTCCCAGCGACGCCGCTCCGAACGATGTGCGACGATCAGATTGTTCGTGAGAGAGAAAAAAGGTTCACACCAGTCCTAATGTTTGACTTGTCTTCACAGTTCACGACTGGGTGCGTTCTCTCCATGCTCGCCGCCGCGCCTTGCTCCGACATCACCCGCCACGCGGTTGAGCTCCGAGACCGCGGATTCACTGTCATCCGAAACAGCGGACTCGATGCAACCCTCGTGGCCGCTGCACAAACCGCATGCAGCGCAGAGTTCGAGCGCTTGCAGGACATGATCGTTCGCCTGGGCCTAGATCCGGTCGAGGATAGCTACGCATTCGAGGAAATCGATAGGCGCCACCGTAATCGATGGTCTTTCCAGCCACCTCCGTCGGCCTTGGCTCCACTGCTGGACATGAGCGTGCCATTGGCTACGAGAGTCATCAGAACACTGCACACGCTCAAACCCCATCCGGATGATGCGGGTCTTGCACCTGCTTGGGCTGAGCCTCTTCTTCCAGCGCAGCCGATCGTGCGCCACGTTGGCGCCATCACATCTCGGCCGGGCGCTGCAGCCCAAAAGTTCCACGCCGACGCTGGCGATCGGCTCCTGAAGCTTGGCCAGCTTCACAGAAGGCACCGCATGTTCAACATATTCATCCCTCTGGTGGAACTTGCCGAGGGGGGCACGGGAACAATGATGTGGCCGGGCTCGCACCTGGCCCGAACGCGAGCGGCAGCGTACCAGGCGGCCATCGAACGGTCAGGCACCCTCGAGGCTGACGAGGCAGTCATGGCGGAGATGGAAGTGCCCGGCTGTCAAGCCGGCGGCATCATCCTGTTCGACTTCCGCCTGCTGCACCGTGGCCAGCCGAACGACACGAACGACGAGCGCACTCTAGTGCATGCGTTCTTGTCGACGGGTTTCGCGACGGATGGCACGATCACGCACAAGCCTGGGAGCTTGAGCGCTGCTCTGGACGCACTCCCGCATGACCCACTGGCGAGAAGTAAAGCGACCGCAAGGATGGCAGCCACGCAGCGTGAAGCGTGGCTCAGATTCAGGACCCATTCCGCCAATTAGTCCGCGTCTCTTCTCTCTCGATTCGAACACCGAGGTGACTGGTCGGAGGTGTCTCGTGAGAGAGTCAAGAGTCCTGTCTCCTGACTCCTGATCGAGGCGGCAGGCGTCGCCCGAAGACGTGAATGAGGAATGTACACAAATTCGGTACCTTCAAGTACCAACTCCAAGTTCAATAGACTGAAGACTCGCGAGTTCGAAGAGCAAGAGAGTGAGAGCCTATGTGGAATCGCCCCACCCGACCTAGATCCTAGTTGAATCCCGTCCTAGAATCGCTCGGTCTCGTGTGCGCACGCTCACACGGGGTATTCGGGCCACACGTGGTACCCGCGGTACCTCCACATCATATCATCTAAGCTCTACACAGGCAGCAGATTCTTCGGCCGTGTCCTGAGCGCGCCGCCTCTGCTCTTGCTCTGCGCAAACGCGAGGACGCCAAGCACGGAGAGGACGAATCCCGACCCATTGAATGCCGAGACCGGCGTCGCAAACACGGCCGCGGCGACCGCGATGACGAGCACGCGGCGCACAATGTTCAGCACGGCATGGGTCGCGATGCTCACCTTAGCCAGTACGGCGAAGCTCACGCCGTTGTACAAGGCATGCGCCATGCCGTTGAGAAGCAGGAGCAGACCCAAGCGCACCGGGTCGGCCCCGCTCGCGAGCCACGCGCCCGCGTCGAGCACGAGGGCGCACGGAACCAGGATGCATAGCCCACAGCGCGACACGTGGAAGAAGAGGCACGCGTCCGACTTGGTGACCTGCGCGCCCGGATGGTCACGCTTCAGCAGCTTGGTCAGAACTGCCCGTCCGGAGAAGGCAAGGTTGGAGGCGAGCGCGAGGGCCATTCCGGCGGCGCTGAAGACGAGCCCGTTACTGCTCGCCATCGCGACGCCGATCACAATGGGCAGCAGCGCGACCAGCGTTGGCCACCTCTCGTGCTCTCCTAGCATTAGGCTCGCCATCGCCACTGTGGACAGCGGCTCACTAGCCTTGAGCGTTTCCACGAAACTCGGAGCAGCAATGGCGATGGCTGCGTTTGTGAGCAAAAATCCCAAAGTGTAGGCCAGTGCGATCTTGCGCACAAGGCCAACCTCTGCCTTGCCGTGCAGCAGGCCACAGGCTGCGGGCGGCACCGCCATGCCAGAGCCAACCACGGCGACAGCAAATTGGACGGCGCACAGTGTAGCTGGGCAGGGCAGCTCGCGCAGCACGAGCTTGGCCGTCCACACCGCTATGATCGAGGCTAAGTACCACACACAGACTAATGGGCCAATTCGGAGCCGCACCATCACGAGAGCTTCACGGACCCGAAGAGAAGTCGGGTTCGACAGTTGGTTCGTCACGAGTGACGGCCATGGCCCAGTGGGAAGAGGAGGAAGGTGAAGTCGAGGCTGTCGCCGAAACAGGTACGCCGAGCAGGAGTCGAGCTGGTAACTCTTGGACTTCACAGGAAGAGATTTGCTTGCGGACCTTCCGGGACAAACCGTTTTGACATGCCGCCGCCGCAGCTCGCGGCCTCCTCGGTAGAGGAGATCATGTTACGGCGCAAGGCGACTGCGGCGCTGTCAGCTTTTCGGCCCGAGACAATGAGACAGAAGCAGCCGCCGGCGCCGGCGCCCATCTGGGCTTCTGCGCACCTGCAGCGAGCGCTGTCGGCGCCGGGGCTCAGGGCGCCGCGACCACGGCCGCGCTCTAGCCCGTTTGCGCCGCAGTACACCGAGGCCGTCGCCTTTGGCAAGCGTGCGACACTGCCCAACATGGCCACACCCTCACCAGTGGCCAACGCATCGAGCGTTGAGTACTTTGCCATGAGCCGGCCGCCATCTGCATTTCTCGCAATGTCGCAGCCGGCCGGTGCTCGTTCGGCGCGAACGGCGCCGAGCCCCGGCGGCATGACGCCCATCGATCACGCCATCACGCCAATGGGCAGCGCCCACCTCCCAAGCCAAGGTGGAGGCGTACACACGCCGGCCGCTGGCGCCGGGCGGCGCGCCTCGACGGCGGTTCCGGGATCGCGACCTGGTCGCGGCAGCAATGCGAGCCCCGCCTTTCGCGACGGCTCGCGCGGCGTCGACATGGGCGCGGGCGCCGCCGGCGCGGCGACCTGTGCGTGCGCGGGCGCGTTCGAAGTGGGCGACGTGGGTGGATTGATCGCTCCGAACTTCGTCGGCCTCTCTGACGAAGTGGACGAGATCTCCGAGCGGCTGGCGCAGGTGGAGCGCGTGACGTCGATTATGACCTCTGATGACCTCTGATGACCTCTGATGACCTCTGATGACCTCTGATGACCTCTGATGACCTCTGATGACCTCTGATGACCTCTGATGACCTTCCTCATCAGGTGGAGCGCGTGACGTCGATGATGACGCCCGCCTACACGGTCGAGCTCCAGAAGAGACTCAAGCAGTCCTTCCAGCGGATCGACGAGGTCCTCGGCCACACTGATGTGCTGCTGCTGACCGAGCAGCAGAAGCGACAGGTGCAGGCGGCGACGGCCATCCAAGCACGCATACGCACGTTCGTGCTCCGGAAGCGCTACGTGCGCGGGGCGCACGCGCTGCGCACATGGGCTTCCCGCGAGCTCCAGGAAGTGTGTGCACAGCTCGTCGCGTTGCTGCGCAAGTGTGAACAGCAAGATGAGACCGTCATGCAGCATCGAGCCGAGTTCTTGCGCAAGCACACGAGCAAGCTGCTCACCGAGTGGAGACGGCTGGCGGTCGAGGGTCTGGCGGCCCGCGTGGCGCTCGATTCCGAGCTGCGCGCGCGCCGCCACTACCGGCGCGCCTTTCTCAAGCGTGTCCTGTGGGCGTGGAAGCAAGTGGCGCACTTTGCGAGCTTGAGAGAGGTGCGCTGGGTGACCCGCGGCCACCGGCGCGTCGCGCTGCCCAAGGAGATTGTGGACTCGCTCGAAGGGCACCTGCGCGCATGGCGCACCCTCGTGTACGTCTCCGTCGAGGCCCGCAAGCGCTTCGGCGTGTGCGGCCGTCGGGAGATCTCAACGGCTTTCTACGCGCTGCGTGAGCTCGTGCGACGGCGCAAGCGGCTGCGCTCCCTTACCATCGAGCGATGGAAGGACTACTGCCGCTCCTATTGGCAGTTGCCCTTCCGCGCATGGTACTTGTACGTGCTGCCCGTCGAGTGCCCGTCGAGTGCCCGTTGAGTGCCCGTCGAGTGCCCGTCGAGTGCCTTTGTTGACCGCCGCTTGCCCCCGCCATCAGGTACCTGATCGACCAAAAGCTCATCCGGCGTGTGCGCACGATGCTCATCGGCTCGTTCCGACGCAAGCTGCTCCGCCGGCTGCTGGCGCAGATGGTGCAGGCGTGGCACGAGCTGGCGAAGTTCAAAAAGGTGGAGACGCGCACGCGCGCGCAGCTGCTCGAGGCGCTCAAAGCGCAGGATGCCCTGATCGTCGCGGCCGAGGAGACGCTCGACGAGTACGCACGCGTCCTAATCGGTGCCGAGAAGTCCCTTGAGAACGAAGCTCGCACCCAAGCGTACCTGACGCGGATCGCGGACGATGCGCACACGGAGCTGACGGCGATGCGACTCAAGAGCCATGCTGCACAGCAGGAGGTGCTGCGGCTGCGCACGATCATGCGACACTTTGAGATCCGCTACCCTCGTGCGACCGCCATCCTGCGCATCGAGGTGCCCGACGCCGCCGCCATGCCCGCCGCCGCCGCGCACGTGCCGATGGCCCTTGAATCATTCCCACCGCCGCCGCTGATCGTCGACGTGTCCGAGATGAAGGCGACGCAACGCCTCAAGGCTGCCACGTCGGCGCTGGCCTCCCGTCAATTGTATACGCCGCCCACCGAGGGCGGCAGCAACGCAGATGCCGAGTTGCGGCGCATGCACGAGCTGCTTGCCTTTGTGCTCGACGGCACGCTCCCCGAGAAGCCCTCGGCCGACCTAATCGAGGTCGAGCAGGCCTGCACCATCAGCATCCAGCGCGTGCTCGCGCAAGCTGAGGCTAGAGTGCTCTCCGAGGACGGGAGTGCCATCCGGCAGTTGCACACGCTCGCGGAGCTGCTACCGAACACCGAGCCTGGTGCGCCGCCGCCGCCGGAGGTGGTGTCGGCAATCCCGGCTGTCTCGGCGATCGGCGGCGATCGCGAGCGCAAGCTGCTCCTCGGGGGCCTCGAGTTTGACAGCGCCGATGCCGAGAGCGGCGGCCCGGTGCCCCGTACGAAGGTCGAGAGCAGCGCCGAGGCACTCGCGCGTCGTGTGGCCGAGCGGCGCGAGGAACTCGAGCAGCGCATGACGCGCCACCGCGTCAACTTGTATGCCATCCAGAAGGAGCAGATCGTCGAGACCGCTGAGGCCGCCGAAGAGCGCGCGGCCAAGGACCCCGGCGTGGCCTCAGAGTTTGGCGCCGCTCTCGTCGGGTTTTGACGTGGCCGCCACGCCGCCCTGGCCGCCAGAGGATGGTGAAGCCAGGTGGACACGCAGCGCGTCTCAGCGAGAACGCTTGATACCATTGTTCAGCAGGGGCATACAGTGTGTGGAAAAGGTTATTTCCACACTGTGCCTTAAGGTGATCCTGGCTTTTTAAGATTGAACGAGATCGTCCAACATTTTTCAAAAATAAAATCACCTTGCGCCGTTGCGGCGGCCGGCGGTGCGGCATCACCATCACGGGCAGTCAGACTTATAGATAAAAACTCAGAGAGACAGTCCGAGCACAGTCGTGGTGAGTGGAGTCCCAGACACCTATTCGCTATAACCCCTGGTACACCTGTGGCCGGGTTGCGTTGCGGCTCGCGTGATATTTGTTTCTCAGAGGCCGGTGAGTATGCAGTATCCGTCCGCGGTCCGCCCGTCGGTCGCCCAATTGTCGGTCCCTCACGTCCCGTGAGGTTCGCGCGCGTGGCGCGTCACAGGACCGGACTCCACACGCTCAGTTTGATGGTGTGTCGAGTGCGTGCGCGCCGGCTGGCCGGCCCCGCGCGCCCGGGCGCGGTCAAGGCGCGGTCCGGCGGGTAACCCGGTTCCACGGTACACGGTTGACGGTATCGACTTCTTGCTGGCTTTGGTCGTCTGGGGAGTTCAAAAGTACCTTAGAACCAGACCTTCTGCGATGGACTACCTTCCGGAGGAGCCCCTGGGTATGGGGTCCTCCAATCCCACGCGGGGCCGCGCAAGTTCTCCGACGGCGGTGGAGAGCTCGCTGCTCGGTGACGCTAAGCACTCGGTCGCTGTCGTCGCGTGATACGCTGGCGCTCGCCTCGTATTCTCTCTCAACTCCTCCATGCTGCTGCCCGCCTCGCTCGCCGGTTCGTCGTGTCGCCGCAAGGCTCTCCAGCTCAGGAGCATCACCGCAACGCTCGCTGCGGCCACCTCAGCCAGAAGCAGCATCTGCGAGCCTGACCAGCCAGAAGACGCAGCGAGGGCCGCCTCGCAGAGATTCGCTTTCGAGGCGGAGCGCGGTACGGGCGGGTGATGCGCTGGCATCGCGAGGGGATCGCAAGACGGCAGCGTGCCGCGCCAGACCGGCACGCAGCCTGGAGAGCAGCCAGTCCACGTAAAGTGGCACGGCGCTCTCGCATCCTGCACGCTCCCAAGCTGCTGCTCTGGCTCTTCCGAGAGTCTGCTCATGGCATAGCTTACGAGCCAGGCGATTGCGAGCCAGAAGACCAAGGAGTGCACGTCGGTCTCACGATGCTCGACTGGCGGAAGGCGAGTCGATTGCGCGTCGATGTCGTCCGCCATAGAAAATCAAGTTATGAAACCACCATTGAATCGTGGGAAATCGGGTTTCTCTCGCGAAAGCCTGGTCTTCGCACGGAGCGGCGTCTTCGCGAAATTAATTTCCGAAACACGAGCACACGCTCGTGGTCATTCACGCGGACGCGATGTCTGTCAGCTGTCTTCCTCTTGAAGCTCTCTGCTCCGACAACGAGGGCGCGGCCGCATCCTCCGTCGCGACGCCGACTCCCCCGCCGCCCACATACGTGCACAAGCTGTCGGGCCACAACTTCCGGGGTGACGGCACCTTTGGCGAGATCAACGACCGTGCGGCGCGGCCGTACGAGGGCGCACAGAACCTGCCCGACCTGAACGTATTCCTTGAGGCGGCGGATGTGAAGCAGAAGGACGCGCCCGACACGGCGCCATTCGAGCCGCTGCCCGGGATCCCGGGCATGCCCATGACCACCGACCAGGCCTACGACTTCCTCGGCGTCAAGCAGGAGGACCGTGGCAACCTCGACAAGGTCAAGATGCGATTCCGCAAGATGTCGCTCAAGTGGCATCCGGACAAGAACATGCGCCGCCAAAAGGAGGCGGCCGACGTGTTCACCGCCGTGCACGCCGCCTACCACTTCCTCACCACCAACAACTTTGACTACAAGCGCTGGGCCGAGAACTTCAACATCCCGCCGATGCAGTCGCTCGAGGATGTGCTCGTGATGGCGCTCAAGGGCGCGGACCCCTACCAGATCGAGATGCTGCTCAAGAAGCGAGGTAACGATCTCGAGTCCATCGCCGGCCAAGTGGCTACCGGCCTCTGATGACCTCTGATGACCTCTGATGACCTCTGATGACCTCTGATGACCTCATCAGGCGACTACCGGCCGCACGCCGAGTTTGGCATCAACCTCTCCATACCATGGTCAGCGGGGAGCAGAGAGGATCCCAGCTACCACGTGCATGCAGGTGCGTGGTTGGATTGCGACCGAGTGCATGCTGATTGCGACTGATTGCCTCTCTCATCAAGGTTCATCCCTGGCATGGTTGGATTGCGACCGAGTGCATGCTGATTGCGACTGATTGCCTCTCTCATCAAGGTTCATCCCTGGCATGGTTGGATTGCGACCGAGTGCATGCTGATTGCGACTGATTGCCTTCCAACTACCACGTGCGCGCAGGCTCCGTGTACACAACGACGCAGAGTCTCGAAGATAAGCGCCAGCGGGAGCTGTGGTACAATGGCGGCGGCGGCGGCGGCGGCGGCGGCGGCGGCAGTAGCGCCCCGGTGATCGGGTCGGGCGCGATCGTCGCCTCGAGGGCGGAGTACGGTTGTCAAGGGGGGGAGGCCGCCGGGAGGGTGGTCGCCGGTTGTGCCGCCTCCGGTTGCGCGGGCGCCGCGCCGGCATTTGACGAGATTGGACGAGATTGGACGAGATTGGACGCGCCGGCGTTGGACGAGATTGGACGAGATTGGGCGAGATTGGACGCGCCGGCGTTGGACGAGATTGGACGAGATTGGGCGAGATTGGACGCGGCGGCGTTGGACGCTAGCGATGCCGCCGAGGCGGGAAGGGCTGCGGGCAGCACTCTTGTGGCCTGCGGCGGCGGCGGCGTTGGCGGTGCGTGCGGCAGTGGCAGTGCTTGTGGCGCCGGCGCAATGAAGGAGTTGCACATGGGCATGGGCGGGGATCTCACCCTCGACCAATCTCGTCCAATCTCATCCAATCTCATGGGCGGGGATCTCACCCTCGACCCCCATCTCGCGCCCAGCAGCCCACAGACACCCGAGGCGGCTGCGGCGATCGAGGCGAGCCGTGAGCTTATCAGAGCAGCCATGGAGGTGTGCGAGGCGCTCTGATTGCTCTGATTGCGCTCTGATTGCGAGGCGCTCTGATTGCGCTGATTGCGCTCTGATTGCGCTCTGATTGCGCTCTGATTGCGAGGCGCTCTGATTGCGAGGCGCTCTGATTGCGAGGCGCTCTGATTGCGCTCTGATTGCCTCCGATTGGGTTCCTCATCAGTCCGAGTGCGCTCTGATGACCTCCGATTGGGTTCCTCATCAGTCTGATTGCGCTCTGATCGCCTCCGATTGGGTTCCTCATCAGGCGACCGCAGAGCTCCAGGTGCTCGAGAGCCTACAGCGGCGCGGCGCTGACGTCAATCGGCTGCGTGCCATGGCGCGAGAGGAAGCGACCTCGTTGGAGCTCAAGGAGGAGCTACGCCGGCTGGGGCTCAGCAAGCTCTCCGAGCGAGCTGCCGCTCTCAAGGCTCTTCGCGCCGCCGCGCAGAGCAAATCGATCGTGGGCGGCGACAAGGGCTGTGTCGGCGCCCACCACGGCGCCCAACGGCAGCGCGCCTCAGCTGGAGTTAGATTAGGTGCGGACGATCTGATGAGCGAGTTCATTAGGGACGGTGGCGGCGCCAGCGGCGCCAGCAGTGGCGGCGGCGGCGCCTCCTCGTCGTCGACCTCGCCCGTCACGGCGCTCGCTCAGCGCGGCGCCTCCTCGTCGTCGACCTCGCCCGTCACGGCGCTCGCTCAGCGCGGCGACTACCGCCATCCTACGACCTCGGAGCTCGCCGTCGTCGACGCGCCACGCGTTCGAGCGATGGGCCTCTTCAAGGAGCACAACGAGCGCTTCCTCGAGCGCTTCGGCGCGCGCGCCGCACTGGGCGCCAACGATGACGAGCGACCGTGGGAGGCCATCGCTCTTGGGCGTGAGGTGCAAGAGCAGTGCAAGGCGCCGTACGTGCGGCCTCGGCTGTACCGCCATTTGAGTGCAGGCGAGCCGGGCGCGGACGAGGCGGCCGAGAAGGCCAACGAGCAAGCCCTGGAGCGCTATAAGGCCAAGGACTGGGAGAGCTGCTACGAGGCCGCCGGCGAGGCCATCCGTCTCAACCCGCGCCGCGTCGCCTATTATGGCAACCGTGCGGCGGCGGCTCTCAAGCTCCGCGGGCTCGAGCATCTGCGACAGGCGGCGCGTGACTGCAAGGAAGCGTGCGCCCTCGACCCCAGCTACGTCAAAGGGTACGTGCGCTCGGCCGAGGCGCACTTTCTGATGGGCGAGCCGCACACGGTGCGCATCGCCATCGAGATGTACGAGGCGGCGTTCAGGCTCGAGCCGCAGAATGCGAGCATCGAGGCCGCGCTCGAGCGCATCAAGATGATCTTCGCATCCGACTACGCGTGAAATAGGTGTCCATGTGACGGTTCCGAAAATGTATCTTCTCGAGTGTGAATCGTCGTTCACACCTCAAACTTCACGATATCGCGCTTCACAATATGGACGTGCGGGGGGACGTGCTTCGAACGTACTTCGTGTTACACTAGGAGTCGAGATCCACCTCCACGCCCGCTCTCCGCGATGGACACGGACGTGCCGAGGCCGCTGACTTTGGACGATCTCGACTCCAATTTACTCGCCAAATGCCTCGAGTATCTGACCCTTTTCGACTACCCGAGCTGCAGCAGCGTTTCGCAGGCGTGGCGAGAGGGCTGCAAACATGTATTTTCCATGCAGCTTAGGTGGCGCGGAGCCGTGTGCGTCCGTCAACTCGACATCCCTCCAGCCAAAGATGAGAGGCCACCGACGAGCCAGCAAGCTCGCATTGCCCGTAGTTCTGGGATGGCAAGCTTCGTTTCCCAAGATGATGCACGCGTCGTGGCCCTCGTTGCAGACCCGAAGCATCAGTCAGTCCGGACATTTCGATGCTTCGGTGACGATGGTGAGGTTGTCGTCGAGGACCCGGTGCGGGAGTGGCCCTATACCACAATATGTGGAGGGTTCCCCGGGAGCCTCGTGGGCTACAGCAATGACGGCATGATGGCATACTTCCCTGCCCTCACCAAGGCCGGCATCAGCGATGGCGTTCGGTTGATCTCCTCACAATGCTGGCAGAACATCTTGCAGTGTGGGGACCAACTGTTCTTGTTGAGGAAGTGCTATGACTGGTGGACCGACCGCCGCCTCGCCGCGGACGTGCTGCACATCCCTACAGGGGGGTGGCTTCACTTGGACATTTCGCCATTCCGCGACAAGCTCCGGCTGCAGCTTTTGGACAAGGACGTTTCGCCATTTCCAAATGCTGTCGAAGAAGGCGGAGGTGGAACCAATATCGAGTCCTCAGCAGTGAGTGCCACCGCATCGCATTTCGTCTACCGCGTGTGCACTGCCAGCAAGCACGCGGTGGTTGGATCGTTGCTCTTGCCCGACGCATCGAAGGGGAAGACGACGCGGGCAGAGGCAGAATGGGTGGATGTGGTACAGGACGGGCTGTTGACAAGGAGCTGTGTGCAACGGTTCGCGGCATCACACCCGCTTTCTCAAACGATGAAGGCGCGTAATTGCAATGAGGCCCATGTTGGGGATGAACTGCTTTTGTATGACGAGGCTACGATCCCGATCACACTCTGTCTACTGAATTCGTTCACTGGGGCGTGCCACTCGGTGAGACTGCGCTCACGTGGATATCCATTGGAGCAAGGGCACTTGACCTCTCTGACCGTGTCTCGTCCGGGCGGGGATGCAGCCTCTGCCATTGCATGCGGCAGTATTGCAGCTTACACAGACCCTCGACTCTTAGGGCCTCGATTCGTGCTGCTTTGGGACCTTGACACTGGCATCAACCTTGCGGTGATCGAGCTGGTACGCCCGATTCACCAGCCTCAGGAGTGGCCTTCTTGGAAAAGTAGAATGGACGTGGCCGTCAACGTGCACAGACGCATCCTGGGGAGAGGATGCATCTGGCCAGCACCGTGCGGATACCGGAGCTGCTCAGTTCCGTGCGGGTTCTCGTTTTCTGTCAGCGAGTACCACTGCCAACTGTCTATTTTGCTTTCAATGTGGAGCGCTCCACAGGATGCGCCTGCCAGCTGGAGGCCTCTCGTGGCACAGCCAGCTGGAGGCCTCTTGTTTCTGATCAATATTTTAGAGTGCAACTGACAGAAGATCTCGTCGTCGTCCGTCATCCGGATCCATTTACCTGTAGAGAAGAGAGACGTAGCGAGACCGCGTACTACGATTTCTAATTTACACGACACGCGGGTGCGCGGGTCCACCGTCCTGAGCGGACGCACCTGTTGCACGGCTCTCGGCTCTCGGCAGTTGCGCTGGTTCGTCGTCCGTACTCCGTTACCGCGCTTACGCGGTGGCAAGGTACAGAGACGGACGTGAACGCATGCCCCGAAGGCCCAGAAGCACCACACAGACCCCACGAGTCACAGCAAACTGCGCCCCCACCGCCTCTCACTCACGCCACCCTTGCCGATCCAGATGCCTTTGCGGCTTTGACGTGACGGCGGCTAGACGGCGGCGCGCCGGCCGCTAACCCGCCATTTGTAGCCTCCTGATGGAACTGGCCGAGGACGCTGTGATAGAGGTATGCATATCCCCGCCGCTGGCGCAGCCACTCGTGTGTGTGGGGCGCAGCGTGCCTCCCGAGGAGGTAAGCTTCTAGGAGTGCGGTGCGTTTCGCGTCTTTTCATTCGTGTGTGCAAAGTTGCGCGCCTGAATGGCATTGATGTCATAGTCGCCGTGCATGGTCTTGTAATGGAAGGTGGAGGGTGGGATCTCCTTGCGCCCTTCGGCCGCCGCACCGTAGATGGAGCTGCCCACGTGGTCGTACACCTTCGGCTTGTGACCTTTATAGTTGGGGATGAAACCGTCGCCCGAGACGACGGCGGTGGGCCGATTCGGGGGCGGCACGCCGACACCGGCCATCACGGTGGTGGTCCCGTGGGCCAGTGCGACCGTCACGTAGGCCGGGTGCTCGCCCGTCCGTGCGTGGCTCGTCTGTGCGCCATAGCCTGGCAGATAGGCTGGCGACGTCATGTCTGGCGGTGGGAAACCCTCAGCGGAGCGTCCGGATGGGATGCCACCATAGAAGGAGCCGCCGATCTTGTCGCGCGAGCGGGGCACGTGGCCCTTGTACCCGACCATGATGCCCTGCACATCCTCCTTGTGAGCGGGCTTCTCCACGACCATGCCCATAAACTTGGCGTGCCTCCCCTCCTCGCCCTTGGGCGGCGGCCATGCCAGGCCCATGTCGTGGTCGGCCATGGTCATCCTCTCCGGGTGCGCGAACGTGCCCTTGTGCAGCCCGCACGCCTGCAGGTCCTCCCGGGCCTCGTACTTGTTGGTATGCACCTGAAAATCAATGTCTTTGGGAAGGTACTCCTTGGTGACGAACTTGGTGTCAGCGTCGTCGGCGCCGCGCACTCCCTTGTCGGCGCGCGTGAAGACGTCGGGGACGCTGCACGTGTTGGGCACGTACCAATTGCCATTCTCACCGTGGAGCTGTCCCGTGCGGATCGGCATTAAAGCACCCGGGCCTCCATGAGCTTCTTTGCCCCAGCTGGCTTGCATGATGGCGCGAGGCAAATTGGCCGTCAAGAGGTCGAAAACCAACTAAAAACCAACTTTCGCCTGTTGATCGCGGTTTCGTGTCCGTTTGCATGCTAAATGACGGTCGGTACCACATAGGTACCACAGGGTGCCACAGGGTGCCACAATGTGCCACAAGGTGCCACAAGGTGCCAGGGGGTTTCGGTTTCAATGGGCGCACTGGCGCACATGTGCGGGCGACCGCTGGCAACCCCTGGCATGTACCGGGCGCGTATGAGCTCGCGCCTCCCCGGATACGGAATTGGAAACCAAATCGCATACTTGTATCATACTTCATTCTAAAAACTAAATGTTCGCCGCGCCCAGTACCTCCTGAGAATGTGAGATCACGGGTTCGTTACCCACGCGAACCAATCTCCAATGCGATGGGAACGGCGGTGGGCGGGACAAACGCTGTACATGCACGATTTTAGAGCGCAGGAATTTTTTTCTTTGTCCCCCCTCCGTCCTGTGTCTGTACATGTCTCATGTGTAAATCGCGTGCGAGCCGGTACTGTACCGGTCTGTACCCTACATAGTAGGTTGCGCGCGAGGTCAAATAGGTCGCTAGCTCGTGTGCGCGTGTGCACGCGGCAGAGGCGAGACGGCACAGAGTTCCTGCTCGCCCCTCTCGTAGAGCATCATAATAGGAAAGCCGCACTCATCCAATCCTGCCGCTGACTACCGGTACCGGGCAGCAGGCGCCCGCTCGCGGGGTCCGCCCCGGCGCCGTCGCTCGAGAAAAGGATGTACGCTGTGAGGGCAGAGCTCACCATGACCATCAGAGGCAGGAGGTAGGTGAGCCCCTCGCCCGACACGACAAGCTCGAGCAGCCCGCCGCCGGCACGCCCGCGCGCGCCGTTAGCTCCGTGGGCTCGGTGCAACGCGAGCGCATGTGCGATCGCCTCACCCTCCTCCTCAAGGGCCGCAGTCACACCTCCGAGGCCGTTCACACCTCCGAGGCCGTTACGCATGAAGCGCTCGGCCGCAAGCTCTGACGGCGGCAGCAGCAGCGTGCCCTCGCTGCCGGGCCCTGACTCGTGAGGGGTGATGGCCAGCCCCGTTGCGGCCGGACTCGCGGTCGAGCTCGTCGGGCTTCGCCAGCCGGCGGGCTGCGACGCCATTCGCGGTGAGAGCGATTGAGGCGAGAGGGACAGCCGCGGCAAGGGCGATGGCGCGTCGGGCGGGCGAGGCCAGCGCTCGAGTTGCTGTGCCAGCCAATGCAGTGCGGCCTCGTCAGCGACGCTATCGCCCTCAATCGCGCGACGGAGAAGTCCATCGACCGCCTTGGTCAGCCGTAGCGCGACGGCGGACGACTCGGGCATATTTGGGCTGCGAGGCACGGGCAGCGGCAGCGGCGTCGGCGTACCGTCGGCCCCACCGCCCTTCACAGACGTACCGTGTGAATTCACAGGCGAACCATGTGAATTCACAGGCGTACCGTCGGCCCCACCGCCCTGCTCGTGCTCCGCGCTGGCTGCGGTGAGGAAGAGCGAATACTGAGGCAGCGTCGTGTCGGCGGCGCGCAGTACGGACGAGAGACAGCGAGAGACAGCGAGCAAGAGCTCGCGCTGCTGGGAGCCTGCCATCCGATGCAATCCGTACCCCATCTCAGTGAGCACCCGAACCACCTCGGCCGCCTCCGCCGATCCCTCGCCGCCGCCGAACGTGAGCGGTGCCATCGGCGAAGGCGTGGGATCCGGCGACGAGGACAGCTTCGGCGACGAGGGGGGCGAGGGGGACGAGGGCGCTCCGTGGGCGTCGTGTCGGGCGTCGCCCTCGTCCTCAAACGCGCGCAGCTCCTCATTTGGGACGGTGACGAGCTGGTAGGCATGCGCGATCGCCCGATACGACGCGAGCGGCTCGTCCGGCGCCTCCTCAGGCAGGGGCACACCCCGCGCCTGCAGCACCGCCCGCAACTGGTCCGCACTCAGATGACGTACTGGCGTCACGAGGCCCTTGGCTGTGCAGGGAACGTAGGGCTTGGGTGGCGGCGGGGGCTTCACCATGGCGTCGGAATGGCCTAACCGTTGCGAGGACGGCCCGATGGGCCACGCGGCTACCCGAAAGGGTGGCGGCGGTGGAGGCGGTGCGGACGGCCTCGCAAGGCCATTCTTGGCGCCGCCGTAGCCGGAGGGGCTGCCGGCATGCCACGCGGGCCCATTAGCATGCAACGCGGGGCTGCCGGCATGGCCATTGTCGGTGACCTGGGGCGAGACCTGGGTCGAGGCACTCCCCGCACGCTTCCCGCTGCCCGCCGCGATCGACGCGTGGTAGCGTGCCAGGGCGCGCTCGTGCGGCGAAAGCTGCGGCGTGCGCGACGTTGCGGCTTGCGGTGAGAGCGCCGCCGCCGCCGCCGGCGACTGCTGGCCAGGGCTACTATTGGCGCTAGGCGCATTACCGACAACGCGTGGCAATGGCGAGCCTCGGTGGGGCGACGGCGTGGCGCCAGTGGCTGAGCTAGCCGAGCCGCGTGGCCGCGGCGGCACCGACGACCATCTGTTCGGCGTCGCGAGCTGCTCGAGACGCTCGCGTATGGGCGGCCGCTCTATCTCGGCGGCCAGCGGCGGCATCGGCGGGCGCGGCGGCAGCGGGACCACGCCGAAACGGTTCTGGCCGAAGGAGCTCTCCTCGGCGGACACGGCGACTGGCCCTCTGCTGGTCATTTGACAGCGCGTGGGTGAGATCTTCATGTCGAAGTCCCGCGCGGCCGAGAACGAGCCCCGCTGCCTGAGGATCTCGTCAACGTGCGGCTCTGAGCGATGGCCTTCCTTATCGAGTGGCATCTGCGGAGCTCGGGAGCGTGCACTCGCATGGCCTTGGCTCGTCGCGAGCGAGGAGCTGCAGGAGCAGCGCCTCGCCCCGTCGCCAACATAGCTCGAGCCGGCGTCCGACAGCCTCTCGGGCGAGGTGCGCTGCGCTGCGGGCAAGCGTTCTGCGGGCGACTTGGAGCGCGAGAGGCTGAGCATACGCTCGCGAGAGAAAACGGGAGCGTGGTCCTCAGGCGAGCCGAACAGCGCCTGCGGCAGCTTGTACTTGTCCACGGGCCGGTACTTGTCCGCAGGCCTGCACTTGCCGGAGCTGACCGAGCATGACGGCCTGCTGCCAGAGGACGAGAGCGACTCACAGGATTCTCTTGAGTCGAGAGCTGCGCGTGGCGCAGGCGCAACGTCGCGCTCGACTTCCTCCGAAATGGGATCCAGCGACGGACTGAATGGAGCAGCAGCGGCGACAAGAGCAGCGGCGACAACTGAAGGCTCTGGATGTGTGTCAGCGGGGTCGGCAGCGGGGTCGGCAGGTGCTGCCGCAGGAGCTAGCCACGCGGGTGCTGCCGCAGGAGCGAGCCACGCGGGTAGCCACGATGGTCCGGGAATTGGTAGGCCGTCTACCGTGTCGAGAGAAGACCTGGTTGAAGACGCTTCCATGCAATTATTGCCCCGGTTCTCGCGACCGTGTCGAGAAGACGCATTAGAGAGAGGACCTTTCAATTGATCGGCCACAAGCAAGATTTTCGGATGGCGCACCCTCAAAGATTCCTCGAAGCCCCAGTCAGTTAAAACAGGGGTTTGGGCGCCGAATAGGCACGTCGAGGTGAACGAAAACCTTTCTGTGACGAATTCTCGTTCCGTGTAACGCACTTTCATGCAGAGGGCACTTGGGTCAATGCCCAGCAAGCCGACTCCAGCCAAGCCGACTCCCAGCCCAACCCCGAGCACTGGTAGGAGCTCTGGTAAGAGCTCTGGTAAGAGCACGCCGATACCGGTCCAGCCCAGCCGGCAAGCGCCCGCGAGTGGAAAAGCCGTGCAGCAGGTCCGCCCGACGGTTGTGACAGAGTACGGACCATCCTCACGTGACTTGAGCCCAGGTTCGCCAACGCGCAGCAGCTCCGAATCATCGATCACGCCGCGCTTTTGCCAAGTACATACGAAGACCTGCAGCCTGCTGACGCCGTCCAACCTGCTGACACCGTCCAGCCTGCTCGTGCCGCCGCCAGTGCCGTTGGCTCCTCCTCCAGCACTAGGCACGGTCGAGGGCCGGCCAACCTCAACGCGTGCGGCGGCGGCCGCTTGGCTCCTCCTCGAGAACCCGAAGCTCGCCGGGCACCCGGAGCTCGCCGGGAAGCTGAGCGCGCACCCGCAGCGACCGGCAGCGACCGGCAGCAGGCCCGCGCCGCTCGTGCCCGATGACGGCGACGACGACGAGTTCGACTATGCCGGCGACATTGGCTGGTCGCCCAATGGCGACACCGCCGGCAACGGGCTGAGCGGCGGCGACGCGACGCTCCATTTACTTCAGGCGCAGATGCAGCAGCGCGCCATTACACTCGCATCGGGTGACTCCTACTGGCGCCGCTGGCAGCTGCGCTCGTCACTTGAGACATGGCGACGTCAGTACAATCGGGTGAACCAGAAGGTGCTGCGGCACCTCATCCATTTCTCGCGTGTCAAGGGCAAGACTGCGCATCAGCAGCGCGCCTTCAACCAGGTGAGTTAGCGTTGATTGCCTCTGATGACCTGCCTTGCATGCAAGTGCTCACCACAGCGCTCTCGACCTGCGCGCGTTCAACCAGTGGCGGCGCCTGACCGAGGCGCGCCACCAGCAGATCCGTCGCAAGCTAGAGCAAGTGGCACAGTGGCGCCTCTCCTTGCTCTTGTCGGGCGCTGACGAGCGCATGGCCAAAGTACGGCAGCTCGCGCGACGAATGCTCAAGAAGCTCGAGTACATGGTCTTTATGGCGTGGAGGGAATGGTATGTGGCCGCACGAGGCCGGCCGAAGCGCCTCCGCCGTCGCTGCCGCTGCTGCTACTCTGCTGCTGCTGCTGCTGCTGCCCCTGCTGTCGCTGTCGCTGCTGCCCCTCCTGTCGCTGTCGCTGCTGCCCCTGCTGTCGCTGTCGCTGCTGCCCCTGCTGTCGCTCGCCCTCTGCCCCTTGCGTGCCCACCACGGCGCCCACCCACCCTGAGCCCGTCGGGTTTGCCTCGCTGTGAATGCAGGTATGAAGAGTCGGTCGTCTTCGAGCGGCGCGCGCGCGCCTGCTACGCGCGCGTCTCCGGACGGCGCTGCTGGCGCAAGTGGTCCCCCCTCGTGCAGCAGGGCAGGGCGGCGCGCGATCGCTTCGAAAAGGCTGCCCGCATGAAGCGCCGTATTGGGCTCGCGAAGGTTTACCGCTCATGGAGGGCGGCCACGGAACGCGGCCACGTGGAGGAGAAGGCAGCCAGGGCAGAGCGCGCGATGCTGCAGTTGGCCCTCGCGCGCGCGTTCCACGGCTGGCTTGCCAACATCGATACCGAGGCGGAGCAGAACGCAGCCAAGGCGAACCGCGCGATGCGTACACTCGGCCTCGCGCACGCCCTTCGTCAATGGAGGGCACAGACCGACCCTCACGCCAAGATGGTCATGGCCAAGGCGGTGCGGGCGATGCGGCAGCTCAGCCTCGCCAAGGCAATGCGCGCGTGGGTGGCGGCGACCGACACGAAGGCGGAGCAGAACGCGGCTAAGGCGGTGCGCGCGATGCGCCAGCTCGGCATGGCGAAGGCGATGCGCGCGTGGCGCGAGGCGTACGAGAGCGCGTGCATACACGCCCTCGCCATGCGCGCGCTGTGCGCCCTGCAACAGCAGGGGCTCGCGCGCGCGATGCGCGCCTGGATGGAGTCGACGGAGCATCTGACTCTTGCGGGGAAGGTCATGCGGCGCGCCCTCGCACGCTGGCGTGGAGGCGAGCTGCGCGTCCGCTTCCGCCTATGGGCGGCAATGCGGCTAGCCACGCGCGCCATGGCCATGCTTCTTCACAAGCAGAGGCGCGGGTGGCTGCAGTGTGGCTTCGCAGACCTGTGTGCGGCCAGCGGGCAGCTCTCCCGCCTTCAAAAGGTGATGGCCCGATGCATGCAGGCGTGGACGCGCCAGTCGCTCCACTCGGGATTCGTCAAGTTGCGTCACCTGTGCTCCTCCGAGGCCGTCCTGGCCGAGCGTTTCGGGCGCATCATGATGGGCATCAAGGTGCGTGCGCTCTCGTTTGGCTTCGGTGAGCTGAACGCGCATCGGCTCGAGCGGCGCCTCTCCCAGATGCGCCTCGGCTCAGTGTACGGCTTTGGTCGGCTCGGTGCGTTTCGCCGTGCGTGGTCGGCGATCGAGGTGGCGTCGGGCATGACGCAGCTCGCCGTCCAGCGAGGGCGCTCAGCTCTGATCCTCCTTCGCCGCTTGCAGCTCGACGATGCGTGGTTGCAGTGGTCGCGGTTACGCGCGCGCCGTGGACGCACGCGCAAACTGCGCCAGCAGAGCAACTATCTGTACGCCATGCACAAGATCCCGAGCATGCTCGCCCTCTGGCGCCGGCGAGCACATGAGCGTCGCCTCTTGTGGCTCGGACTGACTTCACACAAGGTCGTCCAGTTCACGGAGGCCTTTGGGCGCATCAAGCAGTGCGCCACGTGCCGGGTCAACGTCGCGCGTGCGCTGCAGCTGGCGCTCGCCTTCTTGCGTGGCTCGACGCATGCCGGTGCGTTGCACCGTTGGCGGTGGCACCGGGCATGCAAGCTCGAGGTGAGCCGCCTAGGGGAAGTCGCCGACCGGTACCGTGAACGTAGTCTGCTGCGCAGGGTGATGTTCGTGCTGCATTGTACGGCCAACGTACGCTTCGGCGTCGCTGTGGCCGCGGAGCAGACGGTGGAGAAGGTGCGTGTGCGCCACCTCGCGTGGGCCTTTGCGCGCGCGCGTGCGCACCAGCGCGCGCGCCGTTGGAGCGCCGAGGCGAGCACCACGACGCTCGCCACGACGCTTCGGTTTGCGTTGCACCGCTGGAGCGGGCTCGCCATCAAGGTCAAGAGGGTGAAGGCGGAGAAGAAGGCGCTGCGCGAGGCGGAGGCGGAGGCGAAGGAGGAGGCGGCGCGCGTCGAGAGGGCGCGGCTGGAGGCGGAGGCGAAGCAGGCGCGGCGCGAAGCGGCCGAGGCGCTGATGCGCGAGGCTCGGGCGGAGGCGGAGCGGAAGCGTCGGCAGGAGGAGGCGGAGAGCCGAGCGCGCGAGGAGGCTCGCGCGGCCGCTGCAAGGGCAGCCGAGGAGGCGCGCGTGGCGGCGGCCTGGGAGGAGGAGGAGCGGCTGAAGCGTGAATGTGAACGGCTGAAGCGGGAGCAGGCACGCGCCGCGGCGGAGAAGGCCTTTGAAGAAGCGCGTGCGGCGGCGGAGAAGGCCTTTGAAGAGCAGCGTGCGGCCGCGGCGCGCGAGGAGGAGGAGCGTCGGGCCGAAGCAAGGGCAGCGGAGCGAGCGAGGGCGGCGGAGGCTGCCAAGGCGGAGGCAGAGCGACTGGCGCGTGACGAAGCACGGAGGCTGGAGGAGAAGGTCCGTCGAGAAGAAGCGGCGCGTGTCGAGAGGGAGCAGCGGGAGATGGCGAGGGCGGCTGCCGAGTCCGCACGGGCGGAGGCGGAGGCGCAGAGGGCCGCGGCGGAGGCAGAGGCGAGGGCGGCTGCCGAGTCCGCACGGGCGGAGGCGGAGGCGCAGAGGGCCGCGGCGGAGGCGGAGGCGAGGGCGGCCGCAAGGGCGGCGATCGAAGCGGCCGAGCGCGCGCAAGCCGAGGCGCAGGCAAGGGCAGAGCTCGCCAAAGCGGAGGCG